>Ga0209751_10004097_pt1 | contig 13992 bp, 9 predicted proteins | sample RifCSP13_1_FD_184019 | JGI IMG/M metagenome (GOLD analysis project Ga0209751, IMG submission 184019) | Soil microbial communities from Rifle, Colorado - Rifle CSP2_sed 13_1 (SPAdes) (version 2) | ecosystem: Environmental > Terrestrial > Deep subsurface > Rock core/Sediment | place: Rifle... | reverse complement strand
TTTTTGAAAAAAATAACATGGACACATCCACATATTCTGTTACAAAAAACCATACACCATACGTTAATGAATATGATTTACCCGTGGGTTCTTTGCCAAATGGAATCATAGCAGACAAGAAAGGATTTGTCTGGATTGTGGGTTCTAATTCAAATCTTTACAAATTTGATTCTAGACTAGACAAAATTGATTCTGTTTATTTCATTGGGGATGAGGAACTCAAACCAAATGGCTCCATTATGGGATGGGCAATAATTCAGGACAGTGATGGAATAATTTGGTTATTGCAATCTGGCTCAAAACCACTCTGGCGATTTGATCCTATCGGCGAAAAATTTACATCTTTATCCAAATCGTTTTCACTTACATCCATTGACAAGTACATCCAATAGATTTCAAACTAATTACAATTATACTCTGAGTATTTTGCTAACTCTAAAACTGTACATTGGCAAGTAGGTAAATGCCATTATTACTGTGCCAAGAATCTGTAGCCAAAGAGAGTATGTGTGATACATTCCAGCAAACATGAAAACTGCACCTATTGCAGCAATTGGAATCAATCTTGTATTTTTTCTATACCACATACCTACAAGCATTGAGGCAAATGAAACTAAAAGAACTATCATGCCTGTTGTACTATCAAAGAATTTCATCATTTTATCAGCAAAACTATCCGAATTATCATACATCGTATTCATGTTATTTAGATCAGCATTTGAAATTGTTGCAGCTGCCATTCCAACACTACTAAACCCTATGAGAGTAGTGCATAAAATCATGCCAATTATTCCAAAGGAGCAAACACATTTGCACTTGGTAATTCTCATCTTTTTGCGCTTAAATTACTTGTTCTATAAATTTTTCAATTTAGCCGATTTGTCCAGTTTTCTATGATGCATTTATGTTTAGGTGTTCAAAGCATAAAATTGCGTTGCAATCATTACAGTTGATTATGTCTCCTTCTATCTTGACATTAATAGAACCACATCTTGTACAAATTCTAATTTCATCTACTTGACAATGCTTTATCGGTTCAGTTTTTTGTTCACGATTACCATCCATATGAATATGTGATTTTTCACTTATTTAACAACTGTATTTTACAATTGTAAAGATGTCATATTAATTATCAGAAGTTCATCACTACTAATCAGATTGAAACAGGATGTAAACACTCTGAATGCAGGTATTAGAAAAACTGCCCTCAAAATTGGAGGAATGCACTGCGCTGGCTGTATAACTGCAATTCAAAACCACATGTCAGATATTGAGGGCATAAAAAAATGCGAGGTGAATCTGGCGGCTGAAAAAGCCGTTTTAGAGTTTGATTCATCATTAATTGATCTAGAGAAAATTGAAAATGCGCTAAAGGATATTGGGTATTCTGCTGTCTATGAAAAATTCTCAGTAAAGATAACAGGAATTACTGATTCCAGTGATTCAGAAAAACTAGAAAAGAGATTACTGGAAATAGAGGGAGTCAAAGAAGCATCTGTCAATTATGGAAATAATCAAGTTGTCATTAAATACAATTCTACTCTGCTTTCAATTTCAGATCTTAGGAGAATAATCAACAAAACAGGATTTCAAATTTTAAGTGAAGATGACATAGTAACATCAGAAGAAATTGAAGCAAAGAAACTAAAAAAATTATTTATCGTTGGATTAGTGTTTTCAATTCTTGTCATGTTTCTTGGTTATCCTGAATTTTTTTCATTTATTCCATTTGCAGGAACCGGAATTGCAGCATTGATAATTTTTGTTTGTGCAAGCATAGTCCAGTTTGTTACTGGAAGCAGGTTCTACATTGGAGCATACAGAATAACTAAAATGAAGTCGGCAAATATGGATACTCTGGTTGTTACTGGAACTACAGCCGCATATCTATTTAGCGTGTTTAACACATTTCCAACACCTGCTTGGCACAACATCTACTATGATGCAGCTTCTATTGTGATAACTTTCATAATTCTTGGCAAGTATCTTGAAAACAAGACCAAGGGAAAGGCATCGTCAATAATTAAAAAGATGCTAGAACTTCAACCAAAGACTGCAAGAATCAGAAAAAATGAAACAGAAACTGAAATTTCAATCGAGTTAATCCAGCCTGGAGACATATTGATCATAAAACCAGGCGAAAAGATCCCCGTAGATAGCATAGTAATTGAAGGTCACTCTGCAGTTGACGAATCTATGATAACTGGTGAATCAATGCCGGTAGAAAAGAAACCAGGCGATATGGTAATTGGAAGTACGATAAACAAGGAGGGGGCTCTTTTGGTAAGAGCTGAAAAGGTTGGAAGCGATACTATGCTTTCACAGATAATGACCCTTGTTGAAGACGCAATGGGAAGAAAGCCACCGATGCAACGCCTTGTTGACAAGATTGCGGGATATTTTGCAATTATAGTCCTAATTGTTGCTACTGTAACATTTGTGTCATGGTATTTTGTCACTCCTTCTGGAGAACATCATATTGCAGCTGCAATAATTCCAGCAGTAGCCATTCTAGTTGTTGCATGTCCATGTGCACTTGGTCTTGCAACTCCAACTGCAGTGATGGTAGGAATGGGGAAAGGTGCCCAGCACGGTGTGATCTTTAAAGGCGGAGATGCCCTTGAGATGCTCAGCAAAATAAAGATTGCAGTATTTGACAAGACAGGAACTCTTACTGAAGGAAAGCCACAAGTAATTGACTTACTACCACTAAAACAGATTACTCTTACAGATGGTAATATTGTACCTAATTCAAAAGAAAAAGTTTTAGAGTTTGCTGCAATTGCTGAAAAAAATTCAGAACACCCACTGGCAAAATCAATTGTAAAAAAAGCAAGAGAATCAAATCTTGATCTGCAAAACCCAGCAGACTTTGTTGCAATTCCTGGAAGAGGTGTTAGGGCAACATACAATGGAAACACAATACTTGTTGGCAGTCCAAAACAGCTAGAACTAGAAGGAGTTGAGATCAGTGCAGTGGAAGAACACATCTCACAATTCCAACAGGAGGGAAAGACTGTCGTACTTGTAGCCCTTAACAGTCAATTAGTAGGATTGATTTCATTGCTGGATTCTCCAAAACAAAGTGCAAAGTCGGCTATTATGGCATTAAAAGACAACGGAGTAGAAGTAGTGATGCTTACGGGAGATAACAAAAGAACAGCTGCCACAATAGCTAATGATCTTTCCATAGATAGAGTGATTGCCAATGTGTTGCCATCTGAGAAGGTCAACGTGATAAAAGAATTGCAAAACAGTGGAAAAAAGGTTGCAATGATTGGGGATGGCATAAATGACGCTGCAGCGATAATGCAATCCGATGTTGGTATTGCAATAGGAAGCGGTACAGATGTTGCACTAGAAGCTGGTAAAGTCATTCTTTTAAGAGATGATCTATACAGTGTAGTGACTGCCATAGAGATAAGCAAAAAAACGGTTGGTAAAATAAAACAAAATCTATTTTATGCATTTGCATATAACACAATACTCATACCAGTTGCAGGTGTTGGTTTGCTTTATCCAGCTTTGGCAGGTTTGGCAATGGCTGCAAGCTCTGTTTCTGTCACAAGCAGCTCACTGCTTTTAAAAAGATGGTCTCCAAAGAGTCAAAAGTAAAAAAACTAGCAAAAGGAATCACACAATAAAAGCAATACAATTTTCGGATAAATATCTGATCTTGTGGATACTGCAGTTTTTGTTTGTAATCACTTTTTATTCCATCGAGTAAAAACCATTCCAACAAAAGAAACATCAATGCTTCTGATGAGATTAATACACTACTAAACTATGGTTATTCAATTTTGGTTGAAGAGATTAAAAATTCCTAAACACAGTTGGACTGGGCCCTCAGATTGAATTCCAATATGAGACTTTGATTAGGAAAAACACTTCAAATTTGAACCGTTTAGAGATTTCTTTTCATATATCTGAGAGATCTGGGAAAACACCGAACAAATTTTGTAGCTAGACGCAGTAATCAAAAATCATTGTTTGTAATTCTTGGAATATTGTAGCTTGACATAACTTTTTGTAGCTTCTAGTAGCTAGCTACAAAATAGTAGCTCGAGTTGCTACTTGTAGCTATTTCTGTCGTGCCCAACATAAAGCTACAAAACAGAGTTGTCAGGCACGGATTTTGCTTGTAGCTACTTGTAGCTACTTGTCATGCCCAACTGCAAATGTAGCTATAACATTTTGTAGCTTGCAAGCTACAGAGCTACAAATTTGCAGTAGCTCGAGTTGGGCGTGAAGAGATAACTTTGTAATGAAAAATTCCTTATCGAACACTCTATCGAACACTTTTCTTTCGGTTATAGGAATAAAATAGGGTCACCGGAAGATTTTAAAAGCAAAAAACAATCTCTGATCTCTTTTTTGAGAACGGTATTATCCAATGATTCAAAAAATAAGCTAAACTCTATTGTACCTTTTACATCTTTTACATTAGGTACCATTATTGATGTGATCTAGTAATGTGATATTAGGTTGTTTTAGTTGCAGACAACAAGTTCTGCTATTATCTATAATGTGACTAACACAAGAATTACTAAAATTAAATTTTGTATAATTCATCTGCCAGTATTCTTTTTTGCTAAAAATCCAATATAACTATGTAATTTCCCAGTCTGGGAAAATAACATTGACAGCACTATACACCAATTACTGTTATTTTACTAATCTTGCCAAAATCTCCATCAAATGTAGCAATTTTTCCAATATCGTTTTCCAACATCACTGATATCGTAGTGCAATCTGTAAAACTAAGAACAGTTTCTTTTTGTTTGCAAAAAAGATTCCATGCATTATCAAAACTTGTCTTTTCTACATTTACTATCTTTAATGACTTTAATAGTACATTACCTATCTTTGTTGCCCTGTCAAGACTTTTGAGACGAATAAGGCTAACCGTTACCACCTCGCCAAAGATATAATCAGTTATGCATAGAGGTTCGTGTATTTTTTTCATCAATTTTACTGCTTTGAGATGATTTTGATCTCGTGTGTTAAAATAAGAAACGATAAAACTAGTATCTAGAACTATCATTTTCTTTGATATATGATATAATCTATTTCCTTGCTTGTCTTCTCTGTTCCCCTTCCCCAATCAAAGGGCTTGATCTTAAAAAGTGAACTAGAATCAATTTTTTCTGATCCTTCTTTTTGCTTTATCCAATCTTTCATTGCTTTTGTTAATGCTTGACCCATCTTCATTTTATCTACTGTAATGGTTGCTTTGAATTTTCTTAGTACTTCTTCGTCTACGCCTCTTACCGTAATCATGTTTTTCTTCACATGTATTACATGTAATACATATCTTATAAATTCATCTATTAGAGAATATGTAACTAATTATCAATGGAACCAATCATTGTACCACTAAAGGAAATTTGTGTGGGATACTAGATCTTTTAGTCCTTTTTCCAAGTCTATCTTAGGACTAAACCCTAGTTTTTGTGCCAAAGAAATATTGCATTGACTACATTTTATCTCGCCTGCTTTTTCTTTTCTGTAAATTATCTCCATGTCTTTGCCAGATATTTTTAGCATCATCTCTACTAATTCGTTTACAGATACGGACTTGCCACTTGCAATGTTGTATGTATCATTATACTCTGATGATATAGCACACTCAAATGATCTTATCACATCATAAACTGATACAAAGTCCCTTGTTTGTTTTCCATCCCCGTAAATTATAAGTGATTTATTTTCTGAGATGTTTTTTAAAAATTTAGAAATTACGCCGGCATATTGATCATTTTGCCCCTTGCCATAAACATTAAAGAGTCTCAAAATTACTGCACAAAATCCAAACTCTTTTGCAAATTTTCTTATCTGCGTTTCTGCATCTAATTTACTTTTTCCATACGGCGACAGTGGATTTGTAACAGATTTTTCCGTGATGATATCACTAGAATCACCATACACAGAAGCTGATGACGCAAAAATTATTTTTCTTATTTTGTTTTGAGCACAGCATTTTAAAACATTAATTGTTCCATTTACATTAACGTCAATCGTCTCCTCTGGAAAAATAACAGACTCTGCAACATCTGATTTTGCAGCAAGGTGAATTATCACATCAAAATTTTTGCTACTCTCTAATAGTTTTTCAAAATCCAGAACATCTCCTTTGATGAATTTAACTCCTTTACTAATTAGAAAAGAAATTTTCTCTATAGAACTATTTGATAAATCATCATAGATGGTAATCTGGTTATTACCCAAAAGACGCTCTGCAAGATATCTTCCAATAAAGCCGGCACCGCCAGTAATCAAAACATTCAATGATATTTTATAAATTTGGTTTATTATCAACGCTTTTACAAAACAAAACCATAAAATAATTACAAATATAATCATAAAGTCACCAAGATCTTACCGTTCTGATCTAAAAATAGCACAAGATTGTAATAATTATATGGTATAATCAATAATTTACATAAACCATTCACCAAGCATGAAATATCTACAAAAAATCTCACATTTGTGGACAAATCGTCCATTAGTCTTATATAGAAATTTTTAAGAGAAAAGCCAATAACATGAATAACGAAATAGGACGAAAAATAACTAGTCTTACATTAATGACAATTATGTTAGCAGGCGGTATGTTTGCAGCTATACCTTCAATGGTACCAGCAGCACATGCAGCCAACGCTAACCTATTTGTTTCCGCAGAAAACTCGCAGTTCGATAACTACATGTCAGGACCTCAGGTCATTGAAGTAGTTGTAATTGATTCAGACATTAACGATACTGATGAGGCAAAAGGTGAACCAGACGTTACTGTTAACGGCAAAATACTCAGAATGGTACAAGCCGTAGATGGTAACTGGTATGGTTACTTTGCAGATAGACCAATGGCAGTAGCAGCAGATGCAACAACAACGGTTCCAAGTGAGGGCATAGACTTTGGTTCAATTTGTACCAATGCACAAGCAACCACTGATATCGGACCAACATTTTCTGATACTGTAGCAGTAGCATATCCGTATAATAGCTGTACTGGTGTTTTTGATGATAGTAATAATGTCATAAGAGAAGCAAAGGATGTTAACACAACACCAGTTCTCGATGGACAAATTGGTATCATCGCACTTGATACTTGGCCATTCATACAACTATACACTCTAAACCCAACTGGCAACGTTGTAATTCAGTACAACAAAGGTGGTGGTTCACAAACAACAACCCTTACTTTTGATACTGTTGATCAATTTGCCGGTGCAAGTTTGGACAAAGCAAAGTATACCCAATCCTCACAAGTACACGTTACTGTAACTGACTTATGGCTTAACATCGACCCAACCGATGAAGATTCTTGGACATTTGGTACCAGTGCAACAGCATTGTCTACTAACTATCAAGTCTTCAACGAGAACGGTGGATTAGAAGGCGCCGCTGCCCCAAGTGGTATTATCAATATTGCTAGCTCACTATCATCTTTGATGGTAGAAGACAACGGTGTATTGATCCTAAATGCTGATAAACAAAACAGTGGAACAAACGTTTTGACACTACAGGACAACGATGATTCTCAACTCACTTGTACTGCCGCTCAAAATGCTGCTACCTGTTCAACAGTCGGCACAGCTACTTTAGCTGCCGGTACACTACCAATTACAATTACTGAACAAGGACCAAACTCTGGTATCTTTGGAACATATGATGAATCAGATGTTTCAGCAATCAAAGTTACAGATAATGCCAAAAGAGGCACATCTGCAACCATTGATTATAACGAGACACCAGCAACTGTCCTAGTAGGATTTGACTTTGCAACAGTGAATATCGCACCAACTGACGCTGAATGGACCTCTGGAGAAGAGATTCCAATCACATTAGTTGATGGAGACGCTAACAAAAACAGTAGAGCAGACGAGGACTTGGACTTGAACAGCGGTGACGTTGCTCTAATTCCAGCATTGCAAACCGGTGATCCTTTCACATTACGTGAAAATACCGCTGGTATCAATGCAACTCTATTTATTGGTACTCTCGCACCATCTGATACTACACAAATTGGAAACGACACACTGGTTTTTACATCTAGCCTAGCCGTTCCAGTAACTGTAGATAGATTCAGTGACAGAGCAATACTTGATTTGAGTAGTTCAACCTCTACAGCTGTTACTGGTGTATTAATTGATCTTGAAACTAACATAAAAGAACTAAGAACCTCTATCAAAAACCCAACAGGTGTATTTGATGGATTTAACTTGTTCAATTATGATGTTAGATCATTTAACCACACTGGCACAGTAGAGGCATCTTTAGCATACTGTATCAATGATTCAGATGAACTAATCAATGACTCCACTGGAGCCCTTGGTTGTATATCTGGTAACATTGCTCTTATATCTTTGATGAACTCTACTGATGCTCAAAACTTGGTTAGCTTAAACTCAACTGGAACAGCTGCTGAATCTTTAGCAATTAACAACCTACTCTTTAGTACAGGTCTAGAGGATACCCAAAACATTGGTATCTTATTTAGATTTGTATCTCCTGTAGCAGGTAACTTTGCTGAAGATGACAGACCATTTGTGGCTGACTTCTTTACATTCGGTTTCCTTAATGATGGAAAAGATAGCAATGAAAGATTTGCTAACCAAATCATTAGACTCGAATTAGAAGAAACCGGTGATAACACAGCAACCTTTACAGGTTCACTGGAGTTTATCATGGTTAACCAGCTCAATATCCTTGATGAAGTAACATACACTGCACTTTCCCCAATTGACAATGAAGCAACCTTTGTTGTCTTTGAGGACTTGGATGATGAAGAATCTCCAAGAGTCAATTATTTTGACTTAGGTGCAGATGGTGTATCCACACAAGTTGCTGATCAAGAAGCTGCTCCAAGTCATTCAGGTGTTGTATCCCTTGACAAAGCTTCATACAAAACTGCAGACACAGTTACAATTACACTAGAAGACTTAGATCTAAACGTCGATTCTGATCTTATTGATATTTACACAGTCGTAACAACCCCAACAACAGATTCCGCATTTGATGCAGTCGGCGAAGCCGGCTTGAAAACATATGAGGGTAGCTTTGTATTGGGACGATTGTTAGATGTCACATTTGATGATTTACAATGGAAAACACCAGCTGTTGATACTTGTACCGTAGACGGTGAAGTAGCAACATCTACTAGTTCCTTGGAAAATGTTGTTACTGATACTGGCCTTGGCGCCTCTACCTTCTCACTAGTTGAGACAGGTGCAGAAACCGGAGTCTTTATAGGTGACTTCCAAATTCCAGGATTCTATTGTCCATCTGAAGGCACAACACTCAATCCAAACCAGTACGTATCTACTACTGGTCTTGATATCGAAGTCAACTATGTTGACTTTAGAGATGCATCAGGTGAAGTCATTGAAGTAGGAGATGGTGCAGGCGTTCGCGCAAGCACTGGATCTGTCAGTCTCGATAGAACCGTTTATCCTGTACCATTTGGAAATCCATTAACGGATGTATTTGGTGGTAACACAGTTAGTACACCAAATGGTAGATCCATATTCCCAGTTCATCAATCTGGAATGGATGCCACCGCTGCACTCGCAGCTGGTGAATTCTTGATAAACGGCGATCTTAAACTTCACATTAGAGTTAACGACCCAGACTTTGATGTATCAGCAAGTGGTGAAGACAACATTAACCAAAATACAACTGCAACCAACGTAGGTCCAGTGAAAGTCTCTGTTCTCAGAGGCTCTTCAGAGGTCATACTAGGTTATGCAGGTGGTCCAGCTGTACTTGACGGTTGCATCGATATTGATGATAACCAAGCAACTTCAGCTAGACAATTTGGTCCAATGGATGAAATTGCACCAGATGCAGGAATATTTGAATCTGATATTGTCGTTAGATACTCTGATGGTCCAAGTGATGCAAAATGTCCAAGTACCGGTGTAGCTAACTATGCCGATATTGGTACAAGTGACAGATTTGACGCCACTGCAACAGCTACACAATGTATCTTACAAGGGGATATTCTCCAAGTAGAATACACTGATCCAGCTGATGCTTCAGGTGATGTCAATACTGTCACAGATTCTGCAACCTTTGATCTTAGAAACGGTGTATTGCAATCTGACAAATCCGTATACATTATTGGATCCGATATGATCTTGACCCTCATTGAGCCCGACTTCGATTTGGACAATGACCAGGCTGAGACATATGACTTGGACTTAATCGAATGGGACTCTGATGCAGCCACACTTACCATGGGTAACCTTGGTGGTACTGACTCAAACAGCGGAGCCGCATTTGACCCAGAACCCTCCAACTTTAGAGAAACAGGTGATAGCACTGGTATATTCCAGATTGTCATCGAAATTCCTTCTGAACTAGGTGGGGACAAATTAGAACGAGGAGAAGAAATTGTTCTCGAATACTCTGATTGGGGTCCATCTGGATCTGACTATGTAGGTGATGAAGACGAAGATGTCAACTTGACATTATTCACTTCAAACTTCGGAGCAACTGTAGAGCTTGACCAAAAAGTTTACACATGGACTGATAAAGTATACATTACTATCGTAGCCCCAGATCACAACTTTGACAGTAACTTAGTTGATGAAGTCGGAAACTCTGACGAGGACCCAATAAAGGTCTCAACCAGAGGTGCTGATCTTGACAACTATAAACTCGTCGAAACTGGTACCGACACAGGCATCTTCACTGGTGAGGTTATACTTACCGGATTTGAACATGATGCCGATGGCGATTCCACAACTGGAGATGGCGGTAATGATGTCGACTCTAATGATATATCCGATGATAATGGTGGTCCAACAGATGGACGACTACCAGCTGATGATGATGACGGCATTACTGTCTCCTTTGAATTCTCAGAGGATGAAACTATTGTCGGCTCAGCATTAATCAGATGGAACATTGGTGAGGTTCAGTGGCTTGAAGCAAGCTATCCAGCAAGCGGTACAGGTGTTGTAAGAGTAATTGATCCAGATATGAACTTAAACCCAGAAGCCGTCGACAATTTCAATGCCGACGTGTGGTCTGACTCAGATGCCGGAGGTATTGACCTTACTGTAACTGAGACTAATGAGGCAACCGGAATATTCGAAGGTACAGTGTTCTTCACTACTACTGACGAATCCTCTGGTCACAGACTCAGAGTCGCAGAAGGTGACACAGTCACTGCAGAATATGAGGACAATACACTACCTAATCCATACACAACAGCAGATGAACTTGATATCTCTGCCACTTCACTAATCGGTACTGTTGTACCACCTCTCGAGAGAGCACCAGCTGCTAACTTGAGAACAGTTGACGCATTCGGTAACAGCTTAAGCACTGTTAGCGTTGATCAACAGGTGCAAATAACTGCCGACTTAGCAAATGGTCAGGATAGAGAGCAAGCATTTGCCTACTTGGTACAGATTCAGGATGGTAACGGTGTTACAGTCTCACTAGCATGGATTACAGGTTCACTATCTGCTGGTCAATCATTCAGCCCTGCCTTATCATGGATCCCAACTGACGCTGGCACTTATACTGCCACTGCATTTGTCTGGGAATCTGTTGATAATCCAACGGCATTATCACCACCAGTCAGTACAACTATAACCGTACAGTAAGAAACTAGTTCACATTTTCCCTTTTTTTCTTTTTTTTGAATTAACACTTAATGTGAATTGTAGAGGTTCTGTCGGGTTATCGAGACCTTACAAAGAACTTAAAAATAAAAATACAGAAGACTACAATAATTGAGAGCAATCAAATCAATCAAACAATCAATCCCTGAAAACCATGACCTAACTGATATGATGGATATATTCAAGGATATGATGAACCATTGTATCAGAATCGGTCTGAAACACAACTGCTCTACCCTGAAAAAATTATCATTATTATCATATCATGAATTGCGTGATTACCAGATAATGTCATCGTATAAGATATGTGCAATCTCCCAAGCATGTGGAAGATTATCACAGAGAAAGCGGGACATCAAAAAAGGAAAAAATGTCAAACCGCCGTTCATATCAAAACCATTTGTCACCAACTGCTACAGCATAAAACATAATGGTTCGTTGCTTACAATTCCGTTTAGATATCACAATCCGATAAACATCATACTAAACAATTATGCCCAAAAAATACTATCCGATAAATCATTAAAGATAAGGTCATTCACTATGACAGATGATTCCATAAGCATTGCAGTATCAAAGGAAGTCGATGATATAAAATGCACAAATATGTTAGGGATTGACCGCAATCTAAGAAATGTTACGGTTGGAAATAACGAAATGGTAACATTCTACAAGACTAACAAACTCTTATCCATAAAACAAAACACAATCTATGCAAGGGCAGGATTCAAGAGAAATGATATTAGAAAGAAAAGAGATTATTACAAGTCATTACAAAATAGGTTACAGAACAGAACCAAACAATTCATCCACAAGATTTCAAAAGATATAGTTACAAACGCAGTAAAATCAAAATCAATTATCGCATTTGAGGATTTGAAGGGAATTAGAAAACTCTACAGAAAAGGAAATGGTCAGGGAAACAAATACAGGAAAAAAATGAATAGTTGGCAGTTTTACGAACTGCAAAGACAGGTACAATACAAAGCAACATGGAATGGTATTCCAGTTGTCTTTGTTGATCCAAAACGCACAAGTAAGTTGTGTCCAATATGCGGAGACAGAATCCAAGAGGACAAACAAAACAGACGTAAGTTATTGTGCATTAATTGTGGCAAGTCGATGGACAGAGATGTCATTGCGTCAATGAATATTGCTCACAAGGCGTGGTCTAGGTTTAACCATGCTAGAGGCGATACAAGTGAAGGGCAGAGTTCCGTTTTTGAGGAACCGATGTCGGAATCCAAACCGTCAAACTATGATGGTGTAGTAATCCGAATACTTGATGTATCGAAGTCAGGGTCTAGACAACCCGACATAACCAATCAACACTTAACGTAAGTTATAGATTATTCCAGAAGCAATATCTAGGAGATATTATCCAATTATTCTAAATTGAAATTAAAAATTTTATTATTTTTTATTTTACTCTTGATTCCAGTAAATGATGCGTTTTCAGAACTGGAATTACTTACAAACAACCAGGTTTACTCTGAAGGACAACCACTCTTCGTATATGGAAAGGGACAGCCCAATGAAACTTTGATAATCAGACTATTTGCTCCAGATGAAACAATTGCAAAGTTTGATCAAATTACTGCTACCAGCGATGGTTCCTTTAATCATGTATTGTTGACATGGCCTGAATCATCTCCCAGTTTTCCATTTGGCACATACACCATAGAAGCAATTAGCACTGAGCAAAATGGCATCTCTCAAAAAATAGATGTAAAATTTACATCAACAACAGATCTGATTACCGTCCCCGTTGAAAGACATATCAGCACATCTGTATTTGCTCCAGAAACTGCAGCGATTAATACTCCGTTTAGGGTGTTTGTGCAGACTACTAGTGACGGTCTCTTAATTGGTGATGATCCAAAAGAATTACTCCAAACAACTCATGTCCATTTGCCTTCTGGACAAGTAGAGACACTATCAAATGCCTTTTCAACACTTCATCAGGGATTATACTATTTGGATTACACTCCAAGAGAGGAAGGAACGTATGTTTTTCATGTAGTTTCCTTTAGTCAGGGAACAATCTCTCACGGTTCTGTCGCAACCAATGTCCTGAGCCAGGATTTGGCAGGAATCTCAAATCAGATAATAAAACTAAACACAGTTTTAGAAGAAACATCAAATGAACTGGATACGTTAAAATCAGAAATTGAAGGATTTGGAGATACTTTGGAGAGTGCTAGCAGTAATATTGACACAAGTGTGACTTCAATATCAAAATCTGTCACAAACATTGAAGATATATCATCGCAACTAAACTCTTTATTATTTCCAATTGTCGCATCAATTGGAATAATTGTGGCACTGCAAATTACAATACTTGCCAGAAGAAGAT
>Ga0209751_10004095_pt1 | contig 13993 bp, 17 predicted proteins | sample RifCSP13_1_FD_184019 | JGI IMG/M metagenome (GOLD analysis project Ga0209751, IMG submission 184019) | Soil microbial communities from Rifle, Colorado - Rifle CSP2_sed 13_1 (SPAdes) (version 2) | ecosystem: Environmental > Terrestrial > Deep subsurface > Rock core/Sediment | place: Rifle... | reverse complement strand
AGGTCGTGATCCTCGTCCCCGCGCGCGCCGCCGAGCAGAGCCGGCGCCTCCTCACCCGCCTCGCGCCGGGCGCGCCGCCCGCCTGAGCGCCCGGCGCTCAGCGCGCCCCGAGCGGCTCGAGGACCAGCCGGACGCGCGGCGTCTGCCCTCCCGCCGTCGCCGCGAGCGCCACCGCGAGCACGTCCTGGACGAGGGCGGGGCGCTCGAAGGGGACGGCGAGGGCGATCTCCCACCCACCGTGCGGCCGGCGCCTGACGGTCGGCGCCGCCACCGCGCCGAGCCGGCGGTGGATCGCGTCGGTCAGGGCGACCTGGCGCGCGACCACCTCGGCGCGCCGCCGCTCCCGCCGCGTGGCGAGCGCGAGGAGCGCCAGCAGCGCCGCGAACGGCAGCGCCGCGACGGCGAGGGCGGCGAGGGGCGTCAGCACGCCCCCCTCCCCGCGCCGGCGCCGGCCGCGAGCGGGAGCGGCGCGAGCCGCCGGCCCGCGCGGATCAGCAGCAGGCCGAGCGCGCGCCGGAGTGCGCGGCGGGGCGCGCGGCGGGCGGCGCGCAACGCGTCGCGCGCCGCCCAGGCGTGCGCGCCGGCGATCCGCTCCCTCACGAGGAGCTCGAGCAGGTACAGCGGGGTCTCCATGGCGTTCCCTCCGCCCTCTGAGACACCGGCGGCGGGCGCGCGTGAAACGGCTCACGCGCGGCGCAGCCCCACCCGCGCGACCCGCCGGCACGTGGGGCAGGGGTCACGGGATCACGCGGCACGCGTCCGCGGCCCCGGCGCGGCTGGGCTCCATCCGGGCGCGGCACGCCCGCAATTCACGTGACGGGAACGGATCCCTTTGACCCCTGCCCCACGTGCCGGCGGGCCGCGCGGGCCGGGCTACGAGCGCGCGAGCGGGTGGAGGTCCGGGCGGCAGTCCGTGCACGGCGCGAGGCCGGCGGCCTCGGCGCTCGCGCGCGAGCCGAAGCGGACGATGCGCTGCGGCTGCTCGACGCGCTCGAGCCACGTGCAGCTCGGCAGGCAGTACTCCGCGCTGCCGGGCGTGCGCACGTACATGGCGTCGCGCGGGATCCGGTAGTCGTCGCGGCCCCGCACGGCCGGCACGCCCTCGACGGCGAGCAGCCGCTGCTTGAGCGCGACCCGGGCGCCCGCGTAGCCCGTGAGCGCGCCCGAGGCGCCGACGACGCGGTGGCAGGGCACGACGATCGGCAGCGGGTTCCAGCGAAGCGCCTGCGCGACCGCGCGCACCGCCGCGGGCTTGCCGATCTCGCACGCGACGCCGGCGTAGGACATGACGGCGCCGTACGGAATCCCCGCGGTGGCCTCGAGCACCCGGCGGTGGAAGTCGCTCCGCGCCAGGCGCAGGTCGAGCGGCCACTCGAGCCGCGTGCGCTTGTGCTCGAGGTACTCCAGCAGCTCGCGATAGAGGACCTCGACCTCGGCGCCGTCCTCGAGCGCCTCGACGCCCGCCGCGCGGAGGAGCCGCGAGTGCCGCAGGTCGCGCCCGGCCAGGTACTCGACGAGCGACACGCCGTCCTCCGACCGGGCGATGAGGAGGTCGCCGAGGGGGGACGAAAAGACGCGGTACAGGAGCGTCCGCGCTCGCAGATTCGCCAGGCGCGACTCCAGGCGCGCGCGCGCCGCGTCCGGCGGCGTCTCCGGCGCGCGCCCCCACGCGGCCACCGCCCGGCCGAGGTCACGGTAGCGCGCGAACGCTGCGCGGCACGGGGCGCAGGCGCGCACGTGCGTCTCCACGCGCGCCGCCTCCGCGGCGTCACCGTCCCCGGTCGCCGTGGCGGCGAGGGCGGGCTCGATCTCGAGGCACTGGGACGGCGTTCGGCTCATCGCGTCACTCCTGGTGCGGAAGCTCCCGCCCGTCGAGGCTCACGCGGATCTTGCGGAGCGCCTGGAAGACGTGCGCCCGGGCGCTCTCCGACGAGCAGTCGAGGCTTCGCGCGATCGTGTCGTAGTCGAGGTCGTGGATCCGGCGCAGGACGAAGGCGAGCCGCTGCTTGAGCGGCAGGCGCGCGACGAGCGCCTCCACGCGCGCCCGCGCCTCGTTGTAGAGCGCCGCGTGCTCGGGGCCGTCCGCGACCGCCGCCGCGCGCGAGGCGCGCACTTCCGCGTGGGCCCGGCGCCGCCGGCCCTCGGCGCGGAAGTGGTTCCGGGTCAGGTTGGTCGCGATCGCGAAGAGCCAGGCGCGCACGTTGGCGTCGGGGGTGAGCGTCCGGTACGCGCGGTAGGCCCGGAGGAACGTCTCCTGGGCGAGGTCCTCCGCCTCGCTCGCGCGCGCCGTGGTGCGGAGCAGGTAGCGATGGATCTCCGCGTGGTGCGTGGCGACGACCGCGTCGAACGGCGGCTGGCCCATGACACTCATGAGACACCGGAGGGGGGCCGGTGTGAAACGGCGGCCCCCCGGGGGGGCCCGCCGCCGGGCCGTCCGCCCATCGCGGCGATGATGGCCCCGAGCGCGCGCCCGGTCGCCGCGAGCGCCGCCGGCTCGAGCGTCTCGACCCGGTCGCGGGGCGTGTGGTAGGTGTGGAACGGCGCCGGGCGCCGGAGCAGGAACCGGAGCGCGGCGCGGCGCGGCTGGAAGACGAACCGGCGCAGGGCCCCGGCGCTCGCGGCCGGCACCAGCGTGAGCCCGTACGCGGGCACGCCCGCCGCCGCGAACGCCCGGTGGTCGCTCCCGAAGCGCGGGATGCGCCCGACCACGTGGTAGCCCGCGTCGGCCCGGAGCCCGAGCCCCTCGAGGGCGGCGCGCACGCGGGCGAGGAACGGGCTCTCCTCGACCGCGTCCCACACGACCAGGCTGTCGCCGATGCCGCAGAGCTCGAGCGAGAGGACGCCCTCGAGCCCCGCCACGCCCACGTCGCGCACGTACGCGCGCGCGCCGAGGTAGTCGAGCTCCTCGCACGCCGTGAACAGCAGGCGCACGCGCAGCCCGGGCGGGAGCGCGGCGCCGGGACGCGCGAGGAGGTCGAGCAGGACGCCGACCGCCGCGGCGTTGTCGTTGGCGCCGGGGCTCCCCGGCACCGCGTCGTGGTGGGCGCAGAGGACGAGCACGCGCTCGCCCGCGCCCAGCTCGACCGCGAGGTTCTCGCCCGCGCCCTCGGGGAGGGCGAAGCGGTGGCGCGTCACGGGCACGCCGCGCGCCTCGAGCCAGCCGCGGACCGCCGCCTCGCGCTCCGCGTTCGAGCGGCCCGCGAGGAGGCGCGCGCACTCGAGGGGCGTCACGCTCAGATCCGGAGCAGCGCGCGCGCGTTCGCGGTCGTGCGCGCGGCGAGGGCCTCGAGCGGCTCGCCCCGGAGCGCGGCCACCCGCGCGGCGGTGAGCGCGAGCCACGCCGGCTCGTTCCGCTGGCCGCGGTGGGGCTGGGGCGGCAGGAACGGGCAGTCCGTCTCGACGACGAGGCGGTCGGCGGGCACGGCGCGCGCGACGTCGGGGAGCGCGCGGGCCTTCGGGTACGTCACGGGGCCGGCGAGCGAGATCAGGAGCCCGAGGTCGAGGCAGCGGCGGGCCACGGCGAGGTCGCCCGAGAAGCAGTGCATGATGCCGCCCGTGTCCCCGACAGACGCCTCGGCGAGGATCGCCAGCGTCTCGGCGTGCGCGTCCCGGCAGTGGACCACCACGGGCTTGCCGGCACGCCGGGCCAGCGCCAGCTGGGCGCGGAACGCGCGCGCCTGGGCGTCCCGCGGGGAGAGGTCACGGAAGAAGTCGAGCCCGGTCTCGCCGATCGCGACCACGCGGTCGGCGCCCGCCAGCCGCTCGAGCTCGGCGAGCGACGCCGCGTCCGCCGACGCGGCGTCGTGGGGGTGGATCCCGACCGCGGCCCAGACGTCGGGCTCGCGGCCGGCGAGGGCCACCGCGGCGCGCGAGGTCTCGACGTCGGTCCCGATCGTCAGCATCCGCCGGACGCCCGCCGCGCGCGCCCGCGCGAGCACGCCGGCGAGGTCCCCGGCGAACTCCGGGAAGTGCAGGTGCGCGTGCGTGTCGAAGAGGTCCGGCGTCACACCGCGCCGAGCAGCGCCGCCGCCTTCTTCACGTCCTTCGGCGCGACCCAGAGGATCGCGCCCCAGCGGCCGCCGCCCGCGCAGACCGCGTCCATCGCGGTCACGTTGATCCGGGCGCCGGCGAGCTTGCCCAGGATGTCCGCGACCGCGCCGACGCGGTCCTCGCCCTCGATCAGGAACGCGCGCTTGGGCCCGGCGACCTTGAGCTTGAGGCCCTTCGCGACCGCGCGGAACGCGGCGGGGTCGGCGGGGACGAAGTCGAGCTGCGAGCGCCGGCCCGCGGGGAAGCCGGAGTACACGCGCAGGTTCACGCCGGCGTCGCGGAGCGCCCCGAGCACGCGGGCGCCCTCGCCGGGCTTGTCGGGGACGGTCACGTAGAAGTAGTCCACGCTGCGGATCGTGTCGGCCATGGTGTCCTCCTTTGCCGGGGCCCTAGAGTCTCACGAGACGACGCGGAAGCGCACGCGGCCGATGAGCTGCCCCGAGGCCGTGCGCACGTCCACGGTCCAGGCGCCCACCGGGTCCGGGGGGAACCCGGTCTTGCGCGAGTAGGTCCGGTACCCCCCCCGCCGGCCGCCGCGGATCGGCGAGAGCGGCACCACGCTCACGACCTCGCCCGCGCGGCGCCACACGTGCTCGATCGGGACCCCGAGGCCGGCGGGCGCGTAGATGGCGGTGTGCGCCTCGAGCCCGCGCCGCCGGAGCTCGTCGGCGCGGATCGCCCCGGGCGCGGGCTCGAGCGAGGCGAGGTCCGCCGTGACCCACACCAGGCGCGCGTCCGCCATGAACAGCGGCACGGGCGGCACCCACGCGCGGCCGAGCGCCGCGAGCGTGGCCGCGACGACGCCGATCGCCACCGTCGTCCGCAGCGCCAGGCCCCACGTCCCGCGCCGCGCGCGCCGGACGACCGGCGTGAGCGCGACGGCGGCCACGAACGCGCTCGCGACCAGCGAGGCGAGCGGCGGCAGCCCGACCAGCGGCAGCGCCACGTTGAGCGAGGCGAAGATGGACACGACGAAGAAGAGGTAGCCCGCCCACGGCCGCGGCTGGACGAGCGCCCGGTACCAGGGGTCGAACGTCGCGACGAGCGCGAGCGCGACGAGCAGCCCGAGGAACGGCGCGTTCACGGACGTGAGCGTCGCGCTCGCCCAGTAGGCGGGGAGCACGAACAGCAGCAGGCCGTGGTAGAGCGTCTGGATCGTGTAGTCGGCGGCGGTGACCATGAGCCGGCGCGAGCGCCGCGCCGACGCCTCGAGCGCGCGGCGCGTCTGCGTGACGACCGCGACGAGGAGCCAGAGCAGGACGAGGTAGCCCGCGATCCAGGCGACGTGCGGCAGGCCGCGGCGGAAGACGAAGAGGGTCACGAGGCCGCCGCCGAGGGAGGCGAACGAGACGCCCCACCGGCGGAGCCACGCGAGCGCCCGGGTCACGACGGGGTCCGGCGCGGGCGGTCAGGCGCCGGGCGGGCCCAGGCGCTCGGCGAGCCGGCGCGCGACGTCGTCGCGCTTGAGCGCGTCCACGCAGTCGAGCGCGTCGCCCGCCGCCGAGTGGATGCGGAGGTGCGCGCCCACGAGGTCGAGCGCGCTCGCGCGCACGGCGGTGTCGAGGCTCACGATCTCCCGGAGCACCCGGGCGATGGACGCGTCCCGCTCGGCCACCTGCACGATCGTGTCGACCAGCTCGTCGGGGCTCGGCGTCAGCATGCCCTCAGCGTACCCTGGCGCCCGGGGGCAGGTCGCGGTCGAGCGTGAGCACGGCGAGCGTGCCGTCGGCGGAGCCCGCCAGGACCATCCCGTTCGACTCGACGCCCATCAGCGTCGCCGGCTCGAGGTTCGCGACCACGACCACCTTCTTGCCGACGAGGTCCGCCGGCGCGTAGTGCTCCGCGATCCCCGCGACGAGCGTGCGCTGCTCGGCGCCCAGCGAGACCGTGAGCTTCAGGAGCTTCCTCGACTTCGGCACCGGCTCGGCGGCGAGCACCTCCGCCACGCGCAGCTCGACCCGCCCGAAGTCGTCGATCGTGATCCGGGCCCCGGCGGCCGGCTGCTCCTTCCTGGCCTCCACGCGCGGGAACAGGCCGGACAGCTTCGTCACGGGCGGAATCGTGTCGAGCCGCCCGACCGCCGCGTTCGCGAGGCGCGGCGCCCGTTCGTCGCCGAGCGCCTCGCGGACCCGCCGGGCCGCGTCCGGGAGGAACGGCTGGAGGACGATCCCGAGGAAGCGCAGCGAGTCGGCGAGCGTGACGAGCACGCGATTGAGCGCGCCCAGCCTGTCGGGATCCTTGGCCAGCGCCCATGGCTGGGTGGTGTCGATATAGCGGTTCAGGACCGCGACAAACTCCCAGATCTGGCCGAGCGCCCGGCTGAAGGCGAACTCGTGCATCGCCGACTCGACGATGTGTCGAGTCTCGCCGGCCGCGAGGCGCACGCCCTGAGCGTCGGCGGACACCGCGGCGAGGTGCGGCGCGCTCGCCGGGGCCGCCCGCGCGATCAGCGTGGTCGCGCGCGCGACCAGGTTGCCGAGGTCGTTGGCGAGGTCGGCGTTGAGCCGGCCGACGAACGCCTCCTCGGAGAAGTCGGCGTCGAGGCCGAACACCATCTCGCGCATGACGAAGTAGCGGAACGCGTCGTTGCCGTACCTGTCCTTGAGCGCGAGCGCCTCGACGACGTTGCCGATGGACTTGGACATCTTGCCGCCGCCGAGCCCCCAGTAGCCGTGGACGTTCAGGTGGCGGTAGACGAGATCGTCCCCCCGGCCGAGGGCCTCGCCGTACGCCTTCAGCATGCACGGCCAGTAGACCGCGTGCGGCTTGAGGATGTCCTTGCCGATCAGGTGCTGGGCGTGCGGCCAGTACCGCTCGAACCGCGGGTCGCCGGGGCCGCCCAGCGCCGAGACGTAGTTGATCAGCGCGTCGAACCACACGTACGTGACGTACCGGTCGTCGAACGGCAGCGGGATCCCCCACTCGAGCCGCGTCCGGGGCCGGCTGATCGAGAGGTCCTGGAGCGGGTCCCGCAGGAAGCCCAGGATCTCGTTGCGGTAGCGCTCCGGGCGGATGAAGTCGGGGTGGCGCTCGACGTGCTCGATCAGCCAGCGCTGGTACTTCGACATCGTGAAGAAGTAGTTCTCCTCCTCGATCCACGTGAGCGGCGTCCGGTGGTCGGGGCACGTGCCCGCGACGATCTCCTTGTCGGTGTAGAACCGCTCGCAGCCGAAGCAGTAGTGGCCGCCGTACGTGCCGAGGTAGATCTCGCCGGCGTCCCGGAGCGTCTGCAGGATCGCCTGCACGACCGTCTGGTGGCGCGGCTCGGTCGTGCGGATGAAGTCGTCGTTGGTGATGCCGAGCGCCTGCCACGCCTCGCGGAACGCCCCCGAGATCCGGTCGGCGTAGGCCTGGGGCGGGACGCCCGCCTTCGCCGCGGCCTGCGCGATCTTGTCGCCGTGCTCGTCGGTGCCGGTGAGGAACCAGACGTCGTCGCCCGCGAGCCGCCGCCAGCGCGCCATCGCGTCGGCGACGATCGTCGTGTACGCGTGCCCGAGGTGCGGGGTCGCGTTCACGTAGTAGATCGGCGTCGTCAGGTAGAAGACGCTCACGCCGCCGGCCCCTGGGGCTTGATGTGGCCGCGCCCCTCCCACGTCACCAGCTCGAGCGGCACCTCGGCCTCGGTGCCGTCGGGGAAGCCGACGACCACGCTCTGCTTGAGGACGCGGAGGGACCGCACCTTGCCGGCCATGCACCCGCCGCCGCACTGGGCCTGGCAGGGCGTGTTCACGCGCGGCAGCCGCGAGCGCAGCTCGTCGTACGTCGAGAACTCGTAGAGCAGGCAGCACTTGAGCCGGCCGCAGTTGCCGATCAGGCGGTTGTCGGTGAGCGGCATGTCCTGCGCCTTGGCCATCTTCACCGAGATCGGCTCGAAGCGGCGCAGGTGCGACGTGCAGCAGAGCTGCCGGCCGCAGGGGCCGATGCCGTCCATGACCTTCGTGGTGTCGCGGGCGCCGATCTGCCGCATCTCGATCCGCGAGCGGAACTCGCGCGCCAGGTCGCGCACGAGCTCGCGGAAGTCCACGCGCTCCTCCGCGTTGAAGTAGACCGTGACCCGGCGGACGTCCGGCGGCATCTCGACGTCCACGACCTTCATCCAGAGGCCCCGGCCCCGCGCGAGCCGCTGGCTCACCCCGATCGCGCGCTCCTCGCGGCCGCGGCGCTCGCGCCACTCGCGCGCCTCCGGCTCGGTCGCCCCGCGCAGCACGCGGCGGAAGGCGCGGTCGCGCTTGAAGGCCGGCAGCTCGCGCCGCGGCCGGCGCACCTCGCCGACCGCGGTGCCCGTGGCGGTCTCGACGACGACGAGGTCGCCGACGTGGAGGGTCGGGTCCTCGGCGGCCAGGTAGTCGTCGGCCTGGAGCGGCTCCCGCAGCCTGACCCCGACCAGGAAGTCCAGCGCCGCCTCCACCGTCACGCCACCCGCAGGGCGAGGTGCGAGAGCAGCACCTCGAGCCCGAGCCGCGGCGTCACGTTGCGGGCGAGCGCCGCGCGCGCGCGCCGGCACAGGTCGAGCGTCCGCACGAGCTCCGCCTCCGTCCACGCGTCGGCCTCGCGCGTGAGCTCCGCCGCGCGCGCGGGGCCGCCGACGAGGCCCGCGGGCGCGCCCGCCTTCGCGAGCAGCAGGTCGCGGCCGTGGAGCCAGAAGGCATCCACGAGACCCTCGGCGCGCTCGCGGTCGAGCCGCTCGGTCCGCCGGAACAGCTCGTCCGCCCCCTTCGCCCGCACGTCGGCGAGCAGTCCCAGGGCCTCCGCGGCGCGCGCCCGTGCGGCCTCGCCGCCGCGCGCCTCGAAGCGGACGACCTGGCAGCGCGAGAGCACGGTCGCCGGCAGCGCGCGGCGCCGCTGGAGGATCAGGACGAGCACGGTCGCCGCGGGCGGCTCCTCGAGCGTCTTGAGGAAGGCCTGCGGCGCCTCGCCCGTCATGCGCTCGGCGTCGTCGACGACGAAGACCTTGCGCGCGGCGCGCGCCGGACGGAGCGCGGCCTGGCGCTCGAGCTCGCGGATCGCGCCGATCCGGATCGCCCGCGCGCCCTTCGGGTTCGTCTCGGGCGGCGTCGGAACGATCACGTGGAGGTCGGGGTGGCCGGGCGCGTCGCTGCCGAGCAGCTCCGCGGCGAATGCGAGCGCCGTCGCCGTGCGGCCGCTGCCGGGCGGGCCCACGAAGGCCCACGCGTGGGCGAGGCGTCCGCTGGCGAGGGCGCGGCGCAGCAGCGCGACCGCGCGCGGCTGGTCCTGGATCCGCTCAAGCGCCACGGAGGAACTCCTCGACGATGGCCCGGACCTCGGCCGCCACGATGCCCGGCGGCCGCCCGGCGCGGACGAGGCGCACGCGCTTGGGCTCGGCGCGCTGGATCTCGAGGTAGCCGCGGCGCACGCGCCGGTGGAACGCCAGGCGCTCCCGCTCGAAGTGGTCGAGCCGCCGCCGGCCGATCCGCCGGAACCCCTCGGCCGGGTCGAGGTCGAAGAGCAGCGTCAGGTCGGGCGCGATCCCGCCCGTCGCCCGGACGTTCAGCTCGCGGATCAGGTCGAGGTCCACGCCGCGCCCGTGGCCCTGGTAGGCCACGGTCGCGTCGGTGTAGCGGTCGGAGAGGACGAGGCGGCCCCGCCCGAGCCACGGCCGGAGCTTCTCGGCGACGTGCTGCCGGCGCGCCGCCATGAAGAGGAAGACCTCGACGAGCGGCTCGGGCCGGGCGCCCGGGCGCTCGAACACGCGCCGGACGGCCACGCCGAGGCGCGTGCCGTCGGGCTCGCGCGTCCGCTCGACCTTCCGTCCGGTGCGGCGCAGGTATCGCTCGAGGCGGAGGAGCTGGGTGGTCTTGCCCGACCCCTCCACTCCCTCGAACGTGATGAGCACTCCACTCACGTCGACGACCTCCGGGGACTATACGTCATGCTAGCACGCCGGGCTCACCCGAACCTCCGCTGCAGCGTGCGGACGCTGATCCCGAGGATCTTGGCGGCGGCCGTCTTGTCGCCGCCCGTCTCCTCGAGCACGCGGCGGATGTAGCGCGCCTCGAGCTCGGCGAGCGTCGGCCGCAGGGCCCCGCCCAGCGCGGTCTCGGGCACGAACTCGGTCCCGAGGTCCACGCGGCGGACGCGCGGGCCGCGGGCGAGCGTCGCCGCGCGCTCGACGACGTTCTCGAGCTCGCGCACGTTGCCGGGCCAGCCGTGGCCGAGGAGCCACCCGGTCGCGTCCTCGTCGAACCCCTCCAGCGCCTTGCCGAGCGCGCCGGCCGCGCGGGCGAGGAAGTGGTTCGCGAGCAGCATGAGGTCGTCGGGCCGCTCGCGCAGGCTCGGGAGCCGGATCGGGATCACGGCGAGCCGGTAGTAGAGATCCTCGCGGAACTTCCCCTCGCCGACGAGCGCGAGCAGATCGCGGTGCGTCGCGCCGATGAGCCGGAGGTCGAGGCGGATCTCCTCGCTGCCGCCGACGGGTCGGACCGCCTTGTCCTGCAGCGCGCGCAGCAGCTTGGCCTGGAGCGGCAGCGGAATGTCGCCGACCTCGTCGAGGAAGAGCGTGCCGGCGCTCGCCTCCGCGAACAGCCCACGCCGGCGGCGGTCGGCGCCCGTGAAGGCGCCCTTCTCGTGGCCGAACAGCTCGGACTCGAGGAGCGTCTCGGGGATCGCCGCGCAGTTGACCGGGACGAAGGGGCCGGCGCGCCGCGCGCTCCCGTGGTGGATCGCGCGCGCGGCCAGCTCCTTGCCGGTGCCGCTCTCGCCGAGCAGCAGGACCGTCGCGTCCGTGTCCGCGACCGCCCGGAGCCGGTCGAAGACGCCCTGCATCGCCTTCGAGCGGCCGAGGAGGCGGTCGAAGCTGAAGCGCTGCTCGACCTCGGCGCGCAGGCGGCGGTTCTCGTCGCGCAGCCGGAGGTCGTCGAGCGCACGGTCGACGGCCAGGCCGACCTCGGCGAGCTTGAACGGCTTGGTGAGGTAGTCCCAGGCGCCGTGGCGCATGGCCTCGATCGCGGTCTCGAGGCTCGCGAACGCGGTCATGAGGATCACGCGGGCGCGCGGCAGGCGCCGCTGGGCCTCGCGGAGCACGGCCCAGCCGTCCACGCCGTCCATCACGAGGTCCGTGAGCACCACGTCGTACTCCTCGCGCTCGAGCGCAGCGACGGCCTCGGCGCCGCTCGTCACCGCGGTCGCGGCGCGGCCCTCGCCCTCGAGGTGGCGGGCGAGCAGGCTCACCATCTCGGGGTCGTTGTCGACGACGAGGACGCGGGGCTTCACGCCGGTGCGTCCGTCGCGTCGGGGATCCACACCGTGAACGTCGTGCCCTGCCCCGGCCGGCTCTCCACGCCGATGTCACCTCCGTGGGCCTTGATGATATCGCGACAGATCGCCAGCCCGAGGCCCGTCCCCTGGCCGGCCGGCTTCGTGGTGACGAACGGCTCGAAGAGCCGCGGGCGCAGGGCCTCCGGGATGCCGGGGCCCGTGTCGGCGACGTCCACCGCGACGCCGGCACGTCCGTCGCGGCGGTCGCGGCGACCGGTCACCGTGATCCGCCCGCCGGGGGGCGTCGCGTCGAGTGCGTTGAGGATCAGGTTGATCAGGAGCTGCTGGAGCTGGTTCGGGTCGGCGGCGAGCGGCGGCAGGTCCGCCGGGATCGTGGTCAGCAGGGAGACGCTGCGCCGGCGCGCCGGGGGGCGCAGCAGGGGCAGCAAGCGGTCGAGCACGTCGCCGAGGGCGGTCGCCTGGATCTCGAGCTTCTGCGGCCGCACGGTGTCGAGCATCGAGCGGATGATCTTCGAGACGCGCTCGATCTGGCCGATGATGACCTGGAGGTCCTTGCGCCCCGCCTCGTCGAGCTGCGCCGTGCTCTGGAGGAACTCCGCACGGCCCGAGATGATGTTGAGCGGCGTGCCGACCTCGTGGGCGAGCGCGGAGGCGAGCTTGCCGGCGACGGTGAGGGTCTCGGCGTGGCGGAGCTGCTGCTCGAGCTCCACGGTGCGCTCGGTCTCCGCGAGGAGCCGGTGCCGCGCCGCCTCGAGCTGCGCCGCCATCTCGTTGAACGCCTCCGCGACCCGCCCGATCTCGTCGTGGCGCTCCACTGCCAGCGGCGGGCCGGGCTCCCCGCGCCCGAGCCGCTGGATGCCGTCGAGCAGACGCGAGAGTGGCTGCAGCGCCTGCCGCTGGAGCGCGACCGCCGTGAGCACGACGATCACGCTCAGCACGACGCCGAGCCGGACCCACACGTCCTGTCCGGCGGCGCGCACCCGCGCGCCGATGCCGGCGGCGAGGTGGACGATCTCCATCGCGCCCTCGACGCGGCCGCTCTGGCCGCGGAGCGGCACCACGTAGTGGAGCACCGGGGCGCGGCCGTCCTCGCGGTGGACGCCCTCGGGAACGCCGGTGTCCATGACGCGGCGGAGGATCTCGGCGGGGACTCGCTCCGCGGCGGCGAGGGGGTTCGACACGAGGGTGGGCCGGAGCTGGCGGTCGAAGAGGCGGATGCGGTCGATCGCCTCCTGCTGCTCGACCATCTCGGCGAGCAGCCGCCGCACGTCGGAGATCTGCCGATCCCGCAGGGCGTTCTCGACGGCGATCTGGATCGCGCGCGCGGCGAGCGCGATGTTCCGGCGGTCCTCCGCGACGAGCTGCACGCGCTCTTGCCGGACGCGCAGCAGCCCGTGCACGCCGACGACGAGGACGGCGGGCACGGCGAGGATCAGGATCAGGCGGAGCTTGAGACCCACGCGGCGGCCGGGCCGACTTCAGAGATGGCTGATCGTCTCGTGCGTCTCCGGCTCCGGCTCGCGGCGCAGGCGACGCTCGAGGATCTGGCGCGCCAGGGCGCGCCCGCCGAGGCCGAACGCCAGCGCGAGCGCGAGCACGAGCCCGCCGAAGGTGATGCCGAACGCGATCAGCACCATGTCGCGCCCGATCCCCACCTCGGTGAGGGCCGTGGCGAAGGCGAACAGGAGCACGGCCCAGCGCGCGGCGCGGGCGAGGAGCCGCGCCTCCGGGAGCCCGGCGTTGACGGCGGCGATGAGCGCGGTCTGCCCGAGGAAGTTCGCGGCGAGCCAGCCGACGATCAGGATCAGGACCGCGGTCAGCGAGCGCGGGAGGAACTGCATCAGGATGCCCGTGGCGCCCGGCGCGCCGGGGATCGCCAGCGCGTCGATGCCCATGGTGGCGAAGATCGCGAAGATGCCCCAGAACACGACGAGCCGGAGGATCTCGGACGGCGGGCGGTCGATGCCGGCGCGATTGAGCGGCGAGGCGAGGCCCCACGCGCGGCTGCGCCGGTCGAAGTCGACCGCGCGGAGCAGCCGCATGAGCAGCCCGCCGGCAACCCAGCCGAGCAGGCCGCCGAGCACGATCAGCGTCAGCATCGCGAGCACGCTCGGCACGACGGCCGTGAGCGTGGCGCCCATGTTCCGCATCGCGGTCCAGACCAGATCGCGCCAGAAGTCAGTCATCGGCTGGGCCTCCATCCGGTCTCCGGCCTGTCGCGGCCCGGACCGTCCTGAGGAGCGCGTTCAACGAGAACGGCTTTTCCAGGTACGCGTGGGCGCCGAGCCGCAACGCCTCCTCGGCCACCCGTGGCCCGCCGAAGGCGGTGACCAGGATCACGGGCGCCTGCTCGCGATGGCGGCGGAGCAGCGGCAGGACGTCGAGCCCGCCGAGCCCCGCCAGCTCCTTGTCGAGGATCACCGCGTCGAAGCGCGCCGTCCGGGCCGCCACGAGGAGCCGCTCGCCGCTCTCCTCCTCGAGGACATGGTACCCCGCGCGCTCGAGCCAGTCGCGGAGAAGTGCCCGCATCGCGGGGTCGTCGTCCACGACCAGGACCGTGACGCGCGCGCCGCCGGGCTCGCTCATCCCGGGCGCGTCAGCTCGGACCCGCCGAGGGCGGCACGGCGCCGGGCGCGTGCAGGGCGCGGAGGAGGCGGCGGGGCGAGCCGAGGTCGCTCCAGCTGACGCCGGCCAGCTCGAGCACCCC
>Ga0209751_10004094_pt1 | contig 14003 bp, 7 predicted proteins | sample RifCSP13_1_FD_184019 | JGI IMG/M metagenome (GOLD analysis project Ga0209751, IMG submission 184019) | Soil microbial communities from Rifle, Colorado - Rifle CSP2_sed 13_1 (SPAdes) (version 2) | ecosystem: Environmental > Terrestrial > Deep subsurface > Rock core/Sediment | place: Rifle... | reverse complement strand
CCCATTCGGGCGCACCCACCAGCCTGATGCCGAGCACGAGGGCGCCCAGGTAGCCGGCGACCAGGTACAGGTGCCACGGCTTCCACCACGAGCGGTGCCGCGCCCAGAACCAGGTGTATCCGCCGATGAGCGGGAACCAGCCGAGCAGCGGCGCCCACCACCACGCCGGTCGCCACCACCACAGGCCGGCGAGGAGGAAGGGGACCCAGATGAAGATCACCAGGAACCACGGCAGCCAGCAGGTCCACCACTCGTAGGTCTTCAGCCAGGTCCAGAGGATGCAGAGCAGGACCGCCACGAACAGGAGCACGATCCCCCAGCACGACCAGCAGGTGCCGCCTCGCCCGGTGGTGGTGAAACGAGGCCGCTCCGTGGTCGTCCCGTAGGTGGTCACCGTCGTGGTGCCCGGCTGGGTGGTTGTGGTGGACTCCGGCCCCGTCGTCGTGGTGGTGGTCGCCACCACCGGGGGCTCGACCGTTTCGCCGGTGGTCAGGTCGTACACCGGAAATTCGTCGTCGAAGTGCGTTGGGTCGCTCGACGTCGGGATGTCGGCGGCGTCGACCACGTGCTCCGATGTGTTGTTCTCGAACTGGCCGCCCTCGGTGGGGAGGTACCCAGAGTTCAGGTTCACCGCGAGGGTGCCGCCTCCATACGTCAGCCCGCTGTTGAACAGGAGCGCCCCATCGTCCATGAGGTACCCCTCGACCGGCGGTCCCTGGGTCGGCCCGAAGAAGGAGTAGGTGTCCGATACGCCGTCATGGGTCTGGAACCCGAAGAGGGTCGGCAAGGCGCCGCCGGTTTGGTCCCCCACCGTCACCTGCATGTAGTCGGAGAACCATTCCGACGGAGGCGTGGCCCCCCAGGGCGTCGCGGGGTGCAGCTTGAACCAAAGGGTTCCGTCATCGTCGACGAACACCACGAAGTCCTCGATGACGAACTCGCCGGGTAGGGCGGCGGTGGTCCCCCTCTGAGCGGACACCGCGATCGAGCCCGCCGGACTCGAAGCACCGGCCGCGCCCGACCCGAGCAGCACGGCACCCAGCAGCGCCGCCGCCAGGATCCCTGCGCCGCGATGCCTGTGGACCACGCTCACCCCCTGTGGTCGGTCACCCGTAACCTACACGATCACCCCGGCCCCGTGCCGGGCAACCGCCGCCACCGGGCGCCGAAGAGACGGGGAACGTGGCGTTGGGCGTAGAACACTGGGTCCTCCATCTCCCCGAGCGGCGTCTCCACGAATCGCTCCAGGGACCAGCCGCAGTCGGCGAAGCCGGACAACAGCACGCCGACGGTGCGGTGATGGAATCGCACCGTGCCCACGCCCGCCGGTTCGTCCGTGTGCCCCCCGCCCAGGTAGGAGCCCCAGCGCCACAGCACCTCCCCGTCGGTGGTGTCGACCACGGGTCCCGAATCGGGTGCGGTGAGCACCGGATGGTTGTGCACCACCACGCACCAGCCGCCGGGTCGCACCACCCGTGCCATCTCGGCGATCAGTCGGGAGGGATCGATGAGATGCTCGAGCACGAGCACCGCATACGCCCCGGCGAAGGATGCGTCGCCGAACGGAAGGGCGATCGAGGCGTCGGCGATCACCACGGGCGCACGTGCAGAGGCGATGCGCGCCAGCGCCGGGAGCAGGTCGACCCCCACCGTGGGGCCGAAGCGGCCGAGCGATCGTCCCTCGCCGCACCCGACGTCGAGCAGCAGCCCGCCGACCGGTTCCGGCACCAGTGAACGGAGCAGGGGGTCGACGTCGCGCTCATAGGAGGGGTCGCCGGCGAGTTCCTCCAGCCACCACGGGGCGTGGGAGTCCTCCCAGGTCACACCGAGAGCACCTCCCGGAGGAACTTCCCGGTGTACGAGTCCGACACCGCGGCAACCGCTTCGGGAGTCCCCTCGGCGACCACCCGTCCCCCTTCCTCGCCCCCCTCGGGACCGAGATCGATCAGCCAGTCCGCCGACTTGATCACGTCGAGGTTGTGCTCGATGACGAGCACCGTATTGCCGGCGTCGACCAGCCGCTGCAGCACGCCGAGCAGTTTGCGCACGTCTTCGAAGTGAAGACCCGTCGTGGGCTCGTCGAGGATGTAGAAGGTGCTGCCGGTGGATCGCTTGCCGAGTTCGCTCGCCAGCTTCACCCGCTGCGCCTCGCCCCCGGACAGCGTCGGCGCCGGCTGACCGAGGCGGATGTATCCCAGCCCGACGTCATGGAGCGTCTGCAGCACCCGCGCTATCCCCGGCTGGTTCTCGAAGAACTCGAGCGCCTCGGTCACCGACATCTCCAGCACGTCTGCGACCGAGTGACCTTTCCACAGGATCTCGAGGGTCTCCCGGTTGTAGCGCTTGCCCTTGCATTGCTCGCAGGAGATGTAGACGTCGGGCAGGAAGTGCATCTCGATCTTGATCGTTCCGTCGCCCTTGCATGCCTCGCACCGTCCGCCGGCGACGTTGAAGGAGAACCGGCCCGGCTGATACCCGCGGGCCCGTGCCTCGGGTACCGAGGAGAAGAGGCCGCGGATGCGGTCGAACACCTTGGTGTAGGTGGCCGGGTTCGACCTCGGGGTCCTCCCGATCGGGGACTGGTCGATGTCGATCGCCTTGTCGACGTGCTCGATGCCTTCCACCCGTCGGTGCCGCCCTGGGAGGTCGCGCGCCCGATACAGCTCCATGTGCAGCGCCTTGGCGAGTATCTCCTCGACCAGGGTGGACTTGCCGGATCCGGAGACGCCGGTCACCGCGATGAACAACCCGAGCGGGAACTCGACGTCGAGCTCCTTGAGGTTGTTCTCCACCGCCCCGACCACGCGCAGGTTCCTCCCGGATGGCGGCCGACGGACGGCCGGGAGGTCGATCGTCCTCCGCCCCGCCAGGTAGTCGCCGGTGATCGAGGTCGGCTCGGCCATGAGGTCGGCCACGGATCCCTCCGCCACGATGCGACCGCCGTGCTCCCCCGCCCCCGGGCCGATGTCCACGATGTGGTCGGCCACCCTGATGGTTTCCTCGTCGTGCTCGACCACGATCACGGTGTTGCCCAGGTCGCGCAGCCGCACCAGCGTCTCGATGAGACGCTGGTTGTCCCGTTGGTGGAGGCCGATCGAAGGCTCGTCGAGGATGTACAGCACCCCGACGAGACCGGAACCGATCTGGGTGGCCAGCCGGATCCGCTGCGCCTCTCCCCCGGCGAGCGTGGCGGCACCCCGCGCCAGGGTGAGGTAGTCGAGCCCGACGGCGAGGAGGAAGGCGAGCCGGGCGGTGACCTCCTTGAGCACGGCCTCGGAGATCTTCCGGTCGCGGTCGTCGAGTTCGACCGCCGTGACGAAGCCGTGGGCGTCGCGCAGCGACAGCGAGGAGACCTCGTGGATGTTGCGTCCGCCCACGGTGACCGCCAGGGATACCGGGTTGAGCCGTGCGCCTCCGCAGGCGTCACACGGCACCAACCGCATGTACTGCTCGTAGGACTCGCGGGCGCTCTCAGAGTCGGCACCCTGGTGACGCCGTACCAGCCACGGCGTGAGACCCTCGTAGGTGGTCTGGTAGCTGCGCTGTCTTCCGAACCGGTTGAGGTAGGAGACGGTCACCGGTTCGTCGCCGGTGCCCTCGAGCACGAGCTTCAGCGCCTTCTTGGAGAGACGGTTGAACGGGATCTCCATCGAGAACCCGTAGGCGCCGGCCACTCCTTCGAGGATTCGCTGGTAGTACGAGGAGCGGTGGCGTCCCGCCCAGGGCTGGATGGCGCCATCGGCGAGCGACTTCTCGTCGTCGGGGACGGCCAGCTGCCAGTCGACCTGGAACCGGGTGCCCAGCCCGTTGCAGGTGTTGCACGCCCCGTAGGGGCTGTTGAACGAGAAGTTGCGCGGCTGAAGCTCCTCGAAGGAGAGCCCGCAGGCCTCGCAGGCGAGGTGCTGGGAGAAACTGAGTGTGGCGCCGTCGGTGATCTCCACCACGGCGACGCCGTCGGCGAGGCGGAGGGCGGTCTCGAGCGAATCGGTGAGCCTGCGGAGGATCGAATCCTTCTTCACCAGCCGGTCGACCACCACCTCGACGGTGTGTTGGTAGTAGCGGTCGAGCTTGATGTCCTCGGTGAGATCCCTCACCTCGCCGTCGATCCGGGCCCGGCTGAACCCCTCCATCCCGAGCTCCTTGAGCAGGGCCTCGTACTCGCCCTTGCGGCCCCGCACCACCGGAGCCAGCACCTGAAACCGGGCTCCCTCCTCGAGGCGCATGATTTGATCGACGATCTGCTGCGGGGTCTGCCGCGCCACCACCCGGCCGCAGTTCGGGCAGTGGGGAACACCGATGCGGGCGAACAGGAGCCGCAGGTAGTCGTGGATCTCAGTGACGGTGCCCACCGTCGACCGGGGGTTGCGGCTTGCCGTCTTCTGGTCGATCGAGATCGCCGGCGACAGCCCCTCGATGAACTCGACCTCCGGCTTCTCCATCTGCCCGAGGAACTGCCGGGCGTACGCCGACAGGCTCTCGACGTAGCGCCGCTGACCTTCGGCGTAGATCGTGTCGAAGGCGAGCGATGATTTGCCCGAGCCGGAGAGCCCGGTGAACACGATCAGCCGGTTGCGCGGCAGCTCGAGCGAGATGTTCTTCAGGTTGTGCTCGCGGGCACCCCTGATGACGATGGAATCGGTCGACATGGCCCGTCCCCGGCGGAGGGCGGCGATTGTACCGCCTGCCCTGGACGGAATTTCAGGGGTGGGATTCGGGGTACGAGTGCCGGGGAACTCCTGGCCGGTCGCGGATTGGGGGCGATGGGCGAAAGGCGATGGGCGATACCACGAGCTTGCAGCTTGCAGCTTGCAGCCCCGCATTCGGTTGCTTGCCAATTGCAAATTGCGAATTGCGGGAGGCCCGGAGTGGCCGACCTCGGCCTTTCCCCTACACTCCCCTGCAGACGAGCGGGAGGATCCGACCCATGTTCCGACAGATCGGCGGCGGCGAGATCATCCTCATCCTCGCCGTGCTCCTCCTCCTCTTCGGCTCCACGAAGCTCCCCGCGTTGGCCCGGGCTCTGGGAAAATCGGCTCGTGAGCTGCGCAAGGGCATGCGGGAGGAAGACGAAGGCTCGGAGAGCGCCTCGGACAGCGCGGAGCGCTCGGGGGGCGACGAAACCTGACGGGTCGCCGCCCCGATTGGGGTGGTGCTGCGACGACCTGAGCTGCGATCAACCGGCGATGCGCGTCATCTCCCGCAGCTCGCGCTTGAGATCCTCCACCTCGTCGCGCAGCCGGGCGGCGTACTCGAAGCGAAGCTCGGAGGCCGCCTCCCGCATCTCCTCTTCGAGGCTCCGAATCAGCCTGGTGAGGTCGTCGACGGGCAGCTCGATGGGGGCACGCGGCTGCACCTCGCGGCGTCGACGCTCCACCGCCGGAGCGTCCCTGCTCTGCAGCAACTCGAGGATGTCCGACACCTTCTTGCGGATCGTCTGCGGGTCGATGCCGTGTTCGGCGTTGTACGCCACCTGTGCCGCCCGCCGCCGGTTGGTCTCGCTGATCGCCCGGCGCATCGACTCCGTCACGGAGTCGGCGTACATGACCACCCGCCCGTCGACGTTGCGGGAGGCACGGCCGATCGTCTGGATGAGCGACGTCTGGGAACGGAGGAATCCCTCTTTGTCGGCGTCGAGGATCGCCACCAACCCTACTTCGGGAAGGTCGAGACCCTCGCGCAGCAGGTTGATGCCGACGAGCACGTCGAACTCGCCGAGACGCAGGTCGCGCAGGATCTGCACCCGCTCGAGCGTGTCGATGTCGGAGTGGAGATAACGCGCCCGCACCCCGACCTCGAGCAGGTACTCGGAGAGGTCCTCCGCCATCTTCTTGGTGAGCGTGGTTACCAGGACCCGCTGGTTGGACTCCGCACAGACCCGGATATCCTCGAGCAGGTCGTCGATCTGCCCCCGGGTCGGCCGGATCACGACCTCGGGGTCGACGAGGCCGGTGGGCCGGATGATCTGCTCCACGACCCGCGAGGAGTGTTCGATCTCCCAGGGGCCCGGCGTCGCCGACAGGAACACGGCGTGGTGGGCGCGCTCCAGCCACTCGTCGAACCGGAGCGGCCTGTTGTCCAAGGCGGAGGGGAGCCGGAACCCGTGCTCGACCAGCACCTCCTTGCGGCTGCGATCGCCCTCGCTCTGACCGTGGAGTTGCGGAATCGTCACATGCGACTCGTCCACCACCATCAGGTAATCCTTGGGGAAGTAGTCGAGGAGCGTGTACGGCGCATCCCCCGGCCGTCGGCCGTCGATGTGACGCGAGTAGTTCTCGATTCCGTTGCAGTAACCGAGCTCGCGCATCATCTCGAGGTCGTGGGAGGTGCGCATCCTCAGCCGCTGCGCCTCCAGCAACTTCCCGCGTTCCTCGAGCCAGCGGAGCCGCTCCCCCAGTTCGACCTCGATCGCGGTGAGCGCCGAACGCATCCGTTCCTCGGTCGCGACGTAATGGCTGGCCGGATACACCCAGAACTCGGGGAGCTCGGCCAGAACTTCGCCGGTCACGGGGTTCATCTCGGTGATGCGTTCGACCTCGTCGCCGAAGTACTCGACGCGGAACACCGTCTCCTCGTACGCGGGCATGACCTCGAGGGTGTCGCCCCGGACCCGGAACCGCCCCCGGATCAGGTTGACCTCGTTCCGCTGGTACTGGATGTCGACGAGCCGGCGCACCGCGTCGCCGAGGGGGTACTCGACCCCCCGCACCAGGCGCAGCACCTGGCCCTCGTACTGTTCGGGAGAGCCGAGGCCGTAGATCGCCGACACCGAGGCGACGATCACGACGTCACGCCGGGTGAGGAGCGCAGCGGTGGCGCTGTGCCGCAGCCGCTCGATCTCATCGTTGATCGTCGCGTCCTTCTCGATGTATGTGTCGCTCTGCGGGATGTAGGCCTCAGGCTGGTAATAGTCGTAGTACGAGACGAAGTACTCGACCCGGTTGGCCGGGAAGAACTGGCGGAACTCGTTGGCGAGCTGGGCGCCCAGGGCCTTGTTGGGAGCGAGGACCAGCGTGGGCCGTTGCACCTTCTCGATGAGCCAAGCGATGGTCGCCGACTTCCCGGAGCCGGTGATGCCGAGCAGCGTCTGGAACCGCTCCCCCGCCTCCACGCCCTCGGCGAGCCGGGCGATCGCCTGTGGCTGATCTCCGGCGGGACTGAAGTCGGAGACGACCTGGAACGGGTTCACCGGGCAACGATACCCGGGGGCCAGGACGCGAATCACACGGCGGTGATCTCGTCCCAGATCCGCCGACACTGCACGCCAAGGCCCGCCTCGTCGCCGCTGTTGTCGATCACCCAATCGGCGGCCGCGAGCCATTCGCCTCGCGACACTTGCCGGCTCATGACTCGGCCCACGTCGCCTGCGGACATGCCGCCGCCGCGGGCGATGGTGCGCTCGATCCTCGTCGCGTCCGGTGCGTCCACCACGATCCACGGCCACCCGCGCCCGATGAGGTCGCGCAAGACGGGCACCTCGACGAGCACGATGTCGCCCGGGTGGGCGTCGACCGCGGCGACGATGACTCGGCGGATCCCCGGGCCGGTGATCCCCTCGAGCTCTCGCAGCTGCGCGGCATCGGCGAAGACAATCCGGCCGAGCGCGCTCCGGTCGATCCCGCCGGATGCGTCGACCGCCTCCGGCCACCGAGCCGTCACCGCCGCCGTTTCGGAGGTCCCGGGCGCCAGCACCCTGCGCCCCGCCTCGTCGCCGGACACCACTACCGCCCCGAAAGAGACGAAGTGGGCCGCCGCGGCCGACTTGCCGCTCCCGATACCGCCGCCGAGGAAGAATTGCCCGTCCACCGGGGCGAGGCTAATGGGCCGTGTCGCCGGTCCGGACGAGGCCGGCCAGCACGTGAAACGCGCGGGCCACCCTCGACCGGGGGCTGAGCGCCACAACCGGGATCCCCTCGTTCACGGACTGTGGCACCAGCCGGTCGGACGGGATCGAGCCCGCCACGCGGAGCCCCAGGCTTCGTTCGAGCTCGACGAGGTCGAGTCTCGCCTTGGCGTTGACCCGATTGACCACGAGCTGGATACGACCCATCGGGAATCCGGCGCCGCGGAGCGCGTCCAGGGCGATCTTGGCGTTCTTCACCGACGGGAGGTCCATGTCGACCACGACGAGGACGTCGTCGGCCTGTTCCAGAACCGTGATCAGGTGATCGTCGAAGATCGGCGGGGTGTCGATCACGACGACCTCGTAGAGCGCGCGCAGTCGATCGATGATGGCTGCGATGAGCTTCGCCGGAACCTCGTCCTCACTGGTGGGAAGGACCGGGGCGGGAAGGACGCGCAACCCGCTCTCGTGGCGGAGGAGCATCGACTCGAACCGGGCATCGGAGAGGTCATCGATCTTCCCCACGAAGTCCAGGAGGGTCCGCGACGGGTCCAACTGCAGCATGAGCGCCACGTCACCGAACTGGAGATCGGTGTCCACGATGACGACCCGGCCGTCGCCACGCTGGAAGGTCAGCGCCATGGCCAGGTTGGTGGCGGTGACCGTCTTGCCGGAGCCGCCCTTACCCGCCATGACCGCGACCACCCGGCCTCCCCCGGCGGCCGGCCGCAGAGCCGGGGAGGGTGTCGGCTCCGGGTGGGCGAAAGGTGAGGCGGCGGGAACGCCGCTCCGCAGCGGAGACTCATCCTCGGGGTGGACGACCACCAGTTCGTCGGCCTCGCGCCGCATCGTCGGTGGTGGTGCCGGTGGAGGGGGTGGGTACTCGAAGACGGGGTCAACGGTCGGCGGAGGAGACCACGCAGGAAGGGCCGGTGCCGCGTCGAAGACGGGGTCAACGGCTTGTGGTGCGAATGCCGGAGGAAGCGGCTGGACCACATTGACGACGGGGTCATCGGTCGGCGGAGGAGACCACGCAGGAAGGGCCGGTGCCGCGTCGAAGACGGGGGCATCGGCTTGTGGCGCGAATGCCGGAGGAAGCGGCTGGACCACATCGACCGAGCGCGGGGAGTCGGCTTCGGCCGCGGTCAGAGGCACCCGAGCCGGGGGCGGAGTCCCGACGATCGGACCCGGCGGCGTCACGCGGCCGGCGCCGGCCACCACCTCGATCGGCGGGGATGCCACCACCGTTGGGGCGTCGTCGGGGACCTCCCGGGCATCGGTGCGCCCAACCGGCCTCGCCTCTTCCCACTCGGGATCCGGAGCGAACAGACGGTCGTCCCCGGGATGGGCAGGCGCCGGCAACGCCGGCGCGGTCGGGGCGGTGAATGCTGCGGGCACGGCAGAGCCCGCTACGGCCTCGATCTCCACCGAGACGACCGGACCATCGTCCGGTTCCCCGACCGCAGCCGGTCCGGGATGTCCGCCCCGCGCGGCGGCGAGGATCTCGTCGACCTTGCCCGGCGTGAGCGGCGTTTCCACGACGCCGGCGAGGCCCGTCTTCATCCCGGCGAGCATCATCCGGTTGGTGACCAGGTTTGCCACCAGTACCAGCGGGAGGGTGGGATCGACGGTTCGGAGATCCCGCGCCGCAACGATGCCGTCCTCAGAGCCGAGTGAGGGACCGAGCACTGCCACATCGATGCGTCCGCCGGGAACGATCTCGGCGGCCTCGTCGATACTGCGCGCGGTCAGGACCCGCTGCCCGGAAAACAGCATGCGGGCATCCTCGGCGAAACCCTGGTCGGCATCGACGACGAGCACGAGACGCCGCTGGGACTGCATCTCCACCTTTCTCGATCCGCGTCCGAACCTACCGAAAACATCGGAGCCCAGATGGGGAACTTGAGGACGGAGGGCTAGTCACCTGGCAGAAGGTGACAGGCACTAGAAACCAGAGACCAGAAACCAGATATCAGATGTCAGAGACCTGGTCTCTGATGCCTGATGCCTACTTCCTCCCGATACCGCGCTGCTTGAGTTCTTCGAGGATCGCCTCCAGGGAGGCGTCGGCGTTGAAGGTGGGCGCCGGTCCTTCGCCCGCCTCCTCCTTCTCGAACTCCTGGCTCTTCTTGCGCTTGCCGCGATCGCCTCCCGCCGCCGGAGGCGGACCGGGACGACGCTCTTCCTCCTGCCATTGGCTTCGGCTCTCCCACTCCGGAAGCGCCTGCTTGATCGACAGGCTGATGCGCCGGCGTTCGCCGTCGATCTCGGTGATCTTCACCTTGACCGGCTGCTCGACCGATAGCTCGAGTTCGGGGCTCTCCACGTGATGCATGGCGATCTCCGAGACGTGCACCAGACCCTCGACACCATCGGCGACCGACACGAAGGCCCCAAACGGCACCGTCTTGGTGACCTTTCCATCGACGACGTCGCCGACACCGTGGGCGCCGCTGAACGACTCCCACGGGTCCTCGCGAGTCTGGCGGATCGACAGAGAAATGCGCTCGCGGTCAAGATCGACCTCGAGCACCTTCACCTTCACCTTGTCCCCGACGGACACCACCTCGGAGGGATGGCTGACGTGCTGCCAGGACAGCTCGGAAACGTGCACGAGGCCGTCCATCCCGCCCAAATCCACGAAGGCGCCGAAGTTGACCACCGACGAAACCACGCCGTCACGCATCTCACCGGCCTTGAGCTCGTCGAGGAAGGCCTGCCGCTGCTCCTGCTGCTCCTCCTCGAGGTAGGCGCGGCGTGAGAGCACGACGTTGTTGCGGTTCTTGTCGAGCTCGATCACCTTCGCCTCGAGCGTCTCTCCGATGTAGGGGTGAAGGTCGCGGACCCGGCGCAGCTCGACCAGGGACGCCGGGAGGAACCCGCGCAGGCCGATGTCGACGATGAGCCCACCCTTGACGACCTCGATGACCTGGCCGGTGACCGTGCCGGCCTCGTTCATGACCTTCTCGATGCGGCCCCAGGCGCGTTCGTACTGGGCGCGCTTCTTGGAGAGGATGAGCCGTCCCTCGGAATCCTCCATCGTGAGGACCAGGGCCTCGATCTGCTCACCGACTTTGACGATGTCGGCGGGATTGACCGTATTCCGGATGGACAATTCCTTCGCGGGAATGACGCCCTCGGACTTGAAGCCGATGTCGACGAGGACCTCGTCGGGGTCCACCCGCACGACCGTGCCGGTGATCAGGCTTCCCTCTCTGAACTCCACCACGGTCCGCTCGACGGCGGCCGCGAAATCTTCGGCGGTGAGGTCGTTGGGGATGTCTCCCAACCCCCTCATGGCCGCGGCCTGGTCGGCCACCTGCAGGCGGTCGTTCGTCGGTGCGTCGCCTGCCGGCGCCTCGACGGCCGCTGCATCCGCAGCGGGCGCGGTCACTGTCTCTTTGGTCATGGGCTTAGGTTCACCTCGAACGGGGGTCCCCGGACGCCAAGGGTCCGGGGGCGGGTCAGAGCGTACCACAGCGCCTCCGGCCGGGACCAGCCGGGTTCAGTGCCTGGCCTCCGCCAGGCTCGTCCCGACCCCCACCTCGGCCAGCAGCGGCACTCGGAGATCGACGATCCCCTCCATGACCTCGCGTACGGTGGCGGCCACCTCGTCCCGGGCCGGGATCGGCGCCTCGACGACGAGCTCGTCGTGCACCTGGAGGAGGATGGCCGCACCGGTGGTTTCGAGGCGTTCGTCGAGCACGATCATCGCCTTCTTGATGATGTCGGCCGCGGAGCCCTGGATCGGGGCGTTGAGCGCCATGCGTTCCCCCGCCTGCCGCTCCCGGAAGTTTCCGGAGACCAGCTCCGGCAGATAGCGACGCCGTCCCAGGATCGTCTCGGTGTACCCGGTGTTGCGTGCCTCGGCGACGATCGACTCCATGAACGCTCGCACCCCGGCGAACTGCGAGAAGTAGGCCTCCATCTGCTCCCGGGCCTCCTCCTGGGAGATCTCGAGACGCTGGGCGAGCCCGTAGGCCTCCATGCCGTACAACAAACCGAAGTTGATCACCTTTGCCCGGCGGCGCATCTCGGGAGTGACGTCGCCGGCGGCGACCGCAAACACCCGCGCCGCGGTCTCGGTGTGCACGTCGGCTCCTCTCCGGAAGGCCTCGACCAGCGCCGGATCACCGCACAGGTGGGCGAGGATGCGCAGCTCGATCTGGCTGTAGTCGGCAACCACGAACACGTGACCGGGTGACGCCACGAATGCCCTGCGGATGGTCCGGCCCTCCTCGGAGCGCACCGGAATGTTCTGCATGTTGGGCTGCTCGGATGAGATTCGCCCGGTCGAGGCTCCGGTCTGATTGAATATGCAGTGGATGCGGCCGTCTGCCGCGATCAGGGGCAGAAGCCCGTCGACGTAGGTGGAACGCAGTTTCTCCAGCTCCCGGAACCGGAGCAGATGGTCGACCACGGGGTGGTCGTCGGCCAGTTTCTGCAACACCGAGGCGTCGGTGGAGGGCTGGCCCTTGGGGGTCTTCTTCAACACCGGGAGCCCGAGCCGCTCGAACAGCACCTCCCGCAGCTGGAGCGTCGAGTTGACGTTGAACGCTTCCCCGGCCGCCTGGTAGATCTGCTTCTCCAGCGTGGCGAGGCGGTCGCGCAGGCTTTCTCCCAGCTCCTCGAGGTAGTCCCGGTCGATGCCGATCCCGGCCTCCTCCATCCGGGCGAGAACCCGGACCAGCGGCAGCTCAACCTCATCGAACAGCCGCCGCCCACCCCGGGCGTCCAGCTGTTCCCCCAGAGGTGCCACGAGGCGCGCCACTGCCGTGGCACGGCGCCCCGCCGCCTCCAGGTCCGGACCGGCCGCTTCGAAGGCGAGCGTGCCCTGGGTGCCTTGCGTCGATCGCTCCCCCTCGGCGGCGATCTCGATCCCGAGCACGCGCCCGGCAAGGTCGCTCAGCGGCTGGTTGCCGGCTCCGGGATTGATCACGAAGGCGGCGAGTTGGGTGTCGAAGGCGAGACCGCGCAGATCGAGTCCGGCGTCGAACAACGCCCGAACCAACGGCTTGGCGTCGTGGAGGGCCTTCGGCACGGCCGGATCGGCGAGCGCGTCGGCCAGCGAGCCCAGCCGGTCGAAGGCAACGAAGGTGGCCCCGTCGTCCTTGGCCACCGCGATGCCGACGAGGTCGCCGTCCTCCCACACGGGATCGAGTGCCAGCATCCCCGGTCCGGCAGCGGCGAGGGCATCGGCTCCCGATCCCGACCCCACCTCCACCTCGATCACCTCGTCGCGCTCCGCGGCCGCTCCCCCGATCTCCTGGAGGCGCTGCCACAACGATCGGAAGGCGAGCTCGTCGAAGACCCGGCGCACCTCCTGCGGATCCCAGGGCAGCAGGCGCAGCCGTTCCGGATCGGTCTCGACGGCGACGTCGTCGACGAGGCGGGAGAGATCGCGGTTGAGAAAGGCCTGCTCCCGCGCCCCCGCCAGACTCTCCTTGAGCCTGGGGGTCTGCTCGTCGAGGTGCTCGTAGATCCCCTCGAGGGTGCCGTACCCCGCAACGAGTCGGGAGGCGGTCTTCTCCCCCACCCCGGGAACGCCGGGGAGGTTGTCCGAGGAGTCGCCCCGCAGTGCCGCGTAGTCCGGATACTGCTCCGGAGTCACCCCGTACCTGTCGAGCACGTAAGCGGCGTCCGCCACCACAATGTCGCTGATCCCCCGCCGCGTGTAGTAGACCTTGATCCGCCCCCCGATCAGTTGGAATGCGTCGCGGTCGCCGGTGACCACGAGCACCTCCCATCCGGAAGCGGCGGCGCCCCGGGCCACGGTGGCGATGATGTCGTCGGCCTCCCAGCCCGGCGCGATGAACTGGGCCAGCCGGAGTACGTCGGCCACCTCGTGGATCAGCGGCAGCTGGCTGCGGAATAGGTCGGGCGCCGCCTCACGCTGTGCCTTGTACTCGGTGTACCGCTCGGCACGGAAGGTCCGCTCCGGACTGTCCCAGGCGACCGCCATGGCGTCCGGATGCTCCTCGCCGAGCAGTTTGATGATCATCGAGGTGAACCCGTAGACGGCGTTCGTCACCTGTCCGGTCGGTGTCGCCAGGTCGCTCGGCAGCGCATAGAAGGCGCGGTAGGCCAGAGAATGCCCGTCGATCAGGGCGAGAGTCGGCATGCCGGGCGATGGTAGGAGAGACCGGAGGCCGGATACCAGATG
>Ga0209751_10004091_pt1 | contig 14006 bp, 12 predicted proteins | sample RifCSP13_1_FD_184019 | JGI IMG/M metagenome (GOLD analysis project Ga0209751, IMG submission 184019) | Soil microbial communities from Rifle, Colorado - Rifle CSP2_sed 13_1 (SPAdes) (version 2) | ecosystem: Environmental > Terrestrial > Deep subsurface > Rock core/Sediment | place: Rifle... | reverse complement strand
GGCGAGGTCGGCCTCGAAGTCGGGCCGGCGCAGGCGGATCTCCTCGTAGCCCAGCGCGTCGCGAAGGATCCCGCCGACCCGATCGAAGCCGAGGAGTGTCGGGTTGAGCTTCACGACGACGTCGAGTCCGTGGCGGGTCATGAGGTGTTTGGAGATGGAGCTGACCTCGTCCGGAGGACAGCCATGGAACGTCGAGAGGGTGACCGAGCCGGCGATCCGAGGCCCGAAGGAGTGATCCCGCCAGGCGGTGAACGGGCCGGAGATCTCGGGTCGCAGGCGCTCGATCGTGGCCCGGGCATCGCCGAGCTCATCGAGGTAGGCGGCCATCCTGTCTGACGAGATCCCGGCCAGGTCATAGCCAACCGAGATGTCGAAGATGTGCGGCCCGGGGTCGGGACCGATGATCGGCCTGAGCTCATCCCAGCCACGGAGGATCTCGATGATCATCGCGGCCTTGACGTACTCCTCAAGGGATTGGCCGATGGCCAGCTCCTGGCTCCACTCGACGTTGTAGCCCACCGTCTCCATGTCGATGCACGGTCGGGAGATGTCCAGCTCGTCCTTGACCTGGACCGTCTTGAGCTCGACGATCCGTGCCCCGGCGAGCCAGGCGAGGACGATGTTCTCGGCCAGCTGGGTGTGCGGTCCGGACGCCGGGCCGAGAGGCGTGGCGGCCGGCCGGCCGAGGAAGCGGACGGACAGGTCAGGGCCGGCGGAGGCGTCGAAGAAGCGGGATGGCGGGAGGTCGAAAATCCGTTGCCGGGTCCGCCACTCGTGGGCGATCCGCCCGAGGAGAACGCTGAGAGGGAACGGGCTGAGGGGCGGTGCGAATCGTGTCATGCCACTTTCCTCACAGGCGAGTGTGGAGGCGGGCGGCCTGCTCGCGCGCCCGTGTCCGGATCTCGCCGGCGTCGACCCTCGTCGGACGGCCCTCCTCCCACATGACCTGGCCACCGATCTCGACCCGGATCGGGGCGATCCCGGGGGTGAACGCGACGCGCCACGGGTCCATCGGCTCGTACGACCAGGTGACCCGATCGTCGCGCGCCTCGGGCACGAGGTCCCAGCCGGTCGCCAACCATCGCCAGGCGACCTCGGGCGAGGCCGTGACGTCGACCGAGCGGTGGAGGGCGTAGGCGAGGCGGAACGTCTCGATCATCTGGGCGCCGATCCCATCGGTACCGAGAGCCACCGGGTTCGTGAAGCGGGCCGGGTTCGCGTAGCCAACCGCATTGTTGAGGTTCGAGAACGGGTTGTGGAGGATCGTCCCGGCCAGGGCGTGCGTCGTCGGGAGATGGACGCAGTGAGCGAGGAGCCAGCTCGGCGTCGTGTAGCGGGCGAGCCGGACCGCGGCCGCCGCGTCCTCGGGCCCCTCGCAGACGTGGACGTGGGCGCCGACCCCGAGGTCGGCCGCCAGGCCCGCCGCCCGTTCGAGGGTGGCCTCCTCGCAGGTGAAGGCGGCGTGGATTCCGACCAGCCCCCGACCGCCACTGGCGAGGTATCGCCGGTTCTCCTCCAGTCCTCGCCTCGCCCCGTCCGGACCGTGGCGATCGGTGACCCCATAGGCGCAGACGACCCGCACCCCCACCTCGGCACAGGCGTCGGCGATGACCGAGAGCGATCCCTCGATCGCGTTCGGCGACTCGTGGTGATCGATGATCGCCGTCGTGCCCGATTCGAGGGCCTCAAGAGCGGCCAGCTTGGCCGACCACTCGATCATCTCGGGGTCGAGGGCGCTGTCGAGCCGCCACCAGATCAGCTCGAGGATCTCTCGGAAGGACGTCGGCGCCCTCGGTGGGGCGGGCATGCCCCGAGCGAGGGCCGAGTAGATGTGGTGGTGGGCGCAGACGAGGCCCGGGGTCACGCAGGTGCCGAGATCGGTCATGGCGTCACACCGCCTCCGGCGCGGGGCGGCGGGTCGCGGCGAGCTTGGGGACCGCCGCTCGGGCCGCCGCCGAATCGCGCATCGGCAGGCTCGTCCGCCGGACGCCGTCGTAACGGTAGAGTGCTCCGGCGACAGCCGACGCCGTCGGGACGAGGACGGCTTCGCCCATTCCCTTGGCTCCGTACGGGCCTTCCGGCTGTGGCTCCTCGACGAGGATGCACTCGACCGTCGGCATGCCGGCCGGCCCGATGATCGCGAGTGACTTGAGGGTGTCGCCGACCGGGATGCCGCCCTCGACGACATAGTCCTCGCTGAGCGCCTGGCCGAGACCCATGTGGACGCCGCCCTCGATCTGGCCCTCCAGGATCGTCCGGTTGATCACCTTGCCGACATCATGGGCGGCGACGACACGCTCGATCCGGCCGTGATCGTCGAGGATCACGACCTGGGTCGCCCAGCCGTACGCGAAATGCGTCACCGGCTCGTCGATCAAGGGGCCAAGCGGCGTCGTCGACGAGACCACGATCTCACCCCGGAACTCCCGGCCGACGAGGTCCGCCAGCACACGTCCCGGCCGCCCGGCGAGGGCCGTCCGAAGCGATCGGGCCGCCTCGATCACCGCCCGGCCGCCGAGCATCGTGGCCCGCGAGGCGGTCGTCTCGCCGGTGTCGAGTTCGTGCTCGGTGTCGACCACGACACTGATCCGGTCGGGTGGAAGGCCGAGCTCAGCCGAGGCGATCTGGCCGAGGACAGTGTGGCTGCCCTGGCCCATCTCGGTCCAGGAGTGAAAGAGCGTCAGCGTGCCGTCGGCCTCGGGTCGCAGGATCACCTTGCCGTGCTCAGTGAGGCCGTTGCCGATCCCAGTGTTCTTGGCGGCGCAGGCGATGCCCGCGTAGCGCGCCGACCGATAGGCGTCGCGGACCGCCAGGAGCGTCTGCTTGAGGCCCACGCCCGGCCCAAGCCGCTGCCCGGTGCCGAACCGTGCTCCCTCCTCGAGGGCGTTCCGCCAGCGGATGTCCCAGCCATCGATCCCGACACGCTCGGCCAGGACGTCGAGCAGCCCCTCGATCGCGAAGTTCGCCTGGTTGGCTCCGAAGCCACGCATGGCACCCGACGGCGGGTTGTTCGTGTAGACGGCCCGGGCTTCGATGTCGACGTTCGGCACGCCATAGGCGCCGCAGGCGTGACCGGCCGCCCGCTCGAGGACCTTGCCTCCGACGCTCGCATAGGCGCCGTTGTCGCCGACGATGCGGGCCCGGACGGCCGTCAACCGACCGTCGGCGTCGCAGCCGACCGTGTAGTCCATCCAGAACGGGTGGCGCTTGACATGGAACCGCAGGCTCTCGTCGCGCGAGAGGGCCAGCAGGACCGGCCTGCCGGTGCGCAGCGCGAGGAGCGCCGTCTGGCCCTGGATGTTGAGGTCCTCCTTGCCGCCGAAGGCGCCGCCGGTCGCGACCTGTGTCACCCGGACCTCGGAGTCCGCCACGCCCAGGAAGGATGCGATCTGCCGCCGATCCTCCCACGCCCCCTGGCCCTGCGAGTAGATCCGAACGAGGGGCGCCGTCGGACCGTCCACCGTCTCGCGCGGGACGGCCAGGCACGACTCCGGCTCGAGGAACGCGTGCTCGATCCGCTGGGTCCTGAACGACTCGGTCGCGACGTGCGCGGAGGCGGCCAGGGCGGCGTCGACGTCGCCCCGCCTGACCACCGATGTCGAGAGCAGGTTGCCCTTCTCGTGGATCCTGGGCGCGTCCTCGGCGAGCGCGTCGAACGGGTCGCCGACCGGCTCCTTGATCTCGTACGAGACGTCGACGAGCGAGGCGGCCTCCCGCGCCGCCGCGCGTGTCTCGGCCGCGACGGCGGCGATCACGTCACCGACGTAGCGGGTGGTCTCGCCCTGGGCCACGAACAGCGGCCAGTCGTCCACGAGGAGGCCCTGGTGTCGCTTGCCCGGGACGTCTCGCCAGGTGACGACCGCGATGACTCCCGGATGGGCGGCGGCGGCCGTGGTGTCTATCCTCGCGACGATGGCTCGGGGATGGTCGGCAAACCGGATCGCGCCGGCCAGCATCCCCCCAACGACGAGGTCGCCCACGAACGGCCGCTCGCCGAGGGCGAGCTCGCGCGCCTCGTAGCGGGCTGATCGCGACCCGATCCGCCCCGATCGGTCGACCTCGGGCGGTCGACGGCCCGCCCGGTCCGCCGCGGCGAGTTCGATCGCGTCGATGACCTTGACGTAGCCCGTGCAGCGGCAGAGGTTGCCGGCCAGCGAACGGGCAATCTCCTCGCGCCCCGGTGTCGGGTTGCGGCCGAGGAGTGCCTCTGCCTTCATGACGATCCCGGGCGAGCAGTAGCCGCATTGTGAGGCACCCGTGGCCGCGAAGCAGGCCGCCCATCGGTCGCGGACGTCCTCGGTGAGACCCTCGAGGGTGCGCACGTCCTTCCCGACGACGCGCTCGGCCGGCTGGGCACACGAGACGGCCGCCCTGCCATTGACGATGACCGTACAGGCGCCGCACGATCCCTCCGGGGCGCAGCCATCCTTCATCGAGCGGAGACCGAGCTCGCCCCTGAGCACCTCGAGGAGGCTGGCGCCTGGTCGCGGCTCGATCGACACCGGCTGTCCATTCAACGTGAACTCCATCCGGAGCCGTCCTTCCCGATGCTGGCGGCCATCTGGCCCTATACGGGATGCCCGTCGAGACCGAATCGTAGGGAGGCCACGGCCGGCAGGGTCCTGCTGTTGTTCCTGACAGGGTGTGCCGCTCGGACCCTCTGTCGGACCGTCGGCGGATGGCCGGACGCAATCTTGGGAGGGTGTTCGATGAGGCGGTTGGGACTTCAGCGCGAACTGGTGGATCGGGCGGTCTACGAGCGGACGATCGGCCGGTTCCGGTCGGCAGGGATCGTCATGCCGACGTTCTCCCAACTGGCCGACCCGTCGACCATCCCCGGCCCGATCACATCGCGCCTGGAGGGGATCGACCCCGACGAACCGCACCCCCTGAACCTCTTCCGGGCCCACTGGTACAACGGCGCCGACAGGCGGTCGCGGACCGACGTCCCCGGCCATGTGGTCCTGCCGCGCGAGCTGACGGGGGTCGACGCCCGGATCGTCGTCGCTCTTGGCGACCGCTTCCCGATGATCGGCTCGCACAAGGTCATCGCCGCCTACGGCTGCCTCGCGCCGCGAATCGTCACCGGCCAGTTCGATCCGACTGATCAGCGGGCCGTCTGGCCGTCGACAGGCAACTACTGCCGCGGCGGCGTCGCGATCTCGCGGATCATGGGCTGCCGCGGCGTCGCCGTCCTGCCGGCCGGCATGAGCCGCGAGCGGTTCGAGTGGCTCGAGCGCTGGGTCGCCGATCCGGCCGACATCATCCGAACGCCCGGGACCGAGAGCAACGTCAAGGAGATCTACGACCGCTGCGCCGAGCTCGACCGTGAGCCGGACACGGTGATCTTCAACCAGTTCTCCGAGTTCGGGAACCACATCGCTCACTACGCGATCACCGGCCGGGCGCTCGAGGCGGTCTTCGAGGCGATGCGGGCGCTCGAGCCCGATCTTCGCCTCCGGGCGTTCGTGTCCGCGACGGGATCGGCCGGGACGATCGGCGCAGGTGACTACCTCAAGGAGCGCTACGCGTCGCAGACGGTGGCGGTCGAGGCGCTCGAGTGCCCGACGATGCTCGAGAACGGGTTCGGCGAGCACAATATCCAGGGGATCGGCGACAAGCACATCCCGCTCATCCACAACGTGATGGCGACCGATCTCGTCACCGCCGTGTCCGACCTTGCCACTGACCGTCTCTGTGTGCTGTTCAACACCGATGTCGGACGCGACTATCTCGCCCGCCGACGGGGCGTCCCGGACGACATCCTGGGGCTGCTCCCCTCGCTCGGGCTCTCGAGCATCTGCAACGTCCTCGCCGCGATCAAGACCGCCCATTACGGTCGGCTGGGGCCGGACGATGTCATCGTCACCGTCGCCACCGACGGCGCTTCGATGTACGCCACCGAGATCGATCGGATCGTCCGACGCGACTTCCCCGACGGGTTCGACGCGGTCGCCGCCGGCGAGACGTTTGGACGTTTCGTCCTGGGCGCGTCCACCGACCACCTGGTGGAGCTCTCGCGCGTCGAGCGGGACCGGATCTTCAATCTTGGCTACTTCACCTGGGTCGAGCAGCAAGGAGTCCCGCTCGACGAGTTCGAGGCGCGACGTCGTCCCGAGTACTGGACGGAGACGCGGGCGATCGTGGCGATCTGGGATCGGTTGATCGATGAGTTCAACGCCGCGGCCGGCGCAGCGGTGGCGGTATGACCACGGCGACCGGGCCGACGACGACAGCCGTCGGCGTTTCCGTCGTCTGCGCGGGGTGCGGATATCACGCCTCGCCGGGCGAGCCCTTCCCCATCCGCTGCCCGCGGCGCATCGCCGGTGACGACATCGACCACGTCATGACGCGGGTCATCGACCAGACCGGCGTCATATTCCACCCGACGGGCGACCCGAACCCCTTCGTCCGCTTTCGCGAGATGTTCCGTGCCTATCACGTGGCCCGAGCGGCCGGCTGGTCGGACGGGCGCTACGTCGGGCTGGTCCGCAGACTCGATGATGCCGTAGCCGCTGTGGACGGGCGCCGGTTCGGCGTCACGCCGTTCGAACGGATCGGCCCGTTGAGCGACCGACTCGGGTTCACGGGCCGGGGCGGCATCTGGGTGAAGGACGAGACGGGCGGCGTCGCAGGCTCGCACAAGGCACGACACCTCATGGGGATCATCCTCGAGTTGCTCGTCGAGGAGGAGACCGGACGCCTGGCGGACCCGACAAGACCGCTGGCGATCGCCAGCTGTGGCAACGCCGCCCTCGCCGCGGCGACCGTCGCCCGGGCGGCCGGTCGACGCCTCTTGGTCTTCGTCCCGACGACCGCCGAACCCGGCGTTCTGGCCCGGCTCGGATCGCTCGGCGCGGAGGTCGCGGTCTGCCTGCGGCGGCCGGGTACGACGGGCGATCCGACGCTCGAGCGGCTCGAGGGGGCGATCGTCTCCGGAGCCGTCCCCTTCACCTGCCAGGGCAACGAGAACGGACTGGCGATCGAGGGCGGTGCAACCCTCGGCTACGAGATCGCGGCCGAGCTCGCGAGGACCGGCCGGGTGCTCGACCGCCTGGTCGTCCAGGTCGGCGGAGGCGCCCTGGCGTCGGCCTGCATCCAGGGGCTGCGTGAGGCGGCCGACCAGGGAGTCGGCTCGCTGCCACGGATCGACACCGTTCAGACGACCGGCGCCTGGCCGCTCAAGCGCGCCCATGAGCGGGTCGTCGAGCGGTTGCGGGCGGCCGGGGCCGATGTCGGACCGGGGATCCGGGTGGACCTCGCCGACCCGGCGGTCAAGACGGTTTTCAGCGAGGTGGCACGCCATCGGTCGGGCTACATGTGGCCGTGGGAGACGGAGCCGCGGAGCATCGCCCACGGGATCCTCGACGACGAGACGTACGACTGGCTGGCCGTCGTCAGGGGGATGGTGGCGACCGGCGGGACGACGCTCGTCGTCGACGAAGCGACCCTCGCCGAGGCCAACGATCTCGCCAGGGCATCGACCGATCTCGACGCGGATCACACCGCCACGGCCGGACTTGCCGGCTTCCTCGCGCTGCTGCGCAGCGGCGACGTCGAGCCGGACGAGGCCGTGGCGATCCTGTTGACCGGCGCCAGACGGGCGGATCAGCCGTCCGCCCCCAGCCACGAGCAGAAGGAACGGAGTCGATCATGAGGAGCTTCCTGGGACGGGACATCCTGTCCCTCAAGGATTTCAGCCGCGACGAGATCTTCCGTGTCTTCGAGGTGGCCGACGACCTGCGGCCATACGCCGCCGACCGGCGCAACGGCGACCTCCTCAAGGACAAGACCCTGCTGACGGCCTTCTTCCAGCCGAGCACCCGCACCCGACTCGCGACCGAGGCCGCGATGCACCGGCTGGGTGGCCATGTCCTGGGCTTTTCGGACGCGAAGATGACCCGGGCCGGCGACTTCTACCAGGAGTCGATCAAGGACACCTTCCACATGCTCGAGTACTACGCCGACGTCATCGCCATCCGCCACTTCCAGCAGGGCGCGCCGGCCGAGGCTGCCCGCTGGGCATCGGTGCCGATCATCAACTGCGGCGACGGGTGGGGCGAGCATCCGACCCAGGTCCTGACCGACCTGTACACGATCAACCACGAGAAGGGCCGGCTCGATGGCCTGAAGTTCCTGCTGATGGGCGACATGCGGATGCGGACGATGCACTCGATCCTCTACGCGATGGCCCAGTTCGATATCGAGGCGTACGTCGTCAGCCCGCCGGAGATGAGCCTCCTGCCCGAGTTCAGGGCGGAGCTCGACGCCCGGAGCGTCTTCTACCGGGAGGTCCCATCCGTCGATGACGCGATCGCCGAGGCGGACGTGATCTACATGGAACCCGTCGTCCAGCCGGACTACACCAAGTCGCTCGACGAACGCAAGGGTGAGACGGGCGTCACGCCGGCCGCCTACAAGATCACGCTCGACCTGCTGCGGGCACGGGCCAAGCGCGACGCCATCGTCATCCACTCGCTGCCGCGGATGGACGAGCTCACGACCGACGTCGACGAGACGCGCTACCAGCGCTATTGGGTCGAGGCCTTCAACGGGGTCGTCATCCGGATGGCGCTCCTCGCCCTCGTCCTCGGCGCGACCGAGTAGGGAGCCGACGATGCAGACGAACCTTCGCGGACGCGACCTCATCAGCCTCCAGGAGTGGACCAGGGAAGAGATCGACACGGTCCTCGACGTGGCGTTCGAGCTCAAGCGCCAGCGCGCCCTCGGGCAGCCCCATCCGTACCTTCGCGACAAGGTCCTGGCGATGCTCTTCTTCTACTCGAGCACCCGGACGAGGGCCTCCTTCGAGGCGGGGATGGCCCAGCTCGGCGGCCACGCCCAGTTCATCGAGAGCCGGACGACGCAGATCGCGCACGGCGACACGGCCAAGGAGATCGGCGAGATCCTCGGCCGCTACAACGACGGGATCGCGATTCGACATGTCGACTGGGGTATTGGCAACCGCTACATCCGCGAGGTGGCCGAGGCGAGCCGCGTCCCCGTCCTCAACATGCAGTGCGACGTCTTCCACCCGCATCAGATCCTCGCCGACCTCATGACCATCGTCGAGAAGAAGGGCGACCCACGCGGCCGGACGATCACGGTCAGCTGGGCCTACGCGGCGAGCTATCAGAAGCCGATCAGCGTGCCCCAGGACCTGCTCCTGGCGGCCACTCGGTTCGGGATGAACGTGCGGCTCGTCCATCCGCCCGAGTTCGAGCTGATGGGCGAGCACGTCGACCAGGCCCGCGAGAACGCCCGGCGCTCCGGCGGCAGTCTCGAGCTCCTCGACGATTTCGACGCCGGGTTCAAGGGCTCGGACGTCGTCTATGCCAAGAGCTGGGGCCCACTCCTGCGAGCCAAGGACGACGCCGAGGGCGCCGCGATCGCCGCCCGTTACACGGACTGGATCACCGACGAGCGCCGGATGGCCCTGGCCGCCGAGGACGCGATCTACATGCACCCGCTGCCAGCCGATCGAAACATCGAGGTGGCGGATGCCGTGATCGACGGCCCCCGGTCGGTCGTCTACGACGAGGCCGAGAACCGGCTCCATGCCCAGAAGGCCGTCATGGCCCTGACGATGAGCTGACGGGAGCCGGCCCGGATCGGGAACGAGACCGGGCCACGCCTACCCTCGCAGCAGCGTCACCGCGCCGACCCACAACGTCATGACGGCACCGATGGCGCCCATGACCCCGAGGAACGGTTCGCCGCCGCCGAAGGCGGCGACGGCCACCCCGCCGAAGAGCGCCGCGATGGCGATGGCGATGGCGGCCATCCCGATCCGCTCGAGCAACGGACGATCGCCCGGCGGCGTCCGCCGAGGAGAGCGGGGCGTCCGCCGGGGGTGCGAACCGGCCTCCGGCTCGACCTCGTGAGCCATCCGGCGGTGCGGATCGTCGAGCGGGTCGGCGTCCTGGCTCATGGCCTGCCAACGGTAGCCCGTCCGCAGGCTCCGAGGGGGACCATCGGCGACGGCGCGGGTTACGGCCGTGGGAGGGGTTTCGGAGACCCCGCGATATACTGTCGTGCCCGTTCCGGACGCTCGGGCCGTTCCGGGCGGTGTCTTCGCGACCTTGGGGAATCGATGGCCGAGATCCTGACCGAATCGTTTTGTGAACGCTGTGGCACGCGCTACACGTTCGAGGCGAGCGCGCCCCGAAAGGGTCGCGTCGGCAAGTTCAGGACGCTCTCGCGGGGTCTGAAGAACTACGTCCTGTCGGACGAATCGACGTTCGAGGAGGCCCTCGATGAGGCCCGTGGCGAGGAAGAGCGGGCGCTCTCGACCCAGCAGCTCGATGCCTTCCACCAGACCTTCAACTTCTGCATGACGTGTCGCCAGTACACGTGTGCCAACTGCTGGAACGAGCTCGAGGCACGCTGTCTGTCCTGCGCTCCGGACTTCACCCATGACGTTCTCCCGGCTGCCTTCCCGGACCTTCCGATCGTCCCGGCCCTGGGCGACGGATCGGCTCCGGCGGCCCCGCAGCTCGTGGTCGCGCCGGATTCTTCGTGGCCGTCGTCCGACATGCCTGCCGAGCTCGCCAACGGCACCGAGGCCGAGACACCAGGCATCGCCGCCGCGTCGTCGCCCGAAGGGCCGACGATCGAGGAGCAAGCGGCCGACGATGAGCCCGACGAGCGTCTCGTCGCGCGACTCACGGCGCTGGGTGCCGTCCGCGTCGTCCCGGCGCTCGGCCCACAGACGATTGCCCCTCCGGTCGAGCCCCAGGCGCCCGAGCCCGAGGCGCCGATCGACGCAGGACCGCCGGTTCCCGAGCCTGCGGTCGCCGACGACGAAGGCGAGATCGCCGCGATGATCGCCGCGGCCGCGGCCGTGCCGGTCGAGGCGAGGGAGCCGGTCCAGGCGGATCGCCCCGAAACGACACCGGAGCCAGAGCCGAGTACGCCCGCCCCACCGGCCAGTCTGCCGGCGGCCGCCACGCTCGCCGAGCCCGTCGGCTGGACGATGGTCGCCCCGGAGACGCCGCTCTTGAGCGACGACCGGGTCGCCGCGACCCAGCCGAGCGGCAACGGGCATCATCCGGCTCCGACGCCGACGCCTGCCTGGCCCACCCCCTCGGACACCCCCCAGTGGCCGACCGCCCAGGCCCGGCCCGCGCCGCTGGCGGCCGACACGAATGGCCGACACGGCACGGCCGCCCTGTGGGTCGCCTCGACGCGCGACGTCGTATCGCACCCTGGCTCGGGCATCTCGGCCTGCGTGTCCTGCGGTCTGCCGTTGTCGGCGAACGCCCGCTTCTGCCGCCGCTGCGGTAGCCGCCAGGACAGCTAGGCGGCGGTCTCGCCCGCCCGATCGAGGCGCGACCACCGGATCGCGGTCCAGACAGCCCCGAGCAGCAGCAACTGCGACACGATCCCGACCCAGGCCAACGTGACGAGGACGGTGGCCATCGATCCGTACAGGAACGACAGACCGGCAAGGCGCGGTGCGATGACCACGTAGAGGATCGTCAGAAGACCGATGCCGGCACCCACCACGACCCCGGGCACGATGGCGGCCCGCCAGGGCGGTCTCGCCGTCGGCAGGTAGCGATAGGCGGCGGTCACGACGAGCGCGGCGCCGGCGATCCCGAACAGCCTCCCGAGCGGGACGCCGGGAGCCCCCACTTCCGTGGGCACGAGCTGGCCGGCGATGTCGAGCACGGCTCCCAGGACCGCCAGCGCGACGATCGAACCGATGAGGACGACGACGGCAAGGAGCCCCAGGATCGTGCGTCGCGCAGGATCGCGACGAGGTCCGAAGGGGATCATCCGGGCGACGCCTTCCTCGATCGCCAGGTACAACCCGCTGGCGCCCCACAAAAGGAGGGCGATGCTGATGATCGACATGGACACGGCGCCCTCCGCCAACGCCTCGAGTGACGACTCGAGGATGCCTTCGAGCGGCGGGAACGCCTGCCCGAGGGCCTCGACGATCGCGGCGCTTGTCGCTTCGTCGGCGACGATGAAGCCGAGCATCGCAACTAGCAGCAGCACAGCCGGGGCCAGGGCGAAGAGGACGCGATAGGCGATCCCGGCCGCAAGGAGACCTCCGCCCGCTCCTCCGTAGACCTCCATGACCAGCCTCGCCACCCGAGAGGGCGGGAGGTCGAGCCAGCGCCCGACGAAGCCGGGCACGAAACCGGGAAGCTCGATCGGGGCGGGGTCGGTCGGTATCGGCCGCGGGTTGGGGCCGCCGCTCCCGCCGCCGGACGGATCGCCGGGCGGGGCCGCCGCATCCATCGTCAGCTCTCGAGGTCCTCGAACAGACCCGCTTGGACCTCATCGACCGACACGCGGCGAGGCGGCGCGATCAGCTTCCGGACCTCGCCCCGGCGAACGAACCGTCGGCCACCGAGCTTGATCGACGAGAGGCGACCGCTGCGGGCCCAAGCTCCGATCGTGGCCGGCCGGAAGTGGACGTTCGCGGCGGCCAGGATGGCGGCTGCCTCGTCGAGGGTGATCCAGTCCGCGGCGGCCGTCACGCGCTCACCCGTCCGTCGCCTTCGACGAAGGGGCGGCCTCCCCCGGGGTCGATGTCGATGTCTCTGTCGGCCCGCCGGCCTCCTTGTTGTCGGCTGTCTTCTCGCTGCTCGCCTGGCGCGACGCTCGACTCGACGTGGAGATGCTCGAGCGGTCCTTCTTCGCCCAGCCAGAACCCTTGAACACGATCGTTGGGACGGTGAGCGCCTTCTTCATCCGGCCCTTCTTGCCACAGGCCGGACAGAACAGCGGTCCAACGTCGTGGATGCCGTGGACGACCTCCGTCGTCGTGCCGCACGCCCCGCAGACGTAGTCGTAGATGGGCATGCGCCGGGGTCAGCCGCGAAGGAGGCGCATCCCGCACTTGGGGCAGTAGAACGCCCGCTCGTGACCGGATGCGAAGCCGCAATGGGCGCACACGAGGCCGCCCCGCCCCGCCGCCGGGACCGGCCGCTCGAGCGGCGTCAAACCCATCGCGTACTGGCTGCTGAGGATGTTCTGGACGATGCCGCCAAGCAGCCGATTGCCGATCCGGTCCGTGTCGCCGCGGACGCCCTTGCCACCCCAGGCGATGATCGCCCTGCTGATGAGGTCACCCGTCGCCTCGTCCCAATGCGACGCGACACCTCCGACGATGGCGCTGTACTCGGGATAGCCCGATGTGTCGACCTCGCCGTCGAGGAGCGTCAGGCAGACGGTATCGAAGGCCAGATCGATCGCGTCGAGCATCTCCAGCACGTACAGCCCGTGGCGGCTGATGGGTGAGTGGGCGTGATGGGCGTTGAGCCATTGCATCGCCTCGGACGTCTTGACGATCTGGGCCATCGCGCCCGAGTACTCGATCGGCAGCGGGCCGACGACCTCGATCTCGCTCCTGGCGAGGCCGGCCAACATCGACGGCAGCTCGTCGAGAGCGCGCGGCCCAGCCTGCATCCGGACACCTTCGCTGCTCTTGCCCGCGTAGTACAGCTTGAGGATGTACTCGGCGGCGACGATTTCCTCGGGCGGCGGGCCGGCCGGCATGGCCACCGGCTCGTCGATTTCCTTCGGGCCCTTCTTCTTCAGGAACTCGAGCGGCACGGCCTCTCCCGGGTCATGCGGTTGTCGACGGCCGTATCGTACCAGCGGGAGGTTCAGCCAAGCCGGGCCCGGAGCCGCTCGGCCTGAGCGGCCAGCTCCGCCTCGCGCGCCCTCGCCCCGTCGACGATCGACGGCGGCGCCTTGGCGACGAACGAGTCGTTGGCGAGCCTGGCGCGCGTGGACGCGAGCAGACGCTCCGTCTCCTCGAGCTCCCTGCGGAGACGCGTTCTCTCGAGCTCGCCCGTCCCCTTCCCGCCCGCCGTCGGGGGATGGATCGTCGCCTCGCATCCCCCGGCCACGACCGACAGGGTGTCCTGGCCTGAGCCGGCGACGATGACGGCCGCCGTGACGAGACGTCGGAGCGGCCGGGCCCGTGCCAGGCGCTCGAAGGCGGGTCTGATCGCCTCGAGCACCTCGCCGACCTCGGGCGGAGT
>Ga0209751_10004089_pt1 | contig 14011 bp, 10 predicted proteins | sample RifCSP13_1_FD_184019 | JGI IMG/M metagenome (GOLD analysis project Ga0209751, IMG submission 184019) | Soil microbial communities from Rifle, Colorado - Rifle CSP2_sed 13_1 (SPAdes) (version 2) | ecosystem: Environmental > Terrestrial > Deep subsurface > Rock core/Sediment | place: Rifle... | reverse complement strand
AATATGTAATTGAAGGTGCCCGTCAGCTTAAAATTGGCTACAAAATGGATTTTGAACAGGCAATTAGGTCTATTCTTCGTCATGATCCTGACATCGTTTTAGTGGGTGAGATGAGAGATAAAGAAACTGCTGAGGTCGCTATAAAATTGGCAAACACCGGTCACCTAACCTTTTCAACTTTACATACTAATGATGCCCCTAGTGCGGTAGCCCGATTGTACAAAATGGGTATTGAGCCGTTTTTAATTGCTTATGCAATAAACATCATTGTGGCGCAAAGATTGGTTCGCAAATTATGCGATACCTGTAAAACAAAGGTTACTAAACTGGATGAGGATTTATTGTCTGCTGCTGGTGTGGATATTAATGAATTAAAAAAGCATACGATCTATGAAGCAAAAGGTTGTGATAAATGTAATGGAACCGGTTACAAAGGCAGAATGGCAATACATGAGGCACTTTATTTCACAAAAGAAATACGACACGATGAGGAAAAGATAAGAATTCAAGCTAAAAAAGACGGTTCGAAATCATTGAGAGACTCTGGTATCGAAAAAGTTATTTTAGGACTTACCTCAATAGAAGAAGTGCTCTCTTCAACTAGCGACGAGTAGTATCCCCCTTTGCTAAGGTAATAATTACCAAGAGTCACCCCCCATTCCTCAATAAATTGTTAAAAAAATAAAACTCAGACCAGAAATTACTTGCATAAAATTTGATTTGAATCTTTTGGTACCAATACTCAGCAATAAAAAATTAGAGGCATTAAAGTGGCAGTTCAAACTTTAAATCAAGTTCCTTCAAAAAGGAAGGCAGTCCCTGTCGAAGAAGTTAAGGGAGTTCTTTCGGAATTTATTGAAAACATTCCGGGCGACCTAAGGGGTCCTGACAAAGTTCTATATCTTCTTGAGAACAGTGTTAAGCTGCCAGCTGAGAGCAAAGTACTTTTAAAAGAGTACTTTGATCATTTATTAATTAATATGATTGAGCGAGATGCTTCTGATATTGAAATCGGAGGACATGGCAACGAGGGTTATATATGGTTTAGGATTTATGGAATCAAAGAAAGAGCAATGGACCTGCCTCGCTTTAGTGAAGATGAATCTGCCATGATCATCATCAATTTGTTAAACTCCAACCAAAAAAAATATTTATCCGTTGCCAAGAATCTTGATTTCAGCTACACTTGTTTCTACGAGCGAAAAAAATTAAACATTCGTTTTAGAGCGGATACTTACTTTGAGCTTGATACTCTTGCCTTAAACATGCGTGCAATTAATTTGAACATTAGACCGCTTGACTCAATGGGTTTTCATCCGAGTGTTGTAAAAGTAATGAGCCACACCTATATCAAATTTGGCTTATCATTAATAACAGGAATAACCGGTTCGGGTAAATCAACGACACTTGATGCGATAATTGACGAACATAATAAGTGCGATCCCGCTCACGTTATTATAGTTGCTTCGCCCATAGAATATGTTCATCGTTCGAACAAATGTATAATTAAACACAGAGAAGTTGGCAGAGATGTCATCTCCTTTAAAGATGGTGTTATTCAAGCGATGAGACAAGATCCTGATATTATTGTAATCGGGGAAATGAGAGATCCCGAAACAATTTTGGCTGCACTCGAAGTTACGGATACCGGTCATAAAGTTTTCTCAACCCTTCATACTTCTTCTGCGGTTGAATCAATAGATAGAATTGTTGCAGAGGTTAATCCTCATGAACAAGAGAGGGTAAGACATAGATTAGCAGACGTTTTAGTGTCCATAGTTTCACAAAAACTGCTTCCAGGGGTGGATGGTAAATTAATCTTAGCAAAGGAAGTTTTGATAGTTACCCCCAGCGTGAAAGCTGCAATTAAGAACAATACCACAAGTGAAATTTACTTAATGATAAATCAAGGCGGCCCGATGGGTATGATTACTATGGAACAGGATTTGAAGCGATTATATCAAAGTAAAAAAATATCTCTGGAAAATGCTATTGCATATGCCAATAACAAAACAAGAATTCAACAACTTTTATCGGCCATCTAATGAAACCTATTGTATGTGTATTTTGCGAAGGCAATGAAACAAAAATTGCCGCAGTAGAAAAAGAAAAAGAGAAAATCAGAATTCTCAAAACCGGTTCGTTTAGTGTCGTTCAACCCCCCGTTGAGGTAGCCGAAGGTATAACTAATCTTAAAGTAGATACTGACGACCTTTCTTTTGAGGATTTGGATAAAGGATCCCCAATTACTGAAGTAGAAGTGGTTAGTACTTCAGGTTTAGCACTAATAAGCACATCTCTTAAAGGAATTAATCTGAATAACAGCTTATTTATTCCTATTCTTACCGAACCAGTACTGCATTACCATGTTTATGAGGGAAGTAAATTAGGCAAATCATCAAAATTTGTTCAAGATCTTATTAATGATATTTCTGAAACTAAGAACATAACAGTAAGCAAGGATGAATTAGCGTATGTTGAACTTGCTGATAAATCTTCGCTGGCTGTCTTTCTCAGCGGAGAAGCAAGCTGTGTTAAATTGATTAACTCACTTGCCGGGTATAATGGCAAGAGGTTTTACAAAATTCCAACCATTAAAAGTGCAGAAGTATCGCTTGCTAATTATGTTGCTAAGAAAAAGAAGTTTTTCCCTGATGATCAATCTCTTATTGTTTATATCGGTAAAGAGTATAGCAAGCTTATCTTCCTTACGATGTTTATTTCTCTAAAATTCTACTTGAAATGGATAATGGAGGAATAACATCCCTCGATAATATTATTGTTTGCGGTGAAGATGATTCTGAAAATTTGATTCTCTCTTTTTATGGTACCTTTCCCGAAGCCAATGTTTCTAGATTAGAATTCGATGAAATAGATTCTTCATTACTGGGCTCCGAAGTCCAATCCTCAATTTCAGCATACAGCATATTGTTAGCTACAGCAAACGAATACTTTGACGACCAAGCACAAAAACACCCGGAGAGTATAAACTTTCTGCCAAGGTATGTTAGAGAAGAACAGAAAGTATTTCAGTTTGCATGGCACGGTTATGCAATTCTTCCGTTATTATTTGGAGCAACTTTCTTTTTAACACTTCAAATATTGATGAATAATAAAAGGTCAAATGAACTGGAAAAAGAAATTGTTCAGCAAACAGTCTTGCTCAGACAGAACCAGGAAATACTTGGACGCATTGCCAATCTTGAAAGTAAAATCAGCGGGTTTGATCAGACTCAGGCAATATTAGATTCAGCATCTGTCGGAACAGGTGTTTGGTCAAAGTTGACAGAACATTTTTCCGATTTCTTTGGTGCCAAGCAAAATATTTGGCTTACAAAGGTGGGCGAAGATGGAAACAACATAGCCCTGGAAGGTTTCGCATTATCAAAATTATCACCCACAGAATTTGCATACTCTGTTGATGGTTCTGAATTAAAAGGAATTTTTTTCGAATCTATTCGTGAGGAAAACGCTTATCGTTTTAACCTAAAATTTAATCTATCACAATTTCCCAAAGTAACACAATGACCAGGAAACTAAAAAACACATTTGCTCTTGTCGGGCTGCTGTTATTTATTTTGATAGCCGGTGGAGCATATATTTTAATTTTTCAACGCGGCGAATTATCTGCTAAAGAAGAAAAACTAAGAGAATTAAAAGCAAATGACTACAACACCGAGCAGTTAAATCTTCAATATGAAGATCTGTACAAAAGATCCGTGGTCCTTGATTCTGTATTAGCAGCCAGAAAATTCAATATACCGCAAAATCTTTCGTCTGTAAAGTTTTATGATTTTGTAACCCAGTTGACAAATAGACTATCCGAGGATACAAAAGTTGATGTTGAGTATGGTGAACAAAAACAAGAGCGGGATTTTTATTACTATGAATATAATGTTAAAGGTGTAGCCCCTTACAACGATCTTTACAGATTCATTTATGGAATTGAGCAGAGTAAAGAGCTGAAGAAAATTACATCCATAAATCTTGGAAGCCTTGTTAAAAATGAAAAAGAGGAAGGACCGAAATTCCTCGTCGCCTTCACTTTAGTTGTTCATGTTTATTATTCAAATGACAACCGCTTTGCAACTGCAGAGTTCGTTGAGAATGACCTTGCGGCTCGTCCACTGTATGATGCATTCTATCCGTTGTTGAGGAATGATATTCCATCAAACACAGAAGGACTACTTGATATTCAGGGGGCAAAACTTCTTGCACTTGTTCCTGAAGGCGCATTTCTGACAGACGCAACGGGCAATACATTCTTACTGTGGGAAGGCGAGCCGATTTATCTTGGATATTTGACCAGCATCGATTATAAAAATAATAAGGTAAAGTTTATTATTAACAGAGGCGGTGTAATCGAAAAAGTAGAATTGTATTTGGAAAAAGAAGAAGTAAATAAGAAAAAATAAATGAGAGTAGAAATTATGAAAACAGTTATCTTATCATTAGTGCTGAGTGCATTTGTATCTTTAACCGGGTTATCTCAGCAATACCTTGAAAGACAATTCAAAGGTTATGTGAACCCGGACGAGTTGGTTACCATGTCTTCCAATCTCCCATTTGATCAAGCCGTTGATCTCCTAAGCAAGGTCAGCGAAAGCATGAAAGGAAAAAAGATAGTATCAACCTACCAAAGTGCAGAACCAATCGGGCTGGAAATTGAGAATATGCAGTATGAAAAAGCTTTGGTTGTATTGGTTCAATATCGTGGACTAATGTATGAAGAAAAAGAAGATGTGATTATCATTAAAAAGAGGGGCGAGAAAATTGAGAATAGAACCGCCGATACTTATGTTCCGGTTGATTCACGTGAAGTGAAAATTTCAGCCGTGTTCTTTGAAATGGACGTAAATGAGGCAAGAAAAAGAGGAGTGGACTGGAAACTTATTTTGCAAGGTAAGGGATTGGATCTTGGCGGACTTTTAGGTGTTGATAAAACTCAAAATCAAAGCCAAGGAACAGCTACTGTGCAGGAACCAACATTTGATTTAGGTGCCGCAGGTGATTTTAACGTAGGGAATCTTTTTGGCGAAGCTACAGCAATCTTCAAATTTTTTGAAACTGAAAACATAGGTGAAGTAATTGCAAGTCCTAATATAGTTGTTAGAGACGGCCGCCCTGGAAGGATTCAGGTTGGATCAGATATATCTATTAAGCAAAAAGATTTTGCGGGAAATATTATTGAGAATTTTTTCTCAACCGGTACAATCATTAACGTAACTCCTTATGTAATAAATGAGGAAGGTGTTGATTACACTCTGTTAAAAATTACTGCTGAAAGAAGCACTTTTGTGCCCGATCCTTCTAACACAATAATCAATAAAACTCAAGCTTCAACAGAAGTAATAATGCTTAATGGTGAGGAAACCATAATCGGCGGACTATTTGTTAATGATGAGGTTAAAATACGATCGGGTGTACCATTTCTTAAAGATCTTCCATGGTATGTTTTCGGGTTGAGGTATCTCTTCGGCACCGATGAAGTTCGATTAACTAAAAAAGAACTTGTAATTCTTCTTAAAGCAGAACTTGTTCCAACATTAAAAGACTTCGGCACCGATGAAGTTCGATTAACTAAAAAAGAACTTGTAATTCTTCTTAAAGCAGAACTTGTTCCAACATTAAAAGACCGTTTAGCCGGGACAAGCTCTACTACTCCTGTTCGTGATGAAGTACTGAAACAGAGAGCAAAATTAAAAATGTATGAATTCAATCAAGAACCGGGAAGCGGCAATTAGAGCCGGTTTATGGAATCAATATTAATTGTTGATGACGATTTAGCTGTTTGTACCACCTTAAAGGAAGAGCTGTCTGAAGTAGGATATGATACAGATTTTCTTTTAAGTGGTACAGAAGTATATGATTATCTGAAAACCAATTCAGTTGATCTTATACTTCTAGATTTGGTGCTGCCCGAAAAAGACGGTTATGAGGTTCTAAAAGAAATCTCAGAAAATAAATTTGATGTAAAAGTCGTTGTACTGACAGCATATGCCGATGTGAAGAGCGCTATAGATTCGGCACGGCTTGGTGCCTGTGATTTTATTAGTAAACCTTATGACTTAGATGAATTATTAATAACAATTCGTAAGGTTCTGCAGCGAGATGATTAGTAATGAAAATAAGCTATCGAATACTTTTTATTAACTTTTTTGTAGTAGTATTGATTATAGGAAGCGCTTCCTTTGCTTTCTATTCTATAATGTATAACGTTCTTACCAGTTTACAATCCAAATACCTGCTTAAATCTTCTCACGATTTTATTTTAGCATACAACGAAACTTTTCAGAAAACTGAAGATGATTTTACGCAACTATCAAGATCGGAATTATTTTCTAAGGAAAGATTAAAATCTACCAGTATTGATTTTATTTTAGAGCAAGATTCAAAAAATGCAAATTTCTATTCGCGGTCAGTTGCAAAAGAAGGGGTTAATCTTTCGCCAAAGGTATCATCGCTTGAAGAATTTATAGGCGATAATCCTTCGGCAGTAATTAAAAGCCATACATTTCAAGATGGCGCTTCGGTTTATTATGGTCGTTTACTTACGGATGATTTTCTTAATTCCATAGCTCAAAAAATAAATGCTCAAGTTGCAACTATAACCGGTAATTCTACGCTGCAGGTTTCCAATCAATCCTCAAATCAAAAGTACATTTACTTTCTGAATAAAGCTTATAATAATTTATCCCGACGAGAAAAATTTGATATTTATACTGAAGATTCAGATCAAGCCGATATTATAACAACACTTTGCAGTATTTCTTCGAACATTAATGAATTTATCCCGACGAGAAAAATTTGATATTTATACTGAAGATTCAGATCAAGCCGATATTATAACAACACTTTGCAGTATTTCTTCGAACATTAATGAAAATCAGAGTCTCAACTTTCTAATATTCTTAACACTGAATGAAGCGGCGGATTTAAGATTAAGCATAAAATATATTTTAATCACAGTCGGAATAGCGGGGGTATTTCTTTCGCTCATTTTGACTTTTGTCTTCACACAAAAAATTAGGAGCCAGCTTAGCTCACTGAGCAGTGCAACTGAGCTTACAAAACAAGGAAACTTTAAAAATAAAATTGAAATCAAATCGAACGATGAAATCGGACGGTTAGCATCCGCTTTCAATAGCATGCTTGACGAGTTAGATAAACATGATCGTGCAATTACTGAATATTCCGATTTCCTGGCTCTAATTAATAGGAATGCTTCGTTGAAAGAAATTGCTGATGCAGCGTTGAATAAAATTATTAAAACTTGCGGATTTGCCGTCGGGGCAATTTATGCAGTAAAGAATAATTCTATTACGTTGATTCGTTCATATGGAATTAAAGGAAAAACTGCTGGATTCGTTCATATGGAATTAAAGGAAAAACTGCTGCGGAAGATTTTGAGTTTTTTGATTCGGCAATTAAGAATCGAGAAATTCTTGAACTTTGTTTTGAAAAAAATTTTCCAACGGTTTCATCTGGGATTATCTCTCTTGAAATTAAGCACATGCTGCTGATTCCAATTATTTATAACAATGAAGTAATTGCTCTTTTAGAACTTGGCGGTTTGGATAAGCCATCTCAGGAAGTAAAAAATTACTTAGCAAAGATTCAAGAACAGCTTGCAATCGGCTTAACCAACGCTTTTGCATTTGTACAGCTTGAAAATCTTGTTGTTGAGCTAAAACTGTTGAATGAAGAATATCAAAAACAGAATCAACAAATAAAACAGCAAAACGAATCATTAATAAAATTACATGATCAGCTTAAGGATAAAGCACGTGAGCTTGAAATTCAAAAGTTGAGGGCTGAGGAATCTACAAAACTGAAATCCCAATTTCTTGCAAGCATGTCTCACGAGTTGCGTACACCAATGAATTCAGTACTTGGGTTAACAGAACTAATACTTGAGGAAACTTCTTCCTTAAGTTTAAAGACTAAAGAACGCCTTGAGATAGTTCATCGTAGCGGCAAGCGTTTGATGAATTTAATAAATGATATTCTTGATCTTTCCAAAATTGAAGCTGGAAAGATGGAGCTTAAGAACGATGAAGTTCTTCTTGAAGATATAATTTTTGATGTTGAAGCTTCAATTAAGCCATTAGTTGTAAAAAAACATTTGGAGCTTAAGATCGTTAGAAAAACCAATACGAATGTTTTTATCAGTACCGACAGAGGAAAAGTAACCCAAGTCCTAATCAATTTACTCGGTAATGCAATTAAGTTCACCGAAAAAGGATTAGTAGAGCTTAATATTGAAACTGAGCCGGGAAATAGATTAAGATTTGATATTGTAGATTCGGGAATTGGTATATCCGCGGATGATCAAAAAATAATATTTGAAGAATTCAGGCAGATAGATGGAACAAACACTCGAAAATACGGCGGCACAGGTTTGGGATTATCAATCTGCAAAAAAATGGCTGATATGCTAAACGGTGTACTAAGTGTTGAAAGTCAGCTTAATAAAGGTTCGATTTTCACATTTGCAATACCCTTTAAAGTTTCATCGGGAAAGAATAAAGAAAAAAGATTTGTTAATGTTGAACCATTAAGGAAAAACCGAAAAAATCCGATACTTGTAATTGATGATGATGCCGAAGTTCGTCTTACCATCGGAGAATATTTAGAATCAAAAGGTTACAATGTTGTTTATGCAGACAATGGCGCAAAGGGAATTAATCTTGCAATAGAACTGCAGCCATTTGCAATTTCTTTGGATTTGCTTCTTCCCAATAAAGATTGTTGGACTGCTCTCAAAGAATTAAAGGAAGATCCGGCAACTAAAGACATTCCCGTAATTCTTGTTTCAATTAATGGAGATAAAAATCTTGGTTATGGGCTTGGAGCTTTCGAGTATTTCGTAAAACCGATTTCACATAACGAACTCCTTTCCGCCATTAACAAATTGGAAAACTATTCTCGCAAGAAAATAGAAACAATTGTTTTGATTGATGATGATGAATTAGAGTTTGACCGATTCAGCGCAGCATTACTTAATGATGGTGTTGCGGTCCACTTTATTAAAGACAGTCAGTTTGCATTCAATAAGATAGTTGATGTTCAACCAGATCTAATAGTTCTTGATTTACTTATGTCTGGAATAGATGGAATTACACTGACGCATGAGCTAAGAAATCATAAAGAGACCAAACACATACCAATAATTATCAGCACAGCAAAAGATTTAAATGATGAAGAAAAAAGTTCGCTTCAGCATATAGTTGAAGATATAACGCTTAAATCCAAATGTCATCCTCTCGATGTGTTAAAAATTGTTAGTGACAGAATCAGAATGGATGAACTTTCATACTTTGTTGAAGATACAGTTAACAAACAACCGGTGGAAGAGTTATATATTACCGAGGAGCCGATTCACATTTTACCTGCGGGAGATAGTCAGACAGGAAATGAATTTTTGGGAGAAGTTTTAATTGTTGACGATGATCCTGATACTTTATTTACAATTAATGAAATCGTTCAATCTTGTAATTGTAAAACATCGATTGCCAAAAATGGACTCGAATGCCTCAAGATATTAGAGGAAAATTTACCTGATCTTATCTTGTTAGACATAATGATGCCAGAAATGGATGGGTTTCAAACAATTAAAAAGATACGTGAAAACCCTAAATGGAGGCATATCCCTGTATTTGCGGTTACGGCACGCGCTATGCTGGAAGATAGACAGATCATTCTTAAAAATGGATTTGACGATTACATAACTAAGCCGGTCAATACAGGAGTTATTTCATTTAAAATTGAAAAATTATTTTCAAAGATGAGAGCAGTATAATATGAAACGAATATTGGTTATTGATGATTTACCTGAAAATGTATTCATGCTTCAAGACAGGCTTGAGAATGAAGGTTATGAAGTAGTAACGGCTTATGATGGAAAAACGGGTATTGCAAAAGCAACAAGCGATATGCCCGATCTTATTCTTTTAGATGTTATGATGCCCGAAATGACAGGGATAGAAGTTTGTAAAATTCTTAAACAAGATACTGTAACCGCAGACATTCCAATAATAATTGTCACGGCTAAATCTGGTGCCGATGATGCCAAAGAAGGATTAGATGCTGGGGCATTCGATTACATCAAAAAGCCATTTGAAAAAGTGGAGATGTTAGCAAGAATAAACTCTGCTTTGAAATTAGCTGAGGCGCATAAGCAAGTAGTCGAAGCAGAAAAGCGAAACATATATGCTGCGACTGTTGGCACAACCAATCACAAAATTAAGCAGCCGCTAACATTGATAAGTCTCTCTTCTGCAGCAATTAAGAGAGAATTAAATAAAGAGCAGATTTCAAAAGAAGCAATCTTAAATCGTTTGAATTATATTGAAACGGGAATTAATGAGATTACAAATATTCTTAATCAGCTAAATGCAATTAAAAAACCGCTAACTTCAGAACACACAAAAAATGTTAAGATAGTAGAAGTTGCGAGAGAAAAGGATACTGTTGAAAAATTTTTAGATGAGACTGCGGATAGTTGAAAGCATGGTGTCGAATTCGTATGGCTTTGTAACTAAGCTTGTAACCCCTACTTTTTTGACATCTGAGCTAGCTTCGACAGATAAGCTGCCCGTAGATAATATGATCGGCATTTTGTAATTAAGTTTTCGTATATGTTCTGCACATTCTAACCCATTCATGCCCGGCATATTATAATCAATAATCACTAAATCTACTTTCATTTCTTCGGTTAAAACTTTTAACACTTCTGCGCCGGAGGTAACCCCAATTACATTAAATCCACTGGATTCTAAAAGTTCAGCGAGTAAATCTCTTAACATTATTTCATCATCAGCTAACAAGATAATTTTTTCAGACGATTCCGTAGTTGTTTCAATAGAGATTGGTTCATAAACCGGAATGTAAACATTAAATGTTGTTCCTTCATTAAGCTTGCTTGTAACATCAACGTGTCCCATATGAGATTTGATTATGCCGTATGTAACATATAATCCCAAGCCCGATCCTGTTTCTTTTTTCTTGGTGGAGAAGTAAGGGTCAAAAATTTTACGGATATTTTCTTCTGATATTCCCTCGCCAGTGTCGGTGACAGAAAAACATACGTATTTACCCTTATCAAGCCACGGAAAGTTTGAAATGTTTTTATGGTTAACTACAACGTTCTTCGCCGATAAAGTTATTTTGCCTGCACCGCGAATAGCTTCCTTAGCATTTACACATAAGTTTAATAATATCTGATAAATTTCAGTTGGATTTCCTAAAATATTATTTATCTTTTCTTCACTGTTGCTTTCAAAGGTAAGTTCTTTAGGAAATGTTTGATTAATTACCTTGGAAAGTTCAGCAATAAGCAAATTGGGTTTTATTAATTCCTTTTGCTTGGAAGTAGGTTTACCAAAGGACAACAATCCTTTGGTTAGATCTCTTGCCCTCACGGCACAATTCTCTATGTTATCAATCATTCGGGTAATATTTTCTGCTTGAGGGACACGTTTCTTGAGCAGGTTTAAGCTGCCGAAAATACTAGAGAGCAGGTTGTTGAAATCGTGAGCCATACCGCTGGACAATTTTCCTATGGTCTCAAGTCTTTGTCCTTGTAGAAGCTTTTTCTCAATTTCAGCATTTAGTTCACGTACTTTTATGCTGCTTATTGTAAAGGCGAATAGTGATGATAATTGTTCAATGTTACCCATCTCATGATTCGAAAATTTGTTGTCTTTTTTACCGAGAATAACCGCAGCTAATAATTTATTTTGAATAAAACATGGCGAAATCAATAAATAATCGGATTGTAAAACGTGAGTTAAGTTAAAGCCAATACTATTTGGTGTAGTTGTGATTATTAAGGGTTTTTTATTTACAGTTAACCACTTAGTAATAAAAGAAAAACTTGCTTTCAATTCTTGTTCTACTTCTGGTTTGTTTGGTATTTGATCGTTCGTCTTATCAAAGAGAATTTCATATTTTTTATCTTCTTCGTAAAAGGCAATTAGTCCTAATTTGCTGTCGGTCAATTTTTTGCATCTCATCAAAATTTCTTCAGATAGTACGGTTAAGGAGTTCTCTTTTACAAGCAAACTAAGAATATCGTGCAGTTCCTTCTGGAATTCAATGTTCCTTTGAATCACATTTTCATGTTGTTCACTCAGATATCTTTTAATGTGGGTGGGAAATATTCTTAAAAAATAACCATCGAGCTTATTTTTTTTAACTAAAGGATAAATGCTTAAGTCTTGAAGCGTGGGCAAAGTAATATTGAGAGGTTTCTTCTTTTCTAAAGTGCTCCGATCACCATCATCTGGTAAGCTGAAAAGAGCATAAAATGATCTGCCTTTAATTTTTGCAAAACCGGAATCTTCTTTGAAACTTTTGTTGCACCATAGAATATTTCCGTCCTTATCAGCAATAGCCAGAGAATTGCCTTCAACTTCTAAAAGCTCGGAAAGAGCATAGTTAGAAATTATATCGTTCAGCATTTATTCAATCTTGCCTGATTTCGTACTTTTTTATTTTTGTGTAAAGCGTTTTAGGACTAATGCCAAGCTGGTTTGCCGTTTGAGTTCGATCCCACCTATTAAGTTTAAGCACCTTAGCAATATGATATTTTTCCATTTCATCCATGCTTAATATTTCGGTAATTCGAATATCTTCTTCGTCCATTAATGCCTGTGTGCTTTTTGCGGTTGAACTTACCGGGAGGTTCAAATCGTCAGTGTCTATAAATTCGCCTTCCGAAAAAATAATTGCACGTTCAATAGTATGTTCAAGCTCACGAACATTGCCGGGAAAATTATAATTCAAAAGAGCCAATTCAGATTTTGGTGAAAGTTTTTTGGGCGATCTTATTGGTGATTTTGCTTCAAGGAAAAAATTAGCAAGTACAGGTATGTCATCTCGTCGGTCTCTTAGGGGAGGAATAGTTAGCGTTATAACATTTAAGCGGAAGAGTAAATCTCTTCTGAAATTTTTATTATCGGCTTCTTCCAGCAGATTTCTATTTGTCGCTCCAATTACTCTAACGTTGGAATTTAGATTTGTGACACCGCCAATTCTTCGGTATTCACCATTTTCAAGAAATCGTAAAAGCTTTGGTTGAAGCGATAAGCTAAGTTCGCCAATTTCATCTAAGAATAAAGTGCCGCCATTTGCAATTTCAACTAAACCCTGCTTGGAACTTTTTGCGTCGGTAAATGCGCCGCGTTCATGACCGAAGAGTTCGCTTTCAATTAATTGATCGGGAAGCGATGCACAATTGATAACCACAAAAGGTTTGTCTGCCCTTGTCGAATGTTTGTGAATGTATTCGGCAAAAAGCTCCTTACCTGTTCCGGTTTCTCCTTCAATAAGAATATTTGAATCAGAAAGCGCAGCTTTGCTTGCAAGGTTAATAATTTTTTGAAGTTGAGGGCTGTCACCAACAATGTTATGGGGAAGTTTTTTATTTACTCTATCAATTAGAGCGGTGTTCTTGTTTAAAAGAGATTTATGTTCCGCAGCATTATTAATCGTTACAAGGAGCTCATCAAATTCATATGGTTTGGTGATATAATCGTAAGCCCCCATCTTAATGCAGTCAATTGCTTTACGAATTTCATTTTGTGCGGTGAGAATAACAACAATAAGAGAAGGATTATAATCACTGATAAACTTTAGAACCTCTTCACCGGAAACTTCCTGCATATTTAAATCTAGAAGCAGCAAGTCGTAATTTTTACGTTTAAGTGCCTCAATGGCATATTTACCATCATAAACGGTATCAACAGTAAATCCTTCTTCGAGCAACTGCTCTTTAAGCAGATAGCTTAAGGTTTCATCGTCATCACAAACCAAAATTTTTGAATTTTTAGTCATAGCTTAATTATTCTAATTATTGAATTTATTTGAATTACAACCTCAAATTTTTATATTTGTGCTCCAAAAATTGAGGGCGTGTAGCTCAGTGGTAGAGCATTTGCCTTTTAAGCAAAGGGTCGGTGGTTCGATCCCACCCACGCTCACTTTTTTGATAATAGCCGCATTTAAT
>Ga0209751_10004086_pt1 | contig 14021 bp, 20 predicted proteins | sample RifCSP13_1_FD_184019 | JGI IMG/M metagenome (GOLD analysis project Ga0209751, IMG submission 184019) | Soil microbial communities from Rifle, Colorado - Rifle CSP2_sed 13_1 (SPAdes) (version 2) | ecosystem: Environmental > Terrestrial > Deep subsurface > Rock core/Sediment | place: Rifle... | reverse complement strand
CTTCAGTCAGGCGATGACCGATAAGGCCGCCGGTGCAGGATTCGCCGAGCGAGAGCGTGTACCGGTGCTGAAGAAGTTTCTCGCCCACCCGGTGTTCGATGTCGCTGGGCATATGCACCTCCAAGTGCGGGACGGGCGTATGCTATCACATCCAGCACTGTCCGATGCGCCTTAGTCGCCGGCCTCCGCGGGTTCCCGGCGAAGCCCCTCGACGAAACCGGTAAGCCACTGCTTCAAGTGCTCACGCTCCTCAGCGCTGAGCACAGCCCAGGGCCGGTAAAAGTATTCATCGGTGCGGGCTTCGACCGCCTGGCGCGCTTCGCGGCCGGCTCGGGTTATGTCCACCGCCTGCGCATCGCCGGCCACCCATCCGCGCTGCGAGAGCTCCTCCAGTGCGCGGACGAAGGCCTCGCGCGGATAACCGCGCCGCTGGAGTTTCGATTCAAAATCCACTGCGGCGCGCGCCTCACCATGCCAGATGAGAGTCAGCATTTCCCAGGCCAGGCCGCTGACGCCCAGGGGCTGCCAGGCGGAGGTGTGACAATCGCCGCGATAGGCATCCAGGTCGGTCAGGAGTTGGTCGATACGAATCATGGCCAGCGCGTTCGGCCCTGGATCCGATTGGCGGCTGAGGTCGAGGGCCCAGTTGTGAGGCGGCTCGGGTGCCGCCAGGCTGGCCGAGACCAGCCGCTCGAGCAATGCTGCCATCTGCTCCAACGGCACCTCATCGATCGGCCGGAGACGCGCCATGGCACGGTAGATGGCCTGGACCACCCCATCCGCGACCTGCTCGCCGGAAGGCGTGAGCGAGAAACCGTGGCGCTCGTCCTGCACAAGGTATCCGAGCTGTGCAGCATTCTCAAGCCGTGAGCGCCAGCGCGCAGGCGAGGAATACGGATCGCGTTTGGCCATCGTTTCCAGCGTGAGATGTTCCGGGCGCAGGAAGTAAGCCGTGATGAGCCAGCCGTACCACGCGGTGGGCGAGAGCCCGTGAGGAGCAGCCGCGGCTTGGGCCGCCGGGAGGTACCGGACGATAAGAGCCTGAGCTGCATCTTCCATGAGCGGCCAGGCGAGTGCATTGTCAGTCAACAAACACCACCTTTGAAGTCAAGAATAAGACTGTCCCTTTCCCTTCAGTATCACCCGCCGACACCGGGCAGGCATCATCCAAAGGGTGGATTCGATCGGTCGAGGTGTGGAGATCCTCAGAGGCCCACGCGACAGGCAGAATAAGGCTGTTCTCGGCCCGAGTCCCATGGTTTGACAGGTCACGAGCGCGTGATATAATGCGCTTCCGCTGCCCCGGCAGACGACTGCTGGGGCAGGCGCACGTATCGGACCCTCCCCGCCGTTCGGGCCCTGTGGGGCGTGGACGTCGGCGAAGCGAAGGAGAACCGAACCATGAAGTACGCCATACTTGAAAGCGGCGGCAAGCAGTACCGCGCCGAGGAAGGCCAGGTGATCGAGGTCGACCGCCTGGCCGCTGAAGAGGGAAGCACCGTCGAGCTCGAGCAGGTGTTGCTGCTGGTCGATGGTGACACAACCCAGGTGGGTGCTCCGCTCGTCACCGGCGCCCACATCAAGGCCAGCGTGCTCGAGCACATCCGCGGCCCGAAAATCCTGGTCTTCAAGTACAAAGCCAAGATGCGCTACCGCGTGCGCCAGGGACATCGGCAGAACTACACGCGCCTGCGCATCGAGCGCATCGCGGCCGGCGGACGCACCGCCGCCAAGAAAGCCTCCGCCGGCTAACCAGCCGCGCGGAGTGAGATTGGGAGGTTAGCCATGGCACACAAGAAGGGCGCCGGCTCCAGCCGCAACGGCCGCGACAGCCAAGGCCAGCGTTTGGGCGTGAAGCGCTACGGCGGTCAGGCGGTGCGCGCCGGCACGATCATCGTTCGCCAGCGCGGCACGCACATTCACCCCGGGACGAACGTGGCCCGCGGGAAAGACGACACTCTGTTCGCTACGGCGGACGGCCTGATTCAATTCGAGCACATGACCGGTGGGCGCAAGCGCGTCAGCGTGCTGCCGGCGGGCGAGTCCCAATCGTAGAACGCAAGCAGGCTGCGGCGGCGGGAGGACCGGACTGCACCCCGGGCCATCCGGCCTGCGCCGTCGCGCGACGTTTCCGGGGGAGGGCACTCATATGAAGGCGGGTATTCACCCCAAGTACTTCCCGAACGCGACCGTGATCTGTGCCTGTGGCAATACCTGGCACACCGGCTCCACGGTCGAAGTGATCCATACCGACATCTGCTCCAATTGCCATCCGTTCTTCACCGGCGAGCAGCGCATCGTCGACACTGAGGGGCAGGTGGACCGCTTCTACAAGAAGCTCGAGGCGCGCACCGCTTACCTGGTGGAAAAAGAAGCCCGCGTCACAGCGCGCACTTCGACCGACCAACCGATCGCCACGCTCGAACTGGGCGAACGCATCAACGGCACGCTGACCCGCGCCGGGTTGGAGACGATCGCCCAGGTGATCGACAAGCTGGCCGAAGGCGAAGAAGCGCTGCTGGCGGTGGACGGTTTCGGACGCAAGAGCCTGATCGACCTGAAGAAGCGCCTGCGCCAACGCGGCTTTGTGCTTCCCGGCGAAGAACCTGAACCCGTCGAAGCCTAGTGCGGCCTGTTGTCTACGACGTATCGAGCGAGCCTGCGCAGGCTCGCTCGATGTTTTGTTTTCCGCATCACGGGGCGGCCGCCTTTTGTGAAGCCCGCCCGAGTGAGGTAGACTTGGCCGCAAGCCGCTCATGCACTCCAGGAGGCGCCATGCGCAAGGTCGGCTCGGTGGAAGTGATCTGCGGGTCGATGTTCTCCGGCAAGACGGATGAACTGATCCGCCGTTTGCGCCGCGCGCGCATCGCCCGCCAGAAGGTGCAAGTCTTCAAGCCCGCGCTGGATACACGCTTTGCCGTGGGCAAGGTCACCTCGCACGCCGGCACCGATTTCGACGCCACGCCGGTGCGCGGCGCACGAGAGATCACCGCCCAGATCGAGGCCGGAACCACGGTGGTGGCCATCGACGAGGCCCAATTCTTCGACGATGAGATTCTGCCGGTGGTGCAGCGCCTGGCCGATGACGGTTTGCGGGTGCTCATCGCCGGGCTGGATACCGACTTCCGCGGCGAACCCTTCGGCCCGATGCCGACCCTGATGGCCCAGGCCGAGGTGATTGACAAGCTGCACGCGATCTGCATGGTGTGTGGCGAACCGGCCACGCGCACCCAGCGCCTGATCAATGGCAAGCCGGCGCGTTATCACGACCCGGTGGTCGTAGTGGGTGCCAGCGAAATGTACGAGGCGCGCTGCCGCGCCCACCACCAGGTGCCGAGAGAATGAAGCCCGCCGACTACCACGACCTGCTCGCTGAAGTGCTCATCCCGGCCGAAGAGCTGCAGGCACGCATCGCCGAGCTGGCAGTAGAAATCGACCGCGACTATCGCGACCGCGACTTGCTGCTCATTTGCATCCTGCGCGGCGGGGTCATGTTCCTCACCGATCTGATGCGCCGCCTGACCGTTCCGCACGCCATCGATTTCATGGCGCTCGCCTCCTACGGCGCGGGCGCGCGCGCCTCGGGCGGCCAGGTGCGAATCACTCTCGACCTGGTGACATCCATTGCCGATCGCGATGTGCTGATCATCGAGGACATCATCGACAGCGGGCACACGATGGCCTCGGTGATGGACTTCCTGCGCACTCGCCAGCCGCGCTCGCTCGAAGTGTGCACGCTGCTCGACAAGGCCGAGCGGCGCGAAGTGCATGTGCCCATCCGCTATCGGGGTTTCGTCATCCCCAATAGGTTCGTCTTCGGCTACGGGTTGGACCTTGACGAGTACTACCGCAACTTGCCGTTCGTCGGCGTGGTGCGGTCCGGCCCGAACTAGCCGCGCGCACGGGGGCTGCAGGTGAGCGTTCGCCAGGCAGGCGCGACGGGGGAGTTCTGGGGCGCGGCCGAGTTTCCGCCGCTCGTGGATGCGGTGCGCCAGGCCATCGGCGGGCGCAGCGAAGTCTATCTGGTTGGCGGCGCCGTGCGGGATGCGTACCTGCACCGGCCGGTGAGCGACCTGGACTTCGTCGGCACGGGCGATGGCATTGAACTTGGCCAGCACGTCGCGCGCAGCCTGCAGGCTGCGTTCTATCCACTCGACGTTGAGCGGCGAGTGGGCCGGGTGCTCGTCGAGAGCCCGGGCCGCAAACTCACGCTCGATTTCTCCTCATTGCGCGGGCAGCGCCTGGTCGAAGATCTGGCGGCGCGCGATTTCACCATCAATGCCGTAGCCTTGCCGCTCGCGAACCTTGCTGCGGCGATCGATCCCCTCGGCGGGCTCGACGACCTGCGCGCCAAGACGCTGCGCGCGTGCGCTGCCAGCTCGCTGGTGGATGACCCGGTGCGTACGCTGCGGGCCGTTCGCCTGGCCGTGCAACTCGAGTTTCACATCGACGCCGCAACCCGCGAACTCATTCGTTCGGCGGCTGCGGCCCTGCCCCGGGTGGCACCCGAACGCATTCGCGACGAGTTCATGCGCATCATGGCCGGGCCGCGTGTGGCCTCCGCCTTGCGCGTGATGCAGGCGCTAGGTCTCTTGGCGCTGGTCGTGCCCGAGACTGCCGGGCTCGAGCGCGTCGCTCAACCCCCGCCCCATATACATGATGTGTGGAATCACACCGTGCTGCTCATCGATCGCCTTGAAACCTTGCTGGCCGTCCTGGCTCCCCAGGCCAACGAGGACTCCTCAGCCGATCTCACCTTGGGCCTGGCCTCCGTGCGCCTGGGGCGGTTCCGCGAGAACATACAAGCGCACCTCACACGAACGCTGTCGGGCGATCGTCCGGTGCGCAGCCTAACCTTTCTGGCGGCGCTTCTGCACGACGTAGGCAAACCCGATACGCGTGGCGTCGATTCCGAGGGCGAGGTGCACTTCATCGGCCACGACACGTTGGGCGGCGAATGGGCGGTTCGCCGTGCCGTGCAGCTTCACCTTTCAAATATCGAGGCCGACTACCTGGGCCGCATCGTGCGCCACCACATGCGCCCGCAGCACCTGGCGCGCGATGGCCCGCCCTCGCGGCGCGCGGTCTATCGCTTCTTCGCGGCCGCCGGCGAGTGCGGCGTGGATGTCTGCCTGATCAGCCTGGCCGACATGCTGGCCGTCTATGGACCGACCCTCAACCAGGATTCATGGGCGGCCATGCTCGACACCGTGCGCAGTCTGCTGGAGAGCTACTTCGAGCACCCTGCGGAGCCCCTCGACCCGCCGCTGCTGCTCACGGGTGATGAGATCATGCAGGCACTCGGGTTGCACCCCGGACCGCAGGTGGGGTTTCTGCTGGAGGCATTGCGCGAAGCTCAGGCCGCCGGCGAGCTGTCCACGCGCGAGGCGGCGCTGGAGTTCGTGCGCGCGCGGCGAGCACAATCGTAGAGCACATCCCCTCGATCGCCTTCGTGGGGCGCGACGCGGGGTTGCGCCCCCTTCGCATTGAAAGCAGGTGCCCGCCGTCGTGGGCGACGGCGGGCACCTGTGCTTGTGATAACAAATCGGCCGGGCGCGTTAGGGATAGATATCGTTGAGCACAGGTTCGTAGTAACAGCGGCAACCGTTGGGCGCGGAGCACGCGCCTTGCGGCAAGAGGGGGACCTTCTCCTTCGCATACGCTCCTTGGACGGCGGCGCACGTCGGGCAACAGTCGTCGGCCACGCTCACCCGTACCATCGTAACGCGCGGATTGGCTTGTAGGCGCCGCAGCGCGGAGGTCAACTCCAATCGCCGACCGAGGTCGGCGCCGCAAGTGGGACAGCGAGAGGCATTGTCGGGAATCGGACTGTTGCATACCGCACATGTGGGCATTGCGCCTCCCAGTCTTCCGCATGATTCTACCGCCCCGCGAATACCATCGCGCTGCGTGTTACGCTCGCCGCGGGTCGCCTTCTTCAGCTCAAGGGGTAGGCCTGCAGGTGGACCTGCGGCTGCAGGCGCTCGACATCGGACCGGCGGCAGTCGGCTGTGGCAGGTGTGAGCAACACCGCCGCGGCCGCAGCGAAACCCAGGCGCAGGCCCCACGCCATGTTTTGCCCGCGTGCATACGAGCTGGCGAGCCCGGCCAACACGGCGTCCCCGGCGCCGGCCGTGCTCACCGCTTTCACCTGCGGAACGACGACACGGAATCCACCCTCCGGCGTCAGGGCGAGCCCACCTTCGGGGCCAAGCGTCACAACCGGCCAACTGCGATAGCGCTCATGCAACGCGAGCATCGCCTTCCAGATCGACTCGAGGGTGATGAGGCTTTCTCCCGCGAGCGACTCCAGTTCGACACGGTTGGGTTTGACCACGGTGGGGCGCGCCTCTAATCCCGCGCGCAGTGCCTCTCCCGATGCGTCGAAAAGAGACGGCACACCGGCGGCGCGAGCGGCACGCACGAACTGCGCGTGCATCGCCGGCGGAACACCGGGCGGCACGCTGCCGCCCAGCACCAGGCACGAGGCGCCGGGCAGCGCAGATTCGACCTTGGATGAAAGCTTAGCCACATCGGCCGGTGTGACAAGCAGCGACTCACTGGCGATGGTCGTCTGGCCGCTCCCGTCTTCGGGCACAATCAACACGTTCTCCCGCGTGGACCCCTGTACCCAGATGAAGTCGGTCTTCACACCGCGGGCGCGCAGCATGGCCTCCATGCGGTGCCCGGTCTCTCCGGCGGCAAAGCCCAACGCCAGGCTGGGTTGCCCGAGCTCGCCAAGAATCCATGAGGCGTCGGCAGCCTTGCCGCCCATGCCGATCGCCTCGTGCGAGGCGCGCAGAGTCTGCCCGAGCTCGAAATGCGGCACGAACAGCGTGCGGTCGATGGCGGTGTTTGGAGTGACGGTGACTACCATGCAGCTATGCTCACGGGAAGGGTCAGCCTTCGGGCGCTTCGGCCGCGAGGCCGGCCGCCAGCGCGGCCTGGGCGCCCTCGATCCAGGCCCGATCGCCAGTTAAGAGCGACCCGAGCAGGACGGTGCGTGCGGTGATCTCAATGCGCTCGGTCACATCGAAGGCCGTGTCTAGATCATGCGCGACGACGAACAACCCGTGGCCGGGGACGATCGTGGCAGCGGCATACGGCGTGCGCTGATTCCCAAAGGCGGCCAAGGCCTGCGCCACGTTATCGGCCAGGAGTGCAGTGTGCGTGGGGGCATAGCGCGCAATCCCAACCGGCCCCAAACGCTGGACGTATTCGAGCACCGGTGGCACTGGAAGGCCCACGGCCGCAAACACAAGTGCGTTGGGCGCGTGACTGTGAACCACTGCGCCGGCCGTGGCGAACTGCCCGTAGAGTCGCAAGTGGACCTGCGCCTCACGCGAGATCTCGCCTTCACCCTCCAACTTCCGGCCATCCAGCGCGAGCACGAGCACCTGCTCGGTGCGAAGGTCCCAATGGCAGCGGCCGCCGGCGTACATCGGCGTCATGCAGATACATTTGCCTACACGGGCGCTGATATTGCCGCCGGCCGTGTCGGTGAGGTGGCGTTGATAGAGAAGCCGTCCAAGATCTGCTATCCGAGCGCGGACCGGTCCGATTTCATCAGGCATCGATGGGATCCTCAGCGCGGTATTTCAGGAGGCAGAGCGCGCAGCTTCGCCGCCGGTGCGCGAGCCGGCGCGGCTCTACTCGGCCAACTGTACCATCCCGCGACTGTTCTGCCAAAAGGCCGCCTTGAGCGCTCGCTGCCCTCGACGGGCCGATGCGCATGCGAGGAGTGCAGGGCGGCCTCGCCGGTCCGGCATCCACCTCGAGTTTGACTTAGGTCACACACATTGCCGGCCGCCCAGGGTATGCTTAGGGGGCAACTCGCCACTCGGTGCGGGCGAAGCTTGCGACTTGCACGGCATTTCCGACAAGACTGAGGTGAACTGGTGGCAACCCGACAGATCGTGCGTATCGACGAGGCGCTGTGCGATGGATGCGGGGCGTGTGTCACTCCGTGTGTGGAGGGAGCCATCGCCCTGGTGGACGGCAAGGCCAAGGTGCTGCGCGAGGAGTTGTGCGACGGGGCGGGGTTCTGCCTCGGCATCTGCCCCACCGGCGCGCTGAGCGTGGAATTGCGCGAGGCGCCGAAGTTCGACGCGTTGGCCGCGGCGGCATCGCACGACGGCCACGAGCCCCGTTTCATTCGGCAGACGTGTTTCTTGTGCGGGCAGAGCGAAGAAGACCGCGTCTTGCTTCCCTGCCGCCGAGGCGGGCAAAGTGTGTGGGTCTGCACCCGCTGCCTGCCCGAGTTGATTCACGGACGGTGAACATGTACGACACTTTCAGCTCGGATTACGATCGCTTTGTCGATTGGCCCGGACGGCTGAAGCTCGAGATGCCCTTCTTGCTCAGCCAACTCAACGCGTCGGGCGCGCGCCGGGTTCTGGATGCGGCGTGCGCGACGGGCCGGCACGCGATCGCGCTCGCCCAGCGCGGATTGGACGTGGCGGGGGCGGATTTGAGCGCGAGCATGGTCGCGCGAGCCACAGCCAACGCGCGCGAAGCCAATGTGACGGCAGAATTCAGGCAGGCGGGCTTCGGCGAGATGGCAACGGCGTTTGGCCGAGCTTCCTTCGATGCTATCATTTGTCTCGGCAACTCCCTGCCGCACGTGCTCGATCCCGCGCACCTGACCAGGACGCTGGACGATTTCGGGGCCTGCCTGCGCCCGGACGGCATGCTGATCGTCCAGAACCGCAACTTCGATGCGGTGCTCGCCTCCCGCCAGCGCTGGATGGAACCGCAGATGCACCGCGAAGGCCAGCGCGAGTGGCTCTTCGTGCGCTTCTACGATTTCGACCCGGACGGGTTGCTCACCTTCAACGTCATCACGCTGCGGCGCGAGGCAAACGCAGCATGGGAGCAGGCGACGGTCTCCACGCGGCTGCGGGCGCAGCCTCAGGCCGAGCTTGCGCAGGCTTTCGCGCGGTCCGGGCTTGCATCGCTCGCCTTCTTCGGGGATATGTCCGGGTCGGCGTTCGACGCAGTCTCGAGCGGCAATCTGGTCATCGTATGCCGGACAAGGAAGGGTAGTGCGTAAGAACGGTTATCCGGTCGACCCTTGGCGTTTCGGACTACGGCAGGGCAATGGCCTTGCCGTCAATGTGAGCTCGGCGCAGCCTAGCCGTGCAATGCGACAAAGCAATGTTGGACATTGTCGAACGACGACCTGCTCCCTGATTGCCAGGCCCCACAGAATGTGGATCGCCATGACGGGCTTATCTCCTGCCACAGCAAGAGGGGCGAAACCGCAGGAGATCCGGGTTGTGATGGGATTCCTCAGTCTTCCTTCGCGGTAAAATCGACGATGATTTGCCTATGAAAACCGCCGCATCGGAAGCCGAACAACTGTATCGGACCGTCTTTGAAACCGCCAGTGACGGGATGCTGATCACCGATCTGGAGACCGGCGGCGTTCTGGCCGCCAACCCCGCGGCGGCCGAGATGCACGGTTACGCACGTGATGCTCTTGCCGGCATGTCGCTGCAGAGATTGATCCATTCCAAGAGCCTGGCCTCTTTCGCCAATTATGCCCAGGTGATTCGGCAGGGCGGCCTGTTCGAGACGCTGGCACAGAATGTTCGGCGGGACGATTCGCCGTTAAGCGTCGAATGGCGCGCGGTGGCGTTGAAGTACCAGGGCCGCGTCTGCGCGTTGGCGCTCCTGCGCGATGTCGGCAAACGAGTCCAGGCCGAACGCCAGCTTCAGCAGCGAATGGGGGTGCGGGCCCGCGAACAATCCACCCTGCTCGAGATTTCCCAGACTCTAGCCTCCACAATGGAACTCCAACCGGGCCTGATCCTTGACCAGTTGGCGGTGCTCATAGAATTCTCCCACGCGGGTCTGTTCACATTGGAAGACTCGACCTTGGTTGCAATTGCGGTGCGCGGGCCAGAACGGCTGGAGAAGGCCGTGCCCTTTCGTATTGGGTTGGACGGCAAACACGCTCTCGACGCATTGTTCGACGGGCATAACCCAATCCGTATCACCGATTTGTCGAGCAACGAACCTTTCGCAAGAGTCCTGCGCACACTCCTGGAAAAGGATTTCCCCGCCCTCCTGGAAGGCGTACAGTCCTGGATGTGGGTGCCGCTGGCAGTGAAGAACCGCCTCTTCGGGGCTATCGGCATCGCACATGCAGAGCGCGATTACTTCACCCCGCACGATGCCGACCTGGCGATGACCGTCGCCAACCAGGTGGCGGTGACACTGGTCAACGCGGAGTTGAATGAACGCGCCCAGGCGCACGCCGCGCTGCAAGAACGCCAGCACTTGGCGCAAAGCCTGCACGACGCCGTCAACCAGTCCCTTTTTTCCGCTGGGCTGATTGCCGAAGTATTGCCGCGCCTGTGGGAACGAGACCCGGATGAGGCGCGCCGTTCGCTTGAGGACCTGCGCCGCCTGACGCGCGGCGCGTCGGCCGAGATGCGCGCGCTGCTGGCCGAACTGCGCCCATCCACGCTGACCGACTCCGACTTGAGCGACTTGCTGCGCCTGCTGGGCAACGCCTTTACCGGGCGGACGAACATCCCGGTGGCCGTGACGGTGAACGGCGCAGGCAGCCTGCCCGCAGAGACGCAGGTGGCCCTCTACCGCATCTGCCAGGAAGCGCTGAACAATGTCGCCAAACACGCCAAAGCCAGCCAGGTGGCGGTCGACCTGCGCCATGCGCCCGGAGGGCTGGAACTGCACATTCGCGACAATGGCCGCGGGTTTGGCACTTCCGAATTGACGCCCGCCGGGCACTATGGGCTGAGTATGATGCGCGAGCGCGCCGAAGCGGTGGGAGCCGTGCTGGTGGTCACCAGTAAGCGGGGTCAGGGCACCGATGTAACCATCCGCTGGGGAGCGCAGGAGGGTTCATGACCGCAACTCCATCCCGGCCCATTCGTGTCATGCTGGTTGACGACCACGCCATGGTACGCCGTGGACTGGCAACCTTCTTGAGGGTCTTTGATGATCTGCAACTGGCCGGCGAAGCTGAAAGCGGCGAAGCGGCCATCCAACTCTGCGCTGAGGTCTTGCCGGACGTTATCCTCATGGATATGGTTCTGCCGATGATGGACGGAGCGACAGCGACACGGGCCATCCGCCAGCAGAATCCACAGGTACAAGTCCTTGCGTTGACCAGCTTCAAAGAGAGTGACCTAATAAAGAATGCGCTGGAAGCCGGAGCCATAGGTTATCTGCTCAAAGACATCTCTGCAGAAGAACTGGCCGGGGCGATCCGTGCCGCGCACGCCGGGCGCGCCACTCTGTCTCCCGATGTGGCCCAGGTCATCGTCCGTGCCGCAGGCCAGCCGCCAAGGCCCGGCCTCGATCTGACGGAGCGCGAGCGCGACGTGTTAGCCTTGATGGTCGAAGGTCTGAACAATACGCAGATTGCCGGAAGACTGACCGTAAGCCCATCCACAGTCAAATCCCACGTCAGCAATATTCTGACCAAGTTGGGGGTGTCCAGCCGCACCGAAGCCGTGACCCTGGCATTGCGTCACGGACTCGTCACCTGAGGCCCGTTTTCCCCTCCCCCAAGTGGCGGAGACAGACACTCCCCGGCCGATGGATGTGGCCGGGGAGCCTTTGTTGTACGCTGAGTTCATGACCCGCGTATATTTGGCCGATTCTCAACGCGAAGAGCGCTCCGCCCTTCGCCTACTACTTCTGGATCTCAAGATGGAAGTCGTTGGCGAAGCGGCTGATTGGTCAACCACATTAGCTCAGGCACCCGTCAGCCGCACGGATATGTTGTTGGTAGATTGGGACTTGCTCCCCAGCGCCCCTACGGGGGCGCTTGACGAACTCCGCAAGGCCTGCCCGGCCGCGCTGGTCATTGTCCTCATCAGCCATTTGGACGCCCGCCAGCAAGCCGCACTCTCCGCCGGCGCGGATGCGTTTATCAGCAAAGATGAGACCCCGGAGCGCGTCGCCGAACGCCTGCGGACCGTCGCCGCGAGCGTCCCCTTTGGTTAGTACCCCCCCGAATGTCGGGAAGGATCTGAAAAACCGGCGCACTTCGCTGCCCTTGAGCGCCGGCCTAGATTGGGAAAGCCTTCTTAAAGGACTGGGAGGATCGAGCTATGAACAAAGATGTGTTCGAAGGCAAGTGGAAACAAATCCGAGGCGAGGCCAAAGCGTGGTGGGGCAAACTCACCGATGACGATCTGGATCGGGCCGCCGGCAAGTTCGACGTCTTCGTCGGCCTGCTTCAGGAAAAGTACGGCTACAACCGCCAGCGCGCAGCCGAGGAAATCGACAAGCGCGTAACCGAGTATGAGGCCAAGCTCAAAGGCAAGACCGCACCCCTTGCCGCCAAGTGACTGGGGGGCTGACCTTACCCCTTCCGCCTTGAGAAGGAGTATGGGTTAGCAGAAGCACACGTTCTTCCGCGTAACCCAAACATTCACACAGGAGATAGAAATGAACATCCTCATTTACCTTGTCGTTGCAGCAGTGATCGGCTGGGTGGCAAGTGAGATCATGCGCGACCGAGCCAGCCTGTTGATCAACATCGTCGTCGGCGTCGTGGGCGCATTCCTCGCCGGTTACTTCATCAGCCCCCTGCTCGGTGTCGGGACGATCAACGATGCGATCAACTTTCCTACCATGCTGGTGACACTGCTGGGCGCCGTCATCGTGATCGCGATTGTCCATCTACTGCGGCGCAGAGTATAGCCCAGCCAACTTCCTCCCCGTTAACGCTCCATCGCGCAGGGGTGCTGTGACGCACCCCTGCCAGTTCTTTGGCAAGGGATCATGCACAAGGAGGTCAGAATGACGGACAACAGAGTATCAGAAGTCAGGACGAGCCAAAAAGAACCGGACCGAGAACGACGCATCTTCACCTTCAAGGCTACCCAGTTGGTCTGGCTGGTCTTCGGCATACTCGAAGCTCTGATCGCGCTGCGCATCGGGCTGAAGCTGATCGGGGCCAACCCGGCCAGCCCGATTGCCGTGTTCATCTATGGTTTCACCAGCCTCTTCTTGTTCCCCTTTGAGGGCTTGATGGGGGCACCGGCAGCGGGCAACATGGTGCTGGAAATCTCATCCGTGATCGCCATGGTGGTGTATGCGTTGCTCGCTTGGGCACTTGAAAGAATCGTCTGGGTGATCTTCTATCGCCCGCGCGGACCTGCAGTAGGCGTCACGCAAACAACGACTACCGATCAGCACACTCGGGGCTAGCTCGGATGTGGACCCGACCGGACCCCTTCTTGGCTTTGTTGCAGACCCTCAGCGGCATTGTTCTGTGGCTGATTGGGTTCAATACGCTTATGAGAGCAGACCGGTTGAAGGCTGGCATCCGAGTGGGTAGCCAGGGGCGTGAGGGATAGGCCGGCTCGCCTTCATTCAGCACTGCGCTCCACATTAAGCATAGTGGGGATTCAATTCAATCAGGAATCGGGGAGATGACACTGTGGGAAAAAATAACGAGAAGCATGCGCACGGAATAGATAGTACGAAGAACGTCATAATCGGCCTGCTGATCGGTGGCCTGGCCGGCGCGGCAGCGATGCTCCTCTTAGCACCCCAATCGGGGGAACAGACGCGCGCCCAAATCCAGCTGAAGAGCATCCAGTTGCGTGACCGGACAACCGGCATTGTGAAAAACGCGGTTGCACAGGTTCGTTCCGATACGCACGAAATCACCTCTGGCCTTCGGGGGAAGGCCGGGCAACTGAAGCAACTTGGCAAGGCTAGGCTCGTTGAGCAGATGGACCGTGTGTCTACGGCCCTCGACGCCGGCAAAGCGGCGGTCAAGGCTGCCTGACACAAAGTGATCAGCACCCGGCATAGTCGCCGGCCAGGGTCGTTTGATCTGACGGCCGCTGCGCATTCACATTGGAAAGGATTACCACCATGCACTTCACCCGGAACATTGGCATGCTCTTGCTGGCCATCCTACTCATCGCCTGGGGCCTGGTGCAACTTCTGGGCCTCGGTAGCCTGAACCCGATTCTGGCGATTCTCGCCATCGCAGCGGGTATCTTCATCCTGCTGGGTCGATAGGT
>Ga0209751_10004084_pt1 | contig 14023 bp, 9 predicted proteins | sample RifCSP13_1_FD_184019 | JGI IMG/M metagenome (GOLD analysis project Ga0209751, IMG submission 184019) | Soil microbial communities from Rifle, Colorado - Rifle CSP2_sed 13_1 (SPAdes) (version 2) | ecosystem: Environmental > Terrestrial > Deep subsurface > Rock core/Sediment | place: Rifle... | reverse complement strand
TATCTCAGCCTGGTTGAAGACCATCTCGAAGAGCACGTTCTTGGTGCCGGGATGGGTCGCGAGAAACGCCCCTTGCCCCATGTAGTTTATGACCAGCACGACAAAGACCATGTACCAGCCCTTTACAATGGGCTCCCTCCCGAGGTGCCCCATGTCCGCGTAAAGCGCCTCGCCGCCTGTGGCGCAGAGTATCACCTCGGAGAGGATGAAGAAACCGGCAAGGCCGTGGTGGGCCATGAAATCTATCCCGTAATACGGGTTTATCCCTGTAAGGACCCTTGGCTCGTTCATTATTCCGGCAATGCCCGAAAGCGCAAGGGCCGAGAACCAGATGACCATGACCGGGCCGAATGCCCAAGCCACCTTCTCCGTGCCTTTTTTCTGGAAGAGAAAGAGCACGATGGCGATGAGGCCCGCGATAATGACTATGCCGGTCTGGCTAAGGTTCTCGAAACCTGGAATAAGTAAGGAACCCTCGACCGCGCTCAGGATGGAGATGGCGGGCGTTATGACGCCGTCGCCGATGAGCAGGGATACGCCGATGATCGAAAGGATGGATACAAAAGCGACCTGCCTGCCGCCCTTGAGATAAGGGAGCAGGAGCTCTCTAAGGACTATCGTGCCGCCCTCGCCCTTTTTGCCAAGAGTCGTGGCGAGCACTGCATACTGGATGGTGACAAGGGTGATAAGCGTCCAGAATACGAGCGAGAGCACCCCCCTTACATTCTCAAAGGTGGGATCCAGGAGAAGGAAGATGACCGTAATGGTGTATATGGGGCTTGTGCCGATATCACCATAGACTATGCCGAGAGATTTTATTATCCTGCGCATTATGGGGGCTAATTGGGACTCAGCGTCTCGCCAGCGAGCTTTAGCGTGTGCGTAAGCTCGTTATGATACTCCTGCAGGGGCTTGACGTCAAGCCCGCCCCTCTGCATGGCCCTTATGCCCTGGGCAGCTGCCTTGGCCCCGGCGACTGTCGTGAAATGCGGCAGCCCGAGGTCTACCGAAGACCTCCTTATCGAGTAGGAATCGGCGACGCTCTTGGCGCCGAAGGAGGTGTTTATAACCATGTCCACTTTGCGGCTCTTGATCATGTCGACTATGTTGGGCCTGCCCTCCGTGACCTTGAGGACGGTCTCGACCTCTACGCCCCTGGCGGAAAGAAACCTCGCGGTGCCGCCCGTTGCGAGTATCTTGAAGCCGCACTCTTTCAGGTCTTTCGCGACAGAGGCTATCTCCGCCTTGTCAGCGTCCCTTACGCTTATGAAGACCGTACCAGAGAGGGGCAGCCTGTTTCCTGCGGCTATCTGCGCCTTTGCGAACGCGCCGCCGAAGTCCTGGGAAATGCCCATGACCTCGCCTGTGGACTTCATCTCAGGGCCAAGCAGTATGTCCACGCCCGGGAACTTTATGAACGGGAATACAGCCTCTTTGACGGATACATAGGAGGGCATCTTCTCTTCAGTGAAACCAAGCTCCTTTAATGTTTTACCAGCCATGAGCTTTGTCGCCAGCTTGGCAAGAGGGAAACCTATCGCCTTGCTGACGAAGGGTATGGTCCTCGATGCCCTGGGGTTCACTTCAAGGACGTATGTGACGCCGTCCTTCACGGCATACTGCACGTTCATGAGGCCGATTACCTTTAGCTCCTTTGCAAGCAGCCTGGACTGTCTCTTTATCTCCTCAATTATGCCCGCCTCCAGAGAGTACGGCGGTATCGAGCAGGCAGAGTCTCCTGAGTGGACCCCCGCCTCTTCTATATGCTCCATTATCCCGGCGACCACGACCGTCGTTCCATCGCTTATGCAGTCTACGTCGACCTCTATTGCGTTCTGGAGGAAGCTGTCTATCAATACAGGGTGCTCGGGCGATGCCTCGACCGCCCGTATCATGTAGTCCATGAGGCTCATCTCGTCATAGACTATCTCCATTGCCCTTCCGCCGAGCACGTAAGACGGCCTCACCATGACCGGATATCCGACGGTGCCCGCTATGCTTACGGCCTCGTCTATGGAACGGGCGGTGCCGCTGTTCGGCTTTCGGAGGTCAAGCTCCTGCAGGAGCCTGTCGAACCTCTCCCTGTCCTCTGCCATGTCTATCGAATCGGGCGAGGTGCCCAGTATCCTGACGCCTGCCCTCTCCAGAGGGACAGAGAGCTTCAGCGGGGTCTGGCCGCCGAGCTGGACTATGACGCCTTCGGGCTTCTCCTTCTCGACTATGGCCATGACGTCCTCGAAGGTCAGGGGCTCGAAGTAGAGCCTGTCTGAGGTGTCGTAGTCGGTGGATACGGTCTCGGGGTTGCAGTTGACCATTATGGATTCTATGCCCTCTTCGCGCAGAGCAAAGCTCGCGTGCACGCAGCAGTAGTCGAACTCTATGCCCTGGCCTATCCTGTTCGGGCCGCTGCCGAGTATCATGATCTTTCGCCTATTGGTCGGCGCAGCCTCGCAAGCCAGCTTTTCAGTGCTGCCGGAAGCGATATTGTAGAATGGCCGTTCGTATGACGAATAGAGGTACGGCGTATGCGCCTCGAACTCCGCGGCGCAGGTATCTACGGTCTTGAATACCGGCTCTATGCCAGCCTCTTTCAATGCCTTTCTTACATCCGCTTCCGGAAGGCCTGACAAAGACGAGAGCATCCTGTCAGAGAAGCCCGCTTCCTTTGCCTTTCTCATTATCTCCTTTGACAGCCCGCCCTGGCGGCCCTGCCAGAAGACGCCCTCCTCTATCTCGACTATCTCGCGTATGTTGTTGAGGAACCAGCGGTCTATCTTCGTAAGCTCGAATATGTCGTCTACGTGGAGCCCTGCCCGCAAGCCTTCAGCCAGATACCAGAGCCTCTCGGCCCTCGGGATCTTGAGCATGGCTTTGATAGCATCCATCTCGTCTTCATTCGCCCTGAAGACAGGCTCAGGCCTGGTCCTTCTTATCATTCTTTCAAAGCCGCTGCTGCCGGTCTCAAGCGAACGCATGGCCTTGTGCAGCGCCTCTTTGAAGGTACGGCCCATTGCCATCGCCTCGCCCACGGACTTCATCTGCGTGGTGAGCGTGGGGTCTGCCTTCTGGAACTTCTCGAATGCGAACCTGGGTATCTTTACGACGACGTAATCTATCGTCGGCTCGAAACAGGCAGGCGTCTTCTTGGTGATGTCGTTTGGTATCTCGTCGAGTGAATAGCCGACCGCGAGCTTTGCCGCCATCTTCGCTATGGGGAAGCCGGTGGCCTTGCTCGCAAGCGCAGAAGAGCGCGACACACGGGGATTCATCTCTATTACATATATCCTGCCGTTCTCCGGGTTCATGGAGAACTGTATGTTAGACCCGCCGGTATCGACGCCTATTTCCCTTATGATCTTGAGGGCGGCATCGCGCATCTCCTGGTATTCCTTGTCGGTGAGCGTCTGCGCGGGCGCGACCGTAATCGAATCTCCGGTGTGAACGCCCATCGGGTCGAGGTTCTCAATCGAGCAGATGATAACGACGTTGTCGTTGCAGTCCCTCATCACCTCAAGCTCGAACTCCTTCCAGCCTATGACCGATTCTTCTATGAGTATCTCGCTGACGGGACTGCACTCGAGCCCGAAGCGCACCATGTGCTCGTACTCTTCCCTGTTGTAGGCGATGCCGCCGCCCATGCCACCGAGCGTGAACGAGGGCCTTATTATGGCCGGAAAGTTCATCCGCTCTATTATCTCCAGGGCTTCCTGAAAGGTCCTGGCCACGCCGCTCTTGGGGACCTCGAGGCCTATCTTCTGCATGGCCTGCTTGAAAAGTTCCCTGTCCTCAGCCTTCTTTATGGCAGGGAGCTTCGCGCCGATCATCTCGACATTGTACTTGTCGAGCACGCCTGCCTCCGCGAGCTTGACCGAGACGTTGAGCGCGGTCTGGCCGCCCATCGTGGGAAGGAGCGCGTCCGGCCTCTCCCTCTCTATTATCTTCTCGACCATCTCCGGGGTTATGGGCTCTATGTAGGTCTTGTCGGCAAGCGTGGGGTCGGTCATGATGGTCGCGGGGTTTGAGTTCACGAGCACGACCTCGTAGCCGTCCTCTTTGAGGGCCTTGCACGCCTGCGTGCCGGAGTAATCGAACTCGCAGGCCTGTCCTATTACGATGGGCCCTGAGCCGATGATAAGTATCTTCTTTATATCAGTTCTCTTAGGCAACTAAAGACCTCCGGAAAGATTGCGTAATGATCACCTGTTCGCCTCCATCATCTCCGTAAACCTCTTGAAGAGGTACTGCGAGTCATGGGGGCCGGGCGAAGCCTCTGGGTGGTACTGGACGGAGAAGACAGGCATATTCGTGAGCCTTAAGCCTTCGCAGGTCTTATCGTTAAGATTGATATGCGTAAGCTCCGCTATGCCCTTCAATGAGTCAAGGTCAACGGCAAAGCCGTGGTTCTGCGATGTTATCTCTACCTTGCCGGTGGTGAGGTCCTGAACAGGCTGGTTGCCTCCCCTGTGGCCGAACTTTAATTTGTATGTCCTGCCGCCGAGGGCAAGCGAGAGTATCTGGTGGCCAAGGCAGATGCCGAAGATAGGCTTCTTTCCGAGTAACTTCTTTACGGTCTCTTTTGCGTAAGGCACTGCGTCCGGGTCGCCGGGCCCGTTCGAGAGGAATATGCCGTGGGGGTCGAGGCTGAGAGCGTCCTCTGCCGGGGTCGAGGCAGGCACGACCGTTACGTCGCAGCCGGCAGAGGCGAGGTTGCGAAGGATGTTCTTCTTGATGCCGAAGTCGTAGGCAACTACTTTGAACTTGCGCTTGACGCTCGGATCGACTTTGGGGTAGCCCCCCTTCTCCAAGCTCCAAAGCTCTCCGTGCCACTCGAAGGGTTTCTGGCAGCTCACCTCTTTTACAAGGTCCCTGCCCACGAGGCTCGGCGACGCCTGCGCCTTTTTTACAAGGCTGGCAAGGTCATTATCCATCGTCGAGATGACGCCCTGCATCGCGCCCTTGTCCCTTATTATCCGGGTAAGCGCCCTCGTGTCTATGCCGGAGATGCCGACGATCCTGTTCCTGTTCAGGTACCCGAAGAGGCTCTCCGTCGAACGCCAGTTGGATGGGTAAAGGCAGGTCTCCTTTACTATGAAGCCCTCTACCCAGGGCCGTACCGATTCGACGTCCTCAGGGTTTATGCCGTAGTTGCCCTGCTGGGTGTAGGTCATGGTGACCATCTGGCCCTTGTAGGATGGGTCTGTCAGGACTTCCTGGTAGCCGGAAAGCGATGTATTGAAGACGACCTCTCCGTATGCCTCGCCCTCAGAGCCGAATGAAGAGCCCTCGAAGACTGTTCCGTCTGCAAGGGCCAGCATTGCCTTTCTCAATATATCACCTCAAATATTAATTATTTCAACTGGTTCCACGATTATACTAATAATCGCTCTTAATTGCTACGCCCTGCTGAAGACTATGTTCCCGGCAAGCACTGTCTTAACCACCGCGCCCTTCAATTCCCTGCCGAGCCAGGGCGAGTTCTTTGATTTTGAATTGAGCTGCCTCGGGTCTACTGTCCAGCTCCTGCCCAAATCTATTATTGCCATATTGGCCGGGCTTCCGACCGAGAGCCTGCCGCCCTCTATTCCGAATGCCTTCGCCGGGTTGGTGGACATCGCCCGGACAGCCTCGTTAAGGGTCAGCATGCCGTTTTCCACAAGGCCGTATATGACCGAAAAGGCGGTCTCAAGGCCGATAATGCCGTTGGATGCCTTGTCGAACTCGATGTCCTTTTCCATGCTCGAATGGGGCGCGTGGTCAGTTGCTATGCAGTCGATGACGCCGTCCTTGATGCCCTGCCTCAATGCCTCTACGTCCACCCTCGACCTCAATGGCGGGTTCATCTTGGCGTTCGTGTCATAGCCTTCGACAGCCTCGTCAGTGAGGGCCAGATGATGCGGCGTGGCCTCTGCCGTGACCCTCACGCCCCTCGCCTTCGCGCACTTTATAAGCTCTACCGCGCCCCTTGTGCTCACATGGGCTATATGGAGCCTTCCTCCCGTAAGCTCGGCAAGTGCGATATCCCTCGCGACCATCGTGTCTTCAGCGGCGTTAGGTATGCCCTTGAGACCCAGCCTTGTCGCGACATCGCCCTCGTTCATCACGCCAGCCCCCACAAGCTCGTGCTCCTCGGCATGGCTTATGACAGGCAGGTTGACCACTTGGGAGTATTCGAGAGCGCGCCTCATGAGCCCGCTGTTTGCCACAGGCACGCCGTCATCAGAGAATGCGACGCACCCCGCTGCCTTCAACTCTGCCATTTCAGTCAGGCACTCGCCCTTGAGGCCAACGCTCACCGCGCCAACGGGATAAACCCTGGCAGCCGCGCCCTCGGCCTTGTTGAGGATGTAACGCGTCACAGACTCGTTATCGTTAACAGGCTTCGTATTCGCCATGCACATGACAGCCGTAAACCCGCCCGCGGCGGCCGCGAGCGTCCCTGTCCTGATGTCCTCTTTGTATTCATACCCAGGCTCTCTCAGGTGAACGTGCGCGTCTATGAGGCCCGGTATGACGGTAAGGCCTGAGGCGTCTATGACCTCGACGCCATTGCCCACCTCTGATGTGTCTGCCTCGGCCTTCTTTATCGAAGCTATCCTGCCGGACATGACATAGATGTTGTACAATCCGTCGAGGTTCTGCGCCGGGTCGACCAGGCGGCCTCCCTTTATAACAAGCCTGTTCATGCCTTTACACCTTCCTGCAGCCCTTCTTTTACGCCGCCAAGGAGCAGATAGAATATCGCCATCCTGACCGCGACCCCGTTTGTGACCTGGTCGAGAATGAGAGAGTACGGCCCGTCGGCGATATCGGGGGATATCTCCACCCCCCTGTTTATGGGGCCGGGATGGAGGATCAATACGTCCTTTTTCGCCGCCCTGAGCTTTGCCTCGTCAAGGCCGTAAAGCCTGGAATACTCCCTTACGCTGGGGAAAAGCGGCTCAGCCTGGCGTTCTGACTGTATGCGGAGCATCATCAGGACATCGGCCCCGCGTATTGCCTCCTCCATACTGGTCGTGGCCCTGCAACCGAGTTTTTCGATCCCCGGAGGGAGCATTGTCGGAGGCCCGGCCACCGTGACCTCTGCGCCCATCTTCGTGAAGCCGTATATGTTCGAGCGGGCTACCCGGGAATGTGTTATGTCGCCTATTATCGATATTTTAATACCATCCGTACTGCCGAGCTTTTCCTTTACGGTCAAGAGATCAAGCAGGGCCTGGCTCGGGTGCTCGTGCGCGCCGTCGCCCGCGTTCACGACCGGGCAGGCAAGGTATCTGGAGAGCATGCGGGGTGTGCCGGAAGAGGAGTGCCTTACGACTATGCAGTCGGGCCTCATGGCCTCGAGGTTCTTGGCCGTGTCCCGGAGAGTTTCGCCCTTAACGACGGAGCTTGTGGAGACCGAGATGTTTATGGCGTCCGCGCTCATGCGCTTCGCCGCTATCTCGAATGAAGTCCGCGTCCTGGTCGAAGCCTCGTAAAAGAGGTTGATTATGGTCCTGCCCCTCAAGGTCGGGACCTTCTTTATCTCCCTCTCGGAGACCTCTTTAAACGACTCGGCAGTCGAGAGCAGCAGCTCTATCTCGTCCCTTTCAAGCTCCTCGATGCCCAACAGATCTTTTCGTTTCAGCCTCATCTACAGCCCTACCCCTGCTTCGCTTCCTGCGCCGGCTCGACCACGACCTCGTTTATGCCGTCGGTCTCGAACAGATGCACCTTGACCCCTTCCTTCATTGAAGTGGGTATGTTCTTGCCGACATAGTCGGCCTTTATCGGCAATTCCCTGTGCCCCCTGTCGACAAGCACAGCGAGCTGTATGGCAAGCGGCCTGCCGAAGTCCATGAGGGCGTTCATCGCGGCCCTTATGGTCCTTCCGGTGAAGAGCACGTCGTCGACCATTATTATCTTCTTGCCGTCTATGGATATGGGTATATCCATCTTCTTGAGCGACGGCTGGTCCTTCTTTATGCCGAGGTCGTCCCTGTAGAGGGTGGCGTCGACTGCCCCAGTGGGGAGATGGACGCCCTCTATCTCCTCTATCTTATTCTGGAGGCGGAGCGCGAGATGGTAGCCCCTGGTCGGGATGCCGAGAATAACGAGCTTCTCCGTGCCCTTGTTGCGCTCGATTATCTCGTGGGCTATCCTCGCGAGCGCCCGGTCTATCGCCTTATCGTCCAGGACTACTTTCCTCATAGTTTAAATGGCAAAAAAATACCCCCGGTCCCGTCAGGACGCGGAGGCGGCAATATTTGAATTGATTGTAAGCCCACTTGGTTCCCCGTTTTTAATCTCTCAGGATTAAATTAAAAGGGTTTATTTTTAAAAGCGAGTCGAGCGCCCTTCATTCAAGGGCTTCTCCACATCTATGTCATAGAACAGTTCTTGTTCGTACCTGTCGAAGAAGTTCAGGACCACGCTGTAGCTCACTGCTATCCTGATCTCTTCCTGCCCCCGCTGGATGAGGATGTTTTCCCCGCTCAACGGTATCGACCAGACATCGGCCTTTTTTATGATCCTGCCGGTCAGTTGCTCGTCAGTGTACATGTGCGCCACCTTCGCCTCTTCCCCGACATCGATCCTCAACATGAAAAAACCCAGGTACGGGGGGGCGAACTTGTAAGCGCCGTAAGATGATGCCGTAAGGAACAAAATCCAGAATAAAGCCTTGAGCGTTATAAAACCGGCCTTATTTCCACATTTCGTGCTCACTGTCTTTAAGGTATACAACTAATAGTGCCCGCGAGTCAACATAATTTTCCGGGTTATTCGCTTACTACCGGCGCCTTCAACGCGCCGGCAAAGGAGAACTCGGCCTTTTTTTCGCCCCTGCCCACGCAGACATACTCGAAACCCATCTTCTTTATGGCAACAGGGTCGTATATGTTCCTCAAGTCTATTATCCTGGGGGCCCTCAAGGTGTTCTTGACCCGCCCGAGGTCGAGCTTCCTGAAGACGTTCCATTCCGTCAGTATCACCAGGGCATCGCTCCCTTCGGCTACTTCGTATGCGTCGTTGCAGAAGCAGACCGATTCAGGCATGACCTTCCTGGCGTTCTCCATCGAGGCAGGGTCGTAGACCTTTATCTTCGCGCCTGCATCGAGGAGCCTTTCCGCTATGTCCATTGCAGGAGAGTCCCTGATGTCGTCGGTATTGGGCTTGAAGGCAAGTCCGAGGAGGCCGATCACCTTGCCTTCGAGGTCTCCGGTAAGGCCCTTTATCTTATCGATCATCCTGTCCCTCTGCTCCTCGTTCACCTCTACCACGGCCTCGACTATCTTGAAGACACAGCCGTTGGAGCGCGCTATCCGGGTTATTGCCATCGTGTCCTTGGGGAAGCACGACCCGCCGTAGCCGGGGCCGGCGTGGAGGAACTTCGAGCCGATCCTGTTGTCGAGGCCCATGCCCTTTGCGACCATGTGAACGTCGGCGCCGACCTTCTCGCAGATATTGGCGACCTCGTTTATGAACGATATCTTGGTCGCGAGGAACGCGTTAGACGCGTACTTTATAAGCTCGGATGTCTCTATGTCGGTTATGACAAAGGGCGTCTCTATCAGATAGAGCGGCGAGTACAGGTCCTTCATTATGGCGATGGCCTGCTCGCTTCTGGCGCCGAGCACGACCCTGTTGGGCCTCATGAAGTCTTCGACGGCAGAGCCTTCCCTCAGGAACTCGGGGTTCGATACTACGTCGAACTTGTGGTCCCCGCCCTGCTCCTTCTCTATTATGCTCTCGATGAGCTTGCCGGTGCCCACGGGCACGGTGCTCTTGGTGACTATGACCTTGTAGCCGTTCAAGTTGCTGGCAATGGTGCGGGCGACCTCTTCGATATAGCTGAGATCCGCCGAACCGTCGTCCTTCGGAGGAGTTCCTACGGCTATGAATATGACGAGGGATTTCTTTATGGCATCGCTGAGATCGGTAGTGAATGTGAGCCTGTTTTCGCTTACGTTCTTCTCAACAAGCTCCTTGAGGCCCGGTTCGTAGATGGGGATCTCTCCCCTTTTGAGCATATTTATCTTTTCTGCGTCCTTGTCAACGCAGGAGACGTTCACGCCAAAGTCGGCAAAACAGGTGCCGGTCACCAATCCGACGTACCCGGTGCCGATGACACAGATATTCATATTGTGAGGACCTCCGTAAGAGCGATTGGTTTGAGAGCAGGACAACAAAAGGAATAACTGCGGCTGTAACCTGCTGAAAAATACCCGGAATCAGGAATTAACGTCCAGTATAAACGCCTGAGGCCGATATGTCAAGAATGCCCGTTGCCGGAAATAAACCATCCTCTGTTACTCTGCTGCATATCTATCGGGACAGTCCCCTCCCTCAACGGGGGGGGACAAGTGGAGGGTGAAAGTATTTCACCCCCACCCTGCCCTCCCCCGTCAAGGGGGAGGGATTTAATATGGTAACTACAGGAAAATTGAGCCTTTTAAATATCGGCAGAAAGCGCCGGGGCTGTAGTCAAACAGGATGCTGAAAAAGTCCGTCCTGGACTTATTTCAACGACTTGGCCGAAGTGAATTCGTCCAAGCCTCACAAATTGCTCCACTTTCTAGTCTCGCAATTTGGCAATCCATCCCTGGATTGCCTGGCAGGTTGCTTTTCTATCAACCTGCTAATAGGCGTTCCTGTTCACGAACCCTTTCCAGAGCGTCAGCATCAATATCTTGAGGTCGAACGATATGGACCAGTGCTCTATATAATAAAGGTCGTGCTCTACCCTTTTAACGAGGTCGGTATTGCCCCTCCAGCCGTTTACCTGTGCCCATCCCGTTATCCCGGCCTTCATCTTGTGCCTCAGCATATAACGGGGTATCTTTCGCCTGAACTCCTGTATGAAGACAGGGCGCTCGGGCCTTGGGCCCACGAGCGACATGTCGCCCTTGAGGACATTGAAGAGCTGGGGCAGCTCATCGAGGCTTGTGGCCCTTAAGATTGACCCCGGCATGGTGCGCCTCGGGTCTCCTTTTCTTGCCCAGACCGCGCCGGTTGCCGCCTCGGCGTCAACCGCCATTGTGCGGAACTTCAAAATATGAAAGATGTCCCCGCCTATGCCCATCCTCTCCTGCCTGTAGAGGACCGGCCCCGGTGAAGTCAGCCTGATGAGTACGGCAATGAGGAGCATAAACGGAGAGAGCAGAGCTATCGCAATGAGGGATATCGCGATATCGAGCGCCCTCTTCATTATCATGTTCCAGCCATAGAGCGGCGAGTTCCTCAAGTTAAGTATCGGAAGGCCGTCGAACTCTTCCACCCCGCCCCTCAAAGTCATGAGGTCGTTGATATCGGGTATGACCTTTATATCTACCGTCTCATCTCCGATGCTCTTTACAGCCTCCTCCACCCTCGAGTTCTCGTTCCAGGAGAGGGCTATGAAGACTATGTCGATGCGACGGGTCCTTATTATGTCCCTTATGCCTTCGAGAGAGCCTATAACCTTTACGCCGGATATCAGAGTGCCCTCCTCAGCGCCTCCGGTCGATATAAGCCCCTCGACCTTTATGCCGACCTCGGGGTGAGCGTCCAGCCTCTCGATGACCCTCCTTGCGCCCTCCCCTGTGCCTGCGATGACGGCATATCTCAGGTTGAAGCCCTTCCTCCGAATCGCGCGGAGCGCCTTCCTGAAGACGAGCCTTGACATGCTCAACGCGGCAATGTTGAATACCGTGAAGAGCACGATTACGAGCCTTGAGTAGTCGTACTGCCTGGCAAAAAATGTAAAAGCCGCGAAGACCAGCATGGAAACGCCGCAGGCTTTTGATATCTCGAGCACCTCGTTAAGCTGGCTGCCTACCCTCTTTGGCCTGTACAGCCCGAACCACTTGAAGACAAAGGCCCAGATAAGGACTATCGGCACCAGCAGGAATGAGTAGGAATAAAAATCAGGTATGCCCTGCTGTACGGGTATGAGCCCTGAATGGAAGCGGACATGGAACGAAAACAGCCATGAGAAGGCTATTATTACGAGATCAGAGATGAGTAGCAGGCTCTCAAAGAGCTGGCTGTGCTTTTTTAGCATATCCGTTCCGGGTGAATTCGAGATACCTTGCCTCAATGGACTTGCTCAACTTCTCCTTGAATACGGTCCTGTCAAAACCGAGCGCGTGCTCCCGTATGGCATCGGGCCTGAAAAGGGAGCCGCTCCTCTCGAATACGGAGACAGCCTCCATAACGGCCCTCGGATCCTGCTCCACGAAGAAGAGCCCTGTCGCGTTCCTGCCGGTGCCCGGCGGCACGACGGTCTCAAGCGCGCCTCCCCTGCCGTACGCGATTACAGGAGAGCCTGAAGCCATTGCCTCAAGCGGGACCAGCCCAAAGTCCTCCTCGCCAGGGAAGATGAGCGCCCGCGCGCCCTGGTATAGACGGGCGAGCTCGCTGTCCGTCTTCCAGCCCGTGAACTCGACGTTCGCCCAGGCCAGTTTCTTGAGCTTTTTCTCTTCAGGCCCCTTCCCGGCAACGACGAGCTTCCTGCCTGAAGTATTCAAGGCCTTTATGGCAAGGTCCACGCGCTTGTACGGCACGAACGCCGATACAACGAGGTAGTATTCGCCCTTCTTTCCGTTCAACGAAAACTTCGAGCAATCGACCGGGGGATGGATGACTTCAGCCTCCCTGCCGTAATATCTTTTGACCTTCCTCGCGATATTCAATGAGTTGGCTATGAAGTGGTCGACCCTGCCGCTCGACGACGCGTCCCATATCCTCAGGTAATGGGCAACTGCCCTGGCAAGCAATGAGCTCAAGCCCCGCCTGCTCCCCAGATATTCATGATACATGTCCCAGACATAGCGCATGGGCGTATGGATATAGCAGATGTGCAGGGCGTTGGCAGGCGGTATGATTCCCTTTGCCACGCAGTGGCTCGTGGATATGACGAGGTCATAGCCCTTGAGGCGCATGCCCTCGATCGCCATTGGAAATAGCGGGAGGTAGCTCCTGTAGGCCTTTTTCGCAAATGGCAGCTTCTGGATGAACGAGGTGACCACGCGCCTGCTCTCGATCGTCTTTGAGACTGTTCCCCTGGCGTGGACAAGGGTGTAGAGGTCTGCTGAGGGAAAGCATTCGCATAGAACGCTCAAGACCTTCTCCCCGCCCCTCATGCCTGTAAGCCAGTCGTGTACGAGGGCGACTTTCAAAGGCTGTCATCCTTGCGTTGTCTGGATTTGTACGGATATGTACTCCGAAAAGAGTATAATGCACGAATTCCGGTAGTCAAATGAGGGACGATTAGTTAATAAAAAAGGATACTTGGGACGCCGCAACGGCTGCGGCTCCCGTGGCAGGCTCTTGAGTCAATAAGGGGGATCTTTAATGAGGCAGCGTTAAATGATGTGATGGAAGAATAGAAGGAAGTAAAAGCGCAGCCGCAAGACTTGAAGCATTTAATCAGGCAAGGTCGTTTTCCGGAATAGCCGTAAATGAGACGCGGCAGGCAAACTCCCCATTGAATTGAAGGCCTCCTCAAAGCCCATTGAAAGGCCGTTGGGCCATTTGCGCGAATAGAAGAGGTGATGGCATGGAGCGACGTCTCCCGACGGGGTCACGGCGCAGGAGAACCTGCCGGAACAGCACCGGCTCTTTTCCGCAGCCATGTTGATGGCAACCGGCGCTCCTCTCTTTCTGAGCATTTCAAGCACTCCTAATGCCTCCCTGTACTCTGCCGGGCCTGGCGAAAGAGAGCTTATGTTATACCAGTGCGAGGCATGCGCAAACGCGGCAACCGGCTCAAAGGTCATCATTACGCCGAGCTTCCCGGAGTCCTCTGCCATCTCCGGCAGATACGCGATGTTGGCCTTGGTGAGCACCACGGTTACCTTCACGGCCAGCCCCGCGCTTTTAGCAGACCTGATGCCGGCGAGCACCTGCCAGTAACTGTCTTCCATCCTCTGCCGCTCGTGCACTTCCGCAGGCCCGCCGAGGCTGACGTTCAACACATCCAGTCCTTTGAGCTTCCTGAGGTTCTTTTCTATCAGAGAGCCGTTGGTGATGAGCGTGGTGAATACCCCTTTTTTCTTCGCTTGCT
>Ga0209751_10004082_pt1 | contig 14029 bp, 16 predicted proteins | sample RifCSP13_1_FD_184019 | JGI IMG/M metagenome (GOLD analysis project Ga0209751, IMG submission 184019) | Soil microbial communities from Rifle, Colorado - Rifle CSP2_sed 13_1 (SPAdes) (version 2) | ecosystem: Environmental > Terrestrial > Deep subsurface > Rock core/Sediment | place: Rifle... | reverse complement strand
AGCATATAGGTACACTTGAGAATGAGTAGGGTCTACATGTGATAGACTTAGAGCAATCATAGAAAAGAAGACAAAAGTCCCCACAAAGGTGAAAACTTTGTTGAAAAATCCTTCTATTCCAACCATTCGCTTCGTAGCAGCTGCCATTATTGTGATGCTGGATACAATCAGAAACGTAAGGCCTCCATTTGCTTGTATGAACTCACTTAACCACGGAATTAAACCGTCTTCCCAAATCGATTTTTTAGGTGCATCTACTCCGCCATGTAAAGCAAAAGTAACAGAGCTAAAAATAGCACCCATCATAAATAAGAACAGAAATATCTTTACAACTGATCTTTTGAATGGGCTTCTTGTTTCTGAGGGCCTCATTACCCCATCGGTCAGTTTTATTCCATACAGTAAGCCTATTGCAAATGCAGGGCCAAACATGATGTTCATAATAATAGGTGATTCACTTGTAGTTCTTTCAATGTCTGGACCAAGTGTTAGATAAAGAATTATTGCAAATGCGGCTGCTCCTGAAAATATGCAAAGATCTATCCAACTTCTGTTATGCCTAAGTTCGTATAGGTCTGTTCCCCACTCGTCCAATCTGAAGTTGATTTTTGAAAAAGGCATTAAAGTGACAACTAAAAAATGATTTGCTTAATCTATCAATTCTCTTTACCTTTTATGATCCTCTCATATTGGATAACAGATGAACCCTGGAAAGCCAATAATAGGACTAGGAATAGTCGTTATTTTATCAGGAATAGTGTTTTACCTTCAAGGGCAATCCGTAGTTGGACCTGAATCATCTTTCATGTATTCTAATCCAGAATGGATAACAAATGGTCAATGGATTACAATAACTGGAATTATAATTTTAGCCGGAGGTATTGTATTATCTAAAGTTAACTCACTACGCCCAAAGTAGTCGTAGTTCGAATCTTGTCTAACTTGCGAATCTTTTTTGTTATGAGATTGTCCATCTGTCTTTCTGTATCAGTTTCTACTTCTACTACGATATCGTAATCACCATATGTTACGTGAGCGTCTTTGACTCTATCTATGTCTAAGAGTTTTTTTACAAGTTCAGTTTCTGAACCAAGTTCGCATCCAATAAGAACATATGCTTTTTCCATGGATTACTACTGTTATACGATCTTAAATCTTATTACATTACTTGAAGGGTCTCAAGAACACATGTATTTTTGAAATTATGATAAATAAATATCATAAGATACTAGCGTTTTAATGTGACAATTTGATTACCCAAATTATGAAAGCTACTTTTGGTGCTGGTTGTTTTTGGTGTGTAGAGCCTGTATTTCAAAAACTAAATGGTGTCTTATCAACCTCCGTTGGATATGCCGGAGGTTCATATGAAAATCCTACATATGACGATGTTTGTTCAGGACAAACTGGACATGCTGAAGTTGTACAAATAGAATATGATCCATCAAAAATTTCCTATGATGAACTTTTGGATACATTTTGGAACAATCACGACCCGACTACATTAAACAGACAAGGACCTGACATAGGCACACAATACAGATCTCTGATTTTTTTCCATGGTCCAGAACAAGAAACCTCAGCAAAGGCCTCAAAAGAAAAACTTGAAAACTCTGACAAATATCACAAAAAAATTGTTACGGAGATCGTCCCTGCTTCACAGTTCCATAAAGCAGAAGATTATCACCAGCGTTATTATGAAAAATGCGGCTTGGCATAATTCTGATCTCTGATTTATTGATGAGTGTAGTTAGCAAACTGACATGACAGATGCTTTAAAATCCTGCCTTTATGGGATCTTGGGGTTTCATTATTTCTCTTAAAAATACTGTAGCATAAGATCCTCTAGACAGTGTAAAGCAAAGTTTTGGCTCCGATATGGAAAAATTATCACATTTGATAGTAGTTTGTCTGAATCCGCCTTCATCACTTACTTCTTGCATAGTTTTTGAAAAAAAATCCTTTGCATGAACATGTTCTGTTTCAAGAACTTTTGAAATGTGGTAATCAAATCTATTCTTTTTAGAATATGAATATCCTACAATTGGTACTGCGAGTCTCTGGCTAGGATCATTTTCGAATCTTCCAAGCATGCTTTTTTTATCATAACACACATCTCCGGGTTTTGGCAAAAACAACTCCTCTCCATATTCAAAGGCTGAACTTATTGTACAATTAAAGACATAGGACTGAAATGCTTGCACAAAAAATCTCCTAATGGTAAGAGGTATGCTTCTCATTGCTCTAAGAGGATCGTTATGTTCTACCATCTCAGACAATACAACTCGCTCAATATCCATCTGGGGGGGAACTTCATTTAGTATCTTGGAATAGTTTGATTTGTCTTCAAGCATTCTTCTGATCTTTGTATTTTCAGGCAAATCATCTTCTGAGCTAAAGGAAAGAAGGAGACTGACTGCACGCTCAAAATCATTCTGTAAGATTGCTTTTCCTATCAGATGAGATACTGGTCTCTTACTTCCGAACCTCTGATAGCCAAAAAAGTTCAGAACTTGTTCATGTTCATAAAATTTCGAAATTTCTGCAAAAGAGACGTCTTCTATTTTTATTTTAAAATGATTTCCTATCATGTCTTTTTTTGTGAGTGGTTTAGGGACATAGCCAAGAGACTCTAGGCTGTATCTGTTTGTAGAAAAATTCACCGCATTCGTTGACGTGTTCATTGAACAAACAAATTGCTCTGTAGTTGCATTTGCATCCTTTAATCCTAGTGCTTTTAGTCTAACCCCATGTATTTTGTAAATCTCAGAAAGAGCATGATTTGTATCAATTCCATGTTTTCTTAATTTGTATACTGCGTACCCCTCTGTCTTGGAAAGTTTTGATAACGCTTTTTCATCTAAAATTTCCGATACAAAAAAATCTTCAACAGAAGATTTTATTTTTCCGCCAATTCCTTTAAACTTGGTACTGTATACAAAAATACCAATTTCCGAGTCTAGCTTGGGAACCACTTCTTACTTTACTGTAACTGTCACATATTGTGAAACTGTGACTTCGTTATATCTTGCTCCCAAAAGAATCTTGTAAGTTCCAGACAATGCAAACCTGTCTACGGAAATTGTAAAAGAAACAATTTCAGGTTTATTGCCAATGGAAATTTGGTTTTCACTTGTGATTATAATGTCATTTAGACTTGCAGTATTTGCAGTTGTTAATATGACTGGAGCGACAAGTTGTTCATTTGGCGTGATCGTGAATAATACTGTGGCATTATCTGCTCTGCTCAAAGTTAGACTTTTCGTATCAACATTTACTTCAATTGGAAGTGGAATGCTAGAATCAAGAACAGCAATATTATTTTGCACCCATTCTGTGAACCAAATCTTGTCATTATTTATGGTAAAGTCTAGTACTTGGGCAACTCCACAATCATTATTACCGCTACAGTCAGACCAGTTGGGATTTTTTGAAGGTATGAGATATTCTACAAGTGTTTCTTTTGTAGGATCAAAAACTGCCATACTGTTTCCAGTCTGTTCGTTAAACCAGAGTTTACCTGTATTATCAAATTGATTCCAATATGGTCTTGATATTGGAGTCTTGATTAATCCAGAAGAATTTCCATATGTGCTTTCAGGTGGTATTGAGGTGGTGAATCTTGTGAACTGTTCTGATTGTTGATCAAAATTGAAAAAGAAACTACTTCCAGCATCAGTAATCCAGATCTTGTTCTCTGGATCTGATGAAATTCCGTTAGGTGCTAACATTCCAGGTGGAAGATTAAATGCAGTTCTGTTGGAGGTTTGTGGATCATATCGTATTAGGATTCCTCCCTCTTGAAACTTCCAAACAGTGTACCAAATCTTTTTGTCAGCATCAACAGTCAAGGAAGATGTAAGGGTATCAGTAGTTGGCGAATTTATTTTGGAATATTGAGTCTCGTTACCTGTTTGACTAGAATCAAAAAACGTAATCTTGTTTCCTGTAAAGTCATTTACGAGAATATTCTGACCATCAATTACAATTCTCTGGGGAAATGTCTGTCCTTTTTCAGATGCTGGGTATTTGAAACTAGTAAAATTATTCTTATTAAACTTCCATATCACATCATGGGATTCGTCGGTGTACCAAATGCTTCCATCTGTTGTGGAAGCTATTCCCCACATCATAGACTGATCCCCTTTTGGCCACCTGTCATTTTGATACTCTTTGAAAATCCTGGAAAATGGATCAAACTTTACTAAATTGCCAGTGTTATATTCGGTAAACCATACGTTTCCAGACGAATCGGTGGTTATCGCTAGAGGCTGTGCACAATAAGTTGGAACACTAAATTCAGTTATGTATCGGTTAGACTTTGTTGAATTTGTTCCACAGAATGTTGTTCGCTGTTCTATAGGGTAATTATCTGCTGGAGTGCCAGTTAACGTTGGCTCTGGTTTATCTTTATCCGTGTTCAAATTAGGATCAGTATTAGTATTGCCCATAACTGCAAGTGCTATTGTAGAAGTCAGAAGTATTATTCCAAAAAACGCAGCAACTAGGAGTTGTTTTGCTTTTTTCTTCACAAATGGCAGACGAATTTTCCTTGTTATATCTTATTCTACAAAAGCTTTAGATCTTTTGTAACTTTGTCTATCGTTATCTCTGGTGCTGGTCCTATTGAAATGCAAGTAACTGTCCCTGGTGCGATCTGTGTATGTCCAGCATCTGTTACTTCTGACAAAGGAAGATCTAAAGATATTGCATGTTTTTTTACTTGCTCTAGTTGTTCAAGACTTGTAACTTTAACAACAACTTTTTCTTGCCCCGCATTGATCCACTCTTTGTACCAGTCTGGTTTTGATTTGCGTACGTGCTCTGCTCCTAAAACGCAAGCATGTCCCACTTGAGCAGCAATTTTTCCAGTACCCATTTCAAGATCCTTTCTTACCACAATTACTTGTTTAATCAAACCCATTACTGCTTTACAAGTAATTAGAGTATGTTAAACTTTTGAATTGAAATAAATAATTGTACACAAAATGTAAAGTCATGGATTATGAAGTTATAATTGCAGGAGGTAGTGTCTCTGGATTGTTATGTGCAAGAGAAATTGCACGATTAGGCCACAGTGTTTTAGTTCTAGAAGAAGATTATGAAATTGGTACTCCTGAACATTGTGGCGGTGTGGTAAGTGTCTCAGGGATTGAGGAACTTGGTGTAATTCCAACCAGAGGAACACTTGAGAACAAGATAAGTTCTGCATCCATAATCTCGCCATCTGGAAAGAGTTTCACACTAAATGCCAAGGCACAAAAAGTCTTAGTGTTAGACAGACGAGATTTTGATAAACAAATAGCACATCAAGCAAAAAATAACGGTGCTGAAATCTGGGTTAGAACATCTTTAAAAGAAATCAATGGCGATGAAGTAAAAACTTCGGTAGGCAACCTGAAATGTAATGTGATAGTTGATGCACGTGGGGTCTCTTCCTTAATTGGCAAAGACCGAGAAGGGATACTGCAATCTGCACAGTATGAAGTATATGCAGACTGGATTGATAAAGACAGAATTGAAGTCTATTTTGATCAAGAAAAATACCCTGGCTTTTTTGCTTGGATTATTCCTACATGTACAGATATAGCCAAAGTGGGTGTCGCAGGAAAGGGAATAAACGCAGCAATAACACTTGAAAACTTTCTTTCACAAAAAGGAAAGCATTCTATCGTGAGAAAGATCTTTGCACCTATATGGATAAAAGGCCCAATTGAAAACTTTGTTACAAAAAATATAGTTACAATAGGAGACGCAGCTGGCCAGTCAAAGCCTACTACTGCCGGTGGGATATATTCATGCGGTCTTGGTGGTATATTTGCAGGAAGAGCAATTTCAAAGTATTTGGGATCTGGAAATCAATCCGATCTATTAGGATATCAAAAGAGTTGGTCTGAAAAATTTGGCCATGAATTTCAAAACATGCTTCTTGCACGAAAACTTTTTGAAAGATTTGATAACAGATCAATTGACAAGATGTTTGAATCTGTCACACCGGAGATCTTAGAAGAGATCTCAAAAGAAGGGATGTTTGATTTTCATACTGTCTCTCTTGCAAAACTTCTTGGTGTGAAAGGATCGGTAAAGACAGTACAGGCAATTTTAGGTAGTGAATTTAGACGACTGTTGACATGAGATGAAGTACAATTGATAAGCAAGATATAAATTCGGTTTTTAATCAGGTCAGAACATGTCATCATCCATTACACTACCAGTATGCAGCTCGTGCCACCGAACTATCATGCCTAATGATAAATGTGTAAAATTCAACTGCCCAAACTGTGGTTCTGTATTGCTGTGGAGATGCGAGAGCTGTAGAGAAGCTGCGAGAGCTTACGAATGCAATTCTTGTAAATTTAACGGACCATAAAAAATGGCACGATTATTACTTAAAGCAAAAATTCTTCCTACAGGTACAGAAATAGATCTAGACAGTGTAGCAAAAAAGATCGGCTCTACACTAAAGGACGAGATCAAGCTTTCAAAATACACCAAAGAGCCACTAGCTTTTGGTCTCTACTTTATTAACGCAGAATTTTTCCTAGACGACAAGGAAGGACAGATGGACTCACTTGAAAATGCAGTCAGATCTATTGAAGGAGTAGGAGAGTTTGAGGTCTTGGGAATGAGCAGAGCATCTGTTGATGTAAAGTAGGTGTCTTTTTGGTACGAAAAGAAGAACCCCTGCAAATGCGTGTAGGTGAAGCAAAACAACGGGATGTAGGAAAGAGACGAGCTAGAATCGAGTCTGAAGCCATGGAATATCTTCACGTAGAACCTGGCGATATGGTGGAAATTCTTGGAAAAAGACCCAGCTGTGCAATAGTGTGGCCTACAGATGACGATGATAAAGAACCTGACATGATACGAATTGATGGACAAACAAGAAAGAATGTCGGTGTTTCAGTAAATGATCTAGTTACTGTACAAAAAATAGTTGCAAAACCTGCAAAAAGTGTTGTATTGATGCCAGTAAATGGTAATGTTACTGTAGACAAGGAGTTTACTGATTTTGTAAAAAACAGACTCAAAGGACTACCCCTGTCCGAAGGCGATGAAATCTCTGTAATGATTCTTGGAAACTCGATGGACTTTAAAATTCACAAAATCTCACCAAAGAGCGTAGTTAAGATTGAACGTGGGACAACACTGACAATTTTAAGTGAAACATCAGTTGAGAAAAAAATTCGTGTGACATATGAAGAAATTGGTGGACTAAGGGCGCAAACAAAAAGAATGCGAGAAATTGTAGAACTCCCTCTAAGACATCCAGAAGTTTTTACCAGATTTGGAATAGAACCGCATAGTGGAATTTTGCTTTACGGTCCGCCTGGATGTGGAAAAACTTTGATTGCCAAAGTTCTTGCAAGCGAATCAGAAGCAAACTTTTATTCCATAAACGGACCAGAAATTATGAACAAGTATTACGGAGAAACAGAAGCAAGACTACGTGACATATTCAAAGAAGCAAAAGAAAACTCACCAAGTGTAATATTCATTGATGAAATTGATGCAATAGCTCCAAAAAGAGAAGAAGCATATGGAGATGTGGAAAAAAGAGTGGTTGCACAACTGTTAGCTTTGATGGATGGGCTTACTGAAAGAGGGCAAGTCATTGTTTTAGGTGCAACAAATAGACCTGAAAGCGTAGACCCCGCTCTGCGAAGACCAGGGAGATTTGATAGAGAAATAGAAATCTCTGTACCAAACGCAGATGGGAGATTGGAGATTTTACATATCCACACAAGAGGAATGCCTCTTGAGAATGATGTGGATCTCAAGATACTTGCTGCAGAACTTCATGGATACACTGGTGCTGACATTAAATCGCTTTGTAGGGAAGCAGCTATGAAAGCTCTTAGAAATTATTTCCCAGAAATTGATGTGGAAACAGAAAAAATCTCATCTGAAATTTTACAGTCAATGAAAGTTAGCTTACAGGATTTCTATGATGCAATGCATGAGATAGTTCCAACCGCTATGCGGGAATTTTATGTTGAAAGCCCAAAGGTGTGGTGGAGAGATGTTGGTGGACTAGATGATTCAAAAAGAACTCTCCGTGACAACTTGATCACTGCAATAAAAGAACCAGGAAAATTCCAAAAAATGGGAATCAAACCTCCAAAAGGTGCATTACTGTATGGTCCACCAGGATGTGGAAAGACGCTGCTTGCAAGAGCGCTTGCAACAGAAAGCGGTGCAAACATGATTTTTGTCCGAGGTCCCGAAGTATTGTCAAAATGGGTTGGAGAATCAGAAAAAGCAGTAAGAGAAATATTCAGAAAAGCCAAGGCGTCGTCCCCATGTATTGTGATATTTGATGAGCTAGATTCATTTGCAAGGACAAAATCAGGCGAAGATGGTGGAGTTGGCGAGAGACTTTTGAGTCAACTCTTAACTGAAATGGAAGACGGAGGAGCTTCACGAGTAATTGTAATTGGAATTTCAAACAGACCAGACTTGATAGAAACTTCTTTACTAAGACCAGGAAGGCTAGACTTGATCCTGTATATTCAACCTCCAGACGAAAAAGGAAGACTAGAAATCATAAAGATTCTAACCCGACAAATGCCTCTTTCTAATGATGTGGATTTAAAAGAAATTGCAGTAGCAACAAAAAGTTACAGTGGAGCTGATCTAGTTGCAATATGCAGGGAATCTGCAGTACATGCAATGCAAAACGAATCTGCAAAAATAGGAAGCGCAGACTTTGCAGCAGCACTAAAGCTTGTAAAACCCTCAATCACAAAAGTTGTTGACGAATGGTATGGCACAATAAAAGAGAATATATCATATGCCATACCAAAGCCAATCGATAAGACATTTTACGGCTAAACATGAATCTACCATTGAAAAATCTAGTATATGAAAAGATAAAGGAATCTGGGTCGTTAACGGACTCGGAACTGTCAAAAATTCTTGTAAAAGAAGGGATTGTTCTTCCTGATGATGAATTTAACAAAACTCTACTTGACTTGGAAATATATGGACTAGTCAAAGTAGGTTGGCTAACAAAAGATGAACGCAGAATTGAAATTGTAGAAAAACAAGAGGAAGAAGACGAAGTGGAAGCACAGAATCGTGAAAAACTAGAACGCGATTACGAAGCTGGATTCCCAGGCGTTGAACAAGAACAAGATCAAGAAGTCTAGTCAGATTCTAAAGTGAAATGCGGCATCTAGTGCTATTGCTACAAATATTATTGTAAGATATGGAGCGGTAACTTTGTATGCCTTCCAAGCAAATTCTGGTGTTGGATTCTTTGTAAGCTTGTAATGATACACAAACAATAAACCGCCTGAGATTGCAGCTACTGTAAGATACACAAGACCTAGTCCAAATGCATAGAGCATAAGAGAGTAAGGTAACAAGATTGCGGTATTGATCAAAATATAATTTGAGGTTTTTTGCATTCCAATTAACACTGGGAGCATGGGAACCTTGGCTTCTGCATAATCATCTCTGATTTTCATAGCAAGACACCAAAAGTGAGATGGAGTCCAGACAAAAACTAACATTCCTACTAGTGTTCCAAGCAAATCCATAGAACCAGTTGCAGCTGACCATCCGGCCATAGAGGCTGCACTTCCTGCAAATCCTCCGATTACAATATTTGATGAATTCTTTCTTTTAAGCCATGCAGTGTACACAATGACGTAAAAGAAAATTCCTAATGCGATGAAAAATGTAGAAACTAGATTTAATGTAATTGCAGCATAAATTACAGATGCCGCACTTACTGCCATGCCATATGCAAGTACACTTTTTGCAGACATTCTGCCAGATGGAATTGGCCTTGTGCTTGTACGTTTCATCAAGGGATCGATGTCTTTGTCGTAGTAGTGATTTAATGCACTAGAACCAGCAGAAGCAAGTGCCCCCGATATGATAATGTGGAACAAGCCCCAATTGTTTAGCTCAGGACCGATAAGCTTGCTTGCGGCATACATGGATGTAACTGCAGTAATTACAAGTAGAATTACAATACGCGGTTTTGATATTTCTAAGATCTCTTTTATTCCCAACTCTTTGTTAGCGGTTTTGTTAGGGATTTAATTTATTCGAAGTTTGCAATCTTGGGTCCAAAAGGATTATTTATCTCACCTCGTGAATGTACCACAAATGAGCGACTGGGATCTTATGATGCCTGGAATGGGTCTTACTGCAGTAGGACTAGCAGGTGTGGTTGTCTCCTACGCTGGCATTGCAAAGACATTCATTGATGGAATGCACGCTCTTACTGGACTTACAATGTTCGTAGGTCTGATCTTTTTGGCATGTGGAATTCTAAGCGGAGGCGTTTCTACAAGTAATCGAGCCAAAGCTACTACTTTGGTAATTTTCGGGATTGCAGGTTCCTTTGGTGCGTTTGCTTTTACAATGACATCTGTATTAACATTGCCAACATTTGCAGGAGTCTTGCTTGTTATCATTATTCCAACAGTTGTCATATCTTACGCTGCAATGAAAATACCGCAGTATGCAAAACCAATTTCTGTGATTTTTATCTTGGCAGCGGGGGTGGGAATTGCATCCTTTGTAACGCTTGGATTTGTAGGACCTGGTGCACAGTTTTCGTTGCAGCCTCCAGTTGAAGAACCTGAAAAACCCGTTGAGCAAGTACCTGTTGTAAAGGCAATACCAGTAGAGATACTTGTAGGCGCTTCTATTCCTGATAATCCTGATTATGATCCAGATGCATTAACTGTGAATAAAGGCGATGTGGTGGAATGGACAAATAACGACAATGTTATGCATACGGTAACTAGTCAAGCTGACCTTGGAGAAACATTTGACTCTAGTGTAATTTCTGCTGGTTCAAAATACCAACTAGATACTAAAGATCTTGCAGCAGGTGAATATCCGTACTTCTGTTCAGTGCATCCGTTAATGACAGCAACTCTAGTAGTAAAAGAACCCACAGCGCAAGTAACTACCAAAGTAAGTATCCCATCTGGAGCAATGACACAAAGTGAAGGACAATTGTACTTTGATCCTAAAGAAATTACTGTATCAGCTGGAACAATAGTAGTTTGGTCAAACGATGACATTGCAGCACACACCGTTACAAGTGGAAATCCAACATCGGGGGCATCAGGTGCATTTGATTCAGATATACTAGCTGCAGGAAAAACATTTGAATACAAATTTGATTCTCCTGGAGCAACAGAGTACTACTGTTTACTTCATCCATGGATGACAGGTAAAGTCACGGTACAATAGAGAAACATTGCAACAAGCAATTTTAATTTCAAAAGATCAGATCAACCTTCTATCTAAACATGCAAAAGAAGCGTCCCCAAACGAATCTTGCGCCATATTGTTTGGGAAAATTGAAAAAGATCATTTTAGAGTAAAAGACGTTTTTCTAACAAAAAACATAGAAAATTCACCAGTAACCTTTACAATATCTAACGATGAACTCATTAAAGGATATCAAGAAGCTGAAAAAAGACAACTAGATGTTGTTGGAATTTTTCACTCCCATCCAGATTCTGAAGCTTATCCGTCTGTGACAGACCAGAAATTCATGGAGATAAACCCTGTGCCATGGGTAATATTTTCAAACAAAACTGAACAATTCAGAGCATATGTATTTGAATCAAAAATAATACCGTTCGTTTTATCTGTACAGTGAATTTATTTGTGGATGCTCTTCTTGTGTCTTTCAAGGTGCTCTTTATCAGTAAAGGATACATCGCATGCCTTACATTTGAAAGTAGTTCTAAGATGCCACAATCAAAATACATTGTGCTTCATGACGTAAAAGCATTTTCCTGATGTCTTAATTAGCTGTCCTAAAAGTAACCTTCATTCCATCAGATATGTCTTTTAGAAATTTTTTATCAGTTGTCTTGATCTTGCCAATGATATTTACAGGAGAGTATGGTTTGATCTCATCTTTTTTTCCTATTGGTGTTGGACCAAAAAAGAGGCATATTGCTTTGCCTGGAGGCCAATAAGCAACATCCATCAATTCTACCAATGATTTGGCATTTTCTTCTTTTACCACAACTGGAATTTCACTTGTATAAAGCTCTTCACCCCAAGAATTTATTGCAACAGTAAATGGTAAACGATCTAGAATAGACTTGACAGTTTTTGGTGATATGTTATCATCTAATTCTAAATCTATAGTCTTGATTTTTGGAAAATCAACTATAATATTGTATTTCATGATAAATCCAGTGATTTGAATTAAATATCCCTTCTTGAAATAAAAACTATGGATATTCACGTATACGATACATATGTAGAGGCAAAGGACGGTCACACAATGCACTTTGATGTTATTACTGATGTCAAAGATCATACAAAGGCAATCGAGTTTGCAAAAGAATGGCTAAAAACTGTCGGAGAAAGTGATGCCAAAGTCACAATCGAAGAGTGCCAATTTTGTCACACTCAAGGCGCACCTGAGCCAATCGCGAATCAAATTCGCCAAAATGGATACTTCATTCAAAAGATGGAAGGCTGTCCATAAACTATTTTTTAATTTTTAAAATTCTCGGATTACCAGCCAGAAATCTTTTTAGAATGAACTGGATGATGTGTTGTAATGGAGAAAAAAGATGCATATAGGAAACTTACGGTAGAAGGCGAGAAAAAAACACAGTGGATTTGTGGCTGTTTTGAAACTGTCGATGGGTTTTTCAAGTTTTGTAAAGAACACAATGACGCCATGAGAAAGACCATCGAAGCACAGATAGACGAACTTGATATGACTATGGTAGTTGACGAAAATAAAACCTAGTGTACTAGAACAAGAATTCCTACAAACGCAGAGACAAACACGATAGCTACCGTATTTAACAATTTGATTACAGTATTTAGTGCAGGCCCTGCGGTGTCTTTGTATGGGTCACCAATAACATCGCCAACAATTGTAATCTTGTGCTCCTCGCTTCCTTTGTGCCCTTGGATCTCGACATATTTTTTCGCATTATCCCATGCTCCGCCTGTGTTTGCCAAGTGATATGCCAAGAAAATTCCTGTGACGACTGCACCCATCAATAATCCTGCCACTGCAGGTGGGCCTAAAACTACTCCAAGAATTATCGGTGCGATGATTGTTAGAGTTGCTGACTTCCATAACTCTCTAAGTGAAGCTACAGTTGCAACATCGACACACTTGGCATAGTCTGGCTTTACTTTGCCAGTAAGAATGTCTGGATGTTCTTTGAACTGTCTTCTGACTTCTTCAACCATCTTTCCTGCAGCTCTTGAAACTGCAGCAATGAGCTGGCTTGTGATAAAGAAAGGCAATAGTCCACCAACAAGTAATCCTATTATGATTGATGGATTTGAAAGACTATAATCAAATGCAATGTGGAATACTTTTGCTGCCTCATATTGGAAAGCTTGGATCATAGCTAGTGCTGCAAGACCTGCACTTGCTATAGCAAATCCTTTGGTAACTGCCTTTGTAGTGTTTCCTACAGCATCTATCTCATCAGTGACTTTGCGGCTTGCCTCTCCCATACCAGTCATTTCTACAATTCCTCCAGCATTGTCACTGATTGGGCCAAATGCATCTATGCTAAGTACAATTCCGGCAAGACTAAGCATGGCCATCGCAGTAAGCGATGTTCCAAATATTCCGTAAATTGTTGATTGTGAAGGATCTGGTGCGGCAGATGAAGCTATTGCAAATGACAATGCTAGTGCAACAACAATTGCAATCATAAATGGTCCAGTTGAACGCATACCTTGAATGATTCCCATTAATGTCAACGAGGCATATCCCCACTTTGCGGATTCAGAAATTTCTTTTACCGGTCTGTACCTGTAGCTTGTAAAATAGTCAGTAATTCTTTGTATTACTGGAACAAGAATTACTCCAATTACAGTAGTACCAAAAAGTGCGTATGCAAGTGGAGTCTGACCAAGGAACAAATTTATAAAAACAAAATTGAGTGCTATTGCTATTGCAGCAGAAACATAAAATGCGCGATTCAGAGGCTTCATAACGTCGGTCATCTTTCTTGGGCCTATTGTCGCAGTACCAATTATTGATGCTATCAATCCT
>Ga0209751_10004081_pt1 | contig 14031 bp, 10 predicted proteins | sample RifCSP13_1_FD_184019 | JGI IMG/M metagenome (GOLD analysis project Ga0209751, IMG submission 184019) | Soil microbial communities from Rifle, Colorado - Rifle CSP2_sed 13_1 (SPAdes) (version 2) | ecosystem: Environmental > Terrestrial > Deep subsurface > Rock core/Sediment | place: Rifle... | reverse complement strand
CGTGGACCGCCAGGGCGGGCCGCTGGCCACCTCGACCGAGACGGAGTCGCTCTTCGCCCAGCCCCGCAGCGTCGGCGACCCCGTGCGCGTCGCCGCGCGCGTGGCGCCGCTCGTCGGCGTGCCCGAGGCCGAGGTCCACGCCGCGCTCACCAGCTCGCGGAGCTTCGTCTGGGTCCGGCGCAGGCTGCCGCCCGCCGTCGCCGCGCGGGTGCGCGCGCTGCGCGAGCCCGGGCTCGGCTTCGTCGAGGAGCCGCTGCGCCTCTACCCGAACCGCGAGCTGGCCGCGCAGGTGCTCGGCTTCGAGGGCGTGGAGGGCGGGCTCGCGGGCGTCGAGCGGGCCTGGGAGGAGGAGCTCGCGGGGACGCCGGGCAAGGCGATCGTCGGCCGCGACGCGCTCGGCCGGGAGGTGGCCACGCCGCACGTCCTGAAGGCGCCCGCCCCCGGGCACGGCGTCATGCTCACGCTCGACCGGACGATCCAGTACGTCGCCGAGCGGGAGATCGACGCGGCCCAGCGCCGGACCGGCGCGAAGAGCGCGATGGCGGTCGTGCTCGAGCCCCGCACGGGCGACATCCTCGCGCTGGCGATCCGCCCGACCTTCAACCCGAACGCGTTCCTCGACGTTGCCTCGCCGGACCACTGGCGCAACCGCGCGGTCACGGACCCGTTCGAGCCCGGCTCGACGTTCAAGGTGATCCTGGCCGCGGCGGCCCTCGAGGAGGGCGTCGTGCGACCCGAGGATCGGATCAACGGCGAGGGCGGCTCGATCACGATCGCGCGGACGACGATCCGCGACTGGAAGAAGTACGGCTGGCTCACCTTCGCCGAGGTGCTCCAGAACTCGTCGAACGTCGGGGCGATCAAGGTGGGGCTCGCACTCGGCCGCGACCGCTACTACCGCTACATCACCGCGTTCGGCTTCGGCGCGCCGACCGGCGTGGGCCTCCCCGGCGAGAGCCGCGGGCTCCTGCGCGAGCCGCGGCGGTGGTCGGCGCTCTCGCTGCCGACGATGTCGATCGGCCAGGAGATCTCGGTCACGGCGCTGCAGCTCGTGACGGCCGTCGGCGCGATCGCCAACGGCGGCACGCTCGTGCAGCCGCGCCTGGTGCGCGCCACGTTCGACGCCGAGGGCCGCGAGCTCCGGCGGTTCGCGCCGCGCCCCGTGCGGCAGGCGGTCTCGCCCGAGACCGCGCGCACGCTGACGCGCCTGCTCGTGCGCGTGGTGGAGGAGGGGACCGGGCGCAACGGCGCGATTCCGGGGTACGCGGTCGCCGGCAAGACGGGCACGGCGCAGAAGCTCGATCCGGCGACCCGGCGCTACTCGCACGCGCCGGGCGTGCTCTCGTTCGCCGGCTTCGCGCCGGCCGACGACCCGCGCTTCGTGATGCTGGTGCTGCTCGACGAGCCGGCCCACGAGAAGTGGGGCAGCGAGGCGGCGGCGCCCATCTTCGCCGCGATCGGCCGCGAGATCCTGCGCTACCTCGAGGTCCCGGCGCGCGACGCCCAGCCGGTGCAGATCGTCGCCGGCCAGCCGGCGGCGCCCAGGCGCCTGCCGGCGGTGCGGCTGGTGAGCACGGCCCTCGCGGGCGGCGAGCCGGCGCGCGTCATGCCCGACCTCGTCGGCACGACGCTCCGCCAGGCGCTCGCCGCGCTCGCGGCGCTCCACCTCGAGGTCCGCCTCGCCGGGCAGGGGCGGGTCGTCGCGCAGACGCCGGCGCCGGACACCCCGCTCGCGCCCGGCGTCGTCGCCCACCTGGTTCTGAGAAACGACGCCCCGCGATGAGATGGCTCGACAACCCATGCCCGTGACGGAGCTGCTCGAGGCCCTGCCGGCCCGGCGGGTGCTCGGCGACCCGCCGCGCGCGGTCACGTCGCTGACGGCCGACTCGCGGCGCGTCGAGCCCGGCGGCTGCTTCGTCGCGGTGCCGGGCCTGCGGCAGGACGCGCGCCGCTTCGTGCCCGAGGCCGTGGCGCGGGGCGCGGCGCTGGTCGTCACCGAGGGCGAGCCGCTCGGCGACGTGGCGGTGGCGCAGGTGCTCGTGCCCTCCGCGCGCGCGGCGCTCGCGCGGCTCGCGGGCGCCTGGCACGGGCACCCCTCGCGCGCGCTCACGCTGGTCGGCATCACGGGGACGAACGGCAAGACGACGACCTCGTACCTGGTCGAGGCGCTGCTGCGCGCGCGCGGCTTCGCGACGGGCGTGATCGGCACCGTGCAGTACGTCGTCGGCGCCGAGCGCCGGCCGGCGGGCCAGACGACGCCGGAGGCCCTCGAGCTCCAGGCGCTGCTCGCCGAGATGCGGGAGGCGGGCGTCCGCGGCGTGGCGATGGAGGTCTCCTCGCACGCCCTTGCGCTCGCGCGCGTGGACGGCCTGGCGTTCGACGTCGCGGTGTTCACCAACCTCACCCAGGACCACCTGGACTTCCACGGCACCCTCGAGAGCTACCGGCTCGCGAAGCGCCGCCTCTTCGAGCTCACCGCGGCGTCGCCCAAGCCGGGCCGCGCGGCCGTCGTCAACGCGGACGACCCCGCGGGCGCCACGATGGTGGCGGGGCTCGACCTGCCCGTGCTCACGTTCGGGCTCGGCGCCGGCGCCCAGGTCCGCGCCCTCGAGCACGCCTCCTCGCTCGACGGGATCCGCATGGTGGTGGCCACGCCGCGCGGGCGCACGCCGCTCGTCTCGCCGCTCATCGGCGAGCACAACGTGCTGAACCTGCTCGGCGCGGTCGCGACGGGCCTGGCGCTCGGCCTGCCGCCCGAGCGCATCGCCGCGGCGCTCGCGCCCGTGACCGCGGTGCCCGGGCGCTTCGAGGAGGTGCGGGCGGGCCAGCCGTTCCTCGTCGTCGTGGACTACGCCCACACCCCGGACGCGCTCGAGCGCGTGCTGGGCACCGCGCGCAAGCTCACGCGCGGGCGCCTGGGCGTCGTCTTCGGCTGCGGCGGCGACCGCGACCGGGGCAAGCGGCCGATCATGGGCGAGATCGCGGCGCGGCTCGCGGAGCGGGTCTGGGTGACCTCGGACAACCCGCGCTCCGAGCGGCCGGAGGCGATCATCGACGAGATCCTCGCCGGCGTCCGGCGGGTGGCGGCGGCCGAGGGCCGGTGCGTGCGCGAGGCCGACCGGGCGCGCGCGATCCGGGGCGCACTGGACTGGGCGGCGAGCGGTGATACCGTGGTGATCGCAGGGAAGGGCCACGAGTCGTACCAGATCGTGGGGTCCGAAGTGCTCCCCTTCGACGACCGGGAAGTCGCCAGGCGCGTCCTGTCGGAGCGTTCGCCATAGGGAGGCCCATGCCGCCGTTCACGGTCCAGGACATCGTCCGCGCCACGCACGGGGCGCTCGTGATCGGGGACCTCGCGGTCCCCGTCACCGGCGTGTCCATCGACTCCCGCACGCTCGGCGTGGGCGAGGCGTTCTTCGCGATCCAGGGGCATCGGCTCGACGGCCACGCCTTCCTCGCCGACGCGGCCGGGCGCGGCGCCTCGTGCCTGGTCGTCCACGCGCTCAGCGACGACGTGCCCGCCAACGTGCCGCTCGTCCTCGTCGAGGACACGACGAAGGCGCTCGGGCGGCTCGCCGCCTGGCACCGGGCCCGGTTCGCGATCCCGGTCGTCGCGGTGACGGGCTCGAACGGCAAGACCACGACCAAGGAGCTGATCGCGGGCGTGCTCGGCGCGCGCTGGCACGTGCTCAAGCCGGCCTCGAGCTTCAACAACCAGTGGGGCCTGCCGCTCACGCTGCTGCGGCTCGCGCCCGAGCACCAGGCCCTCGTGGTCGAGATCGGCACCAACCGGCCGGGCGAGATCGCGTACCTGGCCGAGATCGCCCGGCCGACCATCGGCGTCGTGACGAACGTGGCCGCCGTGCACACGGAGTTCCTCGGCTCGCTCGACGCGGTCCGCGAGGAGAAGGCCGCGCTCGTGCGCGCCGTCGGGCCGGAGGGCCGGGTGGTGCTGAACGCCGACGACCCGCGGGTGGCCGGCATGGCGCGCGAGGCGCACGGCCGGGTCGTCACCTTCGGGCGCGCGGCCGGCGCGCAGGTGCGCGCGAGCGGGGAGGCGGCGGCCGGCCCGCAGGCCCTCGGCTTCGTGCTCGAGGCGGAGGGCGCCCGGGAGCCCGTGACGCTCGCGTTCGCCGGCCGCCACAACGTCGTCAACGCGCTCGCCGCCGCCGCGGTCGGCGTCGCCCTCGGCTGGCCGCTCGCCGAGATCGCGCGCGGGCTCGCGAGCGCGCGGCCCGTCGCGGGCCGCTGCGTCTGGCGCACCGCGGGCGCGGTCCGCGTCCTGGACGACACGTACAACGCCAACCCCGCCTCGCTGCGCGCCGCGCTCGACGCGGTCGCCGCCGGCTGCCCGCCGGACGGCCGCCTCGTCGTGGCGCTGGGCGACATGCTCGAGCTCGGCCCGCTCACCGAGGAGGCGCACCGCGAGGCCGGGCGGGCGGTCGTCGCGGCGGGCGCCGCGGGGTTCGTGGGGTTCGGCCGGCACATGCTCCTCGCGGTGGAGGCGGCGCGCGCCGAGGGGCTCGCCGACGCGCACCACGTGACGACGTTCGAGGACTCCGTGGCCCACTTGCTGAAGCGGCTGGCCCCGGGCGACACCGTGCTCGTGAAGGGCTCCCGCGGGATGCGCATGGAGCGGGTGGTGGACGCCCTGGTGGCGCGCCTGGCCCGCGAATGAGGACGGCGGATGCTCTACCACTTCCTCGTCCCGCTGGCCACGGAGCACATCCTCTTCAACGTCTTCCGCTACCTGACGTTCCGCTCCTTCATGGCCCTGATCACGGCGCTCGTGCTCTCGCTGCTGATCGGCCCGCCGCTGATCCGGCGGCTCCGGCGCGCGCAGCACGGCGGCGAGACGATCCGCGAGGACACGCCGGAGCGGCACCGCACGAAACGGGGCACGCCCACGATGGGCGGCGTGCTGATCCTCGTCGCGATCCTGGCGACGACCCTGCTGTGGGCCAACCTCCGCAACCGCTACGTGTGGGTCGCGATGCTCGCGACCGCGGGGTTCGGCCTGCTCGGCGTCTGGGACGACCTCACGAAGCTGCGGCGGCGCCGGGGGCTCTCGATGCGCGTGAAGCTCGGCGCGCAGCTCCTGCTCGCGTTCCTGCTGCTGCAGATCGTGTTCTGGCAGCCGCCCGCGACCTGGCTCCCGGTCCTCGCGATCCCCTTCTTCAAGGGCTGGCTGATCAACCTGGGCTGGCTCTGGATCCCGTTCGCGATGCTGGTGGTCGTCGGCGCCTCGAACGCGGTGAACCTGACCGACGGCCTCGACGGGCTGGCGATCGGCCCGGTGATCATGGCCGGTGGCGCCTTCGGGGTGATCGCCTACCTGACGGGCAACTTCAGGGCGGCCGACTATCTGAAGATCCTGAACGTCAAGGGCGCGGGGGAGCTGACCGTGTTCTGCGGCGCGCTGATCGGCGCGGCGATCGGGTTCCTCTGGTTCAACTGCCACCCGGCCGAGGTCTTCATGGGCGACGCGGGCTCGCTGGCCCTCGGCGGCGCGATCGGGACGCTGGCGGTGCTGACGAAGGCCGAGCTGCTGCTGCCGCTGATCGGCGGCCTCTACGTGGTCGAGGCGGCCTCGGTCATCCTGCAGGTCGCGAGCTTCAAGCTGACGGGCCGGCGCGTGTTCCGGATGGCGCCGCTGCACCACCACTACGAGCTCTCCGGCTGGGCGGAGCCGAAGATCGTCGTGCGCTTCTGGATCGTGTCGTTCGCGCTCGCCCTGCTGGCCCTGACCACGTTGAAGCTGCGCTGATGGCCGAGCGAGCGGCGTGATGCTGGACGCCTTCGAGGAGGTGGACGTGGTGACCCGGGGACGGGCGTACCTGGACTCCCTGGCCGGCCGCCGCGTGACCGTGGTGGGCCTGGCGCGGAGCGGCGTCGCCGCCGCGCGGCTGCTGCGCGCCGCGGGGGCCGAGGTCACGGGCACGGACGCCAGGCCCCTCGGCGCCCTCGGGCGCGAGGCCCAGGCGCTGGCCGCCGCCGGCGTGCGGCTCCGCGCGGGCCCCGACGCCGCGGACGCCTTCGCGGGCGCCGAGCTGGTCGTCGTGAGCCCGGGCGTGCCGCTCGACGCGCCCGCGCTCGCGGGGCCGCGCGCACGGGCGGTGCCGATCATCGGCGAGCTCGAGCTGGGCTGGCGCGCGATGGAGGCCGAGACGATCGCGATCACCGGGACGAACGGCAAGACGACGACGACGGCGCTGACCGGCGCGCTGCTCGCCGAGCAGCCGCGCCCCGTGCTGGTCGCCGGCAACATCGGCACGCCGCTCGCGGCGGGCGCGCTCACGTTCCCGGCCGACGGCCTCGTCGTGTGCGAGGTGTCGAGCTTCCAGCTCGAGACGGTCGACGCGTTCCGGCCCCGCGTGGCGGTCGTGCTGAACCTCACGCCCGACCACCTCGACCGGCACCGCACGTTCACCGCCTACGTCGAGGCGAAGGCGCGCATCTTCGCGAACCAGACCGAGGCGGACTGCGCGGTGCTGAACGCCGACGACGAGCCCACGGCGGCGCTCGCCGCGCGCACGCGCGCGCACGTCGTGTGGTTCAGCCGGCGGCAGCCCCTCGGCCACGGCGTGTTCGTCCGCGACGGCTGGGTCGCGGCCAGGCTCAACGGCCACGTCGAGGAGATCTGCCCGGTCGCCGAGATCTTCCTGCGCGGCGGGCACAACGTGGAGAACGTGCTCGCCGCGACGGCGTGTGCGCTCTGGACCGGCATCGCGCCCGCGACGGTCCGCCGCGCGGTGGGGCGGTTCCGCGGCGTCGCGCACCGGATCGAGTTCGTGCGCGACCTGCGCGGCGTGCAGTACTACAACGACTCGAAGGGCACGAACGTCGCCTCGACGCTCAAGGCGCTCGAGAGCTTCGGCGAGCGCATCGTGCTGATCGCGGGCGGCCTCGGCAAGGGGCAGGACTTCGCCCCGCTCGCGGCCGCGGCGCGCGGCCGGGTCGGGCACGCGCTCGTCCTCGGCCAGGACGGGCCGCAGCTCGCGGCGGCGCTCCGGAGCGCGGGCGTCCCGGTGACCGAGGCCGCCTCGCTGCGCGCGGCGGTCGAGGCGGCGCCGGGGCTCGCGGGCCCGGGCGACGTCGTCCTGCTCTCGCCCGCGTGCGCCTCGTTCGACATGTTCGACAACTACGAGCACCGCGGCGACGTCTTCAAGAAGCTCGTGGAGCGCCTCGACTAGCCCATGCCACGCAAGCTCCGGCCCGACACCTGGCTGTTCGGCGCCGCCATCGTGCTGCTCTCGGTCGGCGTCGTCATGGTCTACTCGGCGAGCGCGATCGTCGCGTCGGAGCGGTTCCACGACCCGTACTTCTTCCTCAAGAAGCAGGTCTTCTGGGCGCTGCTGGGCGCCCTCTGCCTCTGGCTCGCGCTCCGGCTGGACTACCGGCGGCTCGAGGGGCTGGTGGTGCCGCTCCTGCTCGTCGCGGGCGTGCTGCTCGTGCTCGTGCTGGTCCCGCCGATCGGCCAGGCCATCAACGGCACCCGCCGCTGGATCCGGCTCGGCCCCGTGTCGTTCCAGCCCGCCGAGCTCGCGAAGCTGGCGCTCGTCGTCTACCTCGCGGCGTTCCTCGCGCGCCGGCGCGACGTGCTCGGGGACTTCCGGCAGGGCCTGCTGCCGCCGCTGGCGGTGGCGGGCGTGCTCGCGGGGCTCGTGCTCGCGCAGCCCGACCTCGGCAGCTGCCTGACGCTCGTGGCGCTGACGTTCGCGCTGCTGTACCTGGCGGGCGGCCGCGTGCGGCACCTGGCGCTCGTGCTCGCGCCGGCGCTGCCCGTGCTCGCGCTCGCGATCTGGGTGGCGCCGTACCGGCTCCGCCGCATCACCGCGTTCCTCGACCCGTGGTCGGACCCGCGCGGCAGCGGCTTCCAGATCATCCAGTCGTGGCTCGCGTTCGGCAACGGGGGCCTCCTCGGGCAGGGCATCGGCGGCTCGCGCCAGAAGCTCTTCTACCTGCCCGAGGCGCACACCGACTTCATCTTCGCGATCGTCGGCGAGGAGCTCGGGCTCGTCGGCGCCCTGGCGATCGTCGGCCTGTTCGTCGTGCTCGCGTGGCGCGGCCTGCGGATCGGGCTCCGCGCCCCCGAGCCCTTCGGCGCGTACCTGGCGCTGGGGATCACGGTCCTCATCGCCACCCAGACGGTCGTGAACCTGGGCGTCGTCACCGGGCTCTTGCCGACGAAGGGCCTGCCGCTGCCGTTCGTCTCGTTCGGCGGCTCGGCGCTGCTCGTGACGATGCTCGCGACGGGAGTGCTCTTGAACATCTCGCAGCACGCCAATGTATAAGCGCTACCAGCAGATCCACTTCGTGGGGATCGGCGGCAGCGGCATGTCCGGCATCGCCGAGATCCTCCTGAACCTCGGCTACCGCGTGACGGGCTCGGACCAGCGGCGCAGCGACGTCGTCGAGCGCCTCGCGGAGCTGGGCGCCAAGGTGTTCGTCGGCCACGCGGCCGCGCACGTCGAGGGCGCGCACGTCGTCGTCTACTCCTCGGCGGTCTCGCGCGACAACATCGAGGTGCAGGTGGCGCGCCAGCGGCAGATCCCGACGATCCCGCGGGCCGAGATGCTCGCGGAGCTGATGCGGCTCAAGTACGGGATCGCGGTGGCGGGCACGCACGGCAAGACCACGACGACGTCGATGGTCGGCGCCGTGCTCGCCGAGGGCCGGTACGACCCGACCATCGTGGTCGGCGGGCGCGTGACGAACCTGGGCTCGAGCGCGCGGCTCGGCCAGGGCGACTACCTCGTGGCCGAGGCCGACGAGTCGGACGGCTCGTTCCTCAAGCTCGCGCCGACGATCGCGGTCGTGACCACGATCGACGCCGAGCACCTCGACCACTACGGCTCGCTCGAGGCCATCCGGGAGGCGTTCGTCGCGTTCGTCAACAAGGTGCCGTTCTACGGCTCGGCCGTGCTCTGCCTCGACCAGCCGAACATCCAGATGCTGATCCCGCGGATCGAGAAGCGGATCATCACGTACGGCCTCGAGTCGGGCGCCGACCTCGTCGCGCGCCGGCTGCACCTCGCGGGGATGACGAGCCGCTTCGAGGTCGTCCACCGGGGCAGCCTGCTCGGCGAGTGCACGCTCGCGATCCCGGGCCGGCACAACGCGCTGAACGCCCTCGCGGCCGTCGGCGTGGGCCTCGACCTGCAGATCCCCTTCGTCACGATCCAGAAGGCGCTCGCCGGGTTCGCCGGCGTGCAGCGCCGCTTCCAGGTCCGCGGCCGCGCGCGCGGCGTGACGGTCGTGGACGACTACGGGCACCATCCCGCCGAGATCCGGGCGACCCTCGCCGCCGCCAAGGCCGGGTTCGACTGCCGGGTCGTGACGGTGTTCCAGCCCCACCGCTACACGCGGACGCAGCACCTGCACCAGGAGTTCCTGACCGCGTTCAACCAGGCGGACGTCCTCGTCGTGCTGGACGTGTACGCCGCGGGTGAGGCGCCGATTCCCGGGGTCACCGCCGAGGCCCTCGCGGAGGGGATCCGGGCGCACGGCCACCGCAACGTCACCTATCTCGGCAACGACCGGGCGCGGGCCGTCGAGCATCTCGCCGGGATCGTCCGCAGCGGCGATCTCGTGCTCACGCTCGGCGCCGGCGACGTGGGCCAGCTCGGCCCGGCGCTGCTGAAACGCCTCGAAGCCGACTCTCTGGACGGGAGGCCTCAATGCTAGGAGAGATCCGGGGAGAAGTGCGGTTCAAGGAACCGCTGAGCTTCCATACGTCGCTCCGCATCGGCGGGCCGGCGGACATCTTCGTGGTGCCCCAGGACGTGGACGACATCCGCCACGCGCTGAAGTTCGCCGAGCGCGAGCAGCTGCCGGTGGCGGTGATCGGGGGCGGCAACAACCTGCTCGTGCGCGACCGCGGCGTGCGCGGCGTGGTGCTGCGGCTCGAGGGCTGCCTCGGGCGCGCCGAGTACCACGGCGAGGAGGCCCTCGCCGGCGCGGGCGTGAGCCTCTCCGCGCTCATCCGCGAGGCGGCGGCCGTCAACCTGGGCGGCATCGAGTGCCTGGTGGGCATCCCGGCGACGATCGGCGGGGCGCTCGCGATGAACGCCGGGACGCCCGACGGCTGGATCGGCGACTTCGTCAGCGCGGTCTACTTCCTGCACCCGGACGGCACGATCGGCGAGTTCAAGCCGAGCACCGGCTCGTTCACGTACCGCGCGTTCCACGCGCCCGAGGGCGCCGTGCTCGTCGGCTGCCGGCTCCGGCTGCAGCGCCGGCCGCTCGCCGACATCCAGAAGGAGATCCGGCAGCGCCTCAAGCAGAAGAAGTCCACGCAGCCGCTCGCGCTCGCCTCGGCGGGGTGCGTGTGGAAGAATCCGCCCGGCGACGCCGCCGCGCGGCTCGTCGAGAAGTGCGGCCTCAAGGGCAAGCGGCTCAACGGCGCCGAGATCTCGACCAAGCACGCCAACTTCATCGTCAACCGCGGCGGAGCCACGGCGGCCGACATCCTGGCGCTCATGGACCTCACGCGGGAGCGGGTGCACGCGCACTTCGGCGTCACGCTCGAGCCCGAGATCCGGCTCCTCGGCGAGTAGGCCCGCATGCCGAGTGGTCTCAGCTCGCCGCGCAGCCGGCCGCCGGGCCTGCCCGACCTCGGGGAGCGCTCGGCGTTCGTCGGCGGCCAACGGATCGGCCGCGTGCGCCGCCGCCGCCCGCGGTCCGTCGCGCGCGCGCTGCGCGTGCTCCTGCTCCTGGTCCTGCTCGCCGCGCTGCCGCTGGCGCTCGGTCTCGGCGCGCGCTGGCTCCTCACCACGCCGCGCTTCGCGATCGCGCGCGTGGACGTCCGCGGCGCCTCGCGCGTGCCCCCCGAGCGCATCCTCGCGGCGGCCGCGATCGCGCCCGGCACGAGCATCTTCCGACTGGACACGGGCGCGGTCGTCGGCCGCATCGTGACGATTCCCGAGGTCCGCCGCGCCGAGATCGTGCGCGAGCTGCCCGACCGCGTCGTGATCAGCGTCGAGGAGCGCCGGCCGTTCACGCTCGTCCACGCCGGCCGCCTGCACTGGCTCGACGAGGAGGGGCGGCTCCTCGGCCCGTCGTCCGAGGCGGTCGCGCCGTCGGTCCCCGTGGTGAGCGGGCTCAGCGAGGACGAGCTGGCCTCGATGCGCACCGCGCCGGGCCCGAAGGCGCGCGCCGCGATCGCGCTGATCCGCGCGCTGCTGCGCAGCGGGAGCGTGCTCGCGGCCGAGATCTCGGAGATCGACATGAGCCGGCGCGAGGGGCCGGTCCTCTACACGGTGGACGGCGTCGAGGTGCGCCTGGGCGCCGAGGACTGGGAAGAGCGGCTCGCCCGACTCGAGGGCGTGCTCGCGCAGGTCGCGACGCAGGACGTGCGGACCGTGGACCTGCGCTTCCGGGACCAGGTGGTCTTCCAGCGCGGAGGTGCGCGATAAGACGCGCGAAGGGGTCGGACGCCATCGTCGGGCTGGACGTCGGGACGACGAAGATCTGCGCGGTCATCGCCCGGCCGGCGGCGGACGGCCGCCTCGACGTGGTGGGCGTCGGCACGGCCCCGTCGCGGGGCCTGCGGCGCGGCGTGGTCGTCAACATCGACTCCACGGTCGAGGCGATCAAGGTCGCCGTCGCCGAGGCCGAGCAGATGGCCGGCGTCGAGGTGGGCGGCGTCTACGCGGGCGTCGCGGGCGGCCACATCAAGGGCACCAACAGCCGCGGCGTCGTCGCCGTGTCGGGCAAGGACCGCGAGGTCAGCGCGGCCGACGTCGCGCGGGTCGTCGAGGCCGCGCGCGCGCTCAACCTGCCGCAGGACCGCGAGATCATCCACGTGCTCCCGCAGTCGTTCAGCGTGGACGACGGCGACGGCGTGCGCGAGCCCGTCGGGATGTCGGGCGTGCGGCTCGAGGTCGAGGTGCACATCGTCACCGGCGCCGTGACGGCGGTCCAGAACGTGGTCCGGTCGGTGAACCGGGCCGGCCTCGCCGTGCACGACATCGTGCTCGAGCCGCTCGCCTCCGCCGAGGCGGTGCTCTACGACGACGAGCGGGAGCTCGGCGTGCTGGTCATCGACATCGGCGGCGGCACCACGGACGCCGCGCTCTACCGCGACGGCGCGATCTGGCACACGGCGATCCTGCCGCTCGGCGGCGACCACATCACGAACGACATCGCGATCGGCCTCCGCACGCCGATGGCCGACGCCGAGGACCTCAAGAAGCGCTACGGCTGCGCGCTGACCGCGCTCGTGCCGGCCGAGGAGACGGTGGACGTCCCGTCGGTCGGCGGGCGCAAGCCGCGGCAGCTCTCGCGGCAGGTGCTGTCCGAGATCGTCCAGCCGCGCGTGGAGGAGATCTTCACGCTGGTCGCGCGCGAGCTGGCGCGCGCGGGTTTGCAAGATGCGCCGACGGCGGGCGTCGTCGTGACCGGCGGCACCTCGATCATGGAAGGCGTGCCCGAGCTGGCCGAGGCGGTCTTCGACCAGCCGGTGCGGCGCGGGGCGCCGCTCGGCGTCGGCGGGCTCGCCGACGTCGTGCGGAGCCCGATCTACTCGACGGCCGTCGGGCTCGCGGTCTACGGCGCCCGCGCGCGCCCCCGGAGCGAGGGCGGCGCCGCGGTGGGCGGCGGCCTCCTGGGCCGGCTCGTGCAGCGCCTGACCGGACTGTTCGATGACATCTTCTAGACCCGATCGCGGCGCGGCGCAGCCGCCACTGTTCGCGCCCGAGGCGACCCGTTCACCCCGCCGGACGCGCCCCACGGGCGCCGGCGCAGCGACAGAGGAGGAGCTGATGGAGAGGGATCGCTCGCGGCGTCCGCTCTTCGAGCTGGACCAGGCGGAGCAGGTGGCGAAGATCAGGGTGATCGGCCTCGGTGGCGGCGGCGGCAACGCGGTGAGCCGGATGCTGGCGGCCGAGTTCACCGGCGTCGAGTTCATCGTGGCCAACACCGACGTGCAGGCGCTCCAGGCCTCGCCGGCGCCCGTGAAGCTGCAGCTCGGCGCGAAGCTCACGAAGGGGCTCGGCGCCGGCTCGAACCCCGACATCGGGCGCGAGGCCGCGCAGGAGGATCCCGAGCAGGTCACGCGCCTGCTCGGCGGCGCGGACATGGTGTTCATCACCGCGGGCCTCGGCGGCGGCACCGGCACGGGCGCGGCGCCCGTCGTCGCGTCGCTCGCCAAGGACCTCGGCATCCTCACCGTCGCCGTCGTGACCAAGCCGTTCGCGTTCGAGGGCAAGAAGCGGATGCTCCAGGCCGAGGCCGGCCTCGACGCCCTCCGCGGCGTCGTGGACACCCTGATCACGATCCCGAACCAGCGCCTGCTCTCCGTCGTGGACCGCGGCACGCCGCTCCTCGACGCCTTCCGCGTGGCCGACTCCGTGCTGCAGCAGGCGGTGCAGGGCATCACCGACCTGATCCTGGTGCCCGGCCTCGTGAACCTCGACTTCGCCGACGTGCGCACGATCATGGCGGGCATGGGCCTGGCGATGATGGGCACCGGCGCCGGCCGCGGCGAGCACCGCGCGCTCGACGCCGCGCAGAAGGCCGTGGCGAGCCCGCTGCTCGACGACACGTCCATCGAGGGCGCGCGCGGGGTTCTCATCAACTTCACCGGCGGCCCCGACCTCTCGATCCACGAGGTCGAGGAGGCGGCGCGGATCGTGCAGGAGGCCGCCCACGAGGACGCCAACATCATCTTCGGCGCCGTCATCGACCCGCAGATGACCGACGAGGTTCGCATGACGGTGATCGCGACCGGCTTCGCCGAGAAGAAGGAGACGGTCGGCGTCGGCGGCAAGGTGGTGGACCTGCCGCGCGGCGTCCGCCCGGCGGCCGCGAGCCCGTGGCGGCGGCGCGTCGGCGAGCTCCGGGCGGAGGGCGAGGACGCGCTCGGCGCCGGCGACCTCGACGTGCCCGCGTTCCTCCGGCGCCAGGCCGACTGACGCCTCGTGGTGCGGCGACGGGCCGCCGGGCGCGGGCGGGAGGGGTCGACCGGACCACGCGGCACGCGTTCGCTTTCCCGTTGCAGCGTCAGTCCATCCAGGCGCGCGCGGCCCG
>Ga0209751_10004076_pt1 | contig 14041 bp, 16 predicted proteins | sample RifCSP13_1_FD_184019 | JGI IMG/M metagenome (GOLD analysis project Ga0209751, IMG submission 184019) | Soil microbial communities from Rifle, Colorado - Rifle CSP2_sed 13_1 (SPAdes) (version 2) | ecosystem: Environmental > Terrestrial > Deep subsurface > Rock core/Sediment | place: Rifle... | reverse complement strand
ATGCTACCGTCTTTCTTCATTTCATGCTTACTGCACGAGAATCACGATTATAGGGCAACATCTTTCTTTGAACAGGAGAGTGCAGGGTTCCAAATTGCAATGTTCTTGCCTGGAATGTTTCTATGCCAGCTGATAATTGGACGTAGATTAATTCCTAAAATTGTCTTAAGACATAGAAAAATAAGGGGGTAGATTGGGATTCAGACAAACTCTTATTCACACCGGCGCCGTAATTACGACGTGCGCAGTTTCCGCCACGTCTTTACCGTGAACGCAGACATTAACAAAGTCTGGGAATTTTACACTGACATCGGGCACCTACAAGTCATTTCGCCGCCGCACATTCAGCTCAGGCTGGTCAAGTCGACTCACCAAAAGCTGGTGCAAGGCTCTGAAGTGTGGCTGACCGGCATACTCCTCAGTAGGAGCAACTGGCACTCTAAAATCACGTCGCTTGCGCTGTACGAATATGTCGACGAAATGCTCACGGGCCGGCTCCGGGTGTGGAAGCACCTGCACGCCTTCAGCAAGACTGGCGACAGGACCGAGGTGAAGGACGAAATCGACTTTGAGCTCCACTACGGCTTGCTTGGCAGGATGTTTGAAGGCTATGTCTATTCACAGCTGGAAAAAATCTTTGCACATAGGAAAGAAGCTACAATCAAGGCGCTGGAAAACTAGATCACTTTGACAGACTTGGCCAGCTGGTAAGCTGATTTCTTGTCCATATTTGTCTTGCTCAGGATCGTGTACCTGTCAGGCCGGAGTGACTGCGCAGTCACCAATGCCTTCACCACGTGCTCTTCTGCTAGCTTGATCTGTTTGGCCTTGGTGGGCGCGCCGACGTTTTCAAGCGTCGCGGCGATCTTCTCCCAGTCAAGCTCGTGCAGTTTTGCCATCATTATCGTACCTATGCCGACGCGCTCGCCGTGGAGTCCATAGCTCGGGCCGACAACGTACTCAACTGCGTGGCTGAAAAGGTGCTCGGCCCCGGAGCAGGGCCTGCTGCTGCCCGCAATGCACGCTGCGACGCCGGCGCTTATAAGCGCTTCAACGATCGTGCGTATGCTGAACTGGCTCTTGCGCTTCAATCTTTCAGACTCGTCAAGGATTATCTTGGCGCTCATATACGCAAGGTTTGCCGCGTAGCTGCCAAAGTATTCGCCCTTTTCGTCCCGCGCCAACTCCCAGTCCTTGACCGCAGTTATTTTTGCAACCAAGTCGCCGCAGCCGGCGGCAAGCAGCCTTGGCGGGGCCTGCGACATGAGGTGCGTGTCTGCAGCCACGCCTATGGGCGTGTTTGTCTTTATGGAATAGGGCTTGTCAGTGCCCCTTACAGAAACAAAAGGGCTCGACATGCCGTCGTGGGACGCCGACGTCGGCACGCTCATAAATGGCCTGCCTACCTTGAACGCAGTCATTTTTGCCACATCGACTGACCGGCCGCCGCCAAATCCTATCACGAAATCGGGCAGCCTGTCGGCGATCTTGGCCTGCAGCCTGGCGACCGTATCCATTGACGCGTCGCTTACCACGTGCCAGGAGCTCTTGAGCGCCGCCTTTTCAAGCGACGCGCTGCATTGCCCGCCGGCCCTTGCCTTCACTACTGCACCCGTTATGACTGCTACCCTTGTCACGCCGGCGTCAATCGACCTGACAAGCGAGCCGACCTCTGAAACGATGCCCTCGCCTATGAGTATCTTTCTTGGCAACTCCATGAGGTGGGTCGGCGCAGAATTCAATTGAAAAGACCTGCGCAAGGCAAATAATAAAGCTTGTACAACTATTCGTTGATCTCTTCTTTGGAATCCGAGTTCATGTCGCTGCCTTCAGTCTCTGCTGCCGGCGCTTCCACTGTAGCCACACCGGCTGCAGCCTGACCGGCCACATCTGCGGTCGCGTAGCCATGCCCTACCTTTGTTATCCTGATCTTGACGCTGTCTCCTACGTTTGTGCCAACGACAAAGATGACCAGTCCCTGCACCCTTGCAACTCCGCTGTCGCCCCTCTTGCTCATCGACTCGATCTTTACTTCGTACTCTTCGCCTACTCGTACAGGCGATGGCCTGAACGGCCTTGGACCACCAAACCTTCTACCGCCGCCACCGCCGTAGCCACCAGAGCCTCCGCGGTAGCCGCCGTCTCTGCCTCCGTAACTCGAACTGTCTTCCAAATTGGATCGCTCCGTATATTAAAACGGGTAAGTATTTCAACTTTATTTTCCTTCGGGCAGGCGAGCCAAATATTTAATACAGGCATCAGGTCAAGGAACGTAATAACCCGTGCTTGCGCCGTTATTTGATGGCCAATTAAGGGATTGCATTAATGCAGCGTAAATCGCCTTACCAGGAATCTACAAGCCAAAATATCATGGCAGTGATACTGCAGAGTCTACCGCAAGAGTCGGGATTGACGAAGATAGAGTACGAAGGCCCGCGCATCGCGCTCTATTCAAAGAACCCGAGCTACCTGATGCAGAACAGCCAGCTAGTTTCAAACATGGTCAACACGATAAAAAAGAGGATTGTAATACGCACCGACGAGTCGATAAGGAAGCCTCAGGACGAATCTGCGAAGATAATTTCAGAAACGATACCAAAAGAGGTCGGCGTCGCTGGGACGTTCTTTGACGCAGTGCTGGGCGAGGCCGTCGTGTTTGCTAAAAAGCCCTTGATGCTGGCGCAGGTGGGGGAGGATTTTGACAATATTGAGCTTGCCGAGAAGACAGGGTGGAAGGTGCGGGTTAGGAAGGCGCCGCAGAAAATAGCCCCTATTGAAGCGCTCTACAAGACCCTGAGCGAAACCGTGAGCGAACGCACAAGATTTTACCGCGAAGTTGGAGACAAGATATTCCGCGACAAGCTGAGCGATCAGGCAGAAGCTAGCCTCATGACCCTTGGAGGGTTTGCAGAGATTGGCAGGTCGTGCATGCTGCTGTCAACCCCGGAGAGCAAAGTCCTGCTTGACTGCGGCCTGAACACTTATGCAAAAGACTCGCTTGCCGCAATGCCGCGCTTTGATGTCGCCGGCGTGGCGATGGAGGAGATCGACGCGGTGGTGCTGAGCCACGCACATCTTGACCACACCGGCTTTTTGCCCGCACTTTTCAAGTACGGCTATGGAGGTCCGGTCTACTGCACTGAGCCGACGCTCCTTCTGATGAGCATGCTGCAGAGGGATTATATCCGGCGCACTGGCGACGCCGCACTTTACTCTGAAAAGGACATCGACAGCGCAGTTACGCACACCATAACGCTGACGCATGGCATAGTGACGGACATTTCGCCGGACGTCAAACTGGTGCTTTCAAACTCGGGCCACATCCTCGGCTCGACTTCAGTCCACCTGCACATCGGGAACGGCGACCACAATTTGGTTTACACAGGCGACATGAAGTTTGGCAGAACGATTGCGCTTGAAAACGCCTCATGGAACTTTCCGCGCGTTGAAACAATGATAATCGAAAGCACGTACGGCGGCAAGGAAGACGTCATGTGCCCAAGGGAAGAGGCCGAGGCCCGCCTTGCCAGCGCGGTCAGCAAGACAGTTTCGGCAGGCGGACATGTGCTGATCCCGGTGCCGGCAGTCGGCATTTCGCAGGAGCTCATACTCGTACTGGACAGGTTCATGAAGGGAGTGCAGGCCAGGGTGCTCGTGGAAAAAGCCATTTCGGAAGCGACTGCCGTATACGAAGCGTACCCAGAGTTTCTCTCAAAAGAGATGTGCCAGCGCGTGCTTGAATCAGAAGCAAGCCAGTTTGGCTCGCAGTTTTCAATCGTAGAAAGCGAGACGCTAAGGAGCGCCGAGCCTTCGATAATACTTGCGCCTTCGTCAATGCTTGCATGGGGACCATCAGTGAATTATCTGAAGCAAATAGCCGGCGACTCAAGAAACCTGCTTATCATGTTATCGTACCAGGTCGTCGACACGCCGGGCAGGACAGTCCAGGACGGCTCCCGGCAAGTAACGATCAAGGGCGAAACAATAAACATCCAGTGCCAGGTCGAAAGGATAGACGGCTTTGGGAGTCACAGCGACTACAACCAGCTGATGGCATACATCAGCCGGCTCAGGTCAAAACTACGGCGCGTACTCGTCAACCACGGCGAGCGCGCCAAGGCGCAGAACCTTGCAAGCATGATAAACAAGCAATTCAGAATACAGACGCAACACCCGCTCGTCCAGGAGGCGATAAAACTACTTTAGGTCGTACGCGCCGCGCCAGATCTTGACGCCCGGCGGCGTGATGACTATGCGCTCTTCTCCAAGCCTTGCAATGTCGCCGCCTACGGACTGAGCATACGAATACAGGTCTTCGACAACCTTGCGCAGTTCTTCGACGTCTTTTTGCGCCAGCGGCGTGACTCGCAGGATCAAGATCATGTGCTTCTTGATGTCTTCCTTTATCGACGTGATGTCGCTGATATCGCGCAGCGTAAGCGCCTTCAAATAGACTGGTGTTTTTTGTGTCTGCATCTGCTTAGATTGCAAATGAGGTTGTCATGCGTAGTCAATAGTTGTGCTGGTCAAATCTCATTTACTGAATAGTTGATTTTAGCTGGATGGTAATAGACGCAGGATTTTGTGCCCGTTATAGGATACTATCTGGCTATATTCGGAGGGTGTCGGCCGCAGAATTCTCAGCCGGCAAAGCCATCATCTCTGTTTCGACACCATCGACAGTTATCCTGACCATCGACTCGGCGTCCTTTGGCGCGTCAGAGTACCGCAGAGCAATGGCCGCGCATTTTTCCACAAGAGCGTCGTCATGCTTGCCGCGGATTATGCATGTCGGGCCGACATAATCCCTGGCTTCAATAACAATGTCGCCTTCTGTCACGAGCGCCTTTATCACTTCGTTTTCGTCCTTCTTCCTGCCGACAACCAGTTTGGCGTCGGGCGTCAGCCGGAAGTGCCTGCCGACCTTCAATAGCTCGATGTCGTTGAGCGTCGGAATGTCGCTGCAGTGATCCATGATGTCCTCAACACGTTTTGAAAAAGCCGGGTCCGTCAGCAAGCACCCGCCGGCGGCGTTTGGCGGCTCTGCCATACCAAAGTGCTTTGCCATCGCCAGCTGGCCTTTCCTCGACCTGCCTTTGATGTCGCCCATGTATTCGCGTTTTATCAATCCTGATTTTTCCGCGTTTGTAGGTGGCAAATGTTTTGCAGACAGCGGGCGCAGCACTTTGCCTTCCATGCCGGCTTCGTTTTCAATAATGTGGAGCGCGCGGTTATTCTGGCTCATCGGGCGCTGGAACAGAACTTCGCCTGTGATGACAAAATCCGCACCTGTCTTTCCCATGTGATCCTTGGCCGCGTTGTACATCATGCCCCTACAGTCTATGCACGGGTTCATGCCAGAGCCGTAGCCGTGCTTTGGTTTCTTTAACATGCGGAGATATTCTTCGCCAAAATACACAGTCTTTAACTTAATGCCCAATTCGTCGGCAACTTGCTTGACGCGGTGGCCGCAGCCCTTGCCGCAGTCAAAGTCGCAAAACGGCGTCTTTATCGCGATAGCCTCGACGTCGATTCCCTGCTCTAGCATCATCCTCACAGCCAGGCTGCTGTCAAGGCCGCCCGACAGTAGTGCAACTGCTTTTGGCTTTTTCTCTTCAGCCGGCTTATCGCCATTTTGCTGCGACATCGTTAGCGTTTGCGGGCTATTGGCTATAAAAATGATATGTGCCCCGCCTCTGACTCACACGCTGTCATGGGTTAGCCATAAGCTGCGTCCTCTGCGCGCTCTATAAACGGGGTAAATTACCTACGCGGTCATGCTATTTGTCTTTTATGATGCCTGACAGGTTTATTTCAAACGCGGCCACGGGCACTCTCAGCTTGAAATTCACGAGCGCAAGGGGGATCACCTCGCCTATTACGCCCACTGTCCTGCCGTCGACGAAAATGTCCGCGCACCTGCCTTCCATAAACACCGGGCTTGTAGATGCCCTCGTTGCGACTTCCTTGCCAAAGCACAACTTGATCAGCGCCTGCATTGCCGATCTTGCTTCGGTGTACCCTGCGTCGGCGTGGGCTATCGCTGTGGCGACATTCCAGCTCTCTGTTATCGAGCCATCCTTGTGGAAGGTCTTGCCTATCTCGAACAGTCGCTGCGGATACTCTTCGTGTACGTTGCGAGAAAGTGACTGGATGAGCGACGGCACAAGCGAATCGCGCAGGATTTCGTGCTCAATGCTTTTGGAGCCGTCGACGGATAGAACGTCCCTGCCGGCGATGCCAAACGCGCCATACTGCACTTCCTTACTTGTCAGCGAAAAGCTGAGCGATTCTAGCATGCCAAGCCCGGCCAGCGCCTCCCTTATTGCGTCGAAATAAATGGAAAGCGAATTTTTCTGGCCGGCCGTTGGCGATGCAGGGAACACCGGCTCTAAGTTGAATATGCCGTAGCCTATGGCCACTTCCTCTGCAATGTCTATTGCGTGGTTGATGTCCGTGCGATAGCGCGGGATCGTGCAAATTATTGTTTTGCCGCTTGTCGTTGCGTCCAGCCTGCTCTTTTTCAGATACTTGATGGCCTGCTTGGCGTCAAGCGTGAGACCAAGGATGCTGTTGATGTAGGCCATGTCTGCCGAAATTATTTTTGGCTTTATCTGGGGAGTCTCTACTTTCTTGCCAGAGACAACAGTCACAGTCCTTATCTCAAAGCCTGCATCGTAGAGCGTGACTGCAATTATTGCAAGCGTGTCCTCGGCTGCCTTTTGGTCGGTTGCAGTAACTTCGACAAAGAGATTGCGGCAATTCTCGTCAACCTTTGAGGCGTTGCCGTTGATTATCGGAGGGAATGAGAGCGTTGTTCCTGCTCTGTCGACAATTATTGGATACTTGTCAGACCCTGACAGGATGTGGCCGTATTGTTTACCTGTTTCTGATTCTTTCAGGATCTGATCAATAGATTGCTCTGCACATTCGCCAAGCGGCGCAAAGTAATAGTCGCCGCCGGCTGTTCTGTAAGCTATTGGAAACTTGATGACGTCAAGGTTGTGGATACCGATCGACGCTTTCCTTCGCCTCCTGCCGACGCCGTTGTGGAGGTCTTCCTGCATTGCGATCAGCTGCTTGAATGTCTCGTTGCCAAGCTCGCCGTTCCTTGCCGCAAGCGCCACGATGCAGGGCCTTACCTTCTTGACCGCAGAATCGACCTTGATCGCCAGCCCGCTCTTTCCGGCTATCTTGAATTTTGGAAGGCCGGTTTCGATTCCAAGCAGGCCGCGCAGAGCCCTTGCTATCCCGAAATCTGAAGAAAAGTCCGGCCTGTTCGGGTTATATTCTACCCTGATGACATTGTTCTCAATGCCTTCAATGTCAAGCGCGGCAAACGGCAGCATATCCAGCGCCCTGTCCACCTTTACGCCGGGGACGAACTTTTTCAGCCGGTCAACTGTCACGTTCACAACTGGCATCTTGGCACGCTCCTGAACCATCCGAGCCTGTTGCCGTACAGCTCGCGAACGTCATTCAGTCCAAAGCGGAGCATGGCAATCCTCTCAAGGCCCCCGCCCCACGCAAGCACCGGGTTCTTGATGCCAAGCGGCTCTGTCACTTCGGGCCTGAAAATCCCCATGCCAAAGAGCTCGACCCACTTTTCCAGTTTTTCGTTATAGATCATGCTCTGCAACGATGGTTCTGTGTACGGAAAGAACGTGGGCCAGAATTTGACCTTCTTGATCCCCATTTTCGCATAGAATTCTTTTTGCAGCCCCATCAGGTCGCGGAGCGACGCTCCGGGAGCAGTGGCTACTCCTTCAACTTGGTGGAACTCAACAAGGTGCTTGTACGACATTTTTTCATTCCTGAAAACCCTGCCTACTGAAAAGAACCGGCCGCTGCCAGGCCTGACTTTTGCAAGGTGTTGCAACGTGACAGGAGTGGTGTGAGTGCGAAGGACAACCCGCTCTGCTTCGCTGGCGTCCCACCTGCTATTCCATCTTTTCTTGTGGACCTCTGCAACCTTTCTCTTCTGCTCGCCGGTCGCCGGTATTTCCTGCCTCTGGCCTGAAACGTAGAACGTGTCCTGCATCTCCCTTGCAGGGTGGTCCTGCGGCGTAAACAGCGCGTCAAAGTTCCAGAATCCCGACTGCACTATCGGGCCGTCTATTTCTGAAAAGCCGAGCCCGACGAAGACCTCCTTGACTTCTTCAATTATGTTGATTAATGGATGACGCCTTCCGGGGTAGGCTGCCGGCGCAGGCGCTTCGACGTCAAGCGCGCTTAACTTCGCCTGCTTCCACCTGCCAGAAGTGATCATCTCTGCTGTGAGGCGGCGCTCGGCCTTCCCCTCTTCAAGAGAAGGAAGCAACATCCTGCCGGCATCAGTAAGCGAAATTCTTGATTCCTTTTCTTCCCTGACTTCAATGTAGTTGGGCCGCTTTTTCAGCTGCTCAGAGATTTTCTTTTCGCCTTCAGTCATCCTGGCAACCTCTGTCCCGCCCTTCAGGTTAGCAAGAAAAGTTTCTTCCGCGGATTGCTTTTCAGCCAGTCCAGTTGCCGCCATTTTGCCTTCGGTAAGCTGGATCCACTGATTTCGCCTTGCGCCTGCAATGGCTGCATTCACTTCTTCATCCTTTATCGCGCCGCTTGCAAGAATCTCTGCAATAGTAGCCTTGCCCTCCTTTACGGCATTTACAAGTCTCCTTTCAGGCATTCCGGTTGCAGTAGCCGCAGTTCCTTCAGAAGCCAAATACACTTTCAACGTCGACGACTCGTTAATTGAGATCAGATTCTTGAACTTGAGCCACTCGATGCCGCGCCTCACCTGATCTATTGACAGGCCGGTGCTCGCTGCGAGCGAGTTGGCATCGGACTCCTTATTGGCCAGAGCCTTGAGTATGGATCGCTCGATTGGATGTAGGGCCGGCGCGCTACTCATTGGTCAAAGTTGTGACAGTGGAAGACTTTTTAAACGTTTAACGTATGTTTGCAGCGAGAATGGATGAATCAGATCAGAGCGGCGACTTTAAGGTCACACCCTGGGAGGTCGAGGGAGAAGTCGACTATGGCAAGCTGATCGAAAAGTTTGGCACGCAGCCGATTACCCAAGAGCTCCTGCAGAAGGTCAAGGGCATGACCGGCGAGGTTCACCCGATGCTGAAACTGGGCTACTTTTTTTCCCATCGCGACTTTGACTGGGTCCTAGACAAAAAGAGCAAGGGCGAGAATTTCTATCTGTACACCGGCAGGGGACCGTCAGGAATGGTCCACATGGGACATCTTATGCCGTGGATGTTCACAAAGTACCTCCAGGACAAGTTCGACTCGAAGCTGCTGTTCCAGTTGACAGACGACGAAAAGTTCCTCTACGGGGAGGACAGGACAATGGAAGAGATCGAGAAGTATACCTACGAAAACATACTGGACATCATCGCAATAGGGTTTAACCCGAAAAAGACCAAGATCATTGTGGACAGCAAGCACATCCAGCATCTTTATCCGATTGCGACTGAAGTTGCAAAGCGCATCACATTTTCCACCGCAAGGGCTGTTTTCGGGTTTTCAAATTCAACCAACATTGGCATGATTGGCTTTCCGCCGGTGCAGGCGGCGCCATGTTTCCTACCCTCTATGATAGAGGGTAAGCCCACACCTGTCCTAATACCTGCTGCTATTGATCAGGACCCGTACTGGCGCGTGACAAGAGACGTTGCCGAGAGGATGGGCTACTACAAGCCTGCTCAGATACACAGCAAGTTCCTGCCCGGCCTTGGCATGCTGGGCAAGATGTCGTCGTCAAAGCCAGAGACTGCCATTTTCACCACGGACGATCCCGAAGTTGTCGACAAGAAGGTGTCAACCGCGTTCACCGGCGGCCAGCCTACTGTCGCCTTGCAGAGACAGTTAGGCGCCAACGCCCTTGGCTGCCCGGTTTTCTGGTATTTGCGCTACTTTTTCGATACTGAAAAGCAGTCAGACGAGCGCATGCTCAAGTGCAAGAGCGGCAACCTGCTGTGCGGCGAATGCAAGGCCGACCTAGCAAAGGGAGCCAAGCCATTTGTAGCAGGGTTCAAGAAGCGGCGCGAAAAGGCCAAGGACGTCATTGGCAGGTTCATGTACGACGAAAAGCCGTTTCCGGAATGAAGACCATGAAATTTCAGTGCGACGACCGCTATGAGGCGGAAAAGCTGGCCAGCCTCGTGTCGGTGCAAAAAGACGATACCGCGTATGTTGACGGCGTCGCAGCAGCATTTGGCAACGAGATCGTGATAAAGCTGAAGGACAAGTCTTCACATGCAGTTCTGCTAAAGGACAAAGAAAATGTGGACCGGCTCCAATCGCTCCTATTTGACGTTGTAAAGGGAAAAATAAAGATCCTCTCCAGCGACTTTTCAGGGTCGGTGGTGGAAATAACCCTTCGCTAGCGCAGCTCCTTATTCATCTCGTCGGTTAGTACTTCCTGCACCTTTCTGAAATACAGGCCTGTTGAGTAGGGCATAATGGGAATATATTCTTCGATCACCTGCATGAGATACGGCACAGCCCTCTTTGAGACGTCCATCTTGAACTTCATCCACAGTATCCTGTCCTGCTCAAAGTGGACCTTGTCCTTGAGGTGCGGCGGGACTGTCTCCTTTGCCCTGTCCTCCACCCGCTTGTACCAGTACGCAAGGATGTCGGGGTCGAGGCCTTGGCGCAGGTTCTTTACGCCCGATATTATCTTTCCTGACGCATAATCTATAGGTGATTCCGGGTACACGCCTATTTGCTATAAAGTCAGGATAAAATTCTGATAATCAAAGATTGTTGATTCTGCCCTTCCTGTGTTTTAACAACCTACCGCGGTTGTCTATTTTGCCAGCCCTGATGCGGGTGGAAGAGATTGGCGAGCCGTCCTCCGCCTTGACCAGCTCTACCGCGATTACCTCAACCGGCTTTAAGCCTCTCTGGGCGCGCATCTCGTTGAGCAGTCTGCCTTTGGAATGGGTCTCGTTGCTTGCCACGAGCGCCCCGATGTCGCCTGTAGTCACCGCCGGCCCAAAGTCACTGTCCAGCTTTGCAATTTCATAGCTCGCATTGCCAAATTCTCCTATTATCATCTTGCGCAGGTTTTCAACTCTCTGATTAAAATTGTGGTTGAGCTTCTTGCCTCTCTTTCTTGCAAACTCGTCGCTTGAAACCCCGATTATCACTTTCCTACCTGCTTTGAATGCGCTGGACAGCAGGGCAACGTGGCCGACATGTATTTCGTCAAACGTGCCGCCGGTAGCGACCACGGGGAATCTTTCAGCCAACGCTGCTAGTCGTACATTGTGCAATATTAATTCGTAGTCTAGCCCTTTGTGAATATCTTGACTGCCTGCGGAGGACACACGTTTTCGCACGCCATGCAGAATATGCAATCCTTTTCTCGGATCATGAACGCCTTTTTGTCAGAAGCTGGGTGCCCTGGTGTCTCCAGCCATTCATAGACATTGACGGGACAGGCTTCGATGCATGCGCCGTCTGCGACACAAATGTCAAAGTCAACGCAGACGTAATCGCCCCAGATTCCTAACTGGCCGGGTGCGTCGTACGGTCCCCATACCTTGATACCCTGGAAGGTGCCAACCTGCTGCCTCTTGTCCTTGAACTTTTGATCGATAGGACCTTCGACCTTGCCATAGCTTGTACCTGTGCCTGACAGCGATATCGTGGTTGGTCCGCCGGCTGAAGGCGCGCCGGGAGTTGCTGGAATGGCATGTGGCGGGGCGGCAGCTGCTGGCGTCGCTGCTGCAGCCGGGGCCGCAGCAGGCTTTGGCACAGCCGCCTGCGCAGCCATCGTCTTTTGCCTTTTAACAATGCATAATTGATTGTGAACGTCCCTCATGCTTTCCAGCGTAATGGGGTTGCTGTGGCGGAGAAGGGTACCACAGTCTTCGCACACATACTCGGTTACGGTGGCATACATGAGATGTTATGGCTCTTAACCTATTTATTAACTATGCCAAAAAGAGTTCTGGATACTCGAGGCGGATTGTCAATATTTTGTGGCAGAAGGATAGGATCCCTCAACAAGTTACCAGTATCATGCTACTCTAGAGTAGCGCATCATGATATCATGATAGGAAATATGTTACTCTGTGAGTGATAGCAGGTGGGGCTTTTCGGATAAGTAACTTTTGTACAAGAACGAAATTGGCAACGTTGAAATTATCATCGCCGGAATGCCTACAACCCAGAGCATTATCCACGACGCCCTGTTGAACCTTCGCACGCCAAACCACGCAAGGCCGATTACGAACAGGCCCCATCCCATGGTCATCCTGCCAACCTGGTAGTCGCCTATCACGAAAAAAATCCCGGTCACTGCCGCAATGGTGCCGCCTACAGAAATCAGGACGGCGGATATCAGAACAAGCCTGTTAAGATTCAACCAAGCGGACCACGAATCCGCGATTGAAATGAGGTGTCATAGATTCTACCAGTCAACGCAGCTGCGGGAAATACTCTTTCTCCAGGTGCGCAACCTGCTCTTCCGTTTCCGCACCTACATAGTCCTCAAGTAAGTCGGAATTCAATTCCAAAAACGTATGCCCCCACTTGAACTTGTCCATTATTTCAGCGGCCAGTTTCTTTTCTCCTAGGACATACAGCGCGCCTGCAAGGGCCTCCGCGCTCGAGAGCTTGCCCAGCTTGGCATAGTTTGTCGGGTTTGCTGCCAACATGGCCGGCAGCCTCCTCCCGATGCCCTGCGAAATAATCCGCTGGTGCTTTAGGATTTCGTTTGCGCGCTCCCACGAGCAGTCGATGGCGCATACCGAGTCTGCTATTTCAGCATCCTTCCTAAGCACAGGTGTTTGCGAAAACGGGTTGAGCACAATCGTGTTTTTGCGGATGAATTTGACCGGCTCTGCCAGACGGAATTTTGCAAGCTTTGCTGCCGTGCACTTGAACGGGTCGTCCTGGCGGAGCATGTACACTAGTGGTTTCACTGCAATGTCCTGCGGCAAGAGATCATTAAAGTTTTTATTCGCTCCGGGCTCAGCTCTTGCGTGCCACCGGCGATATCTGCAATCCGGTTCCCGTTTGAGCTGAAAATCGACCAGGTGGAAGCGGCAGAGGCGTGGATTGCCAACGGCTGCAGGGGCTCTGTCATTTTCAGCACCGGCACTGGAAAGACCGAGATCGCGTTTGAATGCGCAAGGCGCGCGGCCGGGCTGTCAGGGCAGGACCAGTTTCCAATCCTGTTCCTGGTGCCAAGGATCGTGCTCATCGAGCAGAACGTAAGGCGCCTGCAGAGCTACGGCATTCCCAGCGATCACATTGGCGTCTATTACGGAGAGCACAAGGACACAAGGGAGATAACGATAAGCACGTACCAGAGTGCAATAAACAACTACGACTTGATCCGGAGTGCCAGAATGGTGGTGCTCGACGAAGTCCACCTTGTAAGCGAAACTGCAGTCGCGTTTGACAGCATATTTGACATCATTGTCGAGGACCCGGGCAAGGCGATCCTCGGCCTCACGGCGACCATAAACGAAAAGGATCCGAAATACCAGACGATTCTCACAGTCGCGCCGCCAGTCAAGAAATACATGATAAGGGACGCAGTAAACGACGGCCGGCTTGCAAGGCCAGTTGTCCAGCCTGTTGAAGTCAGCTTTACGCCGGAGGAGCAGAAAAACTACGACGAAGCGAGCGCTGCTATAAAGGGCATTTCAAGAAAGTTGCAAACGTACGACCCGGCAAGAATGACCAAGATGCTGGCGCGCGGAGGCGCGCGGGGCTCGATGGCGAAAACCTGGTTCGCCCACGTCAGGATGCGGAAGGAGCTGCTAAGCGCGACGAAGCAAAAGCTGCTCAAGGCAGTCGAGTTGGTCAAAAAGCATCCTAACCAGCGTGTCATGATCTTTAGCGAAACGATCGATTCTATACGACAATTGAAGGACATGCTTGAAGTCGGCGGTATACCCGCGCAGACCATACACAACGGCGTCAAGCCAAGGGAGAGGCAGGAGATACTTGAGAGATGGGGCAAGGACTACTTCCCGCTCCTGTCGGTGCATACGCTTGAAATCGGGTACGACGTGCCGCAGGTGGGGAT
>Ga0209751_10004075_pt1 | contig 14042 bp, 18 predicted proteins | sample RifCSP13_1_FD_184019 | JGI IMG/M metagenome (GOLD analysis project Ga0209751, IMG submission 184019) | Soil microbial communities from Rifle, Colorado - Rifle CSP2_sed 13_1 (SPAdes) (version 2) | ecosystem: Environmental > Terrestrial > Deep subsurface > Rock core/Sediment | place: Rifle... | reverse complement strand
CCGTCGGCGGCGAGGAGCTCATGGCCGCCATCGGCGAGCTTGCCCTGGCTGGCCGGACCGAGTTCCACGTCGTCTCTCCTGCTCTGAGCTCGCGTCTCAAGACGTGGACCTCGGACGAGGACGCCGCCCGTGCCGAGGCGCAGAAGCGGCTCGACGCGACGCTCGCGCGGCTTGCGGACGTCGGCATCGAGGCTGGCGGGCAAGTGGGCGACCTCGACCCGCTCGTCGCCATCGAGGACGCCGTGCGGACGTTCCACCCCGACGAGATCGTCGTCTCGACTCATCCACCGGGGCGCTCGAACTGGCTCGAGCGAGGGGTCGTTCCCGCGATCCAGGAGCGGTACGACGTACCGGTGCAGCACGTCGTCGTCGACCTGGGAGGCTCGCCGTCGTCGTAGGGGCGACCCCTGGGTCGTGCTCGGACGAGGCAAGCCTCGCCCCTACACCGTCACGAGCGAGCTACGGCCCGGCTGTGGTCGAGACGTAGTCGGCGACCGCGGCGATCTGAGAGGGATCGAGCGAGTCCTCGAACGACGGCATCTGACCCCTCCCGTTCGTCACGCGGTCGACCACGAGCTCCTTCGACGGCTTGGAGTCGTCGAGGTTCGGGCCCACCGTTCCGGTCGTCCCGGCGTCGGCCAGCGTGTGGCAGGCGGCGCAGTTGGCGGTGAAGATCGACTTGCCGTCCGTCGCGCTCGGCGGCGTGGGCGTCACGCCGGTCCCCGCGACGCTGCCGACGTAAGCGGCGATGTCCTGAGCCGCTTGCTTCTGGTCCTCCACGCAGAACGCATCGCCCTCGACGTCGTCACACTCGGGGAGGGTCTCGTCCGGCGGGGGCATTCCCGGCGAGCCGGTCGACGTCTCGGTGATCGGGAAGAGAATCTGTTCGCGCACGATCTGGATGAACGTGTCGGTGGTCATGCCGTCCGCCCTCGCCTGTGCGAAGGCGTCGTCGAGGTTCGGCCCGATCGCTCCGACCGTCCCTGCGTCGGCGAGCGCATGACAGCTGCCGCAGCGCTGGGTGAAGAGCTGCTTCCCGGCTGACTGGCTCCCCGCATTCGAATACCCGCCCGATCCGCAACCTGCGAGCACGGCAACCGCGGCCGCGCACGCGGCGCCGGCGAGAAGCAGGTGCCTCACGAGCGCGTCACCGGAGGCGAGTCTAACCGGGTGTGCCGGCGCTCAGCTCTTTGATCAGGCTGCGGACCCGACGCACGGTCGGATCGTCCGCCGGGACGAGCTCGAGGTACGTCCTGTACGCCTCGATCGCGGTGGTGCTGTCACCCGCGCCCGCCGCGGCATCGCCGAGCTGGAGCTGGACGCTCGGGTCGTCCGGCCTCAGCGTCGCGATCTTTCGGTAGATCTCGACCGAGCTCGTGGCGGCGGTCTGCGCCTTGCTCAGCGCCGCGGTGCTGTCCGTCGACAGGACCGACGAGATTGCCGCCGAGATGGGGTCGAGATCGAGAGGGCGGCCGCCGAGGCTGATGCTCTGGAAGTACGCGCCGCTCGTCGCGAGGTACGCGGTTCGAATCTCCGCGAGCTGGTACTCACGCGAGGCGTCTCCCACCTGCACGAGGTACAGAGCGGCGAGCTCACGCAGTGCGTCCTCGTCCCTGGGCCGAAGAGCGACGTAGCCCTCGATCGCCTCGATCGCCTCGTCGGTCCTCGCCTGGGCCTGGAGTGCCGTCGCGAGCTCGCGCCACAGCTTCGCGTCCTTCGGGTTCTCGTTGACGCGCTCCTGCGCCTTCGAGACCGAAGGGATGCCCGAGTCGACGGAGCCGCGGAAGACGTCGCCGAACCCGACGCCCCCGGCGCCGACGCCGAACGCTACGAAGCCGAGGCCGAAGGCGAGCGCGAGGAAGAGGAAGACCCACTTCGCATGCCTGCGGAGCCGGGGGAAGAACATGGTGTCCTCGACTACGACGTCTGGGCGACGTGTGACAGTAGTCGCCCGCGTGCGCTGTGCGCGGCGTCGATCAGCTCGAGCCATCTCTCCCCTCCTCTCTCATACCGCGTTTCGCCGGACACGAGAGTAGCGACCACGCGCTCGGGAGAGCCGCCGAGAACCGCCGCCGTAACAGGATCTTCCCAGGGCAGGAGGGGGCTGCCGGCCAGGGAGAGCACCGTCAGATCCGCCTTCTTTCCAGGCGTGAGCGAGCCCGTGTCCGTGTCGAGCCCGAGCGCCCGGGCGCCTCCGAGGGTCGCGAGCTCGAGCGCCTCGTGCGTGCTCAGCGCGTCAGGTCTCCGCTCGCGTGCCCGGGCGCACGCGACGGCGGCGCGAAGCTCGTCGAACATGTCGAACGAGGGTGTCGAGGCAGGGCTGTCGGTCGCGATGCAGACGCGTATCCCCGCGTCGCGCATCGCCCCGAGCGGCGCGATGCCACACCCGAGGAGCGCGTTCGAGCGGGGGCAGTGGGCGACGGCGACGTCGTGCTCCGCCAGCAGCGCGATCTCCTCCGCGTCGGCGTGGACGCAGTGTGCTGCAACGAGGCTCGGGCCGAGCAACCCACGACGCGCGAGTGCACGGATGCCGCTCTCGCCCAACGGTGGAGGCAGGTCGCCCGCGAGCGGCTCCCACGGCCCGGTTCCGCTGATGAGCCACTGGAGCTCGTCCGCGCTTTCGTTCAGGTGCGTCGCGAGCGGCAGGCCCAGCTCGAGACACGCCGCGTAGAGATCGGGAGAGCAGGTGTAGGGCGCGTGAGGGGAGATGCCGAGCCGGACGCGGTCGGAGAGGCTGCCCTCGACGCGCTCCCGGTTCTCCGCGAAGCGCCCTGTCAAGGGCTCGGCGTCGGTGCCGAAGACCTCGAGGTAGACGATCGCCCTCAAGCCCAGCTCCTCGCACGCCGTCGCTGCGGCTCCGCTGAAGCTGCAGTCGCCGACCGTCGTGACCCCGGAGCGAAGGCACTCGGCGGCGCCGAGGCGCGCGATCGCCTCCATCTCCGGGAGCCCGATGCGCTGCTTGCGCTCGATGTGGATAAGGATCCACGGAGCGAACGAGAGGCCGTCGCCGAAGCCCGCGTACGTCGCGTACTCGAGGTGTGTGTGCGCGTTTACGAACCCCGGGAGGATCACGCTGTCCGGAAAGCGCTCGCCCTCGCCGAGCTCGGCAGCCGTCCCCACGGCCGCGATGTGACCGCCCTCGATCGCGACGGCTCCGTCGCGGATCGGAGGTTGGTCGACCGGAACGACCCAGTCCGCCGACAGAACCCTCAATTACCGGCCTCCGCCCAGTCCTCGTCCCAGTCCCGCTGCCAGCGCCGCTCGAGCAGCACCGAGACCCAGATCGACATCTCGAAGAGCAGGACGAGCGGAACGACCTCGAACGCGAGCGAGACCGGATCGACCGTGGGCAGCAGGATCGCGAACACGAGCAGGCTGACGAACGCGATCTTGCGGTTGCTCCGGAGCTGGGACGAGCTCAACACGCGAAGACGGACGAGCCCGAGGATGAAGATGGGCATCAAGAACGCAAGGCCGCCTGCGAGCAGCGTCCAGGAGACGAACGACAGGTAGTAGCTCGCGCGGATTTGGTTGTCGTAGAGCTCGTCGTCGAAGTTCGTCAGGAAGTCGAGCGCTCGCGGCAGGACGACGTAGTACATGAAGACCACCCCGCACACGAAGAGTGCGCTGGCGAGCCCGACGAGGACGAGAACGACGCGCTGCTGGTGCTCATCGACCGCCGGAGCGAGAAACGACCAGACCTGCCACAACAGTATGGGCAGGGAGAGCGCGATCGCCGCGATGAGGCTCACCCTGACCGAGGTCGTGAACGGCTCGGTTACCCCGAGCGTGACGAGGCGCTTGTCGTCGGGCAGCGGCTCCATCAACCAGTCGATGAGCTCCTCGTGGAAGGCGAACGCGAGGAGAAACGCCGGAACGAGGACGACGAGGCTGACGATCAGCCGCGAGCGGAGCTCGTCGAGGTGCTCGACGAGCGTGGCCTCCTCACCGTGGTGGAGGCGGCGTGGGAGCCACCGAGGCAGCCACCGAAGCACAGGGGCGCCTAGCGGACGGTTTCCCGCTCGGTCTCCTCGGCCCCGGCCTGATCGGGCTCTGCCTCGTCAGGGTCCGGAATCGCCGGCTCGGAGCGAGCGGAAGGGAGCTCTGCGGGCGTTGCGGTCGTGGGTGACGACACCGCTTCCTCGACGCCTGTGACCGAATCCTTGAACTCGCGCATACCCTTGCCGAGTGAACGGCCCATCTCGGGCAGGCGCTTCGCTCCGAAGATGAGGAGCAAGACGACGAGGAGGATCAAGAGCTCCCAGATCGAGATGCCGAACGGCATAGGCCCACGATACCAGCCGTTCTCCCAGTCGGGGCCTGGCGCGAAGCGAGTCGGCTACCATCTGACGAGGCGTCCGTTCAGGCGCCGGGTGGTGCTCAACCAGGAGCGTTCTCGTCGAATGGCATTGCTCGAGATCAAGAATCTGCACGTCGCGCTGGAGGACGGCACCGAGATCGTCAAGGGTGTCGACCTCTCGGTCGACCTGAACCAGAAACACGCGATCATGGGCCCGAACGGGTCCGGAAAGTCCACGCTCGCCTATGCCCTCATGGGCCACCCCGCGTACGTGGTGACCGAGGGCCAGATCCTCCTCGACGGGCAGGACATCGCGGAGCTCGGCGCCGACAAGCGGGCTCAGCGCGGGCTCTTCCTCGCGTTCCAGTACCCGCACGCCATCCCTGGCGTCACCGTGACGAGCTTCCTGCGGAGCGCGATCAACGCGGTCCGGAAGGCTCGCAACGAGGGGCAGGACGATCCGATTCCGATTCCGGAGTTCCGCAAGGAGCTCGAGGCGGCAATGCAGGAGCTCAAGGTCACGCGAGAGCTCGCCTCGCGGTACGTGAACGACGGCTTCTCCGGCGGCGAGAGGAAGCGGATCGAGGTGCTCCAGCTGGCGATGCTGAAGCCGCGGATCGCGATCCTCGACGAGACCGATACGGGCCTGGACATCGATGCGCTGCGGATCGTCGCCGGCGGGGTCAACACGCTCGTCGGCCCGGAGATGGGCGCGCTCCTGATCACGCACTACCAGCGGATTCTCCAGTACGTCGAGCCAGACCACGTGCACGTCTTCATGGCCGGCCGGATCGTCGCCGAGGGTGGCCCCGAGCTGGCGCATACTCTGGAAGCCGAAGGCTACGAAGCGTTCGGGTCGAATGGCGCAGGAGGTGAGCGATGAGTTCTCATGAGACCGAGGTCGTCCGCGAGATCCGCTCCGACTACGAGTACGGCTGGGCGGACTCGGAGAAGGACTACTTCTTCAAGTCGGCTCGAGGTCTCTCGCACGACCTCGTCGACGCGATCTCCGACCACAAGTCCGAGCCGGACTGGATGCGGCAGTTCCGGCACAAGAGCCTCGACTACTTCCGCGCCCGGCCGATGCCGAGCTGGGGCGCCGACCTCTCGGGGATCGACTTCGAGAACATCTACTACTACATCAAGCCCACGGAGAAGCAGGCCGAGTCCTGGGAGGACCTGCCCGCCGAGATCAAGGACACGTGGGACAAGCTGGGGATCCCGGAGGCAGAGAAAAAGTACCTCGCAGGCGTCGGGGCGCAGTACGAGTCCGAGGTCGTCTACCACAAGCTCCAGGCCGACCTCGAGGCAAAGGGCGTGATCTTCCTCGACATGGACTCGGGCCTCCGGGAGCACGAGGCTCTCGTCAAGGAGTACTTCGGGACGATCATCCCGCAGAACGACAACAAGTTCGCGGCCCTGAACTCGGCCGTCTGGTCGGGCGGATCGTTCATCTACGTGCCCCCGGGCGTCAGGGTCGAGATGCCGCTCCAGGCCTACTTCCGCATCAACGCAGAGAACATGGGCCAGTTCGAGCGCACACTGATCATCGTCGACGAGGACGCGTACGTGCACTACGTCGAGGGCTGCACCGCGCCGATCTACTCGTCCGACTCCCTGCACTCGGCGGTCGTCGAGATCGTGGTCAAGCGGGGCGGGCGCCATCGCTACACGACGATCCAGAACTGGTCGAACAACGTGTACAACCTCGTCACGAAGCGGGCCGTCGCCTACGAGGGCGCGACCATGGAGTGGGTCGACGGGAACCTCGGCTCCAAGGTGACGATGAAGTACCCCGCCGTGTGGCTCATGGGCGAGGGCGCGCACGGCGAGGTGCTCTCGATCGCCTTCGGCGGAAAGGGCCAGCACCAGGACGCCGGCGGCAAGGTCGTGCACGTCGCGCCTCGCACGACGTCGGTGATCACGTCGAAGTCGATCTCGAAGGACGGGGGCCGCGCCGGCTACCGCGGGCTGCTACAGGTGGCAAAGGGCGCGGTTGGCTCGAAGTCGAAGGTTGTCTGTGACGCGCTCATCCTCGACGACGAGTCCCGCTCCGACACCTATCCGTACATCCAGGTCGACGAGAACGACGTCGATCTCGGGCACGAGGCGACGGTCTCGAAGATCGGCGAGGAGCAGCTCTTCTACCTCATGAGCCGTGGGCTCTCCGAGGCGGAGGCGTCTGCGATGATCGTCTCCGGCTTCGTCGAGCCGATCACGAAGGAGCTGCCACTCGAGTACGCGGTCGAGATGAACCGCCTCATCCAGCTGCAGATGGAAGGCTCTGTTGGTTAGCCCGAGGTCTGCGAGCAGCCTTCGGGGTGTCGGTTGATCGAGGTCGAGCGCGTCGACTACATCCGCGTGCCGGTCAGGGACATCGAGAAGGCGAAGCACTTCTACGGCGAGGTCCTCGGCCTCGAGCAGAACCCCAACTCGCCGGGCGACGACTGGATCGAGTACGAGGTCGGCAATGTGACGCTCGCCGTCATGACGCCGCACACGCACGACGACGAGTTCGCACCGCTGCCGCCTGCAACGATCGCGCTCCGCGTTCCCGACGTGGCGGCTGCCAAGGCGAAGCTCGAGGCGGCCGGCGTCCAGGTCAACGAGATGTGGGACTCGGGCGTCTGCCAAGGCGCGGGAATCAGCGATCCCGACGGCAATCGCATCCTCCTCCACCACCGCTACGCGCCGTATCCCGACGGCTCGCTGCCCTGATGCACGTCGAGAAGGTCGACTTCATCGGCGTCCCGTCTCGGGACGCGGAGCGCTCGCGAGAGTTCTACGGCGAGGTGCTCGGGCTACGGCCCGACCCGCACTCGAAGTACGAGTTCTGGGCGGGAGATACGTGCTTCGGGATCTGGGAGCCGGAGAAGTTCGGCATGGAGTTTGCCCCGCAGAAGAATGCGCATCCTGCGCTTCATGTCGCCGACGTCGAGGCCGCCCGCACGGAGCTCGAAGCCAGGGGCGTCAAGTTCAACGGCGAGACGTTCGACACGGGCGTGTGCCACATGGCGCTGTTCGAGGATCCGTACGGCAACGACCTCATGCTGCACTGCCGGTACAAGCCGTATGACGAGAGCTGACGCGCTCGACCGCTACCGGGCGCTCGCGCTGCCCACGACGAAGGACGAGCACTGGCGGTTCACGGACCTCGCCGGGTTCGATCCGGACGCCTGGACCGCAAACGGCACCACCGAGATCGCGACCCCCCCGTCGCTGCTCGACCTCGACGTCGCCGGCGTCGCTCACGCGGGCGAGAGCGGGATCCGGGTCGAAGGCGCACCGGAAGGGGTCCGCTTCGAGCCCCTCCCGGAGGACCACGAGCTCCTCTACTCGCTCGTGGGCTGGGACGAGAAGTTCGCGGCGCACAACGCGGCGCTGTGGAAGCACGGGCTGCTCGTGCAGGTCCCCCGGGGCGTGGTGCTCGACAAGCCGCTCTACGTCCGCATCGCCAACTCCACCGAGGGCGGGTCGCTCTTCTGGCGCCTGCTCGTGGTCGCGGAGCCCGAGAGCCGCTTCGCGCTGATCGAGGAGTACGCGTCCGCGTCTGAGGAGCTCGGCTCGTACTCGAACGCGGCGGTCGAAATCGTCGTCCAGCCCGGCGCGAAGGTCGAGTACGTGTCGGTGCAGAACCTCTCGCGCGGAACCTGGCACTTTGCGTCGCACCACGCGCGCGTCGAGCGCGACGCAGAGCTCGACTGGGTCGCGGCCGGCTTCGGATCGGCGAAGGGCAAGGTGCGGATCCAGAACGACCTGGCCGGACCAGGCGCAACCTCACGCGTTACGGGCGCGTACTTCGCCGACGGCACGCAGCACCTCGACTACGACACGTTCCAGGAGCACATCGCGCCGGACACGACGTCGGACTTCGCGTTCAAGGGCGCGCTGCGCGACAAGGCGCGAGCGGTCTGGAGGGGAATGATCCGCGTCGAGGAAGGCGCGCAGAAGACGAACGCGTACCAGGAGAACCGCAACCTGCTGCTCTCCAAGACGGCGCACGCCGACTCGATCCCGGGTCTCGAGATCCTGGCGAACGACGTTCGCTGCACGCACGGGGCGACGCTGGGGCAGGTCGATCGCGAGCAGCTCTTCTACCTCATGACGCGCGGCCTCAGTCGGCCGGAGGCGGAGCGGTTGATCGTCCGCGGCTTCTTCCAGGAAGTGCTCGACCGCGTCGAGCTCGAGCCGGTGCGTGACGCGCTCGCGAACGCTCTCGAAGCCCGGATCCCGCAGGCGTAGCGGACTCGCGGCACAATCTCCCGATGACGGCACCGCGCACGCCGCGCTTACGAGGCGTCTTCCATCAGTACGCGTTCTTCGCGGCTCTCGTCGCAGGCGCCGTGCTCGCAGTGCTCGCGGACGGTTTCCTCGAGGTGTTTGCCGTCTGGGTGTACGTGGCCGCACTCGCCGCGATGTTCGGTGCCAGCGCCCTGTACCACCGCTTCCCGTGGCGCAGCGCCTCCGCACGGCTGCGTGCCCGGCGGCTCGACCACGCGATGATCTTCGTCTTCATCGCGGGGACGTACACGCCCTTCGCGCTCCTCGAGTTCGAAGGATGGACTCAGGCCGTCGTGCTGGCGACGGTCTGGGCAGGAGCGGTCCTCGGACTCGCGATCAACCTCGCGTGGATCGAGGGGCCACGCTGGCTGTCGGCCGTTGCCTACCTCGTCGTCGGCTGGGTCGGCGTGATTGCGTTGCCTCAGCTCTTTCCCGCGCTTGGCATCGCCCCCGCGGTGCTCGTGATCGTCGGCGCCGCCCTCTACAGCCTCGGCGCCCTGGCGTACGCGACGACGTGGCCGAACCCGCTCCCTGGGATCATCGGCTTCCACGAGGTGTTCCACCTGCTCGTCGTGGCTGCTGCGGCGACGCAGTTCGTCGCCGTGTCGCTCGTCGTGCTCTAACCTCGAGGCATGAAGACGGAGGAAGGGCTGACCGGCGAGGAGTGGCGGGCGCGGCTGACGCCCGAGCAGTACGAGATCCTGCGCCGGAAGGGCACCGAGCGGGCGTTCACGGGCGCCTACTGGGACGAGCACTCCCCGGGCGTCTATCGCTGCGCGGGCTGCGGCGCCGAGGTCTTCCGCTCGGAGGCGAAGTTCGACTCCGGCAGCGGCTGGCCGAGCTTCGTCGAGCCCGCGTCGCTCAGCAGCGTGGTCACCGAGACGGATCTGAGCCACGGCATGGTGCGCACCGAGGTCATGTGCGCGTCGTGCGGGGGGCATATGGGCCATGTCTTCGACGACGGCCCGGCACCCACCGGCCTGCGGTACTGCATCAACTCCTGTGCGCTCGACCTCGAACGGTCGTCCTGAGGCAGCGATGCCGAGCTGCTGCCGCGGAGCGCCGTGTGAGGAGATGTTCAACCCGCGCCAGGCGCGTCGCAGCCTGAACCGCTACCGGCGGAAAGGACTCGGCGACCTCGAGCGGCAGATGCTTCAGGCTGCCGCCAGCGGTGGCCTGGACGGCGCACGCGTGCTGGAGATCGGAGGCGGGATCGGAGCACTGCAGATCGAGCTGCTCGAGGCCGGTGCAGGGCAGGGGGAGGTCGTCGAGCTCGCCTCCGCGTACGAGCCGTACGCGCTCGAGCTCGCACGAGAGCGGGGACTCGGGGATCGCGTCTCGTTTCGGGTCGAGGACGTGCTGGACAGCCCTGACTCGGTCGACCAGGCCGACGTCGTCGTGCTGAACCGTGTCGTCTGCTGCTCGCCCGACGGGATCCGGCTGGCCGGCGTGGCTGCGCGTCTCGCGACCCGGACCCTCGTCTTCTCGTTCCCTCGCGACCGGCTCCTGGTGAAGGCCGGTCTCGCGCTCGTCAACGGCTCGCTGCGTCTCCTGGGGCGATCCTTTCGCGTCTTCGTCCACGCGCCGTCGTCGCTGGTCGCGGCTGCCGAGGCCGAGGGGCTGCGGCCGCTCGAGAGCGGTCGCGGCTTCCTCTGGGAGTTCGTCGCGCTGCAGCGTCCGGCGTAGGCTTCGGGCGATGGCGGAGCTCGGGCTCTTCCCGCTGCCCATCGTGCTCCTTCCGACGGAGCAGGTCCCGCTTCACATCTTCGAGGACCGCTACAAGGAGCTGATTGTCGAGTGCCTGGCTGACAGCCGCCCGTTCGGCGTGCTGCTCGCCGAAGGAGACGGGATCCGCGACATCGGTACGCAGGCGGTCGTCGTCGAGGTGTTGACGCGGTTCGAGGACGGTCGCATGAACGTCCTGGTCGAGGGCGGCGAGCGCTTCCGCGTGGACGAGCTCACGCGAGGCAGGAGCTTCCAGACCGGGAGGACGTCGCCGCTCGGGGACGACGACGATTCCGCGGACCCGGAGACGATTGCCCGTGCGCTCGAGCTCTTCGAGCGCCTCCGCGAGCTGACGGGGAGCGAGGTGGAGGCTCCGGCCGAGGATTCGCCCCAGCTCTCCTACGCGCTCGCAGCCCGCGTCGAGCTGGAGCCGGAGGTCAAGCAGGACCTGCTCCAGGCGACCTCCGAGCGCGTACGGCTGGACAGCGTCTGCGAGCTCCTCGTCGGCGCGGCGAGGACGGTCGAGCTCCACCGGCGGGCGGCGGAGCGCGCCGCGACGAACGGCAAGGTGGACCTCAGCTAGCCGCGACAAGGCCGCGAAGCGGCCGTCTGTAGGGATTTCACGCGCAAGGCGACGGCTACGATGCGAACGTGGCGGTGACGACGACCCCGGCTCTCGATGCCCAGCGGTTGCGGGCCGACTTCCCCATCTTCGAGCAGACGTTCCACGGGAAGCCTCTCGCCTTCCTCGACTCCGCGGCGAGCTCGCAGAAGCCGAGGCAGATGCTCGATGCGATGCAGCACTTCTACGAGACCTCGTACGCGAACGTGCACCGCGGGGTCTACGCGCTCGCCGAGCGCGCGACGGAGGGTCTCGAGCTGGCGAGGGAGAAGGTCCGCGCGCTCCTCAACGCGCCCTCGGCGCGGGAGGTCATCTTCGTACGGAACGCGACCGAGGGCATCAATCTCGTCGCGTACGCGTGGGGTCTCTCGAATCTCGGGCCGGGCGACCTCGTCGTCGTCACCGAGCTCGAGCACCACTCGAACTTCGTGCCCTGGCAGTACATCGCCCGGCGCACGGGCGCCGGCTTCCGGATGATCCCGCTCGACGACCATGGCGAGCTCCGGCTCGACGAGCTGGACGCGATCGGTCGGGACGGGTCGGTGAAGGTCGTTGCGACCGGCGTGGTCTCGAACTCGCTCGGAACCGTCAACCCGGTCGAGCAGCTCGCGGCGTGGGCGCACGACCACGGTGCGGTCATGGTCGCGGACGCGGCTCAGGCCGCGCCGCACCGCAAGGTGGACGTCCAGGCGCTGGGCTGCGACTTCCTCGCCGTCTCGGCGCACAAGATGTGCGGGCCGAGCGGCGTCGGCGCTCTCTGGGGCCGCGCCGAGCTCCTCGAGGCGATGGAGCCGTTCCTCACCGGTGGGCACATGATCCGGGCGGTCGGGCCGGACGAGACCTCCTGGGGTGAGCTTCCGCACAAGTTCGAGGCAGGTACGGCGCCGATGGCGGAGGCAGTCGGCTTCGGCGCTGCGATCGATTACCTGAACGACATCGGCTTCGACCGCATCGAGCAGTACGAGCACGAGCTCGCCGCGTACGCGCTCGAGCGGCTGGCGGAGCTGCCGTGGGTGACGTCCTACGGGCCGCCGGCGGATCGCCGTGCCGGAATCGTCTCCTTCAACGTCGACGGCGTCCATCCGCACGACGTCGCGCAGGTCCTGGACTTCGAGGGGGTCGCGATCCGCGCGGGCCACCACTGCTGCCAGCCGCTCATGCGGAAGCTGGGGGTGGCTGCCACGAACAGGGCCAGCTTCTACGTGTACACGATCCCGGAGGAGATCGACCGCCTCGTCGGCGGCCTCCACCTGGTCAGAAAGGCTTTCTCCTGACCGGGGAATTCGATCAGCTCTACCGCGAAGTCATCTTGGATCACTACAAGAGCCCGCGGAACCACGGGCTGCTCCCGGACGCGGACGCAGCGGCCGAAGGGCAGAACCCGCTCTGCGGGGACGAGGTCGCGGTCTCGGTACGGCTCGGCGAGGGCGACGTGATCGAGAGCGTCGGCTTCGAAGGGCGCGGGTGCGCGATCAGCCAGGCGGCGACCTCGATGCTGACCGATCTCGTGCAGGGCCGCACGGCGCAAGACGTCGCGGCGATGCCGAAGGAGGAGCTGCTCGACGAGCTCGGCATTCCGCTGACCCCGGTCCGTCTCAAGTGCGCGATTCTCGGCCTGGGCGTTCTCAAGCTGGCGCTGCACAAGGCGCGGGGGACGCCGCTGCCCGAGGAGTGGGGCACGTCGGCTCGCGATCTCGTGCTGGAGTAGCCTCCTCGTCCTTGGCCGAGTTCGAGGTCTGCCCGCTCGACGAGCTGCCGCCCGGGACGATGCGTCTCGTGCCTGCAGGAACGCTCACGGTCGGGGTCTTCAACTGCGGCGGCTCGTTGCTGGCGATCGAGGACCGGTGCTCCCACGACGACGGCCCGCTCGCCGAGGGCGACTGGGATCCCGAGGCGTGCGTGGTGGTCTGTCCACGACACGGCTCGCGCTTCGACCTCGAGACGGGTATCCCGATGACGCTGCCGGCTTTCGTGCCGGTTGCGACCTTCCCGGTTACCGTCCGCGACGGCGTGGTGTTCGTCGAGGTCGAGGCGTAAAGGGCGGCGCCGAGTGCTCGACGACCGGGTCCGGGCGGTCCTCGGCCGCCTCGAGGAGGAGGACCGAGCCGAGCGAGAGGCCGGGCTGCTGCCGTCGCGGCGGTCACGCCAGGTCGCGCCGGCGACAGGGCGCTTCCTCTTCGCCCTGACGGCCGCACAGGCCGGAATCGAGGTGTTGGAGATCGGCGGCTCGCGCGGCTACTCGACGATCTGGCTTGCTGCCGGCGCCCGTCTTCTGGGCGGGCGGGTCGTCTCGCTCGAGCACGATCCCGAGCGGTGTGCGCTGTGGCGGGCGAACATCGCCGCGGCCGGACTCGAGGAGTGGGCCGAGCTCGTCGAGGGTGACGCCTCGGAGACACTGCGCGCGACGCAGGACGTCTTCGATCTCGTCTTCCTCGACGCCGAGAAGGAGGACTACGAGGCGCTCTTCGGCCTCGTCCGGCCTCTCCTCGAGCCGGGCGCGCTCGTCGTCGCGGACAACGTCGTCTCGCACGCCGATCCTTTGGCGGAGTACTCGGCGGCCCGCCAGAGCGACCCGTCGCTCGTCTCGGTCACCGTCCCTCTGGACCGCGGGCTCGAGCTCAGCGTGGTGCTCGCGGAGTTGTAGAGGGCTGGTCTCAACGCGATGCGCCAAGGCCGCGAAGCGGCCGTCTTTAGGGACTTTCGTGCGACCGGAATCCGCGAGAGCGGATCTCGGTCTTGCGCAAACTAGAGCCTGGCCTCGCTCATCAGCCCGAGCAGGTTACGGTCGGGGTCGCGGAAGAACGTCATCCAGAGCTCGTGGTCCGGCAGCCGTGCGATCAGGTGCGGCTCGTCGTCGAACGGCACGCCGCGATCGACGAGCTCCGCGCGTGCGGCGTGGATGTCGGGTACCCGGAAGTAGATGATCGAGCTCGGATGGTCGACCCGATCTGCCCGATGTTCTGGATGGGCGTGGACATGCGGTCTCCCGTCCTCGATATTCTTAGCAGAGCTAACTAAATAGTTAGCATCGCTAAGAACCCAGTGTCAAGAGACTAGTGTCAAGTGAGCCGCTCGACATCCGCGAGGTTGCCGACTCCCATCCAGAACATCGGG
>Ga0209751_10004070_pt1 | contig 14053 bp, 22 predicted proteins | sample RifCSP13_1_FD_184019 | JGI IMG/M metagenome (GOLD analysis project Ga0209751, IMG submission 184019) | Soil microbial communities from Rifle, Colorado - Rifle CSP2_sed 13_1 (SPAdes) (version 2) | ecosystem: Environmental > Terrestrial > Deep subsurface > Rock core/Sediment | place: Rifle... | reverse complement strand
CTTCTTTTCCTCCCGGTCATGGTGAGCCGCGGCGGCATTCACCAACTTTTCCGGAAAACCGAAGCGCTCCAAAATCTTTCTGGTTAAGATATCGTGGGGCTGCTCATTGTCGCTGGTTGAAACTTTGCCGATATCGTGAAAGAGCGCGGCGGCTTTGGCCAAATCCACATCCGCCCCAACCTCGGCTGCGAGGTAAGAAATGATCTTGACCATTTCCAAGGAATGCTTGGCCAAGTTTTGCCCGTAAGAGGTGCGAAACTTAAAGCGTCCCAATAAATCCACAATCCCCTGCGGCAACCCGCCCAAACCAGCCTCCAGAGCAATCTGCTCCCCTTCCCGCCTTACTTCTTGATCCACACCCTCTTTAACCTGGGAAACGACTTTCTCAATGTTTTCGGGCTGGAATTTGTCTTCTTTAATTAATCTCTCCAATGATAAGCGGGCAATGTAGCGGCGGACAGGGTCGAAGGAGGAAACCCGTACCGCCTTGGGCGCTTCTTCTAAATCCAATTCTACCCCGGTAAAACGCTCAAAGGCCCGCACGTTTCGGCCTTCTTTGCCGATAATCTTTCCTTTCCAGTCCTCGGAAGGTAGTTCCACAACCGAAACGGTGTATTCGGCCACGTAGGAGGTGGAGGCATGCTCCATGGAGGAGATTAGGATATCTTTGGCCCGCTCGTCGACAGAGGCTTTAAGTGATTCTTCCGCTTCGGCCAAGAGCTGAGCCTTCTCATTCTCCAATTCCTTTTCTAATTCCTTTAAGAAGATTTTGCGGGCATCGGCCCGGGATAATTGGGAAACCTTTTCGAGGGCGGTTAAATATTTTTCTTTAAGCTCTTCCAGGGACTCCGTCCCGGAGGCTTTGATGTTGGCGTTGGTTTTTTCTTTGGCCATAGTTTTTCATCATTAAAAGCCGTTCAAACTAGTAAATTTTAGCATGGGAGAGGGATTTACTCGCTTACTTTTAAGCTCTCGAAGATTTTTTCCTCAATTTCCTTGGCGAGAGCGGGGTTTTCGTAAAGGTAATCCCGAGTGGCTTCCCTGCCCTGCCCGATTTTCTTTCCCCCATACTCATACCAAGAACCACTTTTCCCAACAATTTCCTGCTTCTCCCCAAAATCAATGATCTCCCCGGCCCGATCAATCCCGTGGTTGAAGACAATGTCAAACTCGGCTTGGCGGAAGGGTGGGGCTACCTTGTTCTTGACAACTTTAACCCTGACCCGCGAACCCATAACTTCTTCCCCTTTCTTTAAAGTGCCAATCCGGCGGATGTCGATCCTAACCGAGGAGTAGAACTTTAAGGCCAAGCCTCCGGGGGTGGTTTCGGGATTGCCAAACATCACCCCAATTTTTTGGCGAAGCTGGTTAGTGAAAATGACGGTGCAATTGGTTTTGGCGATAATCGCCGCCAGCTTCCTTAGTGCCTGAGACATGAGGCGCGCCTGCCGGCCCACGTGCACATCTCCCATCTCCCCTTCTATCTCCGCTTGCGGGGTAAGGGCCGCGACTGAATCAATCGCCACCAGATCCACCGCTCCGCTTCTTACCAAGGTTTCTGCAATCTGCAAAGCCTGTTCCCCTGTATCGGGCTGGGAAAGTAAAAGCTCGTCCACATTTACCCCAATCCTCTTGGCGTACGCGGGATCCAAGGCATGCTCGGCATCAATAAAAGCGGCGGTGCCGCCTTTTTTTTGAATTTGGGAAATAGTGTGAAGAACTAAAGTGGTTTTACCGGAAGATTCCGGCCCGAAGATTTCAATTACCCTCCCCCGAGGAAATCCCCCAACCCCTAAAGCTAGATCTAATCCTAAAGAGCCGGAAGAAACCGAGGCAACACGGGAGGCGCGGGCCGCGACCTGCTCCCCCAGCTTCATGATGGAGCCTGTTCCAAAAGATTTCTCAATCTGCGCCATGGCGCTCTCTAAAGCCTGGATTTTACCCGCATTTTCGGCTTTCTGAGCATCCGCTTTCTTAGCCATCGCCTTGATATTAAAGAGAAAGGAGGAAAAAAGCAAGAAAAAAAGCCAGAAACAAAAAGTTTCTGGCTTATCAATCTAAAGATCTTTTGTCTGCTCCACCATCCGCAAAATAACATTGGCGAAGCTCTTGTCCGCCGTTGCTTCAAGCGGGTGAGCCAGCGTAATCTTCCGTTGGCCCTCCAAATGGTGCAGTGCAAATAACATGCCTACAGTAAAAACCGAAATTTTGTAGATTGGATCGTAGGAAACCCAAAACTCATCTTCGGCCCGCATTAATCGAAGAGTGGCCGAACAAAGATGTTCAAGGGATTCGGCTTTTTCAGCTTTCCCATACGGAATTGGCAAAACCCGCTCGCTGGTTTCCCACACCATTTGGCGAAGGATAACCGCTGGAAATTCTGCCAAAACCGCCGGCTCCAGAAGATTGGCAAGAACTACATTGCGAAAGCCAGTAATCCGCTGAAGAGCATAGAGCATTCCAAGATCCCAAATCGAGCCAAAACTAGTGGGATCGTACCAGACATGAACATCACCCGCCGCCTGCATGGCGCGGAAGTTGGTTGTGCAGATCTCCCAACCATGTTTATCGTCTTGATTTGTGTCACGGGCCGGCCAATGGACTTCATAGCCTTCCGTTTCCCGAGCCGCTACATAAGCGTTGATTTGCTCAGTAATCTCGGGTGAGGCATTTCTTACGGGGCAAATCAGAAAGATTTTCTTCATCGCTACCTCGGTTCGACCTTGGCTTCCACAATTTCACGAAACCAGCTCATCAGCTTGGCATAAACCTGCCAACCGCCACGGGCATCGGCTAAGGCGGTGTGCTCTTCCCAAGGCGCAATCCCTAAGAAAGCCGCAACCTTGGAAAGGGAAATCCCCTCCAAATTGCCCTCTTTCCAAAAAGGATCGAGCATTTGATAAGACATGGAACTGATATCCAAGCGGTGATAATCAATTCCGCCATCTATCATCAGATCCATATTAAATCGGGAAGATGCCTCCTGCATAAAAGTCCAATCGAAAGTTGCGTTCTGAGCTAAAAGGACGCCGGCGCGGGCAAATTCGAGAAAGCTCCCCAAACCAGTCCAAAGAGGAACCGCTTCCTTATCCCAAACCATCGGATCGTAGTGGTTGTACTGGAAAGATTCCGCGCTGGCCGTTTGAATATGTTCAGGAAAAACTTTCACCTGAAATTCATCGAGAATCTCCAGCGTCTGCGGATCCCCTTTTACCGCCCCGATCTCGAGGATCTCGGCAGCCCGGCCTTGGGGAAAAATCTTCAATCCGGTTGTTTCCAGATCATAGGAAATCAAAGGCCTCTCCCACGGGGTAATCTTTTTCGGCATGCTCTTCTCCTTTGCAAGTTAAGTTTTGAAAGACACCAGAATTGTAGCAACGGAAGGAGAAAAAGCAAGGTATAATAGGAACGTTTCGGGGAGTAGGTCATCGGTAGACCGCTCGCATGGGGTGCGAGAGGCAGGGGGTTCAATTCCCCCCTCCCCGACCAATTAAACTATCTTCCCCCCCCCACCCCCTCATTCATTAACCGCATGCTAAAGTAATCTCACAAAACTTTTAAATAAGGAGAAGGAGATGGACCCTTATATCGGCATTACCGGATTTACTGGTCCGGAAGAGGTGGCCGGGGCGATTAAAGTCTTCCCTCCCGAGGGAAATCGCAAGCTGATGATCGGCGTTCTGGCTACCTATAAATCCTTGCGGGAACTTCCGATGAAACCCAAGTGGGCCAAACAGACGCCCAAGCCGGAAGATATTAAAAGCATCTTCCTGCCGTACTCCCGGGCGATAAACCTTGTGCACTTAAGCACCGAGGAAGGAAAGGAAGACAGCTTGCTGGCGGATATGGTTCGCGTCCACGAAGTGGCTGGTCCTTTATTCCAAGGCTTTCAGCTGAATGTGGCGTGGCCGCAGATGAATCAGCTTTATACCTACCGGGCCACCCTGGGGCAAAATTACCAGGTTGTACTCCAAATCGGCCAGAAGGCCGTGGAGCAGTCCGGAGGAACCGCCCAAGGAGTGGTCAAGAATCTGGAGCTCTACAAGGAAAATATCGACGCGATCCTCCTGGACCCGAGCGGCGGCAAAGGGCAACCTTTTGACCCAGAGCGGGCCCGCGAGTTCTTAAGCGCCATTGCCGAACAGGGCTGGGATTTGGCACTAGGAGTAGCCGGAGGCTTAGGCCCTGATTCCCTTAACCTGGTGGAGCCTCTGATTGAGGAATTCCCCGACCTTAATATCGATGCCCAGGGAAGGCTCCGCGACGAGGACAACGAGCTCAACCAGGAAATAGCAGAGACTTATCTTAAGAAGGCATTAACTCTTTTTGCTTAAAAATAAGCTTCCAAAGAAATTTGGAAGCTTTTTATTTTTTGTTAAGGTAATTAAATGACATTCAAAGAAAGGGTTTTAAAAGTAGTTTCCCAGATCCCCCGGGGGAAAACCTTAACCTACTCCCAAGTAGCCGAAATAGCCGGATCTCCCAAAGCCGCAAGGGTGGTGGGCAGCATCTTAAAAGAAAATTTTGATCCTAAGATCCCCTGCCACCGCGTCATCCGCTCCAATGGCACCCCGGGCGAATATAACCGCGGAAATAAAGAAAAGATCCGACTTCTGAAAGAAGAAGGGGCTCTTTAACCTTATAAACTATAGGTTGACTAAGGGGCTTCCTCCTGTTAAAATTAGAATCCGCACACCAAAAACCCAAATCGAAATTCTCACGGAGGTGAGATATGTCACGAAATAAAATTTTACTGTTAGTTGTTGTCTTTGCGATCCTGGCCGTCGTTGGTGCCTGGCAGTTTGGTTTATTTGAAACCAACTCCACCGGCCTGCGAGTGACCAGTATCCGCTGCGAAGTCGTTGCCTACGGCGAGAACGTTCCGCACGAGCTTTACTGTGCGGAGCTAAAGGAAAAATACGGCCTTGAGCCGGTTTTCCCTTTGCAGTAACGCCGGATCCTAAAGAAACCACGGGCTTGGTTCTGGCGGAAGTTGAAGAAAGCCCTAAGATCCATCTCTCCACTGTCCTTCCCAGCGAAGTTCTTTACTGGGAAGGCATGATCCTGGAGGCGTCCGAAAGGTATGGAGTTGATCCAAACCTCTACGCTTCCTTGATTAAAAAAGAGAGCTGGACCTACTTAACCGCAATTTGCCCGGATGGCCCGGTATTGCCCTCGTGTACAAGTTACAGAGGCGCTCTGGGAATCGCTCAAGTGATGTATTTTCACTTCGGCTGCGAAAGTCCGGACGATTGCGAAGTCGGCCGTGATCCCCGCACCAATATCTTTAAAGGTGCCGAGATCCTGGCGGATTACATCTCTCAAAAGGGTGGTGACTGGCGGATCGGTTTGGCTTCCTACAATGCGGGGCCCAACTGGATCGACTTTCCCACTGATAGCCTAAACTACGCTGATCAAGTTTTGGCTTGGTATCAAGAGACGAAGAATGATCAGTAAACGGTGTGCGTGAATCCCTCGCTTGAATTATCGGCGAGGGATTTTTTTGTCTATTCAATAATTACTTTTCCGCTATAAGGAGATTGATTGGGAATCTTAAGATATTTATCAACCTGTTCCCAATTTAAAACATTCCACCACGCTTCAATATATTTGGCCCTTTGATTTTGATAATTAAGGTAGTAGGCATGCTCCCAGACATCCAATCCTAGAATCGGTTTTTGCTTGGCGGAATAGGGAGTTTCCTGATTTGGAGTGGTTACAATTGAGAGCTTCCCCTCCCCCAAGACTAGCCAAGCCCAGCCGCTACCAAAAACCCCCGTTGCGGCTTCAGAAAATTTTTCTTTAAAAGCGGCAAAACTGATGAAATCTCGCTTGATCATTTCTGCAACTGAAAAATTACCAGAAGATACTGGCTCTCCTCCTCCGCCTTTCTTCATAATCTGCCAGAAAAGAGAGTGATTAAAGTGGCCTCCTCCATGGTTTTTCACTGCGGTACGGACCGCCTCCGGAACAGAATTCAAATCTTTTACCAATTCATCAATCGGCTTTTCCAAAAGCTCAGGATAATCCTTTAAAGCCGCGTTTAGCTTCTCCACATAGGTAGCATGGTGCTTACCGTGGTGGATTTCCATGGTCTTAGCATCAATGTAGGGCTCCAGAGCGCCGTATTCGTAAGGAAGAGAGGGAAGTTCAAAAGCCATCTTATCTTTTATAGCAAAAATCAAAGGTTAGCTAAAATTAGATCAATGATTCGCTTATTTTTAGCCATTACCCCTCCCCCGCCGGTAAGAAAAGACCTAACCAAGGAAATAACCCATTTGAAAAAGCAAATCCCACGCGGGCAGATTAACTGGGTTAAACCAGAAAATCTCCATATTACCCTCATTTTCCTGGGCTGGGTAAAAGAAGGGCAGGAGAAAATAGTTAAAAGAGAAAGCGCCGAGGCTTTAAAGGAAGCTAAAAGGTTTGGGGTAACCGTTGAAGAACTAAGCTACCGTGGTCACCCACTATGGCTTGAAGTTTCTCAAGGCAAGCAAGAACTTGTCTCCTTACAAAGGAAGATTCTTCTCCATCTTTCTTTTAAAGGGCCGCAGGATTTGCGACCTTTCCATCCTCACCTGACCTTAGGAAGGATCAAAAAGCGGGGAAAAAGCAAACTCAACACCAATCAAAAGAGGTTTTCTTGGGAAGTTCAGGAAGTAATCCTCTACCAGAGTCAACTTAAGAGAACTGGCTCCGCTTACAAAGCGCTAGCAACTTTTCCTCTTAAGGGATGAAGCAGCTTTAAAATCTCCACCGCCCTTTTAGGGTTTCCCCGCCCTACCGGGAAGTAACAGGGAATTACCTGGCCAGGAAGGTGAATTTCACGAAGCGGATAGGTCGACAAGCTACCCATCTCTTTAACTTTTTCGTAGTAATCCCCCATTCTGATAACCTCTCCTGTTAAATGTCGAAAAGGCAAAAGACCGAAGGCCACAATGTAGCGGGGCTTAACCAGCTCAATTTCCTTTAAAAGAAGCGGATAAAACAACTCAATCTTCTTTTGATCAGGGAGGTTACCGTCTTCCCCCGTCCACTTGACCAAATTGGTTAAATACCAACTTTCCTTGCGGATATATTTTTCCAGCTCCTCAGCAAATTCCACCGGCCAGTTTTTTAATTTCTCAATTTTATCCAGTAGCTCGGGAGGAAGAAATCCGGCTCGGTGAAAGATGCGCCAAACTTCTCGGGTACCAATAAAAGGAAAGCGGGGGCCCGACCACGCGGGATCAGAGCTTTGATTTCGGTAAGTGGGATTAATGAAGACAAACATAATCTGCGGGCTCTGGCTTTGGCCCCCGCCCAAGATCGGTTTTAATTTGCTTTCGGGAAAGTTACTGCGATTGAGAATCTGAACCTGTTCCCATAACTGATTGAGATTTCTGATTTCTTCAATTGCCATTTCGGATTGAGTCCACACTGGGCACCGTTAGCCAGGCCGCCATCATTCCAAAACCCTTCTTATTGACGGAAAAAGGAGAAATCTTGGCCGGTTCCTTTAAGAAAATTAAAAGGCAGTATCTTTTATCCTTAAAAAGTTCAAAATACTTTCCCCGCTCCCCCTTCTCGATACCGTCTTCGATTCCCCACCGGTCAAGAATATCTTTTGCCCTACCTGGATTTAAATCCTCAAATTCCAAAACTTTATCCACCGTCGCCCGGACCGAAATCTTTTCCCCGCTGTTTTTGAAGTAAACACGATCACCAGGGGAAATTTTTCCCCAGGGATCTTTTTTAGTTTGGTACCAACGGGATTCAATCGTCTTTTGACCCAAGAGAATCTTCGGCAGCAGCTTCCAAGATTTTTTCATGATCGCCACATGATCCATGGCTAATCTGATTTTAGCGTTTAGAGTATTGCGGGCGTTTGCGGGCTTTTTTAAGGAAGTATTTCTTGCGCTCTTTTTCCCGGGGATCACGGGTCATAAGCCCAGCATCTCTTAGAGTTTTGCGGTTCTTATCCTCGACCTTAACCAAAGCCCGTGATATTCCCAAAACCAAGGCTCCCAGCCAACCGCTCTTGCCCCCGCCCGAAATAGTAGCGGTGGCATCGAACTTGCCCGAAGTTTCCGTGATCTTAAAAGGCTCCTGGTAAGTAGCTTGCTCCAGCTGGGAAGGAAAAATTTCCCCTGCCGGCTTGCTGTTGACCTTGATTTCCCCTTTGCCGGGGAAAATCCTCACCGTCGCCGTAGCGCGCTTGCGTCGGCCGGTCGCCTGGAAATATTTATCTTTCTTTAATTCTTTATTTTCCATCTTGTTTTTGGGCCTTTCCCACCATCTCCCCTTCATGTCCGGCGTAAACGTAGAGCTTGTTAATCATCTTACGCCCCAACTTGGTATCCGGCAACATTCCCTTAACGGAATGCCGAATGATCTCCTCGGGCCGGCGTTGTCTTAAGCGCCCTAAAGTTTCCCGGGTTAATCCCCCCGGATAACCGGAGTAGCGAAAGTACTCCTTCTGTTCTTCCTTTTTACCGGTTACCTTCACGTATTTGGCATTCGTCACCACCACAAAATCCCCCATATCCAGGTAAGGGGCCCAATTGGCCTTGTCTTTCCCGATTAAAAGACGGGCCGCTTGAGTGGAGAGTCTTCCTAAAACCTGCCCCTTGGCATCCAGCTCGTGCCAGGTTCTTTTAATTTCTTTTTCTTTAGTTGCTTTGGTCGATTTGGTTTTCATCATTTCCTTTTGGCCGGAGCAGCCTTCTTGGCGGGTTTCTTAACCGCCGCTTTAGGCGCCGATTTCTTGGACGCCGGTTTCGCTACTGGTAAGGACCCTTCCTTCTTCGCTACTAATTCTTTAATCTCTTCCACAAACTCGACTCTGGCCATCGGGGCCTGATCGCCCCGTCGAGGCGGCAGCTTCACAACCCGCACGTATCCTCCTACCCTCTCCATAAACTGGGGAACCACACTGCCTAAGAACTTCTCCACCAGCTTCTTTTGACTAAAAATGGCCAGCGCTTTGCGGCGAACCGTTAAATTCAAGGATTTGGACCGTGAGATCAACCGCTCCACTTCCCGCTTTAAGGCCTTGGCCTTTGTCTGGGTGGTAACTATTTTGCCGTGTTGGATAAGAGAGGAGAGGAGTTGTCGCACGCCATTACTCCTTTAAGGAGGCGCCAAGCTTGGTCAGAGATTTTTGGATCTCTTTAAGACCGGTGGCGCCGAAACCTTTCATCGCGGTCAATTCTTCAGCTGATTTCTGCAAAAGTCCACCAACCGTCTTAATTCCCCCATCTTCAAGCGTATTTAAGGTGCGGGGCGAAACCTTCAAGTCCGCAATCGCCATCTTTCGCACTTCATCACTTACCTTGTCGCTGGTATCTTCCTTAATGTCTGTCGCCTTAGCTGCTTTCTTAGGCTTGGCTTCCTTCTCACCCGCAATTTTTCCAAAGTAGGAAGTCAAAGTCTTGGCCGCCTCTTCCAAGGCAAAAGCAGGAGCAATAGTTCCATCCGTAGTCACATCCAAAACCAGCCGGTCCAGGTTGGTTTCTCGACCGACCCTAGTCTCCTCAACTGTAAAGGAAACATTCACAACTGGGGAAAAGACAGCATCCAGTGGAATCACGCCGACCTTGCCGGACTCTCGGTCCTCAGCGGGCCGGTATCCGGTTCCCTTTTCGATAAGAAGATTCAAGGAAAGCTTGGAAGAAGAATCGGTGAGAGTGGCAATTTTAGCCTTGGGGGTTGCAACTTTAACTTCGGAGGAGACTTTCATATCCTCCGCGCTGACGCTTTTCTTCCCTTTAACCTCAACCGTTGCCTCAAAAGGACCATCGCCAGAAAGGGTGAAGCGGATTTTCTTAAGATTTAAGAGCATTTCAACCACATCCTCCTTCACGCCTTTAAGGGCGGTAAAGGGATGGGAAACGCCGGCAATTCTGACTTCAGTAATTGCTCCGCCCGGCAGTGAGGAAAGAAGAACCCGCCGCAAGGATGTGCCTAAAGTCACTCCGTAACCGGTGGGTAGAGGCCCCAACACAAAACGACCCTCGGTTGGGCTTTGCTTTTCTTTTGTAATCGTCAGCTGCATGTCTTCCATTATCGTGAGTAGAACTCCACCACTAAGCTTTCGTCCACTTCTGCTCCCAATTCTTCTCTTTTTGGCAAACCGCCAATCTCGAAAGTTTTGGTAGCTTTGGAAAACTTGATCCAACCCGGACGAACTACTTCATCGTACAGGTTAAACTCTTTTTTCGCAATGGTTATTTTATCACCCTTTTCCACCAAATACGAGGGGATCGTCACTCTTCCCCCATTTACCCGAATCCAACCATGCCCAACCATTTGCCTTGCTTGAGGGCGACTAAGAGATAGACCGGCCCGATAGGTAACATTATCCAGCCGGCGCTCCAAAAGCTGCAGCAAGACCTCTCCTGTTTTTTCCTTGCTCATCAAAGCCTCTTCCAAATACCGTTTAAGCTGGCGCTCCCTTACTCCGTAAATGCGCTTGAGCTTCTGCTTTTCCCGAAGCTGGGTGCCATAAGGAGACAAGCGACGGCGAAACTTGCCGTGCTGGCCCGGGGCCGACATACGGGTTTTTACCGGACAATCTTCCCGTCCGCAAAGAGGAACCCCTTCCCGGCGGCAAAGTCGGTGAATGGGACCGGTATATCTACCCATTGGTTTCCTCCTTAAATTTTCCTCTTAAAGTAATCATTTTTAATTTCTTCGGGGCTTTTTGGGTCGCGGGCCGTTGTGCGGGATGGGCGTTACATCGGTAATCGAGGTTACATCCAATCCCCCGACCTTCAAAGATTTAATCGCCGAATCCCGCCCCGGTCCTGGACCTTTAACTAAAACTCTCACTTCCTTAACTCCCAAATCCGATGCTTTCTTGGCAACCTGCTCGGCCGCTTGAGAAGCCGCATAAGGAGTGGACTTCTTGGTTCCCTTAAAGCCGACCGTCCCGGCCGAAGCCCGAGCCACGACCATCGCCGAATCATCAACTACCGTAATTAGAGTGTTGTTGAAGGTGGAGGTAACGTAAACCGTTCCCTTTTCGCTAATTTTTCGAAGTTTTTTCTTTGCCATCTTTTAAGTCTTCTGTGCCTTCTTGGCCTCCATCGAGGACTTGCTCGTTCCGCTTACTGTCGCTTTTTTGCCCCGACGGGTTCGGGCATTGGTTTTCGTCTTTTGGCCACGGGAGGGAAGATTTCTCGTATGCCGCAAACCCCGATAGGAGCCGATTTCCTTAAGCCGCTTGATATTTTGGGCAACTGAGGCAGAAAGTTCCCCCTCCACTTTAATACCTTTTTTGGAAATCAATTCTCTAATCTTCCCAACCTGCTCCTCTGATAACGTGGAGGTCCTGAGATCACCCGAAAGTCCCAATTCTTTTAAAAGGTTTTTCGCCAAATTGGGACCAATTCCCCTAACGTAGGTGAGGGCGACCTCAATTTTCTTTTCATTTGGGATTTCTACCCCTGCAATTCTTGCCATTTTTTATCCTTGTCTTTGCTTGTGCTTCGGATTCTTGCAAATCACATACAAACGCCGGTTGCGCTTAACGATTTTGCAGTCCTTGCACATTTTCTTAACTGATGCCTGTACTTTCATATCTTCTATGTCCGGTAAGTAATGCGGCCACGGTTGGGGTCGTAGGGAGAAACCTCGACCTTTACCTTATCCCCCACAAGAATCCTAATTCGGAATCGGCGCATCTTTCCGGAAGCGTGGGCTAAAATCAATCTTCCATCTCCAAGCTCCACCCGAAAAAGGGTGTTGGGGAGGGTTTCCTTTATGATGCCTTCGACTTCCAGTTCTTTTGGGGACAAGCCTTTTGTTTTTACCATATCATTCCTGTTCGGTCAAGACTACAGAGCCTTTGGGCCCAATTGCAACCGTCTGCTCAAAAAGCCCGCTTACGCTGTGATCGGCCGTCCGAATGGTCCAGCCGTCATTCTCTACTTCGATTTCCGATGACCCTTGGGCATAGATGGCTTCGATCGCAAGAGTCATTCCCACCTTTATTTTAGGCGTTTTCTTGTGAATTAAAAGGCAGGGGATCTGCGGATCTTCATGTAGTTCCCTCCCAATCCCGTGCCCGACCAAGGTATCCATTGGAGAAAAGCCCCCTTCTTCCAAAACTTTTTGCATGGCAATACTGATATCAGCAATATAATTTCCGGGGATAGCTTGGGAAATAGCTTCCTTGAGGGCCCGCTTCCCTACCGCTAAAATATTCTTCTGAAGTTGAGGAGCCTTCGAGAAATCCCCCACATACGCCGTCCAGGAAGCATCGGTATTGAAGCCTTTGTAGTAAGTGCCCAAATCCACGCTCACCAAATCCCCTTCGACCAGCTTTCGATCGTCGGGAATACCATGCACTACTCCCTCATTCACGTTAATGCAGGTCGTAAAACTGTAGCCGGGAACCCTTTTAAAAGCCGGCTCTCCGCCTTCCTCCCAAATCACATCTGAAGCGACCTTCTCCAATTCGCTAAGCTTAACGCCCGGCTGCGCGGCCGCTAAAGCCGCTTTCAAGGCCTGGCCGGTAATCTTCCCGCCAATCTTCATAATTTCAATTTCCTTATCAGTTTTGATGGTGATCATTGCAGTTTGGACATCACTTCCCGCGCGGCGGAGGAGATATCGGAAGAGGCATCCACCTCAACCAAAAGTCCCCGGCTTCGGTAAAAATTTAAAATCTCATCAATGTTTTCCTGGTAAATATCAATGCGCCTTTGAATACGCGAAGGTACATCATCGGAGCGGCCCCTCAGCATCAGTCTTTGAAATGCCACACTGGGGGCAACTTTCAGATGGAAAACCCGGTTAACCGGGAACATCCCCTCAATCAAACGGGCCTCATTAACCGTGCGCGGCAGACCATCCAGCAAGAAGCCTTTGGGCGGGTTTACCCGAGCCAGCTCTTCCTTCATCAGCCGAACGGCCAGTTCATCCGGCACCAACTCCCCGGTTTCGAGGGCCTTACGAGCTTGTTTGGCCTCCTCACTGCCATCTTTCTGCACCAACTCCCTTAGTTTGTTACCAATTGAGATCGCGGGAATATTTAAGGATTTGGAGAGAGCGTGGGAAACTACCGATTTGCCGCTCCCAGGGGCGCCAATTAAGATAATTCTCATTTAAAACCGGGCACCTTGAGGCTGGAGAGGAGGAGGCGGCGCAACTTCTTATTGACTTGCTTTTTAAATTCCTTATCCGCCTTATTTAAGGCCCGCTTCACATCCTCCCGCTCCACTCCATCCACCTCGACGCTCTCAATCTCCTCACCGTGCTTTACAACCTTAACCCCCCGCTCCCTCGCTTCCACGACCACATCGGCAAACTCGGCCTGAAGCTTCTTGGGATCCTTCATCAACTCTTCCATAAATTTTTCCTGCTGTTTCTCAAACATTTTCTTTACTAGTTTAGCTTATTTTAAAGATAGCCCTCGTATTCTCTTACCGAAATCTCCCCCTCAACTTGGCGCAAGGTCTCCAAAACCACCGAAACCACGATCAGAATACCGGTTCCTCCCAAAGTAAAAGCCGTAATCCCGGTTAAAGCAGCCGCAACGGAGGGCAAAACGGCCATCAAACCTAAGAAAATTCCCCCAAATAAGGTGATGCGGGTAGTCACCCAATTCAAGTGATCGGCTGTGGCTTTGCCCGGTCGCACCCCCGGGATAAAGCTCCCCCGCTTCTTTAAGTTATCCGCTACATCATCAGGATTAAAGATAACGGTGGTGTAGAAGAAGGTAAAGAGAAAAACAAAAAGGAAATAAGAAGCGTTGTAGAGAAAACTGGTGGGTTCAAAGAGAACCACCACTTGGGCCGCAAGGCGGGAAATGGCCGGGTTAGCAACTCCGGTTAAATAACGGGCAATGGTTGGAGGAATTAAGACTAAAGCCACGGCAAAGATAATAGGAATTACTCCCGCCTGATTAATCCTTAAAGGAAGGAACGATGAGACCGCCGCCCGGGCGGAGCGCACCGAGTGCTGGATGGGAATACGCCGCACGGCCTCATTGATGATGACCACCCCTGCAAAAACCGCCAAAAAGAGGGCTAGAAAGAAAAATAAGCCAACAAACTGATTACCTTGG
>Ga0209751_10004066_pt1 | contig 14057 bp, 11 predicted proteins | sample RifCSP13_1_FD_184019 | JGI IMG/M metagenome (GOLD analysis project Ga0209751, IMG submission 184019) | Soil microbial communities from Rifle, Colorado - Rifle CSP2_sed 13_1 (SPAdes) (version 2) | ecosystem: Environmental > Terrestrial > Deep subsurface > Rock core/Sediment | place: Rifle... | reverse complement strand
CGCAGGTCGTCGTCGAGGAAGGCCACCGTGATCGGGAAGCACATACCGAACGTGTGCACCGATCTGGTCCCTTCGAGCAGCAGCGCCTCACCTGGGGGAAGCCGTGGTCGTCCTAGTAGGCCTCGCTTGCGCTCGAGCCGGGTGAGGGGAACCTCGGCCTCGAACCGGATCCCGCGGGGCCCGACGAGCATCTCGCGCCGCATGCCGAGACGCTAGCGCGAGGCAGTGACACGGGGGTTCCCGCCCACCGCGGCAGTCGCTAGGCTCTGGCTCCCATGCTGATGGAACGGTACCCCACGCCCAACAGCTCGCCCGGCCGCGAGGGACATCGCCCGCGCGCAGTGGTGCTGCACACGAACGCCGGGAGCTTCTCGGGGACCCTGCGATGGTTTGCCGACCCGACGAGCGGAGTGAGCGCTCACTACCTGATCGGTACGGACGGCCGCGTCGCCATGTTCGTCGACGAGACCGACACCGCCCGGCACGTGGGCCGCGTCCGTGAGCCGACGGCTTCGTTCCTCACCGACGACGATCCGAACCTGTACACGATCGGGATCGAGTTCGAGGATCACGGCGACCCTGCAGGCGCGCCCCGCACCGATCGGCAGTACGCGGTCGGGGCCGCCCTCCTCCGCTCGATAGTGGATCGATGGGAGATCCCGCTCAACCGGGACCACGTGGTCGGCCACCGCGAGATCTTCGTCGCCAAGAACTGCCCCGGGAACCTGGATGTCGATCGGCTGGTCGAGGAGGCAACTTCGTTGCCGGCCTTGCGCGCGATCCGATGAACGAGATCGTCTGCCTCCTGCCGGTTCGCAACGGCGCCCAGGACCTGACCGGGTACCTCGCCGCCGCGCCGGCGTGGTGCGACGCGATCGTCGCGCTCGACGACGGCAGCACCGACGAGACGCGCGATCTGCTCGAGGCGAGCCCGCTCGTGCGGATTGTGCTTACGAACCCGCGGCGGGAGACGCACGCCGGCTGGCATGACGGGGCGAACCGGAACCGGCTCATCGAGGCGGTGGCCGGGCTCGATCCGGACTGGATCGTCTCGGTGGACGTCGACGAGCGCATCCCCAACGACGACGCCGAGGCGATGCGCGCGTTCCTCGCCACAGACGCCTTACCCGGGCTCGCGTACGGCCTCCAGCATCTTCGGATGTGGGACGCGGACCGGTTCGACCCAGACGTGCGCTGGGTCTACCGACTGTTCGCGTTCCGTCCGGGACTCTCGTTCCCCGACGAGCGGCTCCACTTCAATCCGGTACCCACCGAGATCGCTCGTACGGCGTGGGTGCGAACGACGGTCCGCCTTCAGCACTTCGCGGCCTCGAGCGAGGATCGGATCGAGACCCGCCTCACCAAGTACCGGGAGGCGGACCCCGAAGGCGTCTACCCCGTGGGCTTCGGGGGGTTGCACGCTCCGCCGCATCAGGTCGAGGAGTGGGAGCCGCGCCCGTCGGGGCTTCCAGTACTCCCCGGCCCCGACGAGCAGCTCGGTCGGACGGCGGCCGGCGCGCTGCGACAGGACCGCGGCGGTCCGCTCTTGGTTGCCCTGGTGCCCGCCAAGGACTGCGAGGAGGATCTCCCCGGCTACTTCGAGTCGGTGAGTCGGGTGGCCGATGCCGTCGTGGCTCTGGACGATGGCAGCACAGACGGCACCCGCGAGGTGCTCCGTGCGCAGCCCCTCGTTCGAGTGCTGCTCGGGCGGCCGCGGCGCCCCGACTACCGCGGGTGGGACGACGCGGCGAACCGGGCGATGCTCCTCGAAGCGGCGGCGCGTCTGCAGCCGACCTGGATCCTGTCGCTGGACTCCGACGAGCGGATCGATCCGGACGACGCCCGCGCGCTGCGGACGTTCCTGGAGGAGGAGGCGGATCCGGCATTCGCCTACAGCTTCCGCGTGCACCGCATGATCGGTGATCTGGAGCACTTCGACCGGGCCGACCTGTGGGCCACAAGGCTGTTCGCGTTCGAGCCTGGGCAGGGGTTCTCAGGCGAGCGGCTCCACTTCGTGCCGGTGCCCGATTCGATCCCTCCCGATCGCTACGTGCCGACCACGGTTCGGATCCAGCATCTTGCGAGCTTGACGGAGGAGCGCCGTCGCGCGCGCTTCGAGAAGTACCGGCAGGCAGACCCGGCGGGCGCCTACCAGGACGACTACGGCGAGCTGCTCGCGCCGCCGGGTACCGTGCGGCCGTGGGAGCGCCGGCCCCTTGACCTTCCGGTCGTCCTCGAGCCGCGGGAGCTTCCCCCGCTGGAGGACGAGGAGCGATCCGCCGCCTTGGAGCTCGACGCCCCCGTGCTCTCGGCGATCGTGATCGCCAGGGACGACGAGGACCGGATCGAGCGGACCGTTCGATCCGTCGTCGAGCAGCGAACCCCGGAGCCTTTCGAGGTGATCGTCGTGACGAGCGGGAACGACCGGACGGCAGAGATTGTGCGGGAGCGTTTCCCAGATGTCACGCTCGTCGAGCTCGACCGGCCGGCGCTGCCCGGCGAGGCCAGGAACGCGGGTCTCTCGGTCGCCCGGGGGGACTACGTTTCGTTCCCGGGCTCGCACGTTCTCTTGCCCGGCGGTAGCCTCGCGGCGCGTATCCGCGCACACCAGCTCGGCCACCCGATGGTGACCGGAACCACGCTGAACCTGACCGACACTCCGGCGGGTTGGGCCTCGTACTTCCTCGACCATTCCACGGTGCTGCCCGGGAGGCCGTCGGGCGAGCTCGGCGTGCCGCCCGCGCACTGCTCCTACGACCGGGAGTTCCTCCTCCGGATAGGCGGTTTCCCCGAGGACCTTCGGGCCGGGGAGGATACGGTCGCGAACGTGCGCCTATCTCGTCTGGGCTACCGCGCGTACCGGGCGGCCGACGTCGTGCTCTACCACGACAGCCCATGCCGGGATGCTCTCCGGCTCGTCCGCCATCACTTCTCGCGGGGTCGTGGCCTGGGTCGCATCCTTCTCGAGAGCGCTCCCGTGGGGGGCCGGCTGCTCAACCGCGGGATGGTCCGCTTCCGCCTCTTCGGCTATCTTCCGACTCGCCTGTCCCAGACCGCCCAGAACGTCGCGCGCTGGGGCGACGACGAGCTGCGTCGCCGGTACCGTTCGGTGCGGCATCTCGTGACGCTGGGGGCGAGCGCCGCGTTCGCGGGGACCTGGTTCGAGATCGTCCGCCCGGCGCCCGGCAAGATGCGAACGCTGTTCGGCAAGCCGGCCCTTCACGTCGTCTTCGCGGGGCTCGACCGCCGTGGCGTCTTCCGCGTCGGCAGGACCGACGTGCTGCTCGTCGCCAGGATCGAGCCCCTATCCGGACGCGCGCGGATCCTCTCGCTTCCCCGGGACCTGCTGGTGGACATCGCGGGAACCGGGCCGGGCCGGCTGAACGAGGCCTACTTCGACGGAGCCGACGGCGTTCCGGAGGATCCCAAGGCCGGGATGCGGCTACTCGCGCGGACACTGCGGAACACGCTATCGGTTCCCATCCACGGTTGTGTCGTGGTGGACTTCGACGGTTTCCGCCGTTTGGTGGACGCCCTTGGAGGGGTTGAGATCGAAGTCCCGCACGCGATCGACGACGAGTTCGTCGGCGAGGATGGCGAGCTGTTCTCGGCGCACTTCCGGCCTGGGCGACAACTTCTCGACGGCGACGCGGCGCTCACGTATGCGCGCACGCGTCGGGCCGACGGCGACCGCTGGCGTCGGCAGCGTCACGTCGACATCTCGGTCGCGCTCGTGCGTGCGGCGCTGCGGGTTCGCTCGCCCGGTCGCGCACTCCGTGTGGTTCGTGCGGCGGCCTCTGCCATCACGACCGACCTCTCGATCCCGCGCCTCGCGCTCGCGGCGCAGGCCCTTGCGCGGGCGGTAGGGAGGCGCCTGACGATCGTTTCCGTCGCGCCTCCACTGGTCCGCTCCGTCCGGACGGAAGAGGGTAGATGGGTTCACCGGGGGGATCCGGTCGAGATCGCCGGCTTCGTGCGCCGCCGGTGGGTGGTGGGCGAACCCGAGGATCGGCCTGGGGAGCCGGTTGGCCGGTCGGATCAGGTGACGTCGATCGTCTTCGGCTTGGAGTAGCCGGACGTTTCGCCGTTGCTGGTCTTCCGGAGTCTCGCGCGGAACGCGAACCTGCCCGCCCGATTCGGCGAGAAGGTCGCCTCCTTGGCCGTGGCTCCGATCTTCCAGTCGGAGAACGAGGCGTCGCTGGGACGCTTCCGCTGGACGTCGTAGACGTAGTTCGACGGCGCGTCCCGCGAGGCCCACCGGATCGTGAAGACCGTACCGACCGGCCCCGACGCGGGATCCACCTTCATCGGGACCTTGATCGTGCCCGTCATGGGGAACGTGGGGTGCGAAAGTTCGCTGCAGATGTAGGTGTAGGTGCCCGCCGCGATGAATCGCTTGAAGAAGTCCGACCCCTGGGTCATCGGTCCGGAATCGAAGTACTTCATCCCTGTGGTGTCGGTCGCGGTGTGGTTGTGCGTAGCGAGGGAGCTATTGTGCCACTGCACCTGCCTGCCCGGAGCAGCGAGCTTGGCAAGCGCCGGCGTGAACGAGTAGTCCGCCACGAGGATGTAGAAGTCGCCGCCGGCCGCCGCGGCCGGCACCGCTCGCAGGACGTCGGCGTACGCGACCGCCGCGCCGATCGACACCCCCGAGGCGACGAGGCGGCGCAGGAACGCACGCCGGCTCATCTGACCCTCTAGGTACCGCTCGACCAGCTCGTCCTTGGACACGTCGCCTCCGGGGGGCCGTTGGGGCGGAGCCTATGCGGAGCGGGAGGGGGAGCGCAAGTCGACGGTCAGGAGGCGCGATGGACGGGTTCGCCGCCCACGATCGTGAGCTCGACGCGGGCCTCCTTGACCGCTTCGGGCGGCAGCGCGAACAGGTCCTTCGACAGGACGACGAGGTCGGCGTGCTTCCCCGGTGTGATCGAGCCCCGGTCGCCCTCGCAGAAGTTCGCCCAGGCGCCGCCCATCGTGTAGGCGCGGATCGCGGTCTCGACGTCCACTGTCTCCTCCGGGACCCAGCGTTCGCTCCCGTTGAGCGACGCGCGAGTCAGCGCCGTGTAGATCCCGATCAGCGGGTCCATCTCGGCGACGTTCCAGTCACTCGAGAACGCGAGCGGAGCGTCCGCCTCTTCTAGGCTCCGGAACGCCCAGGCGAACCGCGACCGATCGGGGCCGACGTTCTCCCGCCACTCTCCGACGATGTCTGGCGCGCAGTGGCGCGGCTGCATGCACGGCACAACGCCGAGCTCCCGGAACCGCGGGATGTCTTGCGGTGAAAGGCACTCCACGTGCACGAGCTGATGCCGCGCATCGCGGGGGCCGTTGACCCGTTGCGCGTGCTCGATCGCGTCGAGCGCGGTCCGGATCCCACGGTCGCCGATGGCGTGGGTGAAGATCTGGAACCCCCGGCGGTCAAGCTCGGCGATCAGCTCGGCGAACTCGGCCGGATCCCAGAAGGTGTCGCCGCGGTCGTCGGGCCCGCCCCCGACGTAGGGCTCTAGCATCGCGGCCGTCCGCGGCTCGATCACGTCGTCGATGTAGAGCTTGATCGGCGCGACTCGGAACCGGTCGTCGTCGTAGGTTCGCTTCGCCTCCTCGAACGCGTCGAGGTCGTCTGGGGTCGTCCCGTGCGGGTAGAAGAGCGCGGCGGTGATTCGGGACTTGAGAGCACCGTCGTCACGCGCCCGGGCGAAGAGCTCGAGGTCGTCGAGCGAGTTCTGCGGCTCGACGATCGTGGTGATGCCGTAGCGGGCGGCCATGCCGACCGCGTCGACCAGTCGCCGGTAGCGGTTCTCGGGCGAGTACGAGGGAACGACCTCCTCGAGCGCCCGCTGGCCGTCCCGCGAGAGCCCGAGGACGGCGAAGTCCTTCACGAAGCCGGTCGGCTCGCCGTCGTCGTCGAGGACGATACTGCCGAACGCAACGCGCGTGGTCCCAGGGCCGATGCCTAGCCGCCCCATCGCGAGCCGATTCACCCAGACCGTGTGGTAGTCGTATGAGAACAGGAATGCGGGTCGGCCTCCGGTCAGGCCCTCGAGGTCGTCGGCCGTCGGCGCGCGGCCGCCCGGGATCGCGGTGTAGTTCCAGCCCTCGCCCTCGATCCACTCGAGCTCGGGGTGGGCCTCGGCGTGCCGGGCGATGCGCGAGCGGATCTCCTCGAGCGTCGTTGCGTCGTTGAGATGCACAGCGAGCGGGTTCGAGCCGGGCCTCACGTGGATGTGGCTGTCGATGAACCCCGGGAGGACGAGGCGACCGCGGGCGTCGATCACATCGGTCCGGGGACCTATGTGCGCGGATGGATCGTCGCCGACCCAGGCGATCCGGTCACCGCGGATCGCCACCGCCGCGGCCCACGGCCGCGCTACGTCCACCGTGTAGACGCGCGCGTTCGCGATCACCAGGTCGGCGGTCTCGCCCATGGACGCATGGTATGCGATGGAGCGGAACGGCCCCCCTGGGTTCGCAGCCAGCCTCAGATTCACCCTCGGCCCACCGGCCGGCACGGCATCACGCCGCGGGATGTGGCTTCTTCGCGGGGCCGGCGATCCTCGAGGCGGTGACGTGCTTGGGACGGTGAGCGATGAGGGCTCTGGTCCCTATTTCGTGAATGCGAAGTAGGCCAGGTGCGTCGTGAAGTCGTTCAGCCGCACGGTCAGCTGGCGGCAGGTACCGGCCCACGCCTTGTCGGTCTTCCAGACGTAGACGTACTGGTCGGTGGCGGCGTCGTAGGAGAGGCTGCTCGATCCGGCCGTCACGGTTTGTTCTATGTCGTCGAAGGTGGCAGATGCGTCGCATTCGATCTTCTGAGACACCGGGTAGCCCGTGTCGAGGACGTTCAAGCCCTGGTCCCCGTTCAGGCTGAACTTGACGGGCACGGCGCTCCCCGCCCTGGTGAGGTTGAAGACGAAGGTCGGTCCCGGTCCGGGATTGTCGACCGGCCGGAAGAAGCCGCTGAAGTCGTACAGCGGTTGCCAGGCAGGCTCAAGGTCGGTCGCTGAGTTATTGGTGAGGTTGGTCTGCCCACTGCCGTTGGCGTTCATCACGTAGATCTCAGGGGTTCCATCGCGATAGCTCGCGAAGGTGATCTTCGTGCCGTCGGGTGACCAGTCGGCTGATTCATCGGCAGACGCAATGTTGGTGAGGTTCGTCTGGTTGGTCCCATCAGCATTCATCACGAAGATGTCCTGATTGATGCCGGCGAAATCGCGGACTGATGAGAAGGCGATCTTCGTGCCGTCGGGCGACCAGGAGGGGTTGGAATCGGGTACGGAGTTGTTCGTAAGTCTGCTCTGGTTCGTACCGTCGGCATCCATCACGTAGATCTCAGGGTTGCTGATGCCGTCGCGGTAGCTCGCAAAGGCGATCTGGGTGCCATCAGGCGACCAGGTAGGCCCGATGTCATCTGCGGAGTGATTGGTGAGGTTGGTCGGCCCACTGCCGTTGGGGTCCATCACGTAGATCTCCATGTTGCCGGTGCGGTTGCTTATGAAGGCGATCTCGGTACCATCGGGCGACCAACACTGAGGGTCGACGCCATCGAATGCGGAGTTATTGGTGAGCCTGGTTGTGTTGGTGCCGTCGGCGTCCATCACGTAGATCTCAGGATTGCCGTCGCGTTCGGAAGTCAGGGCGATCTTGGCGCCGTCGGGTGACCAGCAAGCTGCAAGTTCGTTGGCGGAGGTGAAGGTGAGCCTGGTCGGGTTGGTGCCGTCGGCGTTCATCACGTAGATCTCTTGGTTGCCATCCCGGTTGGAGATGAAGGCGATCTTGCCGTTGAGACCGGGGGAGGCCGCCTGGCTGGCAGGAGGCGAAGTAGCGGCGGTAACCATCAGGCCGGCGGCCAGGGCTCCCCTGGCGACCGCGAGCTTAAGAAGCGCTCGTCTGCGGGGTCCTAAAGTGACCGCTGCTCGCTTCTCGTTCGTAGCCGCTGCCTGCCGTCCCAGTACGCCCTGCGGGTGCCTTACTCCTTCGGTCACGTCCTGTCAACTCGTGGGGAAGTCACGGATGCGTTCCGCGGCTCACGGGGGCGAGCGACTACCGTTTCGCCGTGCTGCGGTACACGTCGATCGGCGATCTGGACAGCACCTTCAGCGGCGACGGTATGGTCTTCGCGGACTTCGGTGCGGACAACGACATAGCTCGAGGCGTCGCTCCCGCCTCGGGCGGCCGCATCGTGGTCGGCGGCCTGGCGAACTCGTTGGTGAGTTCGGACTTCGGTCTCGCGTTCTTCCGGCCGAACGGGAGGCGTGACGGCCAGGCGGCAGGGCAGGGACTGGTAGTGGCGGATCTGGGCGGTAACGACCGCGCCAACGCTCTCGCCCTTCAGCCCGACGGCCGGATCGTCCTGGCCGGAACGTCCGACGGGGACTTCGCTCTCACCCGACACCTGGGGGTACTGAGCAGCGCCGAGGGACCGAGATGTGGGCCGGGCAGGATTCGAACCCGCGACACGAGGGTTAAAAGCCCCCTGCTCTAACCAGGCTGAGCTACCGGCCCCGGACCGATTCTAGGGGCGGCTCCGGCCTCTCGAGGAGGTAAAGGTCCCCCGAGCCGGCGCCGATAGCCCTTCAAGGGGTACGCCATGCGTCGGGAGCCCACCGTTTCTGAACGGATCAGCCGCGAGGCCAGGGTCGTCGGCCTGCGGGGATTCACCTCGCCGTCGCTCGAGGCCGTTGAGCGACGGCGGATGCAGCTCTGGATCCTTGCGGCGGTTCTCCTCGTCGCCCTAAGCACCGGCGCCGTCGCCCTCTCCTTGCTAGATGCGCCCTTCACGGGATCGGCGAACCCGGGGATCCTGCGTCTCGCCATCGTCCTGCTCTCGATCGCCTTCTGCGTGTACGCGATCGAGAAGGAGCTTCACCTTCGCCGTCTCGCACGCCTCCTGGTCGACGAGCGCGTCCTGACCACTGCGCTCTCGAACCGTCTTCACGAGGTCTCTCTCCTCCTCGAGGCCGGCAAGGCGATGAACTCCGTCCTCGAGCTGGAGGTGGTCCTGGACGTCATCCTCCGAGGTGCGCTGGAGCTGCTTTCTGGGACCAGCGGGTCGGTCATGCTCCTCGACAATGCCGAGCTCGTCGCGGCATCCGTGCGTGGGAACGACCGGGCAAGAGGTCGCCGCGTCCCGCTGGGGGAGGGCATCGCCGGACATGTCGCGCTCACCCGCGAACCCCTCCTGATCGAGGGCCCAGTCACGTCCGAGGACTTCCCGGGCCACGAGCCGCGCGAGCAGACCGTCGAGAGCGCGATGTGTGCCCCCCTCATGCACCGGGGCGAGGTTCTGGGAGTGCTGAACGTGAACGCCGATCACGGCCGGGAGTTCACCGAGTACGATCTCCGCGCGCTCTCCCTCTTCGCCGAGCAGGCCGCGGGGGCGATCGCGAACGCGCGCCTGTATGAGACGGAGCTCCAGCACGTCGCCAAGCTTCTCGAGCTCGACCGCCTGAAGTCCGAGTTCGTCGCGCTCGTCTCTCACGAGCTCCGCACGCCTCTCACGTCGATCCTGGCAGCGGCCGAGACGGCGCGGCGGCCCGAGCTCCGTGACGAGCTCGACGAGCTGATCGAGATAATCGTGCGGCAAGGCCGCCGTCTGTCCACGATGGTGGAGGATCTGCTCACTGCAGCGCGCCTGGAGAAGGATGCCACTCTGCCCGCCGTGACGGACGTGGACGTTGCAGCGCTGGTTCGTCTCGCCGCTCGTGACTTCGAGGTTGCCGGACGCCCTGTGGTGGTGGTGGCTCCGGACGAGGCGGTCGCGCGCGGCACTCCCGATTCCCTACGGCGCGTGATCGACAACCTCGTCGACAATGCCCACAAGTACGGCGCTCCTCCCGTGCGCGTCGTCGTCGAACCCCGCGGCGGATCGGTCCTGCTGTCCGTGATCGACGCCGGTCCCGGAGTCCCCGAGGACAAGCGCGAGTGGATCTTCGAGCGGTTCGCCCGCATGGAGGACAACCGCGACGACCCCGGCCTCGGTCTCGGCCTGCCGGTCGTGCGTGGCCTGGTGCTAGCGTGCGGCGGAGCGATCCGGGTCGAGGACGGGGCCGGTGGAGGCGCGGCCTTCCGCGTCTGGCTTCCGGTCTCCGAGCGCGTCGGCGCCGGGAGGCAGGCGACGTGATCCCTCGTCACCCCCGCGTTCTCATCGTCGAGGACGAGCCGGACACCCTCCTGGTTCTCCGCATCAACCTGGATGCCGCCGGCTTCGTGACTTCCCTGGCCGCCGACGGAGCGACCGCCCTCGGGCGGATCGAGGAGGAACGACCGGACGTGGTGCTTCTGGATCTCATGCTTCCGGTCGTGGACGGCTGGAGCGTCCTGGCGGATCTGCGAAGTCGTCCGGCCGCCCCCCGAGTCGTCGTCTGCTCGGCCAAGGGAAGCGAGCGCGACTTCGCGCAGGCCGAGGAGATGGGGGCGGCGGCCTACGTCACGAAGCCCTTCGTCCTGGAGGACGTCGTGGCGGCACTGTGGGAGGCGCTCATCCGCCCGGCTCCGGCCTGGGAGCCGAATCGCGAGCCGGGCCTGCTGCCCGGCTGGGAGGGTTAGGAGCCGGTCTCGCCTCCGGCACCCGGCAGATACCGGTTCGTGATGGGGAGGCGCCGATCGCGCCCGAACGCCTTCGGCGTGATCTTCACGCCGGGTGCCGCCTGGCGGCGCTTGTACTCGGCCCGGTCGATCATCTGCACCACGCGCTCCACGAGATCCGGGTCGGCGCCGGCCTCGACTATCTCCTCTGGGGAGCGGTCCTCCTCCACGTAGGCCTCGATCACGGGATCGAGCTCCTCGTAGGGCGGCAGCGAGTCCGTGTCCTTCTGGTCAGGCCGGAGCTCGGCCGACGGCGGCTTGTCGATGACCCGTTCGGGGATCGGCGGCTCTGTGCCCTGCGCGTTCCGCCACCGCGCCAGCTCGTACACGAGCGTCTTCGGCACGTCCTTGATCGGCGCGAAACCACCGGCCATGTCTCCGTAGAGCGTCGCGTAACCGACCGCGTATTCGCTCTTGTTACCGGTGGCGAGAACGAGGGCGCCGAACTTGTTCGAGATGGCCATCAGCAGGTTCCCGCGGATGCGGGCCTGGAGGTTCTCCTCGGCCACACCTTCATCCGTCCCGCGGAACGCGTCCTCGAGCACGGACAGGTAAGCCTTGAACACGTCGTCGATCCGGACCTCGTCGATCCGGATCCCGAGGGTGCGGGCGACCTCGAGCGCGTCTTCGACGCTCTCGGCCGACGAGTACGTCGAGGGCATCGCGAGCGCGCGAACCGCGTCGGGTCCGAGCGCGTCGGCGGCAAGTACGGCGGTGAGAGCCGAGTCGATCCCGCCGGATAGCCCCAGCACGACCTCGTGGAAGCCGTTCTTGCGCACGTAGTCCCCGAGGCCGAGTACGAGGGCCCGGTATACCTCCTCAGGCCCTTCCGGCCACGAGACACGCGCGTCACCGAGGAGAGTCGCATACGTCCTCCCGCGCTCGTTCTCCCGCAGCTCAACGACGAGCAGGTCCTCCTCGAACATGGCAGCGTGGTGCTCGAGGTCGCCCTCTGGGGAGACGACCATGCTCCCGCCGTCGAACACGAGCTCGTCCTGGCCGCCGACGGCGTTCACGTAGACGATCCACGCACCTGTCTCCCGCGCGCGGTCGGCGCAGATCCGAAGCCGCTCGTCGCTCTTGCCGCGGTGATACGGCGAGCCGTTGATGTTGACTACGATGGGAACGCGCGAGTACGCGTCGAACGGCGGGCCCGGCTGCCACGCGTCCTCGCATACCGACACGCCAAGGTCCGAGGACGCGACGCGTACCGTGCACGCCGCCTCGCCTGGTGCGAAGTACCTCTTCTCGTCGAACACGCCGTAGTTGGGGAGCTTCACCTTGTGGTAGCGAGCGGCGACCGAGCCCCCCTGGAGGAGGCCCGCCGCGTTGTGCATCCCACGCGCGCTCGCGTCGACGAAGCCCGCCAGCACCGCGCAGCCGGCCGCGGTTCGTCGCGCGAGTTCCTCCAGAGCCTCCAGGTTGTCCTCGACGAACCGCGGCCTGAGCACCAGATCCTCCGGCGGGTAGCCGGTGATCGCCAGCTCCGGGAAGCAGACGATGTCGGCGCCGGCCTCGGTCGCCCGGGCCGACCAGGAGGTCAGCCGCTCGACGTTCCCATCGAGGTCGCCGACGGTGGTGTTCACCTGGCCGAGCGCCATGCGGAGCACGACCTCAGCCTATCGCGGTGGCGCCTCCGGCCCCCTACGATGCGCTCGTGCGTCGGGCGAGCGCGGTCATAACGGCGGCGGTCCTGCTCTTCGGAGCGGGGCTCGTGTGGGTCGTGCGGGCGGCGCCCCTGGAGGCCGGCAGCTACTTCTTCTGCGGGCGGCACCAGGTCGCTGACCGGGGGGAGTCCTGCATCGTCGAGTACCACGACGGCAGGGACTTGCTCTGGGCGTTCTCGGTCCGGAACGGTGGCCCCGTCGGCGTCACGGTGACCGGCGTCGTGGCGCCGAGAGACGGGTTGTTGCTGGCGGCGGAGCTTCTGATGTGGCCCCGCAACGGTGTCGAGGGTTTCGACGAGGACGCGTTCGTGCCGTTCGCTCCCTTCGAGCTCCCGCCGGGGCAGGAGCGGGTGATCGCCTACGTGTCCCGATTCGGCGGGTGTGAGGACTACGTGTCTGCGACGTCGGCGACCATCGGGAAGGTCGAGGTGCGGTTCCGGTTGCTCGGGGTCCCGCGCGGTCAGGAGACGGAGCTCCTCCGGAGCATCGAGGTTCCGGCCCCGGTGGACTGCCCCGGCCGCTAGGACCTACCCTGTGCCGCCGATGTCCACGTTGTAGGCCTCCCAGACGAGGTCCGAGCCTTTCTGACGGTGGCGAACGATCCGCCCGAGCAACTGCTGGATCTCCTCGCGCGCCTCGTCGACCTCCCATCCGCGCTCGAGGTCGTCGCCTTCGAGTCGCACCGAGAGCGCGCGAAGGAGCTCCTGGATCTCGGGGTGGTCGTAGTGGAGACGCTGCACCTTGCCGGCGAACTGCGGCGCGCGCTGGATGATCTCCTCGTAGAGACCGCCCTGCTGCTCGGTGACCTCGACGTGCTCGTCGAAGGCGTCGCGGAGGCGATGCATCGCCTGAGCCACGGCCTGCCTCCACGCGTCGATCCGGCCGGCGGCGGGCCCGGAGATCGCGTCCTCGAGGGCTACTAGCGCGTCGTGGAGCTCCCCGCGCCGCTTCGCGGCCTCCTCGAGCTTCGGCGTCCAACGCTCGTCGTGGGGCTCCATGGCATGAGTCTAGGCGCCGCGCGGTCGAGCGCGCAGGTCTGTTGCCGCCGGTAGGCGCCGGATACACTCGGCCGGAAGGGGTCCGAGGGGGCACAGGCCAGGATGAACGACGTCGCGGCGGACAGGTCCGAGGCCGTGCGGCCGTACGTCCCGCGGCTGCTCTTACAGTGGGTGGCCGAGGCCCCGGAGACGAGGTTCCGCGAGCTCGAGGGCTCGGTCGTGTTCGTCGACATCTCGGGATTCACCGCGATGTCGGAGCGGCTCGCGCGGCTCGGGAAGGTCGGTGCCGAGGAGATCACCGGCGCGATCGAGTCCTGCTTCACGGCGCTCCTCGCGGTCGCCTACGCGAACGGTGGCGGCCTGCTCAAGTTCGGCGGCGACGCGTTGCTCCTGTTCTTCTCCGGCGAGGGGCACACGGAGCGCGCGTGCCGGTCGGCGGTGTGGATGCGACGGACCCTCCGCGAGGTCGGGCGGCTCGAGACGCCGGCCGGCCTCGTCCGGCTCCGGATGTCCGTCGGCGTGCACAGGGGCCTGTTCCACTTCTTCCTCGCCGGCGATTCCCACCGGGAGCTCGTGATCACGGGACCGGCCGCGAGCGAGACGGTCGAGATGGAGTCCGCGGCCGCGGCGGGCGAGATAGTGGTGAGTCCGGCGACCTCGGCCTCGCTTCCGGCGAGCGCGCTCGGCGCGCCGAAGGGACCGGGGATCCTGCTGCGGCGCGCGCCAACGTCGGCGCGTTTCGAGGCGGCCGAAGATGTACCGATCACCGCTGGCGTGGAGGCCTGCATCCCGGTGGCGATACGCGATC
>Ga0209751_10004065_pt1 | contig 14058 bp, 14 predicted proteins | sample RifCSP13_1_FD_184019 | JGI IMG/M metagenome (GOLD analysis project Ga0209751, IMG submission 184019) | Soil microbial communities from Rifle, Colorado - Rifle CSP2_sed 13_1 (SPAdes) (version 2) | ecosystem: Environmental > Terrestrial > Deep subsurface > Rock core/Sediment | place: Rifle... | reverse complement strand
CTCCGGAGGGCGGTTCGCGATCACGATGCTGAGGGTCGCGGTGTCCCACGCCGCCCCGTCGTCCGTGACCGTGAGCGTCACCGGGAAGGTCCCCTTGGCGATGTACAACTTTGCGACGACCATCCCGCTCGCGATCGTCCCATCCCCGAAGTTCCACGCATAGGACACGAGGGTTCCATCGGTGTCCGAGGAATTCGTTGCGTTGACGGTGACCGGCACGCCGATGTAGGAGGGGTTCGGCGCAGCCGTGAACGCGGCGGAGGGCGGTATGTTGCCGCCGGCAAAGATGACAATCGTCTGCGTGGCGGTGTCGGTGAACGTGTCGTTGTCCGTCACGGTCAGGATCACATCGAAGGAGCCTGCGGACCCGTATGCATGGACCGCCGTCACGCCGCCCCCGAGGTTGCCGTCCCCGAAGTCCCACGCATAGGAGACGATCGTCCCGTCGGGGTCCGAAGACGCGCTCGCGTCGAATGAGACGGGCACGCCGACGTTCGCGGGAGACGGGGTCGCGGTGAACGATGCGACCGGCGGCTGGGCCGTGTCCCAATATCGGTAGATCGTGCTGGGGGTCGTGAACCAGATCGCCCCGTCGGGGCCCGCCTCGACGTCGAGGATGATGCCCGGTGCGGTCAGGATCGTCGACTCGCCGAGGATGGTGTCGTAGTTCGGCGGTGCAAGGTCCAACCTCCGAAGACGGTTCCAGTTCACGTCCCCGAAGATCAAGTCGCCCTGGTACGACGGAAAGAACGGGCCCGCGTAGACCGCGGCGTTCGTCGGAGCGACCATCGGGGGTCCCGAGAACCAGATGGGGAGGACGGGGCTGGGTCCGTCGCGGTTCGTGTTCTGCGGCGCGGGCGGCGGCGAGGCGCACGTCTGCGTCGGCCCCCAGCCAAAGTTTCCGCCAGAGACGAGGAGGTTTACCTCGTCATTGCAGTTGGGCCCGTTCTCCGTCACGAATACACGTCCCGTCGTGGGGTGGAAAGCAAGGCCGAACATGTTCCGGTGTCCGTATGTGAAGATGAAGTTGTCCTGGCTCAGGCTACCGTAAAACGGATTGTCCGTGGGGACCGTGCCATCGTCGTTCACCCGGAGGACCTTTCCAGCACGATTCGTAAGAAGTTGCGAGTTCGAGGGCGGCCCGGTGTCGCCCGTGGTCACGTACAGCTTCCCGTCCGGGCCGAAGCCGAGGATGCCGCCGTTGTGGTTGCCACCCATCGGGATTGGGGCGAGGAGGGCACCGACGAGCGACCCCGTGTTTCCCGCCCCGGAGAGGCGGACGACGCGGTTGTACTGCGTGCCGTTCGTCACGTCGTCAAAGGATTGGTACGCGTACACGAAGGGCGTAGTCGGGTACGCGGGATGGAGCGCGAGTCCGAGGAGACCCTGCTCGCCGGCCGTGAGGGTGTTCGTCAGCGTGTAGTACGGCGCGGGAAGGAGGACATCGTTCTCGATCACCCGGACACTCCCGGTGTTCCTCTCCGCGAAGAAGAGGCGCCCGTCCGATGCGAAGGCGAGCGCGATCGGCCAGTCGAGCCCTGTCATGTACACGTCGAGCTGCCCCGCCGCTCGGACCGCGGGGGGCGAGAGCGCAGAGAACGTGGCGGTCAAGAGGATGGAGACCGCGACCGCGGCCGCGGAACGCATGCATCGACATCGGCGAATCCGGACAAGTAGGTTTGCCAGAAGCCCGCGGATAATACCGAACGTTTATGGGCTCCATCGTGCGTCCCGCGCCCGGGAGACGCATGACGGACATCGAGGAAATCAGCAAGATTGTGAAGTCGGAGCTTGGGAACCGGGGGTACGTGGTGAACCTCCACGCCCACCGCGAGGGGGACTACGTCGTCGGGCGGCTGGCGGTCACGAGTGCGGAGACGGACCAGACCGTCGCGAAAGTCGTCGGCGTGGGCAACGTCGAGGACCTCAACCTGTGCTTCGGGGTCGACGCGGAGGGCACCGTGCGCGACCTCGTCGTGAAGATGCTCGGTGCCTGGGAGGGCGTTCGCGGACTCATGCCCACGTTCGAAATCAAGGCGCCGAAGGCCTGAACGTCTCGACGCAACCTAGAAATAGCGCCATCCCCCCTGAGGGCCGACCCTCATGGACTCCTCCCGGATTCTTGTGGCACTCCAAGAGCAGGACCGATGGCGGGAGCGCCACGCGAAGCTCGAGGACCGTCTCCGGTCCGTCCGAGCCAGGAAGCGGTTCTTCCAACGCGAACTCGACGCCGTCCGCCGGAGGGTCGCCCGGCTCGAAGAGGCCTTGTCGGAAACGGCCGGACGCACCTCCCGTGACGTCTCGATCGCTTCCGCGGGACGGATGCGGTGAGGCCATGGAACCCAACGATGCAGCCTCCGCGGAACTCGTGCGCTGGCGCCTCCGGGAGCGCGAGGTCGAGGCCGTCCTGCGTGAGACGGAGAGCGAGGAGCTCCGCCTGTCCGAGGAGCTCGCGAAGGTCGACGAGCAGGCGGGGTACTACGACTCCCTCGCCGGGGACATGAAACGGGACGTGCAGCCGCCGTCCCTGTACGGCCTCATCCGGTCCCTTCGCTGGTGACCCCGTGCGCGTCCAGTGGGAGGGGAGGACCCTCGACCTGAAGACCGTCTGGATGGAGCCCCCCACGGTCCGGATGATCGACCAGCGCCACCTCCCGCACGAGCTGCGCATCTTCGTTGCCGAGTCCTACCGGGACGTCGCGACCGCGATTCGAGAGATGGTCGTGCGGGGCGCGCCCGCGATCGGTGCGGCCGCCGCCTACGGAATCGCCCAAGCGGTCCTCCAGGGGGTCGAGCCGGAAGAGGCAGCGGAGGCGCTGCGGGACACGCGGCCGACAGGGCACGACCTCTTCTACGCCATCGAATACATGCTCCGCGAAGTCGGACGCGGCGAGGATGCGCTCAAGGCCGCGGAGGCGTACGCGCGGCTCGACGAGGAACGATGCCGGATGATCGGGCAGCACGGAGAGCGCCTCGTCAAGGCGGGCTCCCGGATCCTCACGCATTGCAACGCGGGGGCGCTCGCCTGCGTGGACATCGGCACGGTCACGGCACCCCTCCGGCTCGCGCACGCGCAGGGCCGGAAGTTCCTCGTCTATGTCGACGAGACTCGGCCGCGTCTCCAGGGCGCGAGGCTCACCGCCTGGGAGCTGGCGCAGGAAGGGATCGACCACGTCGTGATCGCGGACAACGCCGCCGGCCTGCTCATGCAACGCGGCCAGATCGACTTCGTCCTCGTGGGTGCGGACCGGATCGCCGCGAACGGGGACGTCGCGAACAAGATCGGGACGTACGAGAAGGCCGTCGTCGCGAAAGAAAACGGAATCCCGTTCTACGTCGCCGCGCCGACGAGCACGATCGACTTCGCACTCCGGAGCGGAAAGGACATCCCGATCGAGACGCGGCCGGAGGACGAGGTCCTCGTCATCGCGGGCGAGCGGATCGGACCCGAGGGCACACGCGCACTGAACCCCGCGTTCGACGTGACGCCGGCGAAGTACGTGACCGCGTTCATCACCGAGCGAGGCATCGTCCGCCCGAGAGATCTGGGCACCCTGAAGGGACCCGGACGGGGCGGTTCGCCGAGACCCCCACGCAGCTCGTCGCGGAGCGCGTCGCCCGCCAAGGGCAAGCCGACGAAGCCACACCGCCCGGCCTCGTCGCGGAGGACGCGACCTGATAGGAAACCGACGTCGAGGCAGCGACGACGTTGAGGCAGCGACGACGTTGAGGGATTCCACGAAAGCTTTGATATAGCCCCCGGTCGTGAGCGTACCGTGAACTGCGTCGTGTGCGGCTATCAGGACGCGAGTACGCTCTGCCCGCGGTGCGGAACGGACCTGCGCCTTCTGGCGCGAGAGGCGGGCGAGGCGCGCCTCGAGATCGCGCACGTCGGCCACGTAGCGTCCGTGTCGGAGGACCGTGCGGACCGCAAAGCCCCGAAGCGCTCCGGCTGAGGCCGCCAACCTTTTAACCGCCTCTCCGGTTCCGCGCGCGATGCACCTCGTCACGACGTGGTTCGGCTCCTTTCTCCTCGACGACGACGGGAAGGTCCTCGCTGCCAAACCCTTTCCGAAAGACGCGGACGGGATCGCGGATCGGCTCGTGAGGGTCGAGGCGTGGCAGGTGCTCGACGAGGAGCGCGCATTTCTCGACGCGCAGGACGAGGTGTTCGTCCACGAACCGCGCCTCGAGCGCGCGGGCGGGAACTTCACCCGGGACGCCGCCCCGTTCCTCAAGCCCGAGGACTCCGGTTTCGATCGAGAGTTGCTGCACGCCGCCATGCGGGCGCTCGCGAGGCGCCGGATGCGGAAAGCCGTCGGACCGGACGACTACGCGGCTCAGGCCGTGGCGGCGTTCGACGATCTGCAGGAGGTCTCGAACCAGCTCCTCGAACGCCTCCGGGAGTGGTACGGTCTGCACTACCCCGAGCTCGCGAAGTCCGTTGACGACGTGCAATTCCTCGACCTCGTCGCCGAGTACGGGGATCGCGCCCGGATGCCCACGCCTGGAACCTCGAGCGTCGGCGGCGAGCTGCCCGACGCCGACCGCGAGGCGATCATGGGATTCGCCGTCCTCGCGCGAGACGTCATCCGCCGGAAGCGCGCGCTGGAGTCCCATTTGGCGGTGGAGATGAAAGAACTCGCCCCGAACCTCACATACCTCGCGGGACCGATCCTGGGGGCGCGCCTCGTTGCCCTGGCCGGCGGCCTCGAACCGTTGGCGCGCCTTCCCGCGGGCACGGTGCAGACGCTCGGTGCGGAGCGCGCCCTGTTCCGGCACATCCGGGAGGGGGCACGCCCCCCGAAACACGGCGTCCTCTTTCAACATCCTTGGATCCATCGCGCCCCTCGGTGGCAGCGGGGGGCGCTCACGCGCATCTTCGCCGGGAAGCTCGCGATCGCGGCGCGCGCGGACGCGTACTCACGCCGATTCATCGCCGAGGATCTGAAGGTCGAAGTCGAGAAGGCCATGGCGGAGGCGAAGCGGAAGCGCATGCACGCACCGCCGAGACGCCCGAGCCCTGTGAGGCGCCGAGGCGGGAGCCGCCGCTGATCACGCCTTCTTCCGGGCGCGACGAACGGCCAGGAGCGCGAAGGCGGTCCCTGCCGCCAAGATGGCGACGAAGGCCTCAAAGCCCGGCTGCCGCGGCGGCGTCGGTGGGCTGTTCACTTGGATGGAGCCGATCATTCCCGTGTGCGTCTCCGGCGTCGCGCCGCTGGAGTGCGGGTTGCACCAGAACTGCCACGTGCCGGCGTCCGCGGGCGCGATGGTGATGTTCACAAAGGCAACCGCCCCGGGCGCTAGGGTCACGTTCAGACCGAAGTGCGGCGCGGTGAACGTGTGGAGCGCCGCGTCTTGGTTCTCGATACGGAAGCGGATCAGATCGCCCACGTTCGCCGTGATCGTCGGGTCAGCGGGGCTCGTCGGCGAGTCGAGGCGGAACTCGAAGCCCGCGGCGATCAAGTCAACGTCGACCTCGTTCACCTGAATGAACCCGATCATTCCCGTGTGCGTCTCCGGCGTCGCGCCGCTGGAGTGCGGGTTGCACCAGAACTGCCATCGGCCGGCATCGGCAGTCGTTGCCGTGATGTTCACGAAGATCACGGCGCCCGCGGAGAGGTTCTGATCCACGCCGAAGTGAGGAACCGTGAGTGTATGGAGAGTCGCGTCCTGGTTCTCGACGCGGATGCGGATGACGTTGTCTCCGAGGAACCGCACCGTGTCGCCTACGGTCACCGTAATCGTCGGCTCAGGGGGATTCGTCGGGGAGTCGAGGTGGAACTCGAAACCTGTGGCGAAGAGGTTCACGTTCACGTCCGTGGCCGCCGCGGGCGTCCCGAAGGGCACGAGCAGAAGCACAACCAGCGGCAGGGCAAGGGAACAGCGCACCCGGGTCATCGCGCAGCCCCACGGCGCCTTCGTATTTACGGGTTTACCAAGAATCGCCTCGCGTTCCAAAGCGTTATATCCGGAGGTCCGTATCGACGCGCGGAATCGCGCCATGTCATGGGTCCAGTCGGAGATTCGGGAGCTCAAGGTCAATCGGTACGTCCTCGTCGACGAGGAGCCCTGCAAGATCCTTTCGATCCAGACCTCGAAACCCGGAAAGCACGGGGAGGCGAAGGCGAGGCTCGAGGTCGTCGGCATCTTCGACGGTCAAAGGCGGTCGATCGTGCATCCCGTGACGCACAAGGTGAAGGTGCCGGTGATCGACAAGCGGAAGGCGCAGATCCTGTCCGTACAGGGCGCGACCGCGCAGCTGATGGACCTGCAGACGTACGAGACGTTCGACATGCCAGTCCCTGAGGACATGAAGGCGGACGTGCTGGCGGGCGGCGAGATCCTGTACATGGAGGCAATGGGCCGCCGCCAGATGACGGTGCCCTGATGGCAGCCCTCTCGTTCGCGGACGCGAACGCTGCGTTCGACGACGCGGACATCGTCCTGTACGGAGTTCCGTACGACCGCACGGCCTCGTTCCGCTCGGGCGCACGCCTCGGCCCGAATGCCATCCGCGAGGCGTCGAGGAACTTCGAGGCGTACATGATGGACCACGGCCTCCGCCTCACCGACGTAAAGGTGTGCGACCTGGGGAACACGGAGGAGTTCGGCCCGACGAGCGACATGGTCGCGGGCGTCCGCCGTAAGTCTGAACAGATTGTTTCGAAGGGTAAGATCCCCATCGTGCTTGGCGGCGAGCACAGCATCGCCCCCGCGTCCGTCATGGGCTTCGACAAGGACATCGGGGTGCTCGGGATTGACGCGCACCTCGACTTCCGCGACGAGTATCTCAACGATCGGTTCAGCCACGCCTGCTCCGCGCGCCGGATTTCGGACCATGTGGGCGTGGACGACGTCGTGTACATGGGCGTGCGGTCGTTCTCCGAGGCGGAGTCGCAGGACCTCGAGCGCCTCGGCCTCACGTACGTGAGCGCGTTCGACATCCACGAGGGAGGCATCGAGCGCGCAATCGAACGCGCGCTGAAGGCCGTGAACGAGGAGAAGATCTATCTGACGATCGACCTCGACGGCGTCGACCCCGCGTACGCGCCGGCCGTCGGAAACCCGGAGCCGTTCGGTCTGTCCCCCCTGCAGGTCAAGTCCCTCCTCAAGAAGCTTGGACCGCGTCTCGTCGGCATGGACATCAACGAGGTCGCGCCCGGGTGGGATCACGGGCAGACCGCCCTCTTGGCGGCGAGGCTCGTCCGCGAGGCGATCGCCTCCATCGCCGCTCACCGGTGAGTTATCGTCGTCGGGGAGCGCCCGCCTTCTTTTCGAGGTGCTTGCGCAGTCCCATCAACTCGTGAGACTCACGTAGCACTCGAGAATCTGGTCATGGAGTTCCGGGGACGTTCGGACATCGATCCGTCGTCCCCGCAGGGTGCCACATGGTGCGGCCAATCCGCTTGGCCCCGCACCTGGGGCACGTCCAGATGATCGCCGTCATGCTACCGGTAGCCCGCGATCTGGCGGTTCCGGGTCTTGTAGATCGCCGTCAGGTCGAACTTCCCGACCTCGCCGTCGAATCGCTTGTCGAGTTTCTCCTTCAGTCGCCGGAGCGCGAGGATGTCCGTGTCCTCCTTCGCGGTCGTCGCCTTGAGCTTGTCGATCTCCCCGAGGACGCCCTCGTCCAGCTCCACGCCGTTGAGCGCGAGGACCGACGCGGTCGTCTTCATGATGTCCAGCTCGAGCCGAATGCGTTCCCGAGTGCCCGTCTGGTACACGTGTCGGCTCATCTTTTCGAGAAGTTCGCGGTGGTTCTTCAGGGTCCCGAGGATGTTGTCCAGGCGCTCGCTCGTGCGGAGGAGGTAATCCTGGATCTTGAGGACCGCGTCGTTCAGCTCGCCGACGGTGCCCCGGTCCCCCTTCCTCGCGCGCGGTCCGAAGCCGAGCGCGGCGAACAGCATGTCCTGCCGCTCCCGGAGTGCCGCCTGCTCCCTCTCGATGCGCGCGAGCGGGGGCTCGCCCGCCGGTTTCGTGACGCGCAGGGGTGCGCGGCGACCCGTGCGTACTTCCGGCATCGCCGTTCGGATGTCCCCGGTCCGGCTTGAACGTAGCGATGCGAATCTCACGGGTGGCCACTGCTGGCAACTCCTGCGCATCTTCCTTAAATAGAGGGGTTCGGGTGGTTGACCCTTCATGGACACGATCATCCGGGTCCAGGACCTCTCCAAGACGTTCACGACGAAGGAGCGCAAGAAGGGCCAGAAGAAGCGGAAGCGCGTCGTGGAGGCCCTGAAGGACGTGAACCTCGAGGTGTTCGCCGGCGAGAACTTCGGCCTCCTGGGGCCGAACGGGGCCGGCAAGACGACGCTGATCAAGTGCCTGACGACCCTCCTCCTCCCGACGACGGGGACCGCGTGGGTGAACGGGTACAACATCGAGAAAGAGGAGGACAAGGTCCGCGCGTCCCTCGGGTGCATGCTGATGGGCGACCGAGGGCTGTACTGGAAGCTCACGGGGCGCGAGAACCTCGACTACTTCGGCGCCCTGTACCATGTGCCCCGCGACGTCCGGACGAAGCGGATTGAGTACCTCATCGACCTGCTCAAGCTGGAGGAATTCGCGCATCGGACGGTAGAGACGTACTCTTCCGGTCAGAAGATGCTGCTCGCGTTCGCCAAGGCGCTCGTCAACGACGCCCCGATCCTCTTCTTCGACGAGCCGACGGTGACCATGGACGTGCCCACGGCGAGGGAATTGCGGCGCATCGTCCGCGCGCTCAACCAGGAAGAGGGGAAGACGATCGTGTACACGACGCACCTCATGCACGAGGCGGAGGAGTTGTGCGCGCGCGTCGCAATCATCGACCACGGCGAGATCATCGCGCTCGGGAGCCCGAACGAGCTGAAGTCCTCCCACGTCCGGGAGGACGTGGTGCGCATGGAAGGGCTCCTGCCGCCAAGCGTCGTCGAGAGGATCCGTTCGATCCCGGGAGTGCGGGACGTGACCGTGCAGGCGGCGCCCGACGGGCGCGCGAGTTTGGCGGTGATGTGCAGCAACAGCCGCCATCTGCTGCCCCGGATCATCGAGGCGGCCACCGGCGACGGGGCGAGCATCGAGTACATCAAGCCTCAGGACGTCACCCTCGAGGACGTGTTCATCGCGAAGACGGGACGTTCGCTGGCGGTGGACACGCGCGAGATCGTCAAGGAGGTGGCGGGTGGCGGCACCGGTCGCGGCTAGCCGGGGCTTCGGGCTCGGCCGCCCGGGATGGCGGGCGAAGCGAGACGTCGTCCGCACGGTCTTCCTTGCGCGCATCCGCATCATCTCGCGATACAAGGGCGCGATCCTCATGGAGGCGCTCCTGCCGATCGTGTTCGCCGCGATGCCCGTCCTCCTTGGGATTACGGTGGCGGCGCAGCAAGGCGGGGGCGCGGATCCTGGCCAGCTGTTCTGCGACAGAACCCGGGTCAACGGAGTCTGCACGACGAACTTCAAGCTGTACATGCTCATCGGCGCCGCAACCTTCACCGTGGTCAGCCTGATGCTGTGGCTGATCGGGTACTGGGTACGCCGCGAGCAGGAGACGGGGACGCTCGAGTCGCTTTACCTTGCGCCCGTGCGGCGCATCTGGGTCCTCGCGGGCGTCACGAGCTATGCCTTCGTCCGCGCGATGATCGCCTTCGTGATCGCGATCACGCTTGGCAGCGTCCTGTTCCAGGTCAATCCGTTCACGGGCGGCGTGGGCATCGCGCTCGTGTTCCTCGCGATCGGATTCCTCCCGCTGTGGGGACTCGCGTTCATGTTCGGCGCCTTCATCATGAAGATCAAGGAGGCGGACTCAGTCATCCAGGTGCTCCAATGGGTCCTCGCGTTCCTCATGGGAGTGTTCTATCCCATCACGCTTCTCCCCGGGTACATGCAAACGGTCGCGGGCGCCTTCCCGCCGACCGTGATGACGGACGGCGTCCGCGCATCGATTCTGGACATCTCGTACTTCTACAACAGCATGTACGGATCCCTCGCGGTTCTGTTCGCGATGGCTCTTGTCGTCCCCCTGCTCGGGTATCAAGTGTTCGAGATTACCGAACGCAGGCTTCGGCGGAAGGAGGGGGTGGGCCATTATTAACGAGACGATCTACCGCGGCACGGGCCTCACGTCCTTCGGCCTGTGGAACCGCATCGTGAGCTTCTGGGACATGTCGAAGAAGAAGCTTCTGGAGTTCTCGCGGTATCCCATCGCCTTCGTCGCGCTGTTCGTGCAGATCTTCCTGATCATCGCGATGTTCCTGTACGCCTCGCTGGCGTTCACCCCCGCCGGGGCCCCTGCGACCGCGGGCCAGCAGATCGGGGCGAACATCGTCTACGGATTCGTGATGGGCCTTTTCCTCTCCTTCACCCTGTGGGAGATCGGGTTCTCGATCCGGGAGGAGCAGACCCGCGGGACGCTCGAATCCCTCTACCTTTCGCCCGCCAGCAAGTTCGCCTCCCTTCTCGCCCGCGTCTTTGCGATCTTGATCTGGGTCGGCGCGCTGTCCGTATTTGCGATTCTGGTCGTGGGCTCGGTCGTCGGGGGTCTTCCGGTCGCGAACGCCGGCCTCGCGCTCGTCGTCCTCGTGTTCTCCATTTCCGGATTCCTGGGCCTCGCCTTCATCTTCGCGGGCGTGACGATCAAGCTGAAGGAGACCGCCCAGTTCCTCGTCTCCTTCCTCCAGTTCTTCTTCATGATCTTTTCCGCGCAGTTCTTCCCCTTCAAGGCGTTGCGGGAGGCGTCCCCTCTCATCGTCGACGGCATCAGCCGGTGGCTGCCCGTCAGCTACTCCGTCGACACCTTCCGTTCCTTGCTCATTGGTCAGACCCCGGAACTGGGTCCCTCCATGGAAATTGAGATCCTCATCGTGATCTTGTTCGGGATCCTTTCCCCGATCGTCGGCTACTGGGCGTACAACCGGCTCGAGAAGGGAGCGCGCATGCAGGGGACGCTCGGCGAGTACTGAGGCCCACGAAAGCGGTCGTCCGTGGGGAAGGGGCCGTCCCGGTTTCACTCGCTGGCTTTATATATTAATGAGCCAGTGCCCCCAAACCATGGCAACACCACCGCCGATGCCGATGCAAATGCCTCCGCCAATGATGGGAATGCCTCCGCCGCAGGAGAAGTCCATGTTGCCCGTGGCCGGAGGGGCGCTAACGATCGTGTCGGGCGTCCTCGCGCTTGGCCAAGGGGCCATCATCGCGGGAGGCGCAGGGATTCCCGGAATCGGATTCCTTCCGGGGATGGCCGACCTCCTCCTCATCTGCGGGTCAATCTTCATCATCTTCGGCCTGATTGCCGTGATCGGGGGCGTCATGGGCGTCATGCGAAAGATGTGGGGCCTGGCCCTTGTCGGTGGGATCTTCGGATTGCTCGGGGTCGGCTTCATCCTGGGGAGCGTCCTGGGAATCGTCGGCCTCATCCTGACCGCGATCTCGCGGAAGGACTTCCGTTAGGCCGGAAGGCGTAAGCCGCACCGGCCGCTACGGGTCGCGTGGTCCACCTCGGGTTCGACGACACGGATTCCCGCGAGGGTCTCTGTACAACCTGGCTCGCCACCGAGTTCGTTCGCGAGTTCGGGGACTGGGACCTCATCGGTTACCCGCGACTCGTCCGCCTGAACCCGAGCGTCCCCTGGAAGACACGCGGGAACGGAGCCCTCTGCCTGCGATTCGGCAGGGGGCTCGGCACGCCCTTCACCGTCGGTGAGATCGCTGGCCGCTCGATTCGCGCGTTCCCCAGGGGTCGTCCCGCCGCCGTCGACGATGCCTTCGAGGCCCGGGTCCGTAGCGTGCTCGAGCGTGGATGTGCGTTCGAAGACCCGATGACCCATCCGGGCTACGCGGTCCTTCACCGGCGCCCGAAGGCGAGCCTGTACTGGGCTGCGGTCCGCCGGATCGTGTCCGTCGAAGAGGCGTTGGACGCGGGATCGGGTTGCGGACGCACGGGCGGATACAAGGAGGGCAGAGGGCGCATCGGAGCGTTGGCGGCGATCAGCTGGCGACCTCGAGATCGCACGTACGAGGTTCTCGCATACCGCCATCCCTCGCGGTGGGGTACCCTGCGCGACGTGGATGAAGGGTCCGTCATCGAGATGGACCGACGCTTCCCGTCGACGTTCCACAACTACGACTATGCGAACCGTACGGTCGTCCTCGCGCCGCGGTCCCCATGCCCAGTGTTGTGCGGCATCCGCGGGGAGGATCCTTCCGTCCTGCCGGATGCCCTTCGTGCCCTCCGCACGGAACCTGTCGACCGCTGGCTGCTCTTCGAAACGAACCAGGGGACGGATGACCACATCGTGGCCAAGCCCGCGATGGTTCCCCTCACGTCCTTGGCGGTCGGTGGCGTCGTTGTTTCGCCGCCGAAGACGCTCCCCGGGGGCCACGTCGTGGTGACGATCGCCCGCGGGCGATCTCGGATCGATTGCACGGTCTACGAGCCATCCAAGGAGCTTCGACGGGTCGCGCGGTCGCTGCTCCCTGGCGACCGCGTCCGCGCCGTAGGGTCGGTTCGCGATTCTCCGCGCACGATCAACGTCGAGAAGATTGAGATCATCGCCCTTGCGGCCGCGGAGAAGACTCGGGCCTTGGCGGTGGGATGGTACGAGCCCGCCGTCTCGGCGCGCCGCCATCTTTCGAAGCCGCTCAGTCGGGTTGGGGGATCGAGATGGCCCCAGACGATGGCTCAAGGGCGGTCCGGATCCCCCGGCCCGAGGAGTCCGCATTCGTCGCGGCTACACCAAGGGATTCGAGGGTCCGCGTAACCTCTGAGGGGGTCGATTCATCCAAGCCCGGCGGAAGGCGTAGAGTGGCGGAGGTCTCGACCTCCGGAATCCCCGAATCAAAGGCGCTTGGTATCGAGGCACCGTTCCCGAGTGTGAAGCTCCCCAACCCTCCGAGCCCACCAACCTCGTCCTCGTACTTTGGGTGAATCGATGCGATTCGATACGAAGCCTCACGGGATCTCGAGGTCGCCGCGCACATACAGGCGCTTCGTGATTCCTTCGCGGCGGTATTCGACGCGCTCGTGTTCCGCAAGCTTCTCCAGATGGTACGAAACCGTGCTCGACGACAAGCCGAGGAGGCCCGCGGCGTCCCGCGGCGTGATGCCCGGGTTGGCACGGATGAGGTCGAGGATGACTTTCTGGATCTTCGTCGGCTCCCCGCCCTCCGGTACGCGCATCTCCGCCGGGTAGAACCGCCGGAACTTCCCGTCCTTCACGGACCGCACGATCATCTCCTTCTGGAGGACCTGAATGTGGTACGCGAGGGTGCCGTTCGGGAGCTCGAGCGCCTCTTTGATGGAGTTGTAGTGGTCCCCCGGGTTCGCGACGATGTATCCTCGGATCATGCCGCGCGTCTCGTGGTCGAGGACCTTGTCGTGTCGGAGCCGCGTGTACAGCGGGACGAACAGGAGGAAGAGGAGTCCCGACTTGCCCCGTTCCGTCAGCGCGACGCCGAGCAGCGCCGCCGAAGAGCCTGCGACCGCGACCACGGCCATCGTCGGGTTCAGAAGCGGAGGCGCTGGGATCGGGGAGACCGCCACGCTCGCTGGAGCCGCGACACGCGCAAGGAACGCGCCGTTCGGGCTCGTGTACGCGAGGTCGAAGAGCAAGCCCGCGGCCGATTGCGCGCGGGCCTCGAACACGACGATTACACGACCACGTTGGCCGGGCTCGACATCCGAAAACCTCCACGAGTGGTGGGAGCCGGCGGTGATGTCCGGAGGGTCGCCGCCGACGAGGGCGAGGCCCGCCGGCACCGTGACCTCGAGGTCGACGGATCCCGCAGCGGCCGATCCGCGGTTCACGTAGTCGACGAGGAAGGTCACCTGCTCCCCCGCCAAGACGTCGAACCCTCTCGGATCGACCGCGAGAGCGATGTCGGGTCGCTCGAGCCTGGATTCCGCGCTCGCCTGAAGCAGGATCATGGTGCCCCCTCGGGAGAGGTATCGGACCGTGATGCCCTGGCGAGCGATCGCCAGGTCGGAGGCCTCTGGGGAGACGCGTTCGGTCACGACGAGCCGATGAGATCCCGGGGCGAGGTCGGAGAACCGCCAGAAGCCGTTGACGTTGACGA
>Ga0209751_10004060_pt1 | contig 14063 bp, 13 predicted proteins | sample RifCSP13_1_FD_184019 | JGI IMG/M metagenome (GOLD analysis project Ga0209751, IMG submission 184019) | Soil microbial communities from Rifle, Colorado - Rifle CSP2_sed 13_1 (SPAdes) (version 2) | ecosystem: Environmental > Terrestrial > Deep subsurface > Rock core/Sediment | place: Rifle... | reverse complement strand
TTGAACCAGAACGCCCACAGAAAAAACATGATGGCAAAATACCAGATCGTCACGTTGCTGATGGTGAAGAGATTGTCTTTGAAAATAAGGAATGCCCAAAAACCAAGAACGATACTGGCGAATAATGCCATGCGACGATAGGTGAGCGGGTCGGTGCCCTCGGATGTTTCTGCGAGAGGGAAAAGGGTCCATTCCCTTAAATAGACCGCCCAGCCCAACAAACCGAACGCGGCGAAGTAGAAGGCGTAACCCAGCAGCGCGCTGGTGAGGGGAGGCTCAAAGGTATATTGACCGATCAATGCAAGGAATAGGGCAAGAAGCGAACGCCAGAGGAAGGCCGTTGAAAGGTTGGAAGGTTGGAAAGTTGCAGTTTGAGATATGGCCGCTTTGTCTGATGGTATTTCCTCAGGCTGACCGCCAACAGCTAACGGCTTTTCAGCACCTCCAAAACGAAGGATGGATTTTACGTAATCAAGAACGCTGGGTTCCTGCAAGGGAGGTTGATCGGGAGGTTGGGTCTCGTTGCTCATCAATTACTTTCTAGGAATTTTTCCGCGCGATGACCATGATGCTTTCGCCCCAGCGCATGGGCAGGAAGACCAAACCCGTGATGGCCTGAAAACCACCAAGCGAGCCAAACGCCAGCTTCTGGAATTGTTTCGGCATGAGCGGGATATACGGCACGTCCCAAAACCCATCGGCAAAAGTCCGATTAATTGTAAAGCCTGCGCGTTCGATATATGAAATCCATTCGGATGGGTGTTTCAGCGAGATATGGGTCGGGTCCTGGTAGCCGATCCATCGTTCACCCTTCCACGACTTGAGCAGGGAATCGAGATTCGGCGTGGCAAGGATCAACGTGCCGCCTCGTTCTGTGATCCTGCCGATTTCAGTGATTGCCTTTTCAGGGTCCGGCAGATGCTCCACGATATGCTTGATGATCACCAGGTTGAACGATCCGTCTGCAAACGGAAGTTCCTGCGCGCTGGCGGTTTGCAAAAGAGTTTTGTGAACAACCGCCTTGGATTGATAGACTGCCCAGTAATTTACATCCAATCCAAAAGTTTCAAATGAGTCTTCAAGTTGCCCCACGAGGTGCCCCAGGCCTGAGCCGACTTCCAGCAAACGCGATCCGCGCTTCCCATAGCGGCGTGCCAGCATGGCATAGAATCGATTCGACCACCAGTACATGCTGTATTTTGCAAAGGAAACGTTTGCGTACGTGTTTGTGGAGAAGTATTTTTCGTCGAAGGGCATGGGGTAAGTGTCAGGTAAACAAGGAAACAAGTAGACAGGCCATGAACACGTGGTTACCTGTCCACTTGTTTACGTATCTACTTCTTTCTCGCGATATAGAATGTAAATGTCCCGTTCTCAATTGCTTCAGGTGACGCGAATTTACTTACGAATTTTTTTGTGAAGAACAAATTCCATCTTGTGGGAGAAAGAATCCATTTGCCCGTGAGAGCCTTCGCAAGTAATGAAGGCAGACCAAAATAATGTCCCCATTCTAACACGTGCATTGCGGAGGGCGAAAAATAATGCCACCAGCGGACAAGTTCAAAACCGGCGCGCTCGAGCCGATCCTTCCAGGCCTCCGGCTCGTCGGCGTAATGCACACGCGAGATCCCGCGGAACCATTCGGTGTATCCCCTGCCCAGCACGCGCGAGATCGAGAGCTCGCTCAAATATCTTGTGTTCGGCACACAGAAATAGAACGGTGCATCCTTCTTTAAGACGCGTGCGGTCTCCTTCAGCACTTCATCAATGTGAGGGATATGCTCCAACACCGAGTTGCTGAATCCGCTGGAGAAACATTCCGAAGGGAAGGGCGATTTAGCGCCATCCGCCTCCACCAGGGATTTGTACGCGTTAAACTTTTTGGCTTCGTGAATGGGACCATGCCAGGGGTCGAGTCCCACATCCAGTTTCATTTCAAACGTCAACGAAGCGAAATGGCCGTCGCCACACCCTACATCATAGACGGGTGCGGGCAGGGGCAGGTCCTGGTAATACGAACTTTCCACCGCGCGCAAGAAGGCCCGGAAGTAGGGTAGATCGCGCAGGTGAAGGAAAAGGAAGTCTTTTTGGGGCATGGTATAATGATAGCACTTTTCAAAAAGTGATAGCAGAAATGAGGTCACTATGGTAAGAACAATGGTTCAACTGACCGAGGAACAATTGGAGGCTTTGAAGGCACTGGCAAAGGCTCGCAAGACCTCCGTTGCCAAACTGGTACGGGAGAGCGTGTCACAGTATATTGTAGGCGCGCCCAGGGAATTGACGCACGAAGAAAAACGCCAGCGCGCCCTGAAGTTTATCAGGCAAATCAAGGCTGGAAAAATTAAATCGCATGACATTGAAGGCAAAAAGGATGTTGCAATAAATCACGACAAATATCTGGCGGAGATATACGGTAAATGGAAAAAATCTTCATAGATACATCCGCCCTCTATGAGCTTGTCGGCACCGAGGATAACGAATCGACAATTGCTGTTGAAACTTGGGAAACCATGCTTGAAAATAATGATGTTTTGGTCACCAACAATTATGTCATTGTTGAATGTTTTTCGCTGGTCCAACACCGGCTTGGGATTGAATTTGCCCGTCATCTTCAGTCGAATATTGTGCCTTTCCTTCAGGTGGATTGGGTCGATGAACGACACCATCTAAAAAGTGTCGATCTTGTGTTCTCTGCCAACCGTCGTCAACTCTCGCTAGTGGATTGTAGTAGTTTTGAAACCATGCGCCGCTTGAAAATCGATAAGGTCTTTACCTTTGACGATCATTTCCGTGATCAGGGTTTCGACGTCATCCCATGAGTTTTTCAAACAGCTTTTCATACTCCTGAGCGATTGAGTCGGGGTTGTGGGATTTCCTTATGGACTCGATGTGACCTCTGAACTTTTGCGGTTCATTCAAGACCTCGAGGATTGATTCCGCCAAATCGACAGAATCGCCAATTTTTGCAACCCGTCCCATACCATACAGGATCACAGGCTGGCGCACCCCGGGCAGTGCGGACGGGACACAGGGTACCCCATTCATCATCGCTTCGATCTGCACCAGCCCAAAGGCCTCGGTGGAATTCAATGAGGGTACGGTCAGTACATCCAGGTTGGGGTAGAAGGCGGCCATTTGAACCGGGTCGAGGTTGCCCAGGAACGTCCAATGTCCCGCCACTTCATATTCACGGATGCGCGGCATGAGGCGGTCTGAATAGGACTGTTCCCCCATGACGTTTTGATACGTCCCTGCAAAAAGGATCTGCGCCTTCGGGTATCTCTTGAGAATGATTGGCAGCGCGTCGAGCAGGACCTCCACTCCCTTTTCCGCGGCGAAGCGCGCCGCCATGCCGATGACCGGTCTCCGTTCCTCGATGTGATGTTCCCTTGCAAATGCCTCCACAGCGCCGGGGAGAGGACTCGGCAATTCCACCGGCGGCAGGATCGGGGTCAGTTTTGAAGCGTACCGTGAGAGATAGGGCGAGTTGTCCGCGTAGTCCCGGGTGTAGGTCACGATGTGATTCGAGAGAAGCCCCGCCATGTTATTTTGAAAATCCACCACGGTATTGACGAAGCGGTTGAAAAACCCGGGTGGCAACAGCAGGTCGCAGTGATAGGTGAGCACGGCTGGTTTGCCGAAGAGACGACCGCGCAAGGCAACGCCGGGCGCATCAAATTGCGGGAGGTGCATCTGCACCACATCATGCCGAGCGACCAATTTTGTGGCAACGAGACCGAATGTGGGTGCGATCACCCCCTTGCTGACGCGCGCCGCAACCGGCACGCGGATGACCTTGACGCCGTCGATGGTTTCTTCAGGCGAGAGCGAGGGATCGTATTGGGTCGTCATCACAGTGACTTGATGCCCGCGTTTGGCGAAGGCGCGTGCGAGCCGTTCGGCATAGATCGTCAGACCCGATGTGTGAGGACGATAATAGGTGAGTACGGTGAGGATTTTCATAAAGCGGGAGGATTATAACGCAGAGGGTTAACCCATCCACACCGCTTGTCTCATAATTTACTAATCTTCTTAAAATGAATTGCAGTCTAATTTTTCCACTTTGAGTTTGGATACGCATGGCAACCATGCGTGCGGCACTCTGTAAATTGATACAATCGGCCCGTTGAGGTGAACCTTCATGGATCGAAAACAATTTATACCCTGGGTCGTTGCCACCCTGCGCGATTCGGCCTGGGCGCCGTTGAGTGTGTTCCTTTTTTATTTATTCGGGCTTGCGCTTCACCTGTACGACAGGTTTCCCCCGCTGGATATCCCGGTCCACTTCATGGGCGGGGCTGCCATCACCTATTTCTTTCGCGGCGCGATCAGGAATTTGCAAAACTTCCTGGGTGAACTCCCCGCATTGGTGCAAACCATTTTTGCTTTCACCTGCACGGGAACCACGATCATCTTCTGGGAATTATATGAGAACGCCTTTGATTTTCTCCTTGGCACGCACATGGTACGCGGTCTTGAAGATACGATCGTGGACATGGTCCTGGGGCTTCTGGGAGCGCTGGTTGTCTCGGTCTTGTACAGGGGCAGTCAGAGTTATCGCAAATAAGGCTCATCCGCTTCCGCCAGCTTCGCTTTGATTTCATTTAATAGATCGGATGCGGTGCTCTTTTTTGAGAAAGCCAGATCCGTCATTTCTTCGGGATCTGATCGTATGTCGAAGAGTTTGACGATCTCTTCACCGGAAACTTCATCGTAGCCAAAGTAATAATGCAGTTTGTAATTTTCCCGCACGATGGAAACGGACGCCTGTGTCAACGTGGAGTTCGGGTCGTTGTCAATGGCTTGCACTGCGTAAATGCCGCGGTCTGAGGAAGATGGCATGAAGGGCGGCAGGATGCGACCCTCGCTCCAGACAGGAGCGTCCTGCCCGGTCACGTGTGCAAGCGTCGGCAAAACGTCAACCGCGCTGGTGAGGTCATAAACATCCGTGCCCTCGGTGCGGCCGGGCTCGAAGATCAAGAGAGGGATTCGAATCACAGGCTGGTACAGCACCTTTGTACCGTGACCGGCGATCCCGCGCTCGAACATTTCGCCGTGGTCGGAGGTCAAAACCAGCCAGGAGTTATCCAGGATGCCGGATGACTCCAGTTGGTCATATAGCCTGCCAAACTCCCTGTCGCAGTAAAGAATGAACTCATCATATTCCGTTCGCATTCTGGAGAGTGACGTCTGTGTGATGATCCTTCGGGCAAGGATCTCGGGAGGTTTTTCCGGTGACTTGAATCCGTCATCTCTGAACGCGTTGAAGAACTCGGTTGTGGTGCGGTAGGGATGATGCGGGGGCATGAAATGGAAATAACCGGCAAATGGCTGGGGGGTTTCAGGAAGACGTTTGCCCACGGTATCGATGGCGGTCTCCAATAGATATGGATTAACCTGGCTGATGGTGGGGAGTCCGCGCGGGAAGAGGGGCTTCAAGTCCTCGATCCGTTTTTCCTGCAGGGCCTCGTAAAGATGAGAGAGGAAGAGCGAATAGGCAGACCCCTCCTCATTCACCTTCATGTTGCGGATCCAGCTGATCGAGGCAATATCCTCGTCGTTTTTGAACAGGGTTGATATCAATGTATCGTAGGTTTTAATAAAGAGCGATTCCCTTGGAATGATTTCATCAATGTCGTTTGCAAATTGAGTGAGCAGGGTGTTTGCAAACCCATTGTGAGTGTAGGCGATCCGATAATATTCATTGAAAGCACTAAAAATATTCTGATCTATGAAAGGCGGGGTAACCTTCCCATTCAGGTTGATCGCCCGATGAGTCCAGGGCAGGACTCCTGTAAGCAGGGAGGCCGTTCCGGGGGTTGTGTAATTCCCCCCGGCAAAATGGTTATGATATTTGATCGCCCGTTTTGCAAGACGGGCCAGGTTGGGTGTGGTCCCGCGTTCATAACCGTACAGCGAGATATCGTGGGCGGAGAGGGCATCGAAGACAATGACGATGATGTTTTTTGATTGCTCCTGCAGAGCAGATGTGGATTTAAAAGGCCTGGTCAACCTTGAAGTTGCATACCCCAACGGCAGTGCGCCGGCCAGTTTAAGGAAATCACGACGGGTTATGGCATTTTTCATAATTTTCTGCTTTTCAAAGATTTCGGATCAGGACAATGACCAGGCCGGCAAGGTCAAAGATCAGGTAGAACATGGTCAGCAGCGACAGCCGTTCGCTCAGTTCCTGTATCGATCCAACCACTTTGTCCCAGCGTAAAAACAGAAAGACGGGGACCAGGATGGTGGGCGTAACGATCGCGAGACTCGCGGCGATCATGATCCGCACCGGGTGGCCGGATTCTGCCAGGAACCGGAGAACCGATTCGGGAGGGGATACATTCCAAAGGAAAAGAAGCTGGGCGATCATCCCCCATGCAGAAAGAAGAATCACTAATAAACTTAAAAAGGCAATTCTTCTATCGATCATCCAATTGGCGGGGGTCAGGAATCCCAGCACGGAAAAAATCACGAAGACAACCACGCTCTCGGCAAAGGCCCTGATCATTCCATAGGAACCGACCCCGATGGCATCCCAGACGTTTGTCCGTTCGATCACCCAGGACATGTCCCTGAAGATCAGAATCATCGCCCAGAGATGAAGGGGGAAAGCACACATCAAAAAAAGGGACCACAGTCCCTGAATGGAATATCGCCGCGTGATGGAATGGCTCAATGCTCTCACTTCCATGATCTCGCGGCTGGATTATATCTTCAAATCCTAGAACAAATGCCGGTTCGCCTGCACCCACTTGAACATCAATTCCATCCCCTCTTCCAGATCGATCTTCGGTTCCCAGCCCAGTTCACGAGTGGCTTTTCTAAAATCCGCATAAAAGACGCGCTGGTCGCCTGGGCGCCAATCTTCGCGCGCCACTTCGATCTTCTCCCCCAATAATCTTTCGAGGATCGGGCCGAACTCCGCCCAGATTGCCATGACATTGCGCCTGCCGCCACCGACATTATAGACCTGTCCCTTTGCCTGATCGATCTTTTCGATGGCGGCATCGTAGGCGTTGAGCAGATCGTTGACGTGAAGAACATCGCGCACCTGCTTGCCGTCGCCATAAATGGTGATCTTCCGGCCCGTGACCGCCGCGATCATCATCCATGCCAGCCAGCCCTGGTCTTCAATGCCGAATTGGCGCGGTCCGAAAATACACGACTGGCGAAAGACCACCGATCGTAACCCGTAGATACGTGCGTAATCGCGCACATATTGATCGCCTGTACCTTTTGAATTTCCCGAAAAATACACGTGTCCATTCTGCCGCACCATCACGATTGAGTTTGGAACTTCCACACAATATATTTTGCCGTCATAATCCACCCATTCACTGCGATCATCATCCAAATTACACTGAACGGTTCTGGTTGTGCCAATATAGACTCGATAAAAACCCTCTTTGTCCACGGACGCGGAAGCAGCCATTCCACATCGAATGGCAATTTCCTGAACATCATTTGCCAATTGATGGGAGACTGTAGTATATCGCCAACTGTTTTTACCATTTTTATCCCCATCCCCATCAAGTAGTGATTTTAGCAATATACGCAGTTGCTTTGCGCTTAAGGCCTTTACATCAGCAGGAATGTATTTATCGTGAGCTTTTCCAAATTGCTTGAGATATTCATATAATTGTCGAGAGGTAGCAACAATATGATGTTGATCTACAACTGGAGACAACCCAATAGCACGCATAACATCTACGGCTTCCTCTTTTCGATGATAGGACGTTAAAGTCACTGTGCAATTGCCTGTTTTCCCAGCCTCATAACAGTGCCCCTCAGCAAGATACCAGCCCAAAAAGCGCAGCCAATCGTCCATATCAATTTCAACTGAGGAAAAATAATGTTTATGCTTACCAGCCTTAACAGCAGGCAATGTGAAAATTTCCTTAATCCCGCCATCCAGTACATCGGCGGCGAGGAGGTATGCCATGGGTTTGCCTTTTATTTCCTGTGCTTCTAAAAGGCGAGGGTTCTCAAGCTCATTATGATTACAATCCCACGAAACCAACATTTTATGATTGGGGGTCACACAGGTTTGTAAACGACGATTGTGTTGCACGTACATTTTGCCCTTATAAGCATAGTCGAAATGATTTGTGGGCTTTTGATATTCAGCGTTTCGGGATTCCAGGTTGTAGGTAAGAACTTCATCTTCCATATCGAGTTCGTAAAACTTCTTCCACCCATTGCGAGTCAATATATCCGTATCTTCCGAATAACAACACCCATATGGGGAATGAAAATCGAGCGGCTGTGATTCCGAACAGCCGTGTTCCAGGTTGGCATACAACCAACGGGTGGGTTCCTCGACGATCTCCACATCGTCCATGCCGCCATACACTTTATTGGTGGAGGCGTAAAGAAAGATCGGGTCGCGTTGTGAAAGGCGCGCGGCTTCGAGTGCGTTGAACGTCCCCAACGCGTTGGATTCGAAATCCGCACGCGGGTTTGTGACGGATGTGGTGACCGCGACCTGCCCCGCCAAATGGACGATGACATCCGCTTCCTTCGCGGATTCCGTCAAAAGATCGGCGTTTCGCACATCCCCGACGATGAGGTGGAATGCGCCTTTTCCGAACGTTTCCTCCAGCCAGGCGAGGTTGCGCGGCGCGCCCGCACGGGACAGGTTGTCGAAGAGGGTCACCTTTTCCCCGCGCTGGATCAGCCTGTGGGCGTAGTTGGATCCGATGAATCCCGCTCCCCCGGTAACAAGATAATGTCGACTCATTTGTCTTCCTTTACCAACTGCGGTGGACAGTCCTTTTTCTGAATAGTGACACCATGATCATGCCGAATAAAAATCCGCCGATGTGCGCCCACCAGGCGATCCCACTGGCCTCGCCTTGAATGGCGAACAACCCCGAATATAACTGGGAAATGAACCAGAACACAAGAAAGATGAAGGCGGGAATCTCAACCAGGGTAAAAATAATAAAAACAGGAACAAGGCTTGCAATGCGCGAATGTGGAAAGAGGATCAAGTAGGCGCCCAGCACCCCCGCCACCGCACCGCTTGCACCGATCATCGGGACCTGGCTCGCGGGCAATACGAAGGTTTGCAAAAGTCCTGCCGCAGTGCCGCTGAGCAGATAAAAAACGAGATAACGAATCCCGCCCATTCGTGCTTCAATGTTGTCGCCAAAGATGAACAGCACCCACATGTTACTGATGACATGGAACCAGCCGCCGTGCAGGAACATGGAGGAAAAGATCGTTGTCCACTGGTTGGACGGGTCGTTCAGGAAGTTTGCGGGGATCAGGCCCCATGTAAAAATCAAGCCCTCCAACGCGGAAGGTTCCATTTGTATTTCATAATAAAAGGCAACCGCGTTTGCTCCGATCAACAGGAGGTTGACGAATGGGATCTTGTGGGAACGGACCGTATCGTAAAGCGGGAACATGAATGATTAGGATTGATCGGTCTTCTGTTTGTTGCGAAAACTTATCAGTTCCTGATAAACCCCGGAAAGCGTCTGCCCTTCGCGCAGGAGGCCGATGCCGCCGATCACACCGCTGGTGATGTAGTTGTACAATCGGCCTACCAATGCCGCCGCAAAGGATGTGGATTGGTCACCGGTCAGCAGGATCAACGCGCCGCCGAACGCTCCTTCGAAGGTGCCGACGGCTCCCGGTAACGAGGGGATCGCGCCGCCGAATGCTGCCGCACCCAAACCGAACATGGCCCAGGTCATGAGCGTCTGTGGGAAAAATGCCTTGATGATGAAATAATAAGCAACAATCGCAATGCCCCAGTTCAGGGTCATCCAAAAGAGGAAACGCAGAAAAAGCCAGCCATTCGTCAGCACGCTCAACCCGGCAAAGAAAGACTCAAGGAAACTGCCGCCGAATTTTTGCAGGGAGGGCCAGCGCGCGCTGAACTTGTGGAATAAATCCAAAGCCCACTGGTTACTGCGTGCCAGCACATACAGCAAAATAAAACCGATTAATACGATAACCCCGACAATGAGGCCCACCTGTTCCGAGCCTTTCGCACCGACGACAAAGGGCAAGGCCGCGAGCAGGACAACCGCGGAGTAACCCAGATCCATGGTGCGTTCGATGACGATGGTTGGCAGAATTTCCATGAACGTCATGCCCGATTTGCGGCTGAGCAGGAACGCGCGGCCCACTTCACCCAGCCTGAAAGGCAGGAAGTTATTCAACAGGTAGCCTTCACCGACCGTCCAGAAGACATCGCTGAACGAAGCGCGGTTTCGGAGAAGGGTCCGCCAGACCACGGCGCGTACTATTAACCAGAAAAAGCCGATGACCAGCGCGATCGCCAGATAGGTGTAATTCGCGTTGCGGATTGCGTCCACCATGACGCGCAGGTCCACAAAATAGAGGATCGCCGCGATCAGAAGGATGCTGATAACCGCACCGGGGATCAGGCGTTTTGCGTCTTTCATCATGATTCCTTGTTTCACTACAAAGTGTCACGAAGGATCACTAAGGTTTTTAAATACTTTGTGACCCTTCCTTCGTACCTTCGTGGTTAAAAATTATTCCTCATCCAATCTCAAGACCGCCATGAATGCGTCCTGCGGGATCTCCACGTTGCCGACCATCTTCAAACGTTTCTTGCCCTTCTTCTGTTTCTCGAGCAGTTTCTTCTTGCGCGTGATGTCACCACCATAACATTTGGCGAGCACATCCTTGCGCGTGGCTTTGACGTTGGCGCGCGAGATGACGCGCCCGCCCGCCGCGGCCTGGACAGCCACATCGTACAGTTGACGCGGGATCAAGTCCTTGAGTTTGGTGATGAGGCGTTGCCCTTTGTAGAACGCATCCTTTTTGTGGACGATGGCCGCGAGCGCATCGAGCGGTTCGCCGTTGACGAGAATCTCGAGTTTCTGAAGTTCATCCACGCGATATTCGAGGAAATGATAATCGAGCGAGGCGTAGCCCTTGGTGCGTGATTTCAATTCATCGAAGAAACCGATGATGATCTCGGAAAGCGGGATTTCAAAATCCAGTTGTACACGATGGGGGGCGGGATATTCCTGTTTCTTGAAGATGCCGCGCTTTTTTGTGACCAGGTCCATGATGGGACCGTAGTAGTCGGTGGGTGTGATGATCTCAATCGTCATCCACGGTTCGCGGATCTCGACGACCTTTGATTCATCGGGCAGTTCCGCGGGGGAATCGACCGCGATCACTTCATCGCCGACCATCAGCACTTCATATTCCACCGACGGCGCGGTGAAGAGCACGTCGAGGTCGTATTCGCGTTCGATGCGTTCCTGGATGATCTCCATGTGGAACAAACCGAGGAAGCCCGCGCGGAATCCAAAGCCCAACGCCTGCGATGTTTCGGGTTGATATGTCAGCGAGGCGTCGTTGAGTTGTAATTTTTCGAGCGACTCGCGTAGTTCGGGATAGTCATCGGCTTCCACGGGATAAATTCCAGCGAAGACCATCGGCTTGGGGGTACGGTATCCCGGCAGAGGGTCGGAGGCGGGAAGCGAGGCGCGTGTGATCGTATCGCCGACGCGGCATTCGTGTACGGTCTTGAATCCAGTGGCGATGTAGCCCACTTCCCCCGATCCCAATGCCTGGACGGGTTTCATGCTTGGGGCAAAGATCCCAATCTCAACGGGTTTCATATCCACCTTGGTGGCGAACATACGCAGGACGTCTGTGGATTTGAATGAGCCTTCGATCACACGGATATAGGCGATGACACCCTTATAGGAGTCGTAATGCGAATCGAAGATGAGCGCGCGCAGGGGCGCATCGTCCGCATCCTTGGGCGGTGGCACGCGTGTGACAATGGATTCAAGAATCTGGTCAACGTTGATACCTTCCTTGGCGGAGATCTGAAGGACGTCGGTGGGATCGATGCCAAGTAATGCGCCCACATCCTCCGCCACTTCATCGGGACGCGCCGAGGGCAGGTCGATCTTGTTGATGACGGGGATGATCGTCAGATCGGCCTCCAGCGCCTGATAGAGGTTCGCGAGTGTCTGGGCTTCGATCCCCTGCGTGGCGTCGACGACGAGCACAGCGCCCTCACAAGCCTTGAGCGCACGGCTGACTTCGTAACCGAAGTCCACGTGACCGGGCGTATCGATGAGGTTGATCTCGTAACGCTGATTATCTTTTGCGGTGTAATACATACGCACCGCAGAAGCCTTGATGGTGACACCTTTTTCGCGTTCGAGGTCCATCGTGTCGAGCATCTGCGCGGACATGTCGCGTTCCGAGATCGTGCCTGTCAATTGAAGCAGGCGGTCGGCGAGCGTGGATTTGCCATGGTCTACATGGGCGATAATACAGAAGTTGCGGATATGATCGGTCATGGTAGCGTGCGGAAGTATAACCGAGTTTTTTTCACCACAAAGGGCACCCTTCGACTTCGCTCAGGGCAGGTTCTGGAACACAAAGGATATAAGCGCAATTCGGTGGTTGAGAAGCCGCGCCGCGCCACATACCGAAACCATTTGAAACGCATTTCACTTGTTTTCGTCTCTGTCCTTGTTAAATTTCATTCATTTCACAGTTGTACCAAACATGTTGCTGGTGCAATTCGTTGCGGAGGCGATGATACCACCTCTGCTATAATCCTCTCCATGATACTAGTCACCGGCGCGACGGGATTCATCGGTCGTGCCCTTGTGCGCCAATTAGCCGAAACAGGACAGGACGTCCGCGTGATGCTTCGCCCTTCGCCGCGCTCTCCGCGATTGCCGAAAGGGGTGCCGGTGGAGGTGTCCGTGGTCAGCTTGAATGACGAGCGCGGTGTGCGTGCCGCATTACGCGGTGTGGACCAGATCTATCATCTCGCCAGTGCGGGGTCACAGGGACGGCGCGGGAATATCCTCACCACCGATATCGAAGGCACGCGCACGCTTGCGCAAATGGCAAAAGATGCAGGCGTTGAGCGACTCATTTATCTCAGCCATATCGGGGCAGACCGCGCCTCCGCATTCCCCACGCACAAAGCCAAAGGCATCGCGGAGGAGCACATTCGACGAAGCGGCGTGCCCCATACCATTATTCGCTCGTCCATCGTGTTTGGTCCTGAGGATAGTTTAACGAATAACATCGCAAGAACGCTGCGATCCGTTCCCTTCTTTTTCCCGGTCCCGGGGGACGGGCGAATCCTTCTTCAGCCGCTCTGGGTCGAGGATCTTGTCACGGCATTGATCTGGACACTTCAAAACCCCGATATGATCGATCAAACGTACGAAATCGGCGGGGGCGAATATTTCACCCTCCGGCAGGTGATCGAAACCATCATGACCGTAACCCATACGCGCCGCACCATCCTTCCGCTCCCGCCTCCCTACATGCGCGCGTTGTTCGTGATGCTTGATCCGATCATCCCCAAGTCCAATATCTCAACCTACTGGCTCGATTATATTGCTGTCAACCGTACCTGTCCCGTCGATAACCTGCCGCGTACATTTGGTTTGATGCCGGCGCGCTTTGCCTATCGCCTGGACTATCTTGTACGCGAACCCTGGTATGCCAATCTCTCAAAAAAGATTCAGGAAGCCTTCCGCTTCACGCGCTGATCCATGACCGCTCCCGTTATCAAAATCCTTGAAACTCCCGAAGACATGAACGCCGTCGAAACCTTGCAACGTGCCGTGTGGCCCGACAGCGAAACGGACATTGTCCCCGCCCACATGCTGATCACTGCGGTGCATAATGGCGGGCTGGTGGCGGGGGCATTTATGGAGGATCAACTCATTGGTTTTGTCTTTGGGTTCCCCGGGCTTGAATCCACACCGGATGGTCCGCGCCCGAAACACTGCTCCCACATGATGGGCGTCCACCCCGATCACCGGGATTCAGGCGTCGGCTTCGCGCTGAAGCGGGCGCAGTGGCAGATGGTCCGACACCAGGGTCTCGATCACATCACCTGGACGTACGATCCGTTACTCAGTCGAAATGCCCACCTCAATATATCCAAACTTGGAGCGGTTTGTAACACCTATCGCCGGTCGGAATACGGCGATATGCGCGACGGTCTCAATGCGGGTCTGCCCTCTGACCGCTTTCAGGTGGATTGGTGGATCAATACGCGCCGCGTGGAA
>Ga0209751_10004057_pt1 | contig 14065 bp, 11 predicted proteins | sample RifCSP13_1_FD_184019 | JGI IMG/M metagenome (GOLD analysis project Ga0209751, IMG submission 184019) | Soil microbial communities from Rifle, Colorado - Rifle CSP2_sed 13_1 (SPAdes) (version 2) | ecosystem: Environmental > Terrestrial > Deep subsurface > Rock core/Sediment | place: Rifle... | reverse complement strand
GAGCGGGGCGAGTGTCTTGACCAACGGGATCGTGGGCCTGCTCGTCGTCCTGGCGCACAACCTCCGCCCCCGGCGCTGGGGCCGCGTGCTCTCGATCCTGCTCGCGGCGCTCGGGACCATGACCGCGGCCTGGGCGCTTCAGGAGTGGTCCTACCGCACGCCGTTCTTCCTGGGCGACCGGCTGCTCGAGTATCGCCAGCACACCTTCCCCGTCAGCCTCGAGCGCACCGGCCACGTGGCGCGCGGCCTCCTCGTCCACTGCGTGGTCGCCCCGGCGCTGCGCAACGACCGCCCGTCCTTCCGCAACGCCGAGCTCGCCTCGAGTGGCGCGGCCGGGGCGGTCGCGACGCTCGCCTGGCTCGGCTTGCTCCTGCTCGGCGCGTTCGCCACCGCGCGGCTTGCGCGGCGGGGCGAGCACAGGCCGCTCGCGCTGACCGCATTCGGCTCACTCGCCCTGATGGGCGCCATGCACCTCACGCTCGGGCGCGAGATGTTCCTCTACGCGCTCGACGTGATGCCGCTGCTGCTCGTGGTGGCCGCCGCCGCCGCGCACCTGGAGCACCGCAGGGGCCTGGTGCGGCTGCTGGCGCTCTCCCTGCTGGTCGCGGGGCTCGTCAACAACGCCCGCCAGCTGACGCGGGCCGCCGAGGCTGCGAGCGAGGTCGCGGCTCGGCGTCTCGAGGCGACGAGCGCCCCCGGCGAGACCCGCTGAGCCGCTACTCGCGGCTCTTGAGCTCGAGATCGAGCTGCAGCCGCAGGCGTTGCAGCTGGCGCGTGCGCACGAGCGTGACACGGACGGCGTCGCGCTGGATCTCCTCGCGGCCGTTCCTGTCGAAGCCGAGGTGGATGCGCAGGTCGGTGAGGCCCTTGAGCAGGTGCTCCGGCACGTCGAGCGACACCTTGCGCGCCACCTCCTGATCGGACTCGCGGGCGCCCGGCACCAGCTCCTTGAACAGCTTGTCGACCTCGCGGTCCTTGACCGCCGTGGGGGCCTTCAGCTTGGCGTCGCTCGTGATCGCGCGCAGCTTCTCGAGCTCCTGACCGAGATCGAGTGAGCCGCGCGTCTTGACGGCGCGCAGCTTGAGCTTGTCGGTGTCCTCTTCGGCGAACTCGACCTGCATCGGCTCGAGCAGCGACGGATCGGTGGGCGTCTTGCCCGTGTCGGAAGCCGCCGCCGCCGCCGGCCCCGGCTTGGCGGTCGCGGGCGCGGCGCTCGCGGGGGCGGCCGGAGCGGCTGCGGCATGAACCCGGCGCTCGACACCGGCGATGCCCGGCTTCTTCTGCTCGGCGATCTTCGCCCGGACCGCGTCGAGCGACAGCCGCGAGATCTCCTTGAGCGTCTCGAAGACGCCCACCCCGTGGACGGCGGCCGCCTCGAAGGCGGGCGCTCCCCCGGGATTCAGGGTTTGCTGCAGCTTGTCGACCGGCAGGATGTTGCGCAGGTCCCGCTTGTTGTACTGGAACACGAGCGGCACGCTCTTCGGCTCGAGCCCGAGCTCCTCGAGGTTCTGGCGCAGGTTGAAAAGCGACTCCTCGTTCGGCTCCGCGGCGGGCACCTGGCTGTCGGCCACGAACACGACGCCGTCGACGCCCTTCAACACCAGCCGCCGCGTGGCGTTGTAGAACACCTGGCCCGGGACCGTATAGAGCTGCAGACGCACCTTCATCCCGCCGATGATGCCCACGTCGAGCGGGAGCAGGTCGAAGAACAGCGTGCGGTCGGCCTCCGTCTCGAGGCTCACCATCTCGCCGCGCGAGCGCGGGGCGGTCTTGCCGTGGATGCAGCGCAGGTTCGTGGTCTTCCCGCACAGACCCGGGCCGTAGTACACGATCTTGGCCGTCATCTGCATCGCGGTGTAGTTCAGGAACACCATGGCCGGGGGGTGAAGTGTAGCACCGGGCCGCAACGGCCAAGGGGCGCTCGCCGAAGCGGGCGTGGCCCGAAGCGAGCCCTCTCACCGATCCGGCGGAGCGTGTCCTAGAAGGAGAGCCCGACCGCGATGAAGTAGCGGTTGTCGAGCTGGAGCAGCGCGGCCTCCGGCAGGTCGACCCACTGGTACTCGGCGCGCAGCACGAGCCCGATCGGGAACTTCAGCTTGGCTCCGACGAACAGCAGCCCCGTCGTGCCCTGGTCGTCGTCCACCGGGAGCGACTGGTGGTAGACGCCCGCGCCGATCCCGCCGTAGGGAACGAAGCGTCCGAACGAGGGGCCGAGGTAGGCCTTGGCGGAGGCCGTGTAGAGGCTGGTGCCCTCGAGGGCGCCGCTCTGGCGGGCTCCCTCGACGTCGCCGTGCACGATGCCAAAGAGCGTGATCGTGAGGATGCCGCCCCAGCAGGTGCCCCACGTCGTGTCCGGGCTCGCGCCACCCACGAGCACCGAGATCTCGGCGGCGCGGGCTTCACGAGCGGGCGCCGCAGCGACGGCAGCGATCGCCAGGGCGAGTGCCATGAGACGTCGGCCTGAGGTCATCCGCATGCGCTCAATCGTAGCAGGATCGGGCGCGAGCCATCGTGAAGAGGGTCATCCGCGACCAGTACCTCTGGTTGAGCTCGATGAGCTTCCGGCTCTCGCGGTTCGTTTCCGCACACGCTACGTCGCCATCGACGCGATGCTGGTACTTTTTGATGCGCTCGCGCCGTCCCGGCGGTGCAAACGGTGCACATCGCGGCGCCGGCGAGCGCTGCCGAGCGTCCGCGTGTGATCTGCCCCACTTGACCCGACTCGAGTCTCGACCTACGCTCAGTTCAGATCTCGCGCGGGCCATACGCTCCTCCCTCCAGTGGCTCGTACCTGCTGTTTCACTGCGGCCTGCGTCTTCATTCTGACAAGGGGTCCGGTCCGGGAGGAGTAGTTGTCCGCACCCAGAAGGCTCACACCACGCATCGTTCCGCCTAGTCCCATCACCGTCGCCATCGAGGACGACGCCGGGTCCGCGGTGGCCTACGGGGTCATCGCCGACATCTCCGGCAGCGGTGCGTGCGTCTGGACCGACGCCGCTCTGGCCGTCGGCACGAACCTGTCGTTCCGCATCAGCTTCGCGCAGCCGCCGGACGTCTACGAGGTGATCGGCGTGGTCGTCTGGAGCGAGCCGGCTGCCGAATCCGAAGCACGCGGCGCGCGCCGCGCCGGAGTCGAGTGGCTGGGTGCGACCCGGGCGTGCCGGGAGCGGCTTCGGGACCTGGCGGGGCAGGCGGTCCAGCCCCGCGAGCACGAGCAGTACCCGTTCCAGGCCCGCTGGAAGGTGCTGGACCGGATGCGCAGGCTCTGAAGGCTCAGGACCCGCTCACTCCACCGTGATCTTGCGGCCGCGGCGGCCCTTGGGCGCCTCCTGCGCCTGGCGGCGGTCCTGCTGCATGCGTTGCAGCTGCCACTGGCACATCAGGATCACGCCCTCGAGGATCTGCTGCCGGATCTGCTGGGCGCGCTCGCGGTCGATGCCGGCTTCCTCGAGGATCTCCGAGACCATGCAGCACGGCTTCTTGAAGCCGCCCGCCCCGCCCTTGCTGCCGCTCACGACTCCTCCTTGGCCCCGAAGCCGACGCGCAGCCGCTGGTCGGCGAAGACGGCGCTCTTCACCTGCCGGCCCGCCAGGGTGCGCGGCAGCATGAGGTGCCTGCGTTGATTGTCCACCTGCACGACCAGCTCGTCACCCTTGGCAAACACCTGGATGCGGTCCTTCTCGGCGAATGGCAGCCGCAGGTAGAGCGCCCAGCCGCGACCCTCCTTCTTGAGCTCGACGGGCCGGTCCTTGTGCAGCACCGCAGCCGGGTCGGTGTCGCCGAACACCTTGCGCCCGAACTCCGCGAGCATGTCCGCGCCGACCATCTCGCGATCGAAGAGCGGCGCCTCGAAGAAGGGCAGCGGGTCGAAGGCCTGCCGCGCCCAGGCCAGGTGCCCGGCCTGCAGCGCGAACCACTTGTCGAAGTAGGGCGAGCGCGCCGCCTCGGGCAGCACCCGGTTCGCGATGATCGCGTCCACCGGGAAGCCGAACAGGCTCAGGTAGGTGTAGAGCCGCTGCGACTCGTTGATCACCATGCGCTCGGGGTTGAGCACGATGCGGATCGAGCTCCTGGCGGGGTCCTGCAGCAGCGGGCCGATCCCCTCCATCTGCTTGTAGACGCGCTGCACCGCGGCGAACACGTCGTCGGTCGGGATCGGCATGTCCGTCATGCGCTGCGCCACCGGGCGCACGGTGCGCACGACCGTGCGCTGGATCGGGAAGATGCGCGAGAAGTAGAAGCTCAGCACCTCGGGCACCGCCAGCATGCGCACGGTGTCGCCGGTCGGGGCGCAGTCGATCACGATCGTGTCCCAGCTTCCGCTCGCCGACCAGGCCGCGACCCGCACCAGGCTGAACAGCTCCTCCATCCCCGGCAGGATCGCGATCTCCTCGGCCACCGTCTCGTCCACCCCGCGGAAGGTCATGAAGCGGGTCAGGTACTCGTGGATGGTGCCCCAGTGGCTCTCGAGCTCGACGTTCACGTCCACTTCGACCGCGTCCAGGTGGGGCAGGATCCGCGTCGGCTCGGCGCCCACCTCGCGGTCGAGCGCGTCGCGCAGGCTGTGGGCCGAGTCGGTCGAGACCACCAGCGTGCGCTGGCCGAGCTGCGCGGCGCGGATCGCCGTGGCCGCCGACAGGCTGGTCTTGCCGACGCCGCCCTTGCCCGAATAGAGGATGAGCCGCGGCCTCACCGGGTCGCTCCCGCCGCCACTCGCTCCGGGGCCGTGCCGAAGACGAGCTCGGCGAACGTCGCGAGGCCGCGCAGGTCGTGGACGTCCTGCTCGAGCTCGGGCACCAGCACCGGCCGCTCGCGCGTGTCCACCTGGAGCCGCGCGATCGCGCGGCGCTCGACGCGCGCCAGCACCTGCTGCTCGCGGAGCGTCGTGGCGAGGAGCGCGGCCAGCTCCGGGTCCAGCACCACGCGCCCGCCGCGGCGCGCGCCGCGCTCGCGTGCGGGATCGGTGTGCACGCGGTTCACGAGAAAGCCGACGAACGACATGCGTTTCTCCGCGAGGCGCCGGTGGAAGAAGAGCGCCTCCTCGAGCGCCTGTGGCTGCGGGCCGGCCACCAGCAGGAAGCCGGTGCTCGGCGCCCGCAGGAGCGCGTGCACCTCGGCCGCGCGCGCCCGGAAGCCATCGTACATGCCCTCGAAGGCCAGGAAGAACTCCGAGAGCTCCTGCAGGAACTGCAGGCCCATGAAGCGGTCGGCGATCTTGAGCAGCGCCGCCCCCGTGCGTGTCGCCACCTTCATAGTCAGGCGCCCGGCCACGAAGTAGGGACGCAGGAAGAAGCGCAGCACGCCCACGTCGAGGAAGGCCAGCAGCCGATCGGGCGCCTCGAGGAAGTCGAGCGCGTGGCGGGTGGGCGGCGTGTCGAGCACCACCAGGTCGAAGCGCTCGTCCTGCGTCAGCTCGAGCAGCTTCTCCATCGCCATGTACTCGTGGCTGCCCGCGAGCGCCGCGGAGATGTGCTGGTAGAAGCGGTTCTTCAGGATGCGGTCACGGGCGGCCGGATCCGGCGTGTGGCGCGCCACGAGCGCGTCGAAGGTGCCCTTGACGTCGAGCATCATCGCGAAGAGCGCCCCGCCACGGGCGGGAGCGAGGGTTCTCATCTCGATCGCTCGCGGCCGTCCCGAGAGCTGGCCCTTGCCGAGGCTGGTGGCGAGCCGGCGCGACGGGTCGATCGTGCAGACGAGCACGCGCCGCCCGTTTCGCGCGGCGCGCAGCGCGAGCGCTGCCGCCGTGGTCGTCTTGCCGACGCCGCCGGAACCGCAGGTCACGAGCACGCGCCTCTCGGCGAGGGCCTTCTCGAGCGTCGCGGCGGGCGAAAGCCGGGGCGCCATCAGGCCGCCTCGAGTGCCCGCGCCAGCAGGCGCAGCTCGGGAACGCCCAGCGTCTCGCGGAACAGGAAGGGCAGCGAGACGAGCGGCGTTGCGAGCGAGCGGCGCAGTCGGTCGCGGTAGAAGCGCGTCAGCTTCCGGCGCCGGACCTGCCGGCGCGCGGCCCGCACCGCGGCCTCGAGCGGCACGCCGGGCTCGATGTCGCCCGTGGCGCCGGAGCTGGCGAGGCGCAGGATCTCCGCTTCGTCCTCGTCGCTGAAGCGCCGCTCGTGGCAGCCGTTCAGCACCACCGCCTGCGGCTCGATCCCCACGTCGCCCTCGGCGGCGCGGTGGAGCTCGACCGCCTCGACGACCGCCATCTCTTCGGGCGCCGCGACGAGCACGAGCGCCGTCCGCGCGGGGTCCCGTAGCATCCTCAGCACGCGCCGCGCGTTGTGGCCGATCGGGCCGACCGGGACCGCCCGTGAGGCGGCGAGCGGCACCTTGAGGTAGGCGAGGCCGTGGCCCGTGGCCGGCGCGTCGACCACGATCAGGTCCCAGACCGGCTCGCGCGACACGCTCTTCCTCGCCTCCTCGAGCACCATGATCTTGCCGAGCACCATCAGCTCCTTGAGCCCGGGCGCGGCGGCGAAGAAGCGGTGGTAGATCGGGCTCGCCAGCACGCGGCGTGCGACGAGGTCGAGCTTCACCACGTGGCGGACGTACTCGTCCATCACCGTCTGCGGCTCGAGGTTCAGGGTGAAGAGGCCCGGCGAGGCCTCGGTCTCGCGGCCGCGCGAGGGCGGGCCGCCGAGCCGGCGCGACGCCTCGAGCGGGGCGGCCACCTCGACGAGCAGCACCCGCTTGCCGCGCTCGCGGGCAGCCAGCGCCAGCGCGGCCCCGACGACGCTCTTGCCCACGCCGCCCTTGCCGGTGAGCACGACGAGCCGCCGCGCGAGCAGCGAGTCGAGCAGCATCCGCGAGCGAGCGTAGCACACGGGTGCTGAGCGGGTAGAATCATCCGGATCATGGCAGAGCCGTCGGCCGCAGCGGACGCCCCCGTCACGGGGAGCCGGACGGAGAAGATCGTCATCGTGATGCCGGCCTACAACGCCGCGCGCACGATCGAGGAGACGTTCCGCGCCATCCCCGAGGGGTATTACGACGAGATCGTGGTGGTCGACGACCACAGCCGCGACGACACCATGGATCGGGCGCGCGCGCTCAACCTCAAGGCGATCCGCCACCCACACAACGTCGGCTACGGCGGGAACCAGAAGACCTGCTACATGGAGGCGCTGCGCGACGGGGCCAGCATCATCGTCATGCTCCACCCGGACGGCCAGTACGACCCGGCGATCATCCCCGAGATGATCCGGCCGATCCGCGAGGGCCGCGCCGACATGGTGCTGGGCTCGCGCATGCTGGTCCCGGGCGGGGCGAAACGGGGTGGCATGCCGCTCTGGAAGCGCATCGCCAACCGCTTCCTCACTACGGCCGAGAACCTGGCGATGGGCCGCCGCTTCAGCGAGTGCCACACCGGCTACCGCGCCTACAGCCGCCGCTTCCTCGAGACCGTGCCGTTCCTCCGCAACTCGAACGGTTTCGTGTTCGACACCGAGGTCATCTTCCAGGCCGTCCACTTCGGCCTGCCGGTGGTCGAGGTCCCGGTCGCGAGCCGCTACTTCGACGACGCCTCGTCCGTCGGCTTCAGCCAGGGCGTCGTCTACGGCCTCGGCACGCTCTGGACGGCCGCGCGGTTCCTGCTGCACCGGTGGGGCATCGCGTCCTCGGATAAGCTACGGCCCTAGGCCCATGCGCGAGCCCATCGACCGGCGGCAGGCGCTCCGAAGGCTCGGAGCTCCGGCGGTGGCTCCGCTCTTCTCGCACCTGCATCCCGCGCTCCCCAAGGCGGAAGGGCCGTGGAAGCCGCGGTTCCTGAACGAGTCCGAGCTCGAAACGGTGACCTCGCTCGCGGAGCGAATCATCCCCGAGACGGACACTCCCGGGGCCCGGCGCGCACTGGTGCACCAGTTCGTCGACTTCGTCCTGGCCGAGGGCGAGGCTGCCGCCCGCGAGCGATTCCGTGAGGGTCTCGCCTGGCTCGACAAGCGGTGCGGGAGCTTGTTCGGGAGGCCGTTCGCCCGGCTGGACGAAGGCCAGCAGGACGAGATCCTGACGCGTCTCTCCTCGAGCCCGTCGAGCGAAGAGCCCGCGGGCGTGTCCTTCTTTGGCGAGACGAAGCGGCTGAGCGTCGACGGCTACTACCGCTCGGAAGCGGGCATGACGCAGGAGCTGGGCTTCGAGGGGCGGACGTTCCTCGCGGAGTTCAAGGGTTGCACGCACCCCGAGCACCACTCCTGGAAGGTCGGGGAGTGAGCGTGGCGGACGTCATCGTCGTGGGGAGCGGGGCGTCTGGGGGAATGGCCGCCTACAACCTCACCCAGAAGGGCGTCAAGGTCCTGCTGCTCGACGCGGGCGACGAGTTCGACCGCCGCTACTTCTGGACGCACACGCTGCCCTACGAGGCCGACGGACGCCGGCGCAAGGGAGACGCGCCGCCGCAGTTCTTCCTCGACAAGGAGGAGCAGCCCTACCTGACGCCCGAGGGCAAGCCCTTCGATCTAGCGAGGGTCTGGGGGCGCGGAGGCAAGACGAACGTCTGGGGCCGGGTGAGCCTGCGCATGTCCGACCTCGACTTCACCGCAGCCGAGCGGGACGGATGGGGGATTCCCTGGCCCATCCGCTACGCCGACATCGCGCCCTACTACGACCGGGCGGAACAGCTGATGGGAGTGTGCGGCGGAACCGACGACTCCGACGTGCTCCCCGGGAGCCGCCAGCTGATGCCGCCGCCCGCCCCGCGCTGCGGCGAGGTCTTTCTCCAGAAGGCTTGCGACACGCTGCGCATCCCGATGGTCGCCGGCCGCAGGGCCAACTTCACCCGCCCGCACCGCGGCTCGGTGCCGTGCCACTACTGCGGCGCCTGCGGCGACGGCTGCGACACCGCGTCGTTCTTCAACACGGCGGACCACCTGATTCCCCAGGCTCTCGAGACCGGCCATCTCGAGATCCGGCCGAACGCGGTCGTCGCGCGCATCCTGGTGGACGAGCGCGGCCGTGCTTCCGGGGTCCAGTACTTCGACCGGAGAACGGGCGCCGAGCGGCAGGTGAAGGGGCGCGTCGTCGTGCTCGGCGCCTCCGCCATGGACTCGACCCGCATCCTGCTCAACTCGAAGTCGCCCCGCTTCCCGAACGGCCTCGGCAACGGATCCGACCAGCTCGGGCGGAACTTCTGCGAGCAGCAGATGGTCCACGTGCGCGGCTTCCTGCCGCAGCTCTTCGGCCGCGGCTACGTCAACGACGACGGCATCGGCGGCGAGCACGTCTACGTGCCGCGCTTCAACCATCGGCCCGACCGGCCCAAGCCGGACTACCTCCGCGGCTTCGGCATCCAGTTCTGGAACACTGGCGCCCAGACCACCGGCGCCGACGTGGCGCACTCCCTCCCGGGCTTCGGCGCGAGCTTCAAGGCCGCGGTGAAGAAGCGCTACCCGGCGCTGGTGTCGCTCCACCCCTTCGGCGAAGTCCTGTCCAGGGCCGAGAATCGCGTCACGGTCGACGAGAGCCGGAAGGACCGCTACGGCGTGCCGCTGATGAAGATCGACGTGGGCTTCGGCGAGAACGAGCGGAAGATGCGCCGGCACATGTACGACACCTGCGAGGAGATCCTGCACACGCTCGGTGCCGAGATCGTGCCTTTCGATCGGGAGGCGAACGACGTCCCCGGCTCGTCGATCCACGAGCACGCCACCTGCCGGATGGGAAAGGACCCCAAGACGTCGGTCCTGAACGCCTTCAACCAGATGCACGAGGTCGCGAACCTCTTCGTGGTGGACGGCTCGGCCTTCACGAGTGCGTCCGAGAAGAACCCGACGCTCACCATCGTCGCGCTCGCCTGGCGCGCGACGGACTACCTCGCCGAGGAGATGCGGACCGGCCGCTTGTAGCTGTCTCGCGCCTCCAGCCGTCAGGGGATCGGCGGCGGTCCTCCCTGCTTCAGAGCCACGCTCACCGAGTTCTCCAGGCTCGCCGACAGCTGGATAAGAGCCTGGCCGTCGGGCTGCACGAAGAACGGGATCTCCGCGACGCCGTTCTTGACGATGGCGCGACCCACCGGCACGGGCCCCTCGAGCTCCTGCAGCGCCGTGAGCGTCGCCCCCTCGACCGGGTACTCGACGCGGAGCCGGTCCCGCAGCACCGCCACCACGACGCTGGGATCGAGCGTGATGCGGTGCGGGTTGCGCGTCCACATCTCGAGCGTCGGGTCGCCGAAGGCGTGCCACATGATCCACTCCCCGATCACCCCGTCGAGGATCACGTCGCCGGCGGTCTGCGCCACGCCGATCTGCGACAGGATGTACATCTTGCCGTGGTTCAGGATGTCGCCGAGCCGGCGCTCGGACACGGCGCTGCCGAACCCGGGTGCCGTCTCGGGCCAGGTGGCGTCGAAGAACCCGCGCGAGAGGGCGCTGTTCACCCAGGTGGGGCTGTTGCGGTTGTCGCCCAGGCCGCCCACCATGCCGCCGCCCTGGAGCAGCAGCAGCTGCTCCATGAACGACTCGCTGGTTCCGCTGCCGTCGGTCTCGCGGTCCCAGTTGCCGCTCGCGCAGTTGACGCTGTAGACGACCGGCAGACGGGCGCCGTTCGTGAGGCTGCCGAAGTTGCCGGTGCTGAAGGCGGGGTCGCCCCAGCTCGTGTTGCCGCCGTGGTCGCGGTGGAAGACCAGGAAGCGGCCGGCGTTGAAGGCGTCGATTACGTCCTGCGTGTCGCCGTTCCAGCCGAAGCCGCTGCCCGGCGCGATCCCCGCCGGCAGCCCGGTGCCGTTGAAGAAGCGCCGCGGCGTGGTGTCGGCGACGAAGTTGTCCTGGTAGTCGGTGTTGGTGTCGTAGATGCGGTCGACGCCGTAGGAGCGCGCCAGCAGCACGTTGCGCACGCGCTCCGAGGTCTCCACGAACGAGCGCATGTCGGTTCCCGCCTGAGCGACGTCGGTGCGGCAGCACTGGAAGAAGGACGCGTTCGTGGCGCTCGTGTAGAAGGGCGCGCCGCCGAAGAGGCCCAGGAACGGAGGAGTGGACTCGTACTGCACGATCTTGTCCACCACCCGCTGCGCCTCGGCCGCCGTGTCGACAGGAATCCGCCCCACGCCGAAGTCCGGGAAAACGTCGAGGAAGAACTGGGGGTAGATCGCGTAGCCCCAGTCGGAGCCCGTGGTCGAGTCGCCGCAGGTGCTGCAGGTGTCCGGCATCGTGCTATCCCAGTCGGTCGCCGACGGCGGCACGAACTCGGAATCGCCCAGCAGCAGGACGTACGACGGGCGCACGACACAGGACTTGTAGCGGCTCTCGATGAAGTCGTCGATCTGGGCCCCGGTCGTGAAGCCCGTGCCGGCGCCGACGTTGTGGACGCTGGTGGCGATCCCCTTCGACGACTTCCACGTGGCGAGCGTGTCGGCGGCGGGCCGGAAGCTCGGATGCGTGAGGATCAGCAGCTCTTCACCCAGGCAGGGGAGCAGGCTCAGGTCGATCTGCTCGACGAAGCGCCGCACCGCGGCTTCGTTCAGGACCCGGCTCGCGACCTGGCTCGAGGCCGCCTCGAACGGGCTGAGCGTCTGGCTCGTGATGAACTGGCCCTTGCCTCCCTCGAAGCCGATCTCGAAATCGACCGAGTCCAAGATCTCGAGCGCGTCGCTCGCCGGGTTGTAGCGCGCGGAGTTGCACTGGATCTGGGCGATCTGCAGATCGCGGGCCTGGCCGAGCAGCCGGACGGCGCAGGGGTTGGGCGGGGCGAAGGCGTTCGACTCGTAGGCCTTCTCGTCCTTGACGAACGGCGGGTCCATGAACGTGATGGGTGGCGGCAGCGGCTCGTCCCCAAAGCGGGGATCGCGGACCTGGTCGGCGGCCTGGTGCTGGAACGGGTAGAGGTTGAGCGCGATTCTCTCGCGCACGGCCGTCTGCACCGCCGGCAGCCGCAGCTCGGCGCCCTGCGGGATGCCGATGAGCCCCTGCCAGGACGGCAGCGAGGGCTGACCCGCCGGCCCCACTACGTTTTCGATACCCGGCAGATTCAGCTGCGTCCACGTCTCGTCCCCGGCCTTCAATGCCGCGAGCCTGGGAGCGCCGAAGCGCACGCGGGCCGAGAAGCGTTCGTTGTCCGACGCCAGGATCTCGACCTCAGGCTCGCGTCCGATGGACGGGTCGAAGCAGGGACTCGGAGGCAGGGCCTGCGCGAGCACCAGGTCCCGCAGCGTGCGCCCGCTGGCGTACAGCTCCTCCGCCACCGCGCGGCGCCGGGGCTTCCACCGCAGCGCCTGCGTCCTGTGCAGGAACCCGCCCAGGATGCTCGCCGAGGGGCAGACCTTCTTGTGCTTGTAGACGTGGCGGGCACTCGCGACCTTCACGTAGAGGCTGGTCTTCTCTCCGTGAGGCAGCGACCGACGGGGAAGCTCTTTGATGTCCTCCAGCAGCTCGTCGAACGCGCGGAGGACGGCGGGGTCGGGCCGTGGTGGGCGCGGCTTGCCGTGCTCGCAGTGCTCGCCGTGCTTGTGGTCCTCGCGGTCCTCGCGGTCCCGGTGATCGCCGGCCATCGCGGCCGGTCCAGTCAGGACCCACCATCCCATCGTCGCGGCGACGGCCAGGACGAACCTGTGACGGGCGTCTCGGCTCACTGCTCTCATGGCGAACCCCCTCCTCGTCTGAGCGCGAACGAGCCCCAGAGAAATCCCTCGCCTGAAACCGGTCGTGTCCGTGAACGTCTGACCACGCAATCTAGGTACCTCTCGCCATCGGCGCCAGCGATTTCGATCACAAAGTGTGCGCGTCTCGATCCCGGGACGAGCGCGTCCGTATCCGAACGCCGCTCGGCCAGGTCGCACCCGCAAGTCCTTGATCCGGCGTGTGCAACGGCCCAGCCAGCGACTGGCATGCCTCTCGCCATGCCCCGGTGACAGGGCTCGGCGTGTCATGCGTCGCAGGGCCGGAGGGAATCGAAGGATGAGCGGAATCGGCCAGGACCTGAAGCTGGCGTTGCGCGTCTTCTGGAAGAACCCCGCCTTCGCGGCGATCGTGATCCTCACGCTCGCGCTGGGCAGCGGCGCCAACACGGCCATCTTCACGCTGCTCGACCAGGTGATGCTGCGGGCCCTCCCGGTCGAGCGGCCCGAGCGGCTGGTGGTGCTGCACGCCCCCGGTCCGTTCTCGGGCTGGTCGGAGGTGAACAGCGACACGGTGATGCCGATGTCGCACCCGATGTTCGAAGGCTTGCGCGATCGGACGCCGGCGTTCAGCGGCGTCCTGGCCCACGCGCAGGCCTCGGTCCACCTGACGCTCAAGGACGCGACCGAGCGGGTGAACGGCGACCTGGTCTCGGGCGGCTTCTTCCAGGTGCTCGGCCTGCGCGCGGCGCACGGCCGGCTCTTCACGCCCGACGACGACCGCGTCCCGTCCGCTCACCCCGTCGTCGTGCTGGGACACGGCCTCTTCGAGCGCAGCTTCGGCGGCGACCCTGCGGCTGTCGGCCGCACCGTCCACATCAACAACCACCCGATGACGATCGTCGGTGTCGCACCCTTGGGCTTCAACGGCGTCGAGGTCGGCTCGGCCGTCGACATCTACGTGCCGCTCGCCATGCAGCAGGAGCTGCAGCCCACCTGGGGCAAGCGCCTTGGCGACTGGCGCTCACGCTGGCTCACGCCGATGGCCCGTCTCAAGGACGGCGTCTCACAGGCGGAGGCACAAGCTGCGGCGAACCTCGTCTACGCCCAGCTGCTACAGGAGGACTGGGCACACATCACGGGCGGATCGGACAGCTTCAAGGGGCGCTTCTTCAAGAAGACGCTCTCGCTCCTGCCCGGCGGGCGCGGCACGTCGGGCCTGCGCGACCAGTCGGGCACGCCGCTGCTGGTGCTGATGGGAATGGTCGGCCTGGTGCTGTTGATCGCGTGCGCCAACGTCGCGAGCCTGCTGCTGACACGCGCCTCGTCGCGACAGAAGGAGACCGCGGTCAGGCTCGCGCTCGGCGCCGGCCGGATGCGCCTCGTCCGCCTGCAGCTCGTGGAGAGCGTAATGCTCTCGCTCGCGGGCGGCCTCGTCGGCCTGCAGCTCGCGTACTGGGTGGGGGAGGCGCTGATCCGGGCGCTGCCCTTCCAGGACGCCGCGCGCACGCTGTCGGCCGCGCCCGACCTGCG
>Ga0209751_10004056_pt1 | contig 14065 bp, 14 predicted proteins | sample RifCSP13_1_FD_184019 | JGI IMG/M metagenome (GOLD analysis project Ga0209751, IMG submission 184019) | Soil microbial communities from Rifle, Colorado - Rifle CSP2_sed 13_1 (SPAdes) (version 2) | ecosystem: Environmental > Terrestrial > Deep subsurface > Rock core/Sediment | place: Rifle... | reverse complement strand
GTTGGATTTACTTATATTTGATCGGCTCATAATCGCCCGACTTAAATTAGCTTCTACAAGGGTTGCACCTGGGAGAGAGGCTTTATCCAGGTTGGCCCGGGTGAGGTTGGCTCTGGTTAAATTGGCATCCCGCAGGTTAGCGAGGTTTAGCTGGACTTCATAAAGGTTGGCAAAGGATAGATTGGCATTGCTGAGATTGGCATTAATCATGATTGCCCAACTGAGGTCGGTTTTCGATAAATCGGCCCAACTTAAGTTGCAATCGCTGAGGTCTGCCATCCATAAGGTTGTTTCACTCAGGTTAATTTTTACCAACCAAAGCGGTCTTGGATGGTTGAGAAGGTCATAGATTTGGAAGTTGGTTAAGTTCGACATGAAGATGCTCCCACAGTTTGAAATACAAAGACTTATTCATGTTCTCCGTTGATCCGGCGAAATGCATACAGGTTATGGCGACCACGCCGGCCAACTTGGGCGACCGCGCCAGTTTTCACCATACAATAGATCATCTTCCTGGCTAAACTGGCGGGGATATTCCTTTGCCCAGCGACATCCCGGGAAGTAAATTCTTGGCCTGGGTAAACCTCCAACAATCGGAAATCGTCTGGAAAATCCAAAGCAAAATGATCAACGACGGCGAGCAATTTCCGATCGATAATGCTCGTGCCTTTCCGGCGCCAGGATCCACGTCCATCGTTCAGGCGGATTTCTTCTTCATGGATGAAAAGAATATCAAGCGATAAATTTGAGTTGTTGAGGAGCGGGGTTATATAGACCAGTTCCTGAAAAATATGGTCCAGCTTGCCTTTTCTCGGCGACAGGCGCCTCTTCTGTGTATCGACGTGGTTTATCCATTTCAGGCAAGAGATAGGATGAACGAGGCGGACTCTGTGATTCTTCAAGAGAGAATTGAGCTTGTTTCTTAATCTGGCAAAATTTCCAATCTGGATTTCGATCAATAAATCTCCGCGGAGGATATCTATTCGAAAGCCATCGACCTCACTTTCGATGAAATCTCCTGGTTGAGCGTACCAATCCTTAATCGCTACGTGCAATGAAGTCTCGTTATAGGTCAGGATCCCATTGGAGCTTCTCTGACTAACAGTACCTTTTAGACCAGGCAATGCAACCTCGTACGCTGTTATAGAAGAGCGTTATACAATCGTTTGCTAATTGTACTCCAGATGGAATCCGAGTACTTGGGGAATAGCTACAAGGGATTATCCACGGGTAAATTATTAAAACCTATTGCAATCTTGGTTAAAATCATGTAAAGTATCGTTGGCGGTTGACAATATCAAACTTTTAAGGAGAGTGCAACATGAAATATACGATGTCAATTATTATAGCTCTGGTTCTTCTGGTGGCTCCATTCGGGGAATTTGGCGGATTACGATCCGCCAATGCATCTGCCCAACTATACACTGGCTTTCCAATCTTCTCGATCGGTACCGTCGTCAATGATACATATGTCAGGATAAGGGCATTCAACCTGCCGCCTAACGACGTATTCAGGGTGCGCATGGGCCGTATGGGCACACGGGGCATTAACGGAATCATCGTTGATAGTTTCGAAACCGGATTGGGCGGCACTAAAAACCTGGAGTTTTCCATCCCCAGCGAGTTACACGGTTTATATCAGATTTCGATAAGGATTGAGAGTAAGACAGGATCAGGCTATTTCGCATACAACTGGTTTTTCAATAACATAGCTGCGTCGAAACCCGGTAAAGCGCCAACACCGCCAAGTGGATATCGCGGCTTTCCTACGTTCTCGATTGCAAGCGTCGTCCGCAATCAAAACGTGACGATCAACATTGTCAACCTCCCACCCAACGACGTGTTTCGAGTGCGCATGGGCCGCATGAGCACCCGCGGGATAAATGGTATCATCGGTAAGAGCTTCGAAACCGGGGTGGGCGGATCAAAGCATATTAAATTCACTATTCCCGCTGAATTAAAAGGCCTACGTCAAATCGCTATCCGAATAGAAAGTAAGACCGGTTCGGGATACTTCGCCTATAACTGGTTTTACAACAACACTTATCCGTAAGCTTACCGGAAATATCCAATTGAATAACAGAGTGTCCCAGTGTTGATTTCACTGGGACACTCATTCTCCTTAGATCGCCAGAGTGAATCCGGCGTTTTCCCGCAATAAACTTTTGAGTAGCAGCACGGCCCGAGGTATTGCTGCTTCAACTTGCGGAGAGAGTTTTTCCGAAAACTCGTAGGCATTGTGCGTTTCTACACCAACTACCAGGATCTCATCGGGCAGATTGGCGCCCGTCGCTTTGCCCATCTGCAGGGCGGTTTGAAGAGACGTGTCGTGAGCAGACCCGGTGTGCCCCGTAATATGGTCGGGCAGGTCCGTGAGTTTCAGGCAATAAATATCACCGAGTGGCAATCTCCCCAGGCTTAATGCGTCCACCAAGATCGCCCACTCATAGCCGATAAGATGTTCCATCAGACTCAAGCCACCCACTGCCAAACAATTGAAGTCCACGTCTGGCTGGATCGTGTTAGGAACACCCAGCGCCTGTTGGATAGTTTCAACAATGCGCCAGCCCACTCCGTCATCACCTAAAACCGGGTTGCCCAGTCCAATCACGATGGTTTTCATAGAAGCCAAAAAGCCAAGCGGCAGTTAGAGCCTTAACAGAATTGCCTTAAGACCTCGATTGGATTTCCATCCGAATCGCGGATCGTCAACTCTTGGGGCATCATCCCAGGCAGCGAATGAGTGGCACAGCCAAAACATGGGTCATAAGCCCGGAATGCCATCTCTATCATATTGAGCATACCTTGTGTCAGAATTTAATAATTCGCAATCATGCGCTTTAATAAGTATGGAATTAATGTACTTACCAGTACAGTGCCAAAAAGCACGCACTATTGTGATAAATGTAACAATCAAAATATATCAATCGTAATAATCCATATACGCAATAATTATTGCGATTTTAACAGTTTGGGTGTCAAATATTGATGACGATGAGTAACTTTCTACATAAAAAGCATTTTATTGCATATTTTCGGCACGTAACTGTGTAAGTTGAATTACAATAATCGATGTGTTTGCACCCCATGTTTCAGGAGAGCATTATGAATTCCAATTCAGATCTGCAAAGGCGAGCAATTAACACGATTCGATTTTTATCCGCCGATGCAGTTCAAAAGGCGAAAAGCGGCCACCCCGGTTTGCCCATGGGTGCAGCGGCTATGGCCTATGTTGTATGGACCAGACATCTGCGTTTCGACCCGCGCAATCCAAGCTGGCCTGGCCGAGACAGGTTTGTGCTCTCTGGCGGGCACGGCTCAATGTTACTCTACAGCTTCCTCTATCTGACAGGCTATGATTTGTCTCTGGATGAATTGAAAAATTTCCGCCAGTGGGGGAGCAAGACTCCAGGTCATCCCGAGTACGGCTTAACCACGGGGGTGGAGATGACGACCGGACCGTTAGGCCAAGGATTTGGCAATGGGGTTGGAATGGCGATTGCCATCAAGCACCTGGCAGCTCTTTTCAATAAACCCGGGCACGAGATCATCGATCAAGTCATATACGGCATCGTTACTGACGGCGATCTCATGGAAGGTGTGTCCTCAGAGGCAGCCTCTCTGGCAGGTCACCTGCGCTTATCCAGTTTAATTTACTTGTATGACGACAACCGGATAACCATCGACGGGAGCACCGATCTAGCTTTCACCGAGGATCGTAAAACCAGATTCGAGGCATACGGCTGGAATGTTTTACAGGTCAAAGATGGCAATAACCTGGATGACGTAGATCAAGCTATTAACCTGGCAAAGCAAGATCTCAGACCATCTCTTATTATTTGCCGGACACACATTGGTTATGGCTTACCCACCTTACAGGACACCGCGAAGGCTCACGGCGAACCGCCGGGAGACGAAGAGCTGGACGGCGCCAAGGAAAAGCTTGAATGGCCTTTGACGCCTCGATTTTTCGTGCCAGAGGAAGTATTGGAACATTTCAGGCAGGCATTGGGCAAGGGAAAGCAACTTAAAGCCGATTGGGAAAAACGTTTAAGGGCTTATTGCGAGGCACATCCGGAGTTAGGGGAGGAATTAAAGAGGCGCGTACATAAAAAATTGCCAGAGGGATGGGACCAGGATTTGCCAATATTCCCGCCAGACGAAAAAGGTATGGCTACCCGGGCATCCTCGGGGAAGATTATTAATTCCCTTGCGAATAAAATTCCTGAATTAATTGGCGGTTCCGCGGATTTAACTCCTTCCAACAAGACCTGGATCGATGGCAGTTCAAGATTTCAGGATAAAACCCCGGAAGGGAGGAATTTTCATTTTGGCGTGCGCGAACATGGGATGGGGGCTATCGTCAACGGCATGGCAGTATACGGTGGAGTTATCCCTTACGGCGGAACTTTCCTTATATTCTCGGATTATATGCGGCCGGCGATCCGTTTGTCAGCGCTCTCCGGGTATCCTAGCATTTGGGTATTCACGCATGACAGTGTGGGACTTGGCGAAGATGGTCCCACGCATCAGCCTGTCGAACATCTTGCTGCATTGAGGGCGATTCCCAAATTAGTAGTCATCAGGCCAGCCGACGCCAACGAAGTTAGAGAAGCATGGAAAGTGGCAATATCAAGGCGGGGTGGACCCACAGCCCTGATACTCACGAGACAAAATTTGCCCACCCTGGATAGAAAAATATACGCTTTAGAAACTGGTCTAATGCAGGGAGCATACATATTGGCTGACCTTGGGTCCGATGATCCAAAACTGTTATTGATGGCTTCCGGGTCGGAGGTCAGTCTTATTGTTGAGGCGGGAAAACAAATTGCCGAGAATGGGATTGGTGTCCGGCTGGTTTCGTTCCCGAGCTGGGAACTGTTCGAAAAGCAGCCAGCGGAGTATAAAAAACTTGTCTTACCAGATTGGATGCGATTTCGCGTAGCCGTTGAAGCCGGCGTCTCACAGGGATGGGAAAAATGGGTTGGAGATCAGGGTGCGATCATCTCTGTAGAGAGATTCGGCGCATCAGCCCCTTACAAGATCATTTTTGAGAAATTAGGTTTGACAGTGGAAAATATTGTGTGCTTCTCAAAACAATTTCTAACTTAAAAATTTGGACAGATTAGCAGTTGGCAAGCAAGTCGTTGGATACCATTCATCTGAGGTATACTAGTAAATACAAAAGCTTGCCACCTGCCAAAAATATAAATATTGTGAATATCGATCAATCCGGTTCTCATCACTATCAGCCTTTATTATTTGCTGTTGGGGATACCAGCAAAGGCGCATTAGAGTTTTATCCTTTAGTTTGGGGGGATCTGGAAAGGTTTGTCATCGGGGAGGATAATAAACGAACAGAGGCGCTGGATAAACTGGCGGAAACCAAGGCAGCCCGATTTTCTCCTCTAGTAACTTTTGTGCTTGCTACCCAATTAACGGATACCAGTTTAGCTATCCGTTCCAGGGTGGTTGATGAGCTAAGTAGAATTCTCTCTCCTGACGAGGATGGCAAAACGGCGCCTGTTGAAGTCCTGGATTGCCTCAAGCGCTGCCTATCTCAAATGCGAACTCGCCAGGTGTATGCGATTTTGGAGGTTCTACTTACCAGACCGAATCTGCTACCGGAGGCGTCGCGGCTAATGAATTATTGCCCATATGCAGGGAGCCACCTGGCAGACGTTGCGTGCTCCCGGCAAGCTCCGATAGAAATACGGCGCCAGGCAATCTTGTTGATTGGGAAAGTGGGTTATTTAGATGCTGTTCCGTCGTTAGAGCGCCTGTTGGTGAGACTGGAATCGCGATTAAATGGACAGCATGCGATGCCCTTTGCGCCACCTGTCGGTATGGAAGACACAAGTTTGATACCTGAAATCATTCAAACCCTCCGTATCCTCAGTGTTCCTTAGAAACAAAGAGTCCAAAACAATATAAAATTATATTGGATAGCATGCTGAAAAGGGATATATTCGATGAAATTAGCTATGGTTGGTCTGGGGAAAATGGGTGGCAATATGGCTCGCCGATTGATAATGGGTGGTCACCAAGTTATCGGTTTCAATCGTTCGAAAGAGGTCACCGACCAAATCGCGTCGGAAACGGGGTTGATCCCAGCTTACTTACTGGAAGGTGCAGTCGCCCTTTTGGAAGCGCCGCGGATTGTTTGGATGATGTTGCCTGCGGGAGAGACAACCGAAAATACAATCCTGGCTTTATCGGGATTATTATCTCCAGGGGACGTGATTGTCGATGGGGGTAATTCATATTTCAAGGACACGATAAGACGATCTAAGCAGCTCGAAGCGAATGGAATTCATCTCGTAGATTCTGGCACCAGCGGCGGCATTTGGGGGTTGACGGAAGGGTATTCGATGATGGTTGGAGGCGAGAAGGGGATAATCAGCCTTTTAAAACCGATATTCGACACGCTGGCGCCTGGAAAGGGGTTGGGTTGGGGGCTTGTTGGATCAAATGGGGCGGGGCATTTCGTTAAAATGGTGCACAATGGCATCGAATACGGTATGATGGAAGCCTATGCGGAAGGTTTTGAGCTCATCAGGGCTAAAAAAGAATTCGAAATCAACCCGTATCAAGTGGCTGAGATTTGGCGCTATGGCTCTGTTGTGCGGTCATGGCTTTTGGACTTAATTTCTGCATCTCTTAAAGAGGACCCCGAGTTATCCGCTATCCGCGGCTGGGTTGCAGATTCGGGAGAAGGGCGCTGGACGGTGTTAGAGGCCATCAATAGCGATGTGCCAGTGCCCGTGATCGCTATGTCCCTCTTTCAGAGATTTGTAAGCCGGCAAGAAGAAAGTTACGCCGCGAAGCTGTTGGCAGCAATGCGCCATCAGTTTGGCGGTCACAATCTAGTAAAGGTGAAATAAATAACAACCGGTGGAATCCAAGTTTATAAGTTTTTCCTGGTTATCAACCGGAATTTGGGTGGGCACGACGCCACCCCTTTTTTCTAATTAATTATGAAAACTTTTAACGGCTCGACTGCGATCATCATATTCGGTGTTACGGGGGATTTAACGAGCAGAAAATTAGTTCCTGCTTTGTATCAACTTTTACATGACGGAATTCTTCCCGAAGACCTCTCCATCATTGGATTTGCCCGTAGGGACTGGGATGACATTGCCATGCGCAGACATCTAATCAAATGTATTGCAGAACATGCGCGATCCAAACCAATCTCCAACGAAATTGCGAGCAAATTAACTGAGCGTATGTACTATATACAATCATCTTTCGATGAAAGGGAAGGCTTTGTTAAATTAAAACATACTTTAGGGAAGTTAAAGATTTCCAATCGCTTGTATTATCTTGCTGCACCACCCGAATCATATGTGACTATCATCAGGCAAATCGGGGATGCTGATCTGGCTAAAGCGGCGAATGGCTGGACGAGGATTGTCATCGAAAAACCCTACGGAAAAGACCTGGAATCGGCTACTGTCCTGGATAAGGTTGTTCTCCGCGTATTCGAAGAAAGCCAGGTATATCGAATCGATCACTATTTAGGAAAAGAGACGGTACAGAATATTCTCGTATTTCGATTCGCCAATGGCATCTTTGAGCCGTTATGGAATCGGCTGAATGTGGGCCACATCCAAATTACCGTGGCTGAATCAATGGGTGTGGGCAGCCGGGCTGGTTATTATGATGGGGCTGGTGTAATCCGGGATATGTTTCAGAATCATATTCTCCAGCTATTAACCTTAACCGCCATGGAAGCTCCTGTTGCTTTCAACGCTGATGCGGTTAGGGATGAAAAGCTAAAAATTTTAAAGTCGCTGCGTCCGCTAAAAGAGCTGGAAGCAATAAGTAATACATGCCGAGCCCAGTATGGGGCGGGTACGATCGACAGCCAGAGGGTGCCTGGCTACAAAGAGGAGCCTGGGGTAGACCCTGACTCCACTACTGAGACCTACCTGGCCGCGCGTTTGTTTATTGATAATTGGCGGTGGGCGGGAGTGCCATTCTACGTGCGGTCAGGAAAAAGATTAGCCCGTCGAGTGACTGAAATTGCAATCCATTTTAAACAAGTCCCCTTGCCATTATTTGGGTGGAAGAATTTAGCCGGACAGGCGCCCAACGTTTTGTGCTTGAACTTACAACCAGATGAAGGGATTACATTGACATTTGGCGCCAAGGCACCTGGTCCGCTGAATGAAATTGCGCCAGTACAGATGCGTTTCGATTATGAAAAGACGTTTGGTGGAGAACCCCCCGAGGCTTATGAGCGGTTGTTAATGGACTGCCTGAACGGCGACGCTACCTTATTCACCAGGACAGACGAAGTCCAGGCAGCCTGGACTTTCACCACGGAGATAATAAACGCATGGAAATCAAGCCATACCATGCTTTTGCCGGTATATGAGGCTGGCACCTGGGGACCGGTTGAGGCGGACGATTTCGTATCCAATGTAGAAGGGCATAGCTGGCATATACCAACTTAATTTACAGATTGCCCGCAATTCGGACAGATTGCCTCGCCAGTTTTGACCACAAAACCGCAATTTTTACAGGTAATCGGTTGACCAAGCCCTAATGGCGCTCCACAGGCAATACAGTTCGCTTCGCCTACCGGATTTGCAACCTGGCAATAGCTACAAACAATCCGGCGGAGTCTCTCTGACAATTCATAAGAAGCGTTGCTTGCAAGTAATTCGCTCTGGATGACCTCCCACACTCGCTCAGTGAGCTGTAAATGTTCCAGGTCTTGAGCAACGTCATCCAGGCGGGACAACAAGCTCCAGGGGTTCCTCCAGGCTGCTAAAGCAGTCATTCCGAGACTGGCGGCAACTCCCAACCATGCCTGTTTCCCAATTAGAATCGCAACACCGTCTTCAATTTTGTTAATGGTGATGGTCACGGCGGTTTGCCCGCCAGAGGTGGGTTGGCTGCGAGAAGATATTTGTACGGCAATCTTCTCAGCATCACCAAACTGCTGAGCTCGCAGATTCCCGCGATTGAAATGACCTAGCAGCATATTTGCCAGTTGTCTCGGCTCGATATCCCCATGAAAGAATCGAGTGTTCATCACCCATTTCCCAGTTAACGCAGTATGTTATTTAACAGATTGTCTGATAGATTATAATCGGAATACAGGCGATTAGATTTTTATCATGGAGAATTATGTCGCGTTTGGCTAAAATTGTAGCGCTTTTCATTGGATTTATCTGGAGTGGATATTTAATAGCATATTTTCATGTGGCAAAGGCGGAGGAGCTCAGACAGATTCCTACAGTGTCCATACCCACGGTAACTGGCACTCCGGAGGGATCGAGCGTGACCGTGACGATGGAGTTCGATCAGATCAATGTTCGAGCTGGGCCAGGTCAGGAATATCCAATCATCGGTGTTCTTATCGCCGGGCAAAAAGTTCCTGCGCTTGGGCGTTCAGAAGGAGGCAACTGGGTACAGATTATCTATCCTGGCGCTCCAAATGGTTTAGCCTGGGTCTATAGCCCCCTAGTTACAATTACTGGTGCTTTGCCAGTTGTCGTACCTCCTCCAACGCCGACCCCGCGGACGACTCCAACCGTCGACCCGACATTAGCCGCTCAGTTTATTGTAGAAATTCCACCAACGAGGCTGCCGACATTCACACCACCTCCCGCCCTGGTAATACCGACAATTCCGGCAGACCAGTCGTCTGCACAAACAGGACGGGTACCTATGGGATTGGTAATCATTGGTTTAGGAGTGGTTGGCTTATTCGGTACATTTATTTCAATTCTACGCGGTAGGTAAATAAAAAAGACCGGCTGAACGCCGGTCTTGATATTTAGATAAGCGATGTTAGTGACAGCCACATCCGCCTGTATTGTTTTGTGGGCTAGAATCTTCTTTGGTTCGAAAAGAATTTCCACAGCCGCAAGAAGCAACCGCGCTTGGGTTGGTGATCTTAAACCCGCCACCCATTAATTCTTCGACGTAGTCGATAGAAGCGCCCTTTAGATATTGGATAGATATTTCATCGACAATCACCTTGACTCCGTGCATTTCGTACTGCAAGTCTTCATCTCTCTGGTTATTGTCCAATGCCATACCGTATTGGAAGCCGGAGCATCCTCCGCCAGATACAAAAACCCTAAGCGCATAACCCTCGAGATTACGCTTCGAAAGGAGATCCTGAACTGCATTGGCAGCCGCTTGTGTAATAGTAACTTGTTCTGTTTGAATATCATTTACTAACATGGTGATATACCTCGCTTGGGTAATCTAAACGTTTTTAATATTATTTTGATGAATTATATCAATAATTTACTGAATTTTATCAACATATCTTCGACTCGTCAACCTGCATAATTAACAAATTAACAATCTACAAAGGCACCAGTTATTGGGAATCGCTGAGGAAGGCTCTGGCGATGACAAGGGTCTTGAGGCAGGCGCTGAGTTATCGATATGCTATAATTTTGAATCTCAGAAATCGAAACTGCGGTTATTATTAGGCAGATGGCAATTATAACGATCTCACGCCAATTGGGGAGTCTGGGGGATGAAGTGGCATTGGCTCTCCAAAGAAAGCTCAATTATCGAATCGTCAATCGAGAGATTATTAATCAGGCCGCCCAGCGGGCAAGAAAACCCGAAATTGCACTGGCTACTATCGATGATCTAGGTTTATTCGGATTGCAGCCAGATATAAAATCTCGACTGGCGTACAACCAAGCGGTAAGCGATATTATGGAAGAGATTACTAGGCGGGGAAATACGATCATCATCGGCAGAGCCGGACAAATCATCTTGCGGGGACGCGCCGGCGTTTTCCACGCAATGGTGATTGCTCCAGCCTGGCTTCGCGCTGAGCGGATCTCCAAAGCCCTGGGGATTTCACTAGATAGTGCGCTGGCTCAGATTAAAGCCAGCGACCAATCCAGACGTAAATATCTTAAGCGGAATTATGGCGTAGCCTGGGATGATCCAGAGCTATATGACTTGATTTTGAACACGGAACGATTTAACCCCGAGCAGGCCGCTAGTTTAATCTGCCATGCTCTGGAGCAAATTGAAATGAGTGTAAGTTGATGCTTCAGTGATGCCCAATAATTCTCTCAGTGAATTGGTGAGTAAAATTAGCCGGAAAAAGCAGGAATTTGCCCATCCGATAGAGGAACAATTTGCCCTGATACTCGATTATTACGGTATTACCTGGTTGTATGAACCGACAACCTTTACTTTGCAGGAGGATACGGATGGGAATATCCTGGAAGCCTTTACGCCAGATTTTTATCTCCCTGATCAGGATTTATACGTAGAGCTCACCACTCTCAGGCCTCAGTTGAACAATATAAAAAACCGTAAAATACGAAAATTAAAGACCTTATATCCGGATGTGAATATAAAACTCTTTAAACGCCGCGACCTTCATGATCTGATGGTGAAATATGGGCTAGATTACGAAGCGGGTTATCTAAAAGGGTCGAAAGCACAAAAGAATGAACAATGATAAGACGAGCGCCTCTCAGTTATCTGAGCTCACCCAGGATATTGACAGGATATTAATTACAGAGATAGAAATCAAAAATAGAATTATCGAGATAGGGCGGCAAATATCGAATGATTATCATGGAAAGAATCCGCTTTTGATCGGGGTTTTGAAAGGCGTGCTCTTCTTCCTAGCTGACCTTTTACGCTGCATCACAATACCCGTGGAAGTTGATTTTTTGGCAGTCTCCAGTTATTCCACAGAGGCAAGAAATAAAGGCGTGGTCCGTCTGGTAAAAGATTTGGATATTCCCATCCAGGACAGACATATTTTATTTGTAGAAGATGTGGTGGATACCGGTTTGACATTAAATTATTTACTCAAAAACCTGAAAATGCGTAACCCGACAAGTATACAGGTTTGCACCTTGTTCGATAAATCCAAGCATCGTCTGGTATCGCTGCCTTTGAGTTACGTGGGATTTGAATTACCGGACCGCTTTGTCGTGGGTTATGGGCTGGATTTCCGCGAGAAATATCGGAATCTTCCGTTTGTCGGTTTACTAAAACCATCTGTGCTTGCTAGAGAAATGGATGGGGAGTGAATATGTTTTAGTGATCCCCTCGGCGTAATTAAAAATAGGGGCTCCAAGTAACCTTCTTCTATCCCGGCTAACCACCTGGAAACTTAGCCATTCTCCCTACCTCATCGGTAAGGATCAAACGCCAAATATTCCAAGCTGCTTCCTTTTTGTTTGATCTACCATGATTGGATATCTGGGAGCAAATTCTCCAAGAAGAACCCGCTCACCTTAACCTGATCACAGCTATGATCAAATAAGGTTGGCGCACTAGGCTGTATTTTGGCAACCCATAGGGGGGAGTACCCTCGGAATTTTCATCCTGAGATGATTATCCCTAATATCAGCTCTGGCGCACATTTTTGCCGGGAAGCTGTCCAATTTCTTGGAGCTCCCTATCCCAGCGAAAGCCCTTGCGAACTGCTTTCAACTGGTAATTGCAATATACATAATAATTGAATTGATGTCAAGACTTTTTAATAAAACCTTAGCCAATCTTCATAGAATCTTATGATAGCGCATTGGCATCTGAGGTTATATTTTTGCAGTAGCTCTGCGGGGAGCACTCAAAAGTTGTTGGTAAATTCCGGTTTGGGGGGCTGCGAGCGGCGTACGCCGCTCGCAGCCCCCCAAACCGGTAACAACCTTTTAGTGCACCCGCTCTGCGGGTGATAAATATAAAGGAGCGTGATCTGTGATACACTTCCCAATTGCCAATATAAAAGGATCGAACAAAAAATGACCTTCAAACGCGTATATATTTTGGCCTCTTTCGCAGTCATGTTTCTTTCGATAGGCTTTCTTTCAGGCTACATTACGAAAGAATATCTATCTGATAGAGAAGCACATTTCCCCATTTTAATCGAGGCGTATGATGTTCTGAAGAAAAATGGGTTCAGCGAACTGCCGCCCGGTCCTCAAATTGAATATGGGATGATTCATGGTATGGTGAAGGCTTTCGGCGACCCGTACACTTTATTCGTGGAGCCCGTTCAGCACGAATTGAATAGCAACACCTTACAGGGTGCCTTCGGAGGCATTGGCGTTGAAATTGTGCGAGATTCGACGGGTAAGGTAATCCTCTATCCGTTTCCAGGTAGCCCGGCTGACGAAGCTGGCTTGCTGGAAGGTGATATTTTATGGACGGTTAATGATATTCAGGTTGGTCCGGACACGCCCCTCGATGCTGTAACCGCCTGGCTGAGGGGGCCTGTTGGAATAAAAGTTAATCTACTGATTGCCAGGGGGGCGGAAACTTCTCAACATGATTTTCAAATAACCCGAACTGAATTTCCGATTCCGTCTGTCACTTACCACCAAGATTTGGAAGATCAAAGAATCGGGGTGATTTCAATAAATGTTATCGCCGCCAGCACACCAGACGAGCTGAAAACCGCCATTGAAGATTTAAATCAGAGAGGTGGGCGCGCGTATATCCTGGATTTGCGGGAAAATTTTGGCGGTCTACTGACGGCTGGCGTAGACGTTGCGCGCTTGTTCCTTGAGGAAGGTGTCATCATTCAGCAAAGGTACCGTAATAAAAATGTTGAAACTTATTTTGTCGAAGAGCCAGGGCCATTTTATGATACCCCGATCGCAGTGCTTATTAATCAAGACACAGCCAGCGCGGCTGAAATTATTGCAGGTGCGCTGAAAATACACAGCAGGGCGACTGTCCTTGGAAGTCCAAGCATGGGTAAAGACTCGATCCAGCTCGTATTCGAATTAAGTGATGGTTCAAGCTTACATGTCACAGCAGCGAAATGGTGGATACCAGGTTTAGAATCCGGGTTGGGTATATCGGGCTTGCAACCTGATGTCTTGATTGCTGGAAATGATGCCAGCACTGAATTCGACCCTGCTCTCGAAGAAGCCAGGGCATTTTTGATAAATCAGATATCACCTTGAAAACTAACAATAAAAGGTTACTCATCACAATGTCCATAAATCTCGTCCAGCGTGTTGACCCATGGGCTGAGACACGACCGGTAAGCCAATCCAGACAAGAACGGGTGCAGTATCGCCAAACCCCCCCTCCTCCCGAT
>Ga0209751_10004055_pt1 | contig 14068 bp, 8 predicted proteins | sample RifCSP13_1_FD_184019 | JGI IMG/M metagenome (GOLD analysis project Ga0209751, IMG submission 184019) | Soil microbial communities from Rifle, Colorado - Rifle CSP2_sed 13_1 (SPAdes) (version 2) | ecosystem: Environmental > Terrestrial > Deep subsurface > Rock core/Sediment | place: Rifle... | reverse complement strand
TCCGTCGAGGCTGGCGGCGGAGAAGGTTGCGCTCTGGCCGGGGGTCTCAAAGGTTCCGTCGTTGTCGAGGTCCCAGGCGTAAGTGAGGGGCTGGCCTTCCGGGTCGCTGCCGGAGGCGGTAACGATCACCGAACTTCCTTCATCGCCGCTGTACGGCCCGCCGGCCTCGGCGGTGGGTGGTTGATTAACGACAACCTCGAACGCGCCGATGTCACACGCCGGGCCTTGCGGGCGGGTTACACCGCGCTGATCGGCGGCGGCGGCCGAGCAAGCCGCCAGGGGAATTGCGTCGATCGCCGGGCTGCCGGCCAGGAGTGCATGTGTGAACGTCGGGCCGCCGTTGTCCTGCAGCGGGCCGAGCAGAGGGTCGGCAATTGGAATCGTGCTGCCGCACGTCGCATTCGGAAATTGCAGGTTGTGACCGCTATTGAAGATGAGGAACGGATTCGCAAAGCAATTTCCACTCAGCTGGCTATTGGCGATAATCGAATTGCGAAGAAAGATGGGGCCGCCAAAAGTCAAGAGATTCGCGCCGCCCGACGGCCCTCGATTGTCAAAGAGCGTGCTGTGGATAATCGTGACGGAGCCACTGCTCGATTGATTGAATACGCCGCCGCCAGAGTTAGCAGTATTTCCGGAGAGAGTGCTGTTGATCAGCGTCACCGCGCCGGCCATGTTGTAGATACCCCCGCCGGGGCAGCCAAAGCAATCCGCGACGTTGCCCGACAACCTGCTGCTGATCACGCGGAGCGTGCCCTCGTTGGCGATGCCGCCGCCGCCGTAAGTGATAAAGGTATGCACGGCGCGATTGCCGATCAGGGAACTCCGGGTGATGGTGAACGTCCCGGAATTGAAAATGCCGCCGCCATAGCCGTCGGCGATGTTGCCGGACAGGGTGCTGTTGATCAGCTCGACGGAACCGCCGCTCGAGTTGTAGATGCCCCCACCGTCAAGACCTTGGTTGTTGGCAATGACGCTGTCGGCGACAATCAATGTGCCCCCGTTGTTGAAGATACCGCTGTCCACGTCGCCATAACCGTTGGCAAGCGTCACCTTTCGCAAGTTGAGCGTCTTGCCAGCGTTCACCGTCAGCACGCCCACGGCGTTGTTACCGCTGATCGTCAGGCTGGCTGCGCCTGGGCCATCAATGGTAAGGGTATCGGCGATGGCGGGCAGGCTACTGTTAAGCGTGATCGTTCCGATCACACTGAAGGTGAGGGTGTCAGCTCCGGGAGTACCCGCCGAACAGGCGCCCACTGCGGCATTGGTGTTGGCCGCCGTAATCGCTTCCCGGAGCGAGCAGTCGCCATCGCCATTCAGTTCGTCGTCGGTGGTATTGACGACAATGCTGGCGGCGTGCGCAGCGGTCGGCGGCAGCGCCGCCAGCAGGGCCATAGCCAACAAAGCCCTGAGTATCAAGTGAAGCCGAGTTGCCTTGTACATGTGGTTCCTCCCGTTATGGATGAGCCTGATGGTTGCCCTTTTCCAGAACGCCGGTCGCCGCAAGCGCCCCGCCGCTGATCGAGAACTCGGCCAGGTCAACACCTCCGCCAGGCTCTCCGGCATCTGTGAGCCTGAACTCTATGGTCACGCCGTCAACGCCGTTCAAGCGCCCGACGCCGGAGCCGACAAAGGTGTCGAAGCCTGCGCCGGGCTGGCCCTCGCTGAGGCCCGGGTCGTCGGTGCAGGCGGCGGAGTCCAGCCGCGTCAGGTGGAACCTGTTCTTGCCCCAGTTGATCTCGAGGTTGTTGGGCAGGCGGAGGTCGCAGTGGAGCTCGAAGCCGTGGGTGACCCTCGCGCCGTCCGCGGTGAAGATGCTGCCGCCGCCCGTCATCCGGCCTGAGCAAACCACCACGGCCTCGGTGATCGTGACCTGGGCGCTGGCGGTGTTGCCATCGGCGTCTTGCACGACAATCGTATACGTGCCGGGACCCAGGCCGGTAAATATGCCGGATGATTGGAAGGTCACACCGCCGTCTTTCGAGAAGGTATAGGGAGGCGTGCCGCCCTCAGCCGTAGCAGTAATTGTTCCGTCCGCCGCGCCCTTGCACGTGACGTCGGAAGACGCCACGTGCAGGTTCAGCGCGACCACCTGCGTGCTCACCGCGTCCTCGTCGTCCTCCGCTGGCGCGGGGCCAGGGTTGTTGTCGGGCACAGAGTCGGCGTCAAATTCATTCGCCGCGCTCACCTGCGCGTAGTTCGTGATCGTGGTTCCCTCGGTCCCTGCATTCACGGTAGCCATAATCGTCAACGTCGCCGACCCGTTGACGGCCAGGCTGCCGACTGTCCAGAGGCCGGTGGCGCTGTCATACGACCCCACGGATGGCGCTGTTGACTGAAGCGTCAGGCTTGCTGGCAGCACATCCCTGACCTCCACACCTGTTGCGTTCCCAGGCCCTCGGTTGGTCACCATCACCGCATACGTCAGCGTCGCGCCCGGCGACACGGAGGCGGCCGGTGAAACTGTCTTGTTCAGTTCCAAATCAATGGGAACCGTCAAGCCGACCTTGGGCGGCTCGGTGGGGAGCAGCCAGGCGCCCGTGTCGGCACGCTGGCCGGCCAGGGCCGTGGTGTTCCAGGCGATCCCCTCCACGCCCAGGGGCGCGGTCATCGGCACGATCACCGAACGGCTCTCGCCTCCGGCGAGCACGGTTGATTCCAGGCTGATGCGGAGGGCGCGCACCGCCGAGAAATCTAATGGAGAAGTCGTCCAGTCATTCACGCAGCCAGGTGGCCCCGAGGCGAGCACACCGCCCTGAGTGATGACTTCACCCCGGCACGGGTTGGTGGACATCGAATACTCGACCGTACCACCCGGCGGCGGGGTCACCGCTCCGCCGAGCACCGGCTGCCACTGAGAGCCGCGCGGCGCGCCCAGTTGGGTCCCAGACACACCCGTATCTCCGACGAACGGCAGAATATCGTAGGCCACCAGGTTCGTCAGGTCTACATTGCCCGCGTTCCGCAGGGTGATGCGGTACTCGGCCGGGCTTCCCGGACTGACGAGGCCAACGCCGGGTGCGGCTTTGAATGAGGCGTCGAAAGACCCGCGCACCTCCTTGACGACCACCATCGAGGCGGTCTGGACGATCGTGTAGTCGGTGGTCGCAATGCACCGATACTCGGTCGTGTTGTTGTCGCCGTCGAAGTCCTCGACGTCCGGCTCACGCGCGTAGATGCAGATGTTCGTGGGCACAGTGTTGTTGTTCGTGAACACAGCGTCGAAGAACTGGCCGTAGTTTGTGTACGTGCCGGGGGCAGTGCCCGGCTCGACCCGCGCCTGGAAGTTGACCACCAGGTAGCTGCACTCAGTCACCGCCTGGCCGCCCGGCCACGACCAGCGCAGCAGTTGGCGCCCGGCGCCGTTGTAGTCGTCAATGACTTCGAAGGTGGGCGGCGCCCCGCCAAGCGATGGAAACCCGGAGGCGTTCGATGTCTGCGTGCCGGGCACGTAGCGTAGATTCTCCGGCACGAGGTCAGTGAAAACCGGTCGCCACGGGAGGTCGCCGCAGGGCGCCGCGCTCAACGAGAAGGTGCGGGCTTCGGTTGGCGCGATGGCGCCGAGGCTGGTCCCGCTCTTGAAATGGTAGATCACCGGCTTCGCGGGGATGACGCCGAGCGCACCGCAACGGGTAAACGGGCCAATCACGCCGCCGAAAGCGCCGAAGTCGAGGCTGCCCTCCGCGCAGTTCGTCATGGCGTCAATCTCGGTCGCCGGGGCGTCGGGGAAGTCAGGCGCGACGGTTCCGAACAAGTTCATATTCTGGGAGAAGCCCCCAGCCAGCGTGCCCGTAACCGTGAAGTGGCTCACGAACTCGCCGGGGAGGAAAGCGCGCGGCACATCGTCGTCAACGCCGAGCGACTTGATCACAAAAGGCGCGGTGGGTGCGACCCACGAGATGGTGCCTGTGTTCCCCAGGTTTGTCGTGTAGTTCACGACAACCGATCCGCTGGTAACCGGGTAAAGCAGGCGTAATCTGGTGAGGCGTAAGCCCGGGTTCGCACAGAGAGTGAGCGGCCCGGTCGGCGAGTTCTCCTGGCAGGGCAGCCGATCCGTCGCGGTGAAGGTCGCAGGCGCACTGCTGAAGTTTCCCCAGCCTAAATCAAAGGCCTCTGTTTCACTCCCTCCCCGGACGCCGAAAAAAGTCCCGAGTGAGTAAAACTTTCCGAAGAAACCGCTCACGATGGGCTGATTTATGAACCCGTGCGTGGCGCTCGCCTGGGCGGTCACGTCGGGGTCAGTCGGCAGGCCGTAGGGTTTGCCTACCACCGTCACGGTGTTCGTGACTGTGTCGCTGGGGTTCGCCGGGTCGTCGTCAGATGTGAAAGAGGACGAGGGGTAGCGGATGGTGACATAGAAGCAGTGAGTGACGCCGACAGTGCAGGTGGCCGGGTACGCCGCCACCTCCGGGATCGTCGGCCACGTCACCGTGTGCGTCGCCGCGTCGTACGTCCCCCCACCCGTAGCCGAGACGAACACCGAGCCGGGCGGCAGCGCATCGCTGACGACCGCGTTCGCAACGGTCCACGTGCCTGGCAGCGCATTGGCGTAGTTCGGCCAGGACGAGTCAAAGACGGCGATCTGGTAGGACACGTCAACGTCGAGCGGCGGCTCGGCGGTCACGAGGCGTTGTTTCGTAATTGCCAGGTGCGTCGCAGCCTCAATCTCAGCGCCCGCGCTGGCCTGCACACTGCTGGCGTTCGTCGCGCTGAACGTGGCGACTGGCGTCAGCACCGTCCCGTCGGGCGTGTGCAGGTTCACGCTGTTGTACTGGACCAGCACCGTGCCTGACGACCCGGCCGGGAGTGGATCAATGAACGCGAAGTGCGCTCCAAACCCATCAACGAAAGCCGAGGTCGTGAAGCCCGGCGAGCCGACTGCACTGCCGTTGCCGGTGAGCGCCGGCTTCGTGACGTCAATCCGCGCGCCTGTGCAGGGCGTGGCTTCGACCGAGGAGCACTCCCAACTGATCTCCCAGGTCGCCGGGTTTCCGGCCAGGACCGGCTGCGGGGTGACGGCGGTCATCGAGATAGACAGCGTCGGCCCCTCTGCCTTCGCGATACCAGCCCCCCCAGGAGGCAGCATTGCCATCCAGAGCACGAGGATCAATACCAATGCTCTGATCGCCCTGGCTGATCTCCATACATGCGCTTTCATGGTCAATGTGCTCCTGATTCGTCTGTTGTCGGAAAAGGCACTGGAGCTGCCGCGGGAGGTCAGCTTGCCCGGGCTTAGTCCTGCAAGGGTAACGGACGCGCGAGCATCCATTGTGTTTAACCGGTCAATGCTCAATCGCCGATACGTTAGTGTTTCGTTTTAGATGTCGGGGTCAATTTGAGATAGATCGCACAATCATCTGTATGCCATGAATGCAAAACGAAGCCGTATGCCATAACCGCTGTTTATGGCGTACAGCTTCGTTCGAAATGCGTCTCTGTTGGCCGCAAATTCAGGCTAACAGAGCGTCAGGCTGGGGCTGAAGGATTCGAACCTCCGCATACAGATCCAGAGTCTGCTGTCCTACCACTAGACGAAGCCCCAGTGCGGAGCGAATTTTATCATAGGGGGGCGCGGCTGTAAACGTTTTGCGGCCCCGCCGCCGCAGGGCCGCCCCCGACAGAAACCGCAAACTGCGTTACACTTAACCGCAATCCTGACCTTGAGGCAAACCCATGCGTTCGACGCCCCCCGTTCAAGCCGCCGATTTCATCCGCGCCGCCGTCCTGGAAGACGCCAAAAACGGGCGCTTCGGAGGCCGTGTGCGCACGCGCTTTCCCCCCGAGCCAAACGGCTACCTGCACATCGGCCACGCCAAAGCCATCACCATTGACTTCGGCGTCGCCCAGGAATTCGGCGGCTACTGCAACCTGCGCTTCGACGACACCAACCCGGTGAAGGAAGAAGTGGAGTACGTCGAGTCCATTCAGGAGGACATCCGCTGGCTGGGCTTTCAATGGAACGGCGAGCCGCTCTACGCCTCCGATTACTTCGCGCAGTTGTACGAATACGCGGTGCAGCTGATCAAGAAAGGCAAGGCGTACGTGTGCGACCTCAGCCCGGACGAGATCCGCGCGTATCGCGGCACGCTCAACGAGCCGGGCCGGGACAGCCCGTACCGCAATCGCTCCATTGAAGAAAACCTGGACTTGTTCGAGCGGATGCGCCGGGGCGAGTTCCCCGACGGCGCGCGCACGCTGCGGGCCAGGATTGACATGGCCTCCGGCAACATCAACCTGCGCGACCCGGTGATGTACCGCCTCCTCCACGACCCGCCGCATCACCGCACCGGGGACCAGTGGCGCCTCTACCCGATGTACGACTTCGCCCACGGGCAGTGCGACTCCATCGAGGGCATCACCCATTCCCTGTGCTCGCTCGAGTACGAAGCCCACCGCCCGCTGTACGACTGGTTCCTGGACGCGCTGGAGATCTTCCACCCGCGCCAGATCGAGTTTGCGCGCCTGAACCTTTCCTATACCGTGCTGAGCAAACGCAAGCTGCTGCGGCTGGTGAAGGAGGGCCGCGTGCGCGGCTGGGACGACCCCCGCATGCCCACGCTCTCCGGCCTGCGGCGGCGCGGCTACACCCCGGAAGCCATCCGCGAGTTCTGCGCCCGCATCGGCGTGGCCAAGAGCGACAGCACGATTGACGTCGCTTTGCTGGAGCACTGCCTGCGCGACGACCTGAACAAGCGCGCGCTCCGCAAGATGGCCGTGCTGCGCCCCCTGCGCGTCGTCGTCGAGAACTACCCCGAGGGCCAGGTGGAGGAGATGGAGGCCGTCAACAACCCCGAGGACCCGGGCGCCGGGACGCGCAGAGTCCCATTTTCTCGCGTGTTATACATCGAGCAGGACGACTTCCGCGAGACCCCGCCGCCCAAGTATTACCGCCTCGCGCCGGGGCGCGAAATTCGCCTGCGTTACGCCTACTTCGTCAGGTGCGCGGACGTGGTGAAGGACGCGCAGGGGAAAGTCGTGGAACTGCGCTGCACCTACGACCCGGCCACGCGCGGCGGCGACGCGCCGGATGGACGCAAGGTGAAGTCCACCATCCATTGGGTGTCCGCCGCGCACGCCGTGGAGGCCGAAGTGCGCCTGTACGACCGGCTCTTCGTCACCCCGGACCCCGAAGACGTGCCCGAGGATCAGAACTTCACCGCCAACCTCAACCCGAACTCGCTGGAGGTGCTCCCCGCGTGCTGCGTGGAGCCTGGCCTGAAGGACGCGGCGATCGGCAGCATCTACCAGTTCGAGCGCAACGGCTACTTCTGCGTGGACCCGGATTCGGCGGGCGGCAGGCTGGCCTTCAACCGCTCGGTGAGCCTGAAGGACGCCTGGGCCAAGATTGACGCGAAGCGGGCGCAGCAAGGGGAGTAGGTTCTAGATCCGGACGTATTCAGTCGTTCGCATAACAGGTCAGCATCCGGGCCAGGTCCTCGCGCAATTCGGCCCGCCAGGCCTTCGGTTCGATCAGCTCGGCTTCCGGCCCCAGCCAGCGCAGCAACTCAAACACATATTCCCGCTTCGTCTCGCCGTACGTCATCAACACCTGGCCGTCGGGGAGGTCCTCGAATCGCGCGTGCTGGTAATACCAGTCCTGTTTTAGCCGTTCGGCCTGCCGCCGTGCGAGCCGAAGCGTGACGGGCGCTTCTTGTATCCATTGTCGCATCGCCTCACCCAGCCACTTGCGCCCCAGCAGAGTCGCCGCGTCGAAGTGGCCCTCTGCCTCAGCCGCCTTCGAGCGCGGCCTGATCGTCAACACGCGGTCTGCCCGCCACAGGCGCGTCTCGCCCTTCTGTCCCGCGCGCTGGCCCACCAGATACCAGCGGTCGCGATCCCACAGTAAGCCGAGGGGATTCACGCTGGAGCGGCTGGGTGCGTCGCGATAGGGCGATCGGTAGTGAAGCGCCACCTCGCGGCCTTCCAGCATGGCTTGCAGAAAGACGGTGACGACCTGGCCTTCGTCGCCTTCCACAGTTTCGGAAGCCGCGCTGGTCTGTGCGAGTTCCAGTGTAAAGGCGTCCACGGGCGGGCGCTCGAAACCGATCACCTGTCTGGCTCTCGCCAGCGTGGCCCGCAGGTGATCGGGCGTCGCCGCAAGCAGTTTTTGTTCCGCGGTCTCCAGCTCGGCGGCGAACGGCCTGGCGCGCAGGCGGCGGAGTGAGGCCAGGCCGAGCACCAGCGAGATGGCCTCGCCCACCGAGAACATGACGGGCGGCAGGAAGTACCCCTCCATGAGCCGATAGCCGCCCTGTCGCCCCATCTCCGCATACACCGGCACGCCGATCGCGCCGAGCCTCTCGACATCGCGATAGATGGTGCGCGGGGATACCTCAAAGCGACGAGCCAAGTCCACGGCGGAGGCTGTTTTGCCGCTGCGGAGCAAGAGCAGGATGGCCAGAGCACGGTCGAGGCGGTTCATAGGGCTACCTCTCAACGACAAAGAAAGTATGACAGGCTGGTGTCAGGCTTTGTGTTTACCATGTTAACCAGCAAATCACGAGGCCGGGCAAATGCTCACCAACTATCGAGATATTTTCAGTCAACCCTCCCAGGCCTTGTTCTGGGGTGGGTTCACCTTTTCGGCGCTGGGCGATGCCATGACCCGGGTGGCGTTGACGTGGTACGTCTATGAACAGACCCAATCGGCGGAGGCCCTGGGTTGGCTCACGGTGTGCTACACCGGCCCGATCATCGTCGGCGGGCTGGCGGCCGGAACGCTGCTGGATCGCTTTGACCGACGCCGGGTGATGGTGTGGGACAACGTGATCCGCGGCCTCGCCGTGGCTTCGATCCCCATCGTGCAGGCACTGGGTGTGCTGACGTTGTATCACGTCTATGCCGTCGCCGCCGTGTACGGCCTGTTGATGATGATCTCCCTCGCGGGCGGCCCGGCCCTCATCCCCTCGCTCGTCGAACCGGAGCATCTGTCCACGGCCAACGCGCTGGAGACGCTGAGTTACACGGTCGGCGGAATTCTGGGGCCGCTGGCGGCCGGCGTGCTCATCGCCTGGGTGGGCGCTCCGAACGTCGTGGCTGTGGATGCACTGTCTTATCTTGTCTTTGCGCTGGCGTTGGCGCGCGTCCAGCTCCGGCCCGCCTCCGACGAACCCGACCGCGCCGACGCGCCCGCCTACCACCTGGGACACGCGGTACGGTTGTTGTTCTCCAACAAGGTCCTGCTCTCGACCACTCTGATGTTCATGGCCTTCAACATCGGGGGCGGCGGCCTGCTGTCCGTCTGGCTCCCCATTCTATCTGACCAGACGCTTCACGGCGGGCCGGAGTTGTATGGCGCGCTGTTAGGCGCGCTGTCGCTGGGGGAAGTGGTGAGCGCGTTTCTGGCCGGGGGGCGGCGGTGGACCTTGTCGCTCGGCGCGCTGATCTGCATCGCGCAGATGCTATCCGGCCTGGCGCTCGCGCTGCTGCTGTGGCGACCGACGGTGGTGTCCGTGATCGCGGGCCTGGCCCTGTTCGGGGCCTTCAGCGCGCCCCTCACCATCTGGGCGCAGACCCTGCGGATGCGCGTCATCCCGGAGCGTTTGCGCGGCCGTGCCTTTGCGCTCCTGCGGATGCTGATGCAAAGCGGCAATCCCATCGGCGGCGGGCTGGCCGGGGTGCTGCTGCCTGCGCTCGGCCTGACCGCCGTCATTGCCGTTTCGGCGGGGCTGGTCGCCTTACCCGGTTTGCTCGGCTATCGGGTCAAGGAACTTCGTCTTGGGGGAGATGACGCTGAGCGGTCTCGCTGAAGGACACGTGGGTCAGGATCGACGCGAAGCGGACGTAGCAGAGCGAGTGAATTACGCCAGTTCCACCCTTAGCTTTTTGCCCAACGCCGACGCCGCGCGCTCGAGCGTAGATAAAGTCACCGATGGGTTGGTCGGGTCGAGGAGCCGTTCCAGCGCCGCGCGGCTCGTTTTCATCCGGCTGGCCATTTCCATCTTGGTGAGTTTACGGCGCTTCATTTCTTGGACGATCTGGAAAGCAATCACGCGCTTGATCGCAGTGGCTTCCACGTCGTCCAAGAGTTGCTCGTCTCGCAGAAACTCATCAAAGTTGCTGCCGATACGCTTTTTGTTCATGACTTTACTCCTTCCGCAAGTCTGCCAGGCGTCGTCGGGCCATATTCAACTCACTCGATGGGGTTTTCTGTGATTTCTTGATAAAGCCGTGCAGCAACACCATCGTGTTGTCTTCGACCGTAAATAGCACACGCGCGATGCCTTGGCTAATGTTGGAGCGCACTTCCCATAGGCCCGGCTCCACTTTCCGGATCAGGGGCATCCCCAGCGGCCAGCCGAATTGTGCGGTCTTGATATCCGCGCCAATTGTCTTACGGTCTTCACGTTTCAGACTTTTGAGCCATTCACGGACTGGCTCGTTGCCCGCTTGAGTGCGGTAGAAGACCACGACCAGTACAGGCTCGTCTGGGGTCTGCGCCATGTCAGCAGTGTATCAAAAATGGTACATTCGTCAAGAGGCAGTTTTCCGACCCCCGCGGGCGGCAAGTTAGTCTTCAACCGCTCGGTGAGCCTGGAGGACACATGGGCCAAGATTGAGAAGGCGCAGCAGGGGGAATGAGTGCGCACGGTTGTTCAAAGTAAAAAGGCCTTTCGGGTCCGTGTGAACTCGAAGGGCCTTTTGTTTAATAGTCTGGCGCAAGCCGATGTTAGCCGGCCTGCTCTAGAACTATCTGGATAGTGCTTGGAGGTCTCTGTTTCTTCCGAGTATGCCTTGGCTCAGCTTGCGCCGAAGAGAAACTCCGAATTAGGGTATAAGAAATTCACGCTACTTTCTCAAAGACATCATCACCTTTTGGGAAGGATTCGTTAAGTTTGTCAATGGTCATGTGTCCACGCATAAAGTCGCTCGCGTTCATCTTCTTTACTACAAGATGTTCCTGTGTAACACTCAAGATGTTTGCAAGGCGGGCCTTAGTGTCCTCCTCTTTTTCGTTGTCAAATGGAGCGACGGCAAGAAGCTTCCTTTCCTGGGGACTGGAGGCGCTCCCCAATGCCTGTCCAAGAATGCCGTTTATGTGTTCGTCTCCAAATCCGTAGCCAATAGCGATGATGAGTTTTGCCTCCAACGTCCACCGCCGAAACTCGTAAGCGAAGAATAAAAAGGGATCGGTGTACTGCAACTTATAATCTGTTCCAAAGATGATCTCCAACTGATCCGTTCTTATTTTTGACGGTTCGTCCGAAAAAGTCAGGTTCTTGTTTTTGTCTCTCAACCAGTCTATCGAACCGTGCAACTTGTAGAGGAAGATGTTTGGTTCTTCTCCGTCAGCGGACATGAAGTTCTTCCAGTCCCAAGTTCGTCCGTCTCCGAATCCCTTTTCTAATGTCTCACCATTGCGCCTATGATTCTTCTCGACGCAGAGATCATAGTTCAGAGAGAATACGCGGAGTGGGTACTGGAAATCTTTAGCAAAGGAAAATACACCCCGGTAGTAATCAGACTTGCTGTAATCACTGAGAAGGACCCAATCGTCCTGAAGTTCTTTAAGTATCATTTGTCGAAGTTGGTGCACTTTTATAAAATCATTGCCCCCAAGTTCTGTAAGCTTAATACTCCAATTTCCAATAAATGGATACAACGGATGCCTTGCTTTCTTATCGAGTTCCGACAGAGTGTTTACCAGACGTTCTATGTTGTAATTAACGTCATTATTGAATTTGCCATCTATTCCATCGGCGAAGTGGATAGCGCTTTTGACAAAGTGGTAAAGACTTTGATAGTCCTTCCATAATGAATCGTGCTTTAGGAGTCCCTCTAGCTTCTCAATCATAAGTGAGGAAGTGGGAACTCCCGCCTCGTAGCTGGCCCCCGCGCCGAGCAGGACCAGGACCTTGTTTTCTTTGCGAAGACTCACAGGTTCATCCTCACAAGAACCATGGGTGCAGGTTATCTACACTTACTTCGGGCAAATCTAGCTCGTCAAACTTGTTAGTGAAGCGGGCGATGAGTTGGGCATAGTATATTGACACAGGCACGCTCTTCGCGTTAAACCCACGCCAGTTCGCACCCGACAGGTTAACAGCATCTTGAAGGTAGTCCTCTCGGTCTTTGGGCGAAAGCTCTACGTTCGAGTAGTGAAAGGTCATAAGGACTGGATGAGAGTACCGCCTAGTCACCTTGGGATTGTGATATTGCAGCCCTTCAAACCATACCAAGTACTCATCCCGGGCTAGAGAAACATAGGTGCTTTCAAACGGCACAAGACTGTTGTTCGTGTGGCTATAGCCGAAGAAGTTGTTGTTTGCATTGACCTTAAGAACAACAAACTGACTACGACCTCTTTCTCCGAACTTTGCGAAGACCTCTTGAATGGAGTCTAGTTCGTCGTTCCTGATTTTGTACGGCGCATGGATCACAAATCGGTCGAAGGCCTCGCGGTGATCCTGAATGATGTTTTCAATACTCTGCTTTAGTTGAGCCAGGTAGTCCTGTGAGTTGTCTGAGCGGCCAAGAATTCGAAGCTCCTTAAAAAGCCCACTGGAGTCTGTAAGCACTGAATACGCATAATATCTTTCTATATGCCGTTTCTCATTTGAAAAAACCTCCCGATGCGATTGCCCAACGCCAATAATCAAACAACGGCTATTTCGGGGTTGTACCTTCCAAGGCTTTCCACCAAGCTTGGCGAAGCACTGTAAGGCAATGTTAGAGGTTGACCACTGCAACCGAGTATCGCGTACTAGCGTGTAGAGCCGAACCACCTGTGATGGAATGCGAGCACTAACAAAGATATGTTTCGCCCTGAAGTAATCTTGACTATCTTCTAGCTCTTCGTCATCCCACGGTGCGACAAGTATAACAAGAACGGGTCTGCGGTCTGAGGAAAGCACTGTGTCCCGCACACGCTGCATCTCCTCGGCCTTGAAATTGGCAACAGTAATTCCTTTGACATTATCGGGTGTCATAGGAAAGCCGAACATCTTTTCCGTGCCTGGAAACACGTTTGGAAAGGTTTCGCCGCGTAATGCCTTATATAGATCCAGCGAAACAAGCCGGTCCTGCTCGCGGTAGACAAAGAATATTGTTGGCCTCTGATCCAAGCCAATCAATGGGCAATAATGCTTTAGCCCCATATATTGTGATGCATCAGTCTGCTCCTTACAGAACAAATACAGCTTCTTATCGAGGGTGCCTGCAGGCAACTGAATGAGCTTACGGGCCACTTCAATGGCACCTCGTTCATGCGGAAGCGGGAAGATATCATCAAATCGCAAGGTTATGAATTCCTGTATCTTGTCGTAACGGTCAGAATAGAAGTTTCTATTCTCTTTGCCATACTGATCCAGGCTCAAACTCAGTTGCTGAACTCGTTTTGAAAAGGGCGTATCACTGCTTTTTCGGAACCAAAAATCAATCAGGAAGCCAAACTTCTTAACCGACTTGAGATAGTAGGCTTGAAGCCAGATAGCTGTTTCCCCTTCATGATATGTCTGCAATGTAAACACTACTCGCTTTCTTGCGAAGTCTCTTTCTTCATCAAAATGCATTTTTGAACCGATGGCCTGGCATGATGCAACTAACCGATCGTGCAGAAAATCTCTAGTAAGGTACTGGTTATAATTCTCCTTACACTCGAGGGCCTCAAATCCATCAATTTTAGTCAGCGATACCCAGTATTTCTCTCGTACATTTAGGGCATCGTGGCTGATAGGCAAAGATTGTTTGACAACACCCTCTGGAAGATTAGTCTTCCGTTGTCCAGAGTCTTCCAACCGGTAGACAGTGAAGGAAAACGAATCTGGGATAACTGGGAGAAAGCTTAGGGAAATAGAATAGTCTGCTGGCATACGGATTTTACTCTGGCTGTACTTCGCGATCAGATCGCGCCTAACGCCTCATTGAGAGCCTGATGTTATGCATATGATGCAAGCCTCTGATTGGTAGCAGGTGCCCAACTCCTAACTATGCTGAAAGAGTTTCTAGCATTATATACAAGTTTCCAATAGACCTTATCGGAAATAGCCCTTGAGTTGATATGGCCGTGATCGGAGATAGCGGAAGTCGGTGCGTAGGTTGTGCAAGGCACAGGCGATCTGCATCACCA
>Ga0209751_10004053_pt1 | contig 14071 bp, 9 predicted proteins | sample RifCSP13_1_FD_184019 | JGI IMG/M metagenome (GOLD analysis project Ga0209751, IMG submission 184019) | Soil microbial communities from Rifle, Colorado - Rifle CSP2_sed 13_1 (SPAdes) (version 2) | ecosystem: Environmental > Terrestrial > Deep subsurface > Rock core/Sediment | place: Rifle... | reverse complement strand
CTACGAAGCGCGACGCCGAAGAGAAGGAAGCGCATAAAATTGCGATGTTAGCACCCCTATGAACGACACCGACTTCGAGAAACTCGCGGATCAGGCCCTCGCCAGAGTCGAGGCCGCGCTTGAGGAAAGCGGCCTTGAAGCCGACATCCAGCTGAAGGAAGGCGGCGTGCTGGAAATCGAGTTCGAGGACGGCTCGAAGCTGATCGTCAACCGGCACCGCCCGGCACGGGAAATCTGGGTCGCGGCGCGTTCCGGCGGATTCCATTTCCGTTGGGACGGGGCCGCCTGGCGCGACAGCCGCAGCGGCGACGAACTTTTCGCCGCGCTTTCGCGGTTGGCTTCCCTGCAAAGCGGCCAGACGGTCCTGCTGCGCTCCTAGTAGCCTACTGGCGGGGCTGGTCCGTCAAGGGCAGTACCGGCGGCGGAGGTTGCAACACCTCCGGGGGCGGCACCGCCTCGCTGTAGAAGTATTCCGGCATGAGCCGGGGCTGCCCGGGCAGGGCGGGATAGGGTCCGGTCGGCAAAATCACCACGCCGGGCGGCATCTCGCGCGGCATCTCGGGGACCTCGTTGAGCACTTTCTCCATGTAGTCGAGCCATAGCGGCAGCGCCACCACGCCGCCCGTCTGGTTCTTGCCGAGCGTTTTCGGCTGGTCGAACCCGATCCAGGCGACGGCGACGAGCGTCGGCTGGTAGCCCGCGAACCAGGCGTCCACGAATTCGTTGGTGGTGCCGGTCTTGCCCGCGAGGTCGGCGCGGCCCAGGCGCGCGGCGCGCGCCGCCGTGCCGGTGCGCACCACGTCCTGCATCATGTTGTCCATGATGAACGCGTTGCGCTCGTCGATGACGCGCAACTCGTCGTCGCCCGCGCGACGCGGGTCGGCGAGCGCCAGCAGGTTTCCGCGGTCATCCACGATCTTCTGGATGAAGTAAGGCTGCAACAGATAGCCGCCGTTCGCAAATACTGCATAGGCGCGCGCCATGTGCCAGGCGGTCACCGAGCCGGCGCCGAGCGCCATGGTGAGGTAGGGCGGATGCTTCTCCGCTTCGAAGCCGAAACGCGTCACGTACTCGCGCGCATATTTCGGGCCGATCGCGTCGAGGATGCGGATCGACACCATGTTCTTCGACTTGGAAAGCGCTGTGCGCAGCCGCATCGGACCTTCGAACCTGTCGTCGTAATTCTTCGGCTCCCAGCGCTGGCTGCCGGTTTCCTCCGCCTCGAGCACCACCGGCTCGTCGGAGATCACGGTGGCCGTGGTGAATCCCTTCTCGAGCGCGGCGGAATAGATGAACGGCTTGAACGAGGAGCCCGGCTGGCGCCAGGCCTGCGTGACGTGGTTGAACTTGTTGCGGCCGAAATCGAAGCCGCCGACCAGCGCGCGCACCGCGCCGTTCTGCGGATCGAGCGAGAGAAAGGCGGCCTCGACCTCCGGCAACTGCCCGATCTGCCAGATCTTGCCCTCGCGCTGCACGCGGATGATCGCGCCGCGCCGGATGCGTCGCTGCGCCGGCGCCTTGGCGTCGAGCGCGCGGGCCGCGAAGCGCAGCGCCTCCCCGTTCAGGACGATCTTCTCGCCGGTGCGCAGCGCCGCCTGGATCTGACCGGCGTCGGCCGTGAGCACGATCGCCGCGAGCAGATCGTCGCTGTCGGGCCGCTCGGCCAGCGCGTCGTCGTAGTCGTCGTCGGTGGGGCTGGGCGGCAGCTCCGCGTAGCCCTCCGGGCCTCGGTAGCCGTGGCGTCGGTCGTACTCCAGCACCCCCTTGCGCAGGGCGTCGTAAGCGGCATCCTGGTCGGTTTTGCGCAGCGTCGTGTAGACGCGGAAGCCGCGGGTATAGACATCCTCGGGGTACTGCTCGGCCATGGACTGCCGCACCATTTCGGCGGCGAACTCCGCGTGCACGGAGTATTCGTTCACTTCGCGCCTCGTCCGCAGCGGAGACTGGAGCGCGTCGTCATGCTGCGCTGCAGTAATGTAACCGAGCTCGTTCATGCGGCGCAGCACATACTGCTGGCGCTGCTTGGCGCGTTGCGGATTCGCAACGGGGTTGTAGAGCGAAGGTGCTTTCGGCAGCCCGGCAAGCAGGGTGGATTCGGCGAGGCTGAGCTGGTTGAGGGACTTGCCGAAATAGATCTGCGACGCCGCGCCGAAACCGTAGGCGCGCTGGCCGAGATAGATCTGGTTCACATAGAGCTCGAGGATCTGCTGCTTGGAGAGGCTGTGCTCGATCTTGAAGGCGAGCAGCGCTTCGTAGAGCTTGCGCGTCAGGGTTTTCTCCGAGGAAAGGAAGAAATTGCGCGCCACCTGCATGGTGATGGTGCTCGCCCCCTGGCGGCGGCCCCCGGCGGCGAGGTTGGCGTAGGCGGCGCGCAGCACCCCGACGTAATCGATACCGGGGTGCTCGTAGAAACGCTCGTCCTCGGCCGCGATGATCGCGTTCTTGAGTTGCGCGGGCACTTCCGCGATCGAGACTATCGCGCGGCGTTCCTCGCCGAACTCGCCGATCAGGACCCCCTCGACGGTGTAGATGCGCAGGGGAATCTTGGGCTGATATTCGGTGAGCGCGTCGAGCGACGGCAGGTTCGGCACGGCGAGCACGACCACCAGGGCGGCCGCCAGCAAACCGGCAGCCGCCAGGCCTGCCAGCAGGGCTAGCGGAAAGGCAAGAAAACGGAGCCACATCAAGGGGGTTGCACCGTTGCCAGGACGCTATTGCGGGCGCCGCACCAAACGTAGCATGATACCTGTTCCTCTCTAGTGGAAAATTAACTAGACACCGGGAGGGGTTGTTGCTAGCATCTCACGCGAATTCTACGTATCGCGTGTAAACTACGATACGCAAAGGGAAATAGCCAAAAACTAAATATGGCATTTGACCTATTCAAGCCAAAGGCGCCGCCGCTGTTCGGGCTCGACATAAGCTCGTCCTCGGTGAAGGTGCTCGAGATCGCGGAGGCTGGCAAGGATGCATACCGCGTCGAGCGCTACGCCATCGAACCGCTCGCGCGCGACGCGGTGGTCGACGGCAACATCAACAACCTCGAGGCTGCCGCGGACGCGGTGAAGCGCGCCCACAAGCGCCTCGGCACTCGCATCAAGCACGTCGCGATGGCGGTGCCCACGGGCGCGGTGATCACCAAGAAGATCACGGTCTCGGCGGCGCTGCGGGAGGAGGATCTCGAGGTGCAGGTGGAAGGCGAAGCGAACCAGTACATCCCGTTTGCTCTCGAGGAAGTCAACCTCGATTTCCAGGTGGTCGGGCCTTCGCCTACCAACCCCGACGAACAGGAAGTGATGATCGCCGCGACGCGCAAGGAGCGCGTCGAGGACCGCGTCGCGGTGGCCCACCTCGCGGGGCTGAAGCCGCTGGTGATGGACGTGGAATCGTTCGCGCAGCAGACCGCGCTGTCCCTGGTGGTGCACGGGCTGCCGGGGGGCGCCAAGGACCAGAACGTCGCGATCGTCGACGTCGGCGCCAACGTCATGCAAGTGACCGTGCTGCGCAATGACCAATCGGTGTATACGCGCGAGCAGGCCTTCGGCGGCAACCAGCTCACGCAGGAGATCGTCACCCGCTACGGCATGAGCCCGGAAGAGGCCGAGAACGCCAAGCGCTCGGGCGGACTGCCCGACGACTTCGAGGCCGAGGTGCTGAAGCCGTTCATGCAGAATCTCTCGGGCGAAGTGCAGCGCGCATTGCAGTTCTTCTTCACGTCGACGCAGTACCACAACGTCGACCACATCCTGCTCGCCGGCGGATCGGCGGTGATTCCGGGGCTCGACGAGGTGGTGCACACCCAGACCCAGGTGGCGACCAGCGTCGCCAACCCGTTCGCGCTGATGCAGACGTCAAACCGCGTGCAACTCAAGCGCCTGATGGTCGACGCGCCCTCGCTGATCGTCGCCTGCGGGCTGGCCATGAGAAGGTTCGACCCGGTATGAGAAGCTTCGGCCCGCTATGACCGTACGCGTAAACCTGCTGCCGCATCGCGAGGAGCGACGCAAGCGCGCCCGGCAGCATTTCTACATTGTCGCCGGCGGCACCGCGCTGATCGGCGCGCTGGTGGTGGTGGTGATGCATACCTACGTCGCCCGGCTGATCGAGGGACAGGAGGACCGCAACCGCTTCCTCAAAGGCGAGATCTCCAAGCTGGAGAAGGAGATCTCCGAGATCAACAGCCTGCGCGACCAGATCCAGGCGCTGCTCGCGCGCAAGAACATCATCGAGACCCTGCAGGCGGAGCGGGCGCAGACGGTGAACCTGCTCGATCAACTCGTCAAGCAGACGCCCGAGGGCGTCTACCTGAAGCAGATCACGCAACGCGGCCTGCGCGTCAACCTGATCGGCTACGCGCAGTCAAACGCGCGCGTCTCGACGCTGATGCGCAATATCGACTCCTCGCCGCTGCTCGAGAAAGCCGAGCTGATCGAGGTCAAGGCGGCCAACGTCGACAAGCGGCGGGTATCGGAATTCAACATGTTCATGTCGCTGAAGCGCGCCCAGACGCAGCAGACGACGAAGCCCGCCGGCAAGGCCCCCGCGAAAGACGCGGCGAAGAAGGGCTGAGCCATGGCGATCAACATCAATTTCAACGCGCTGGTCGACGAATTCAAGCGCACCAACTGGAAGGACGCCGGCACCTGGCACGTGGCGCCGAAAATTCTGGTGCTGCTGGGGATCCTGGCCGGCCTGCCGGTGGGTGGGTATATGGCCGACACCAAGATCCAGCTCGAGGAGCTGGAAATCGGCCGCGCCTCGGAGGTCAAGCTGAAGGACCAGTACCTCAAGAAGAAGCAGCAGGCGGTCAACCTCGACCTGCACCGCCAGCAGCTGCGCGAGATCGACACGCAGTTCGGCGCGCTGCTGCGCCAGCTGCCGAACCGATCGCAGATGGACGCCCTGCTCGTCGACATCAACCAGGCGGGACTCGGCCGCGGGCTGCAGTTCGAGCTGTTCAAGCCCTCGGCGGGCGAGTTGACGCGCGATTTCTACGCCGAGCGGCCGATTCAGGTTCGCGTGATCGGCACCTACCACGACATGGGCGCGTTCGCGAGCGATGTCGGGCAGCTCTCGCGCATCGTCACGCTGAACGACGTGACGATCCAGGCGGGCAAGGACGGCAACCTGACGATGAACGCGACGGCGCGGACCTTCCGCTACCTGGATGATGAAGAGCTCCAGGCGCAGCGCAAGTCTGCCGCGGCGTCGAAGAAGGGCGCCAAGAGGCGATGAGCAAGCTCTTTTCTCCGGCGCTCGCCACGCTTGCCGCAGCGGCGCTGCTTGCCGGCTGCGCGGGCGACGAATACAGCGACCTGAAGCAGGACCTCGCCGCGGCCACCAAGGATTTCCGCGGCCGCGTCGACCCGCTGCCGCTGGTGAAGCCCTACGAGCCGGTGCCGTACACCGGCGAAAACCAGATCGATCCGTTCCGCCCCGAGCGCATCGAGGTGGCGCAGGCGGGCCGGCCCTCGCCCAACGCGAACAAGATCGCCGAGCATGAGAAGCGCATCAAGGAGCCGCTCGAGGCCTTCCCGCTCGACGCGATCCAGCTGCTCGGCACCATCACGCAGGACAAGGAAACTTTCGGGCTGGTCAAGGCCGGGGCCAACCTTTACCGGGTCAAGCGCGGCAACTACATGGGCCAGAACTTCGGCGTAATCATCTCGATCGATGACGTGGCGATCAACCTCAGGGAGCTGGTCCAGGACAGCGGCGGAGAATGGGTGGAACGCAACAGCTCGCTGTCGTTAGTGGAGACAAAAAAATGAAAGCGACGACGATACTCTACGGCTTGGCGCTGTGGCTCGCAGGCATGGGGCTCGCGCTGGCCCAGGCCAACAGCATCGAGAACTTCGAGGTTGCCGAGCAGGGCGGCAAGGTGGTGGTGCGCATCACCACCAAGGAACCCCTGCAGGGCGTCCCGCCCAATTTCACCGTGGCGAACCCCGCGCGCATCGCGCTCGACTTCGTCAACACCGCCAACGGCCTGGGCCGTACCAACCAGGAGATCGGGCAGGGCGACCTGCGCAGCATGAACGTGGTGCAGGGGGCCGAGCGCACGCGCCTGGTCCTCAACCTGCGCCGCCCGGTGGTCCACGAGGCGAGCGTCGAAGGGCGCACGGTGCTGATCACGCTGTCGGCGCCGGCCGTGGCGCAGTCCGCGCCAGGCGGCGCGATCGCGCATTTCGCCGAGGGCAAAGGCGACAGCAAGCACGCCATTCGCGATGTCGATTTCCGCCGCGGCACCGCGGGCGAAGGCCGCGTGATTATCGACCTCTCCGACACCAGCACCGGCATCGACATCCGCCAGCAGGGCCAGCACATCGTCGTCGAGTTCCTCAAGACCTCGCTGCCCGACAACCTGCGCCGTCGCCTGGACGTGGTGGATTTCGGCACGCCGGTCAACACCGTGAGCACCTTCCAGCAGGGCGAGAACGTGCGCATGGTGATCGAGCCGAAGGGCACCTGGGAGCACAACGCCTACCAGTCCGACACGCAGTTCGTGGTCGAGGTGAAGCCGGTGGCAGCCGACCCGAGCCGCGTCTCGCAGCGCGGACGCTACACCGGCGACAAGCTGTCGCTCAACTTCCAGAACGTCGAAGTGCGCGCCGTGCTCAACGTGATCGCCGACTTCACCGACCTCAACATCATCACCAGCGACACGGTCACCGGCAACATCACGCTGCGGCTGAAGGACGTGCCCTGGGACCAGGCGCTCGAGATCATCCTGCAGACGCGCGGCCTCGACAGCCGCCGCACCGGCAACGTCATCTGGATCGCGCCGCGGGACGAGCTCGCCACGCGCGAGAAGCTGGCGCTGGAGGCGGCGCAGCAGATCAACGACCTCGAGCCGCTGCGCACCGAGATTTTCCAGCTCAACTATCACAAGGCGGAAGCCTTCATCAAGGTACTCACCGACGACAAGCAGCGCATTCTTTCCAAGCGCGGCAGCGCGGTGATCGATCCGCGCTCGAACAAGCTGTTCGTCAACGACACGCCGGCGCGGCTCGAGGAAGTGCGCCGCGTGATCCTCGGCGTCGACGTGCCGGTGCGCCAGGTGATGATCGAGGCGCGCATCGTGGAGGCGAACGATGCGTTCTCCAAGAACCTGGGCGTCAAACTGGGGTATCTCGATACTACCGGATCGGCCGGCGGCCCTCCGGGCTCCCGGATCCCGGGCGGGAGGATCCTGGTGAACGGCAATTACCTGGGCGCCGGGGAAGGATCGGGACAGGCGGCGATAACATCCGGCAGCTTCATTCCCAATACGCAGAACGTCGTCCTGCCCGCGGCTGGCCTGAACAACTTCGCCGCCGGTACCGTCGCGTTCTCGATCTTCAACCAGAGCCTCACGCGCTTCATCAACCTCGAGCTCACCGCGCTGGAATCCGACGGCAAGGGCAAGATCATCTCGAGCCCGCGGGTGCTCACCGCGGACAACGTCGAGGCGCTGATCGAGCAGGGCACGGAGATCCCGTTCCAGCAGGCGACGTCCTCGGGGGCCACCTCGATATCGTTCCGCAAGGCGGTTCTCGCGCTCAAGGTCAAACCGCAGATCACGCCGGACGGCAACATCGTCATGCTTCTCGACGTGACCAAGGACGCGGTGGGCGCGAGGGTGACCACCGGCGTGGAGATCAGCACCAAGCACATCAAGACCGAAGTGCTGGTCGAGAACGGCGGCACGGTGGTGATCGGCGGCATCTACGAGCAGGAGGACCGCACCGACATCACCAAGGTCCCGTTCTTCGGCGACCTGCCGTTCGTGGGATTCCTCTTCCGCAACACCCAGACCAGAAGCGCCAAGACCGAGCTGCTGGTGTTCATCACCCCGCGCATCGTCTCCGAGCGGCTCACGGTTCGCTGATCGCCGCGCCTACTGCCGCCGTTCAGGGCGGTTCGACGGCCGGGTCCCCCCGGCCGTTTTTGTTCCTACAATGCCGGTCATGAAGCGCGCAGGAAACATCTACCTCGTCGGCATGATGGGCGCCGGCAAGACCACCGTCGGGCGCCTGCTCGCGCGGCGCCTCAGGCTGCGATTCGTCGATTCGGATCAGGAAATCGAGTCCCGCTGCGGCGTGAAGGTCCCGCTGATCTTCGAGATCGAGGGCGAGGCGGGTTTCCGCGCGCGCGAGGCACAGGTGCTGGCCGAGCTGACCGCGCTGCAGGGCATCATTCTCGGCACCGGCGGCGGCGCCGTGCTCTCGGAAGACAACCGCAGCCGCCTCGCCGCAAACGGCACGGTGGTTTACCTGCGCGCACGGCCCGAGGATCTCTATGAACGCGTGCGCCAGGATCGGAACCGCCCGCTGCTCGCCAGCGGCGACCCGCTCGGCAGGCTGCGTGAGCTCTACGCCGAGCGCGATCCGCTCTACCGGTCGATCGCGGACCTCACCGTGGACACGGGCCGGCAGGGGGTGAATGCGCTGGCGCGCCAACTGCTGTTCAAGCTGGACGAACGATGGAAAGCCTCCGCGTAGCTCTCGGCAGCCGCTCCTACCCGATCCATATCGGCGAGGGGATCCTCGACGAGCGCGCGTTGTACCTGCCGTACGTCACGGCCGGCGCCGCGGTGGTCACCAACACGGTCGTGGCTCCGCTCTATCTGCCCCGGGTGAGGAAGGTCCTCGAGGCCGCGGGTGCCCACGTCACCGAGATCGTCGTCGAGGACGGCGAGCAGGCGAAGCGCTGGCAGACGCTCGAGCGGATATTCGATGCGATGCTCGCGGCGCGGCTCGGCCGCGACAGCCTGGTCGTCGCGCTGGGTGGCGGCGTGGTTGGCGATCTCGCCGGGTTCGCCGCGGCGGTCTACCTGCGTGGCGTGGCGCTGGTGCAGGTGCCGACCACGCTGCTCGCCCAGGTCGACTCGTCGGTCGGCGGCAAGACGGCGATCAACCATGCGCGCGGCAAGAACATGGTCGGCGCGTTCCACCAGCCGAGCGCGGTGATTGCGGACGTCGCGGTCCTCGATACGCTTCCCGACCGGGAACTGCGCGCCGGACTGGCCGAGGTGATCAAGCACGCGGTGGCGCTCGATGTCCCTTTCATGGAATGGCTCGAGAAGAACGTCGAGAAGATCCTGGCGCGCGAGCGCGGCTCGATCGGCTACGCGGTGCGGCGTTGCTGCGAGCTGAAGGCCGCCATCGTGGCGGCCGACGAGCGCGAGGCGGGCGTGCGGGCGCTGCTCAATTTCGGCCATACCTTCGGGCACGCCATCGAGGCCGGCACCGGCTACGGCGCCTGGCTGCATGGCGAGGCGATCTCGGCGGGCATGGTGATGGCCGCGGAGCTGTCCGCGCGCGCGGGCCTGCTCGCCAGGGCGGATGCACTCCGTGTGAAGCAGTTGCTCGCGCGCGCCGGCCTTCCGGTTGCCGGCCCCGCGCTCGCTGCCGAGCGCCTGCTCGAGCTGATGGCGGTCGACAAGAAGGCGGCGCAGGGCAAGCTGAGGTTTGTCCTGCTAGAAGGCATCGGCCGTGCCGCGCTACGCGGCGGATTCGACGAACGCCAGGTTCGCGAAGCCATTGTCGCTGCAGCGCAATAATTGTATATTCAACAGTCCAGTCATGAGTTTGCAAGCACAAGGGCTATATCAGCCCGGCAATGAGCATGACGCCTGTGGCGTTGGCTTCGTCGCGCATATCAAGGGCCGCAAGTCGCATTCCATCATCGAGCAGGGCCTGACGATCCTGAAGAACCTGACCCACCGCGGCGCCGTGGGCTGGGATCCGAAGCTCTCCGACGGCGCCGGCTGTCTGATCCAGATTCCCGATCGCTTCTGCCGCGAGGAGATGGCGGCGAGCAACGTCAAGCTGCCGCCCGCAGGCCAGTACGGCGTCGGCATGGTGTTCCTGCCGCGCGATCCCGCCTCGCGCATCGCCTGCGAGTACGAGATCGAGCGCGCGATCAAGGACGAAGGCCAGGTGCTGCTCGGCTGGCGCGACGTGCCGGTCGACAACTCCGACCTGGCGGAGCCGGCGCGCAACCTCGAGCCGGTGATCCGCCAGGTCTTCATCGGCCGCGGCCGCGGCATCACCGTGACCGATGCGCTCGAGCGCAAGCTGTACATCATCCGCAAGAGTTCGGGCCACGCCATCCAATCGCTCGCGCTCGAGCACGGCAAGCAGTTCTACGTGCCATCCATGTCGGCGCGTACCGTCTGCTACAAGGGGATGCTGCTCGCCTACCAGGTCGGCGAGTATTACCTCGACCTGAAGGACCCGCGCGTGGAGTCGGCGCTCGCGCTGGTGCACCAGCGCTTCTCGACCAACACCTTCCCGTCGTGGGACCTGGCGCACCCGTTCCGCATGATCTGCCACAACGGCGAGATCAACACGGTGCGCGGCAACGTCAACTGGATCCGCGCGCGGCAGGGCGCGATCTCCAGCCCGGTGCTGGGCGACGATCTCGCCAAGATCTGGCCGCTGATCTACGACGGCCAGTCGGATTCGGCCTCGTTCGACAACGCGCTCGAGCTGCTGGTGATGGGCGGCTACTCGGTGGCGCACGCCATGATGATGATGATTCCCGAGGCGTGGGAGAACCACACGCTGATGGACCCTGCGCGGCGCGCGTTCTACGAATATCACGCGGCGATGATGGAGCCCTGGGACGGACCGGCGTCGATCGCCTTCACCGACGGGCGCCTGATCGGCGCCACGCTGGACCGCAACGGGCTGCGGCCATCGCGCTACATTGTCACCGCCGACGATCTGGTCATCATGGGCTCGGAGTGCGGCTGCCTGCCGGTACCCGAGGAGAGGATCATCAAGAAGTGGCGCCTGCAGCCGGGCAAGATGTTCCTGGTCGACCTCGAGAAGGGCCGCATCATCGACGACAAGGAGCTGAAGGAAACGCTCGCCGGCAGCCGGCCCTACGCCGAATGGATCGAGCGCATCCGCGTCAAGCTCGACGAGGTGGAGTCGGAGAAGACCACACCGCTCAAGTCCGCGGTTTCCCTGCTCGACCGGCAGCAGGCGTTCGCCTACACGCAGGAGGACATCAAGTTTCAGCTCCAGCCGATGGCGCAGGCGGGCGAGGAGCTGGTCGGCTCGATGGGCAACGATGCCGCGCTGGCGGTGCTCTCCAGGCGGAACAAGACGCTGTACCACTATTTCAAGCAGCTCTTCGCCCAGGTCACCAACCCGCCGATCGATCCGATCCGCGAAGAGCTGGTGACCTCGCTGGTGAGCTTCATCGGGCCGAAGCCGAACCTGCTCGGCATCGACGAGATGAACCCGCCGCTGCGTCTGGAGGTGAGCCAGCCGGTGCTCGATTTCTACGAGATGGAGAAGGTGCGCTACATCGAGCGCTACACCGGCGGCAAGTTCAAGTCCTGCGAGCTCGACATCACCTACCCGGCCGCGTGGGGCAAGGAGGCGATCGAGGCACGGCTCGCCTCGCTCTGCGCGCAGGCCGAGGACGCAGTGCGCTCGGGCTATTCGATCGTCATCGTCTCCGACCGCCTGGTCGACCGCGAGCGCGTGGCGATTCCGGCGCTGCTCGCGCTGTCGGCGATCCACCAGCACCTGGTGAACAAGGGCCTGCGCACCTCCACCGGCCTGGTGGTGGAAACCGGTTCGGCGCGCGAGGTGCACCATTTCGCCCTGCTCGGCGGCTACGGCGCGGAAGCGGTTCACCCCTATCTCGCTCTCGAGACCATCCTTGCTTTTTCTCCTGAGAAAACGAAAGCGGTTAAGAACTACGTCAAGGCGGTCGGCAAGGGCCTGAAAAAGGTGATGTCCAAGATGGGCATCTCGACCTACATGTCCTATACGGGGGCGCAGATCTTCGAGGCGCTGGGGCTGGCGCGCTCCCTGGTGGACAAATACTTCACCGGCACCACCTCCACGGTCGAGGGCATCGGCGTGTTCGAGGTGGCGGAGGAGGCGATCCGCATCCACCGCGCCGCGTTCGGCGACAAGGACCCGGTGCTCGCGACGATGCTCGACGCCGGCGGCGAGTACGCCTGGCGCGTGCGCGGCGAAGAGCACGCCTGGACGCCCGATGCGATCGCCAAGTTGCAGCATTCGGCGCGGCAGAACTCATATTCGACCTACAAGGAATACGCGGCGCTGATCAACGACCAGACAAAGCGCCATCTGACCCTGAGGGGCCTGTTCGAGTTCCGCTTCGGCAGCCGCGCGCCGGTGCCGATCGAAGAGGTCGAGCCCGCCGCCGAGATCGTAAAGCGCTTTTCCACCGGCGCCATGTCGCTGGGTTCGATCTCGACCGAGGCGCATACGGTGCTGGCGATCGCGATGAACCGCATCGGCGGCAGGTCGAATACGGGCGAGGGCGGCGAGGACCGCAAGCGCTATGCGCCGGTGAAGGCGGGCGAGACGCTCATGTCGCGGCTCGGCCATGAGCGCGTCGAGGTGGACCTGCCGTTGCGGGAGGGAGATTCGCTCAATTCCAAGATCAAGCAGGTCGCCTCGGGCCGTTTCGGCGTTACCGCGGAATACCTCGCCAACGCGCAAATGCTGCAGATCAAGATATCGCAGGGCGCGAAGCCGGGCGAGGGCGGGCAGTTGCCGGGCCGCAAGGTCTCCGAGTACATCGCCGAGCTGCGCTACGCGACCCCCGGGGTCGAGCTGATTTCGCCGCCACCGCATCACGATATTTATTCGATCGAGGACATTGCGCAGTTGATCCACGACCTCAAGAACGCGAGCCCCGACGCCTGGGTGAGCGTGAAGCTCGTGTCCGAGGTCGGCGTCGGCACGGTCGCGGCAGGCGTGTCGAAGGCCAAGTCGGACCACGTCACCATCGCCGGCTACGATGGCGGCACCGGCGCCTCTCCCTGGTCGTCGATCATGCACGCCGGCACCCCCTGGGAGCTCGGGCTTGCCGAGACCCAGCAGACGCTGGTGCTCAACCGCCTGCGGGGCCGCATCGCGGTGCAGGTGGACGGCCAGATGAAGACCGGGCGCGACGTGGTGATCGGCGCGATCCTCGGCGCGGACGAATTCGGTTTCGCCACCGCGCCGCTGGTGGTCGAAGGCTGCATCATGATGCGCAAGTGCCACCTCAACACCTGCCCGGTCGGCGTCGCGACGCAGGACCCGGAGCTGAGGAAGAAATTCGAGGGCAGGCCCGAACACGTCGTGAACTACCTGTTCTTCGTCGCCGAGGAGGCGCGCGAGCTGATGGCGCAGCTCGGCATCCGCAAGTTCAACGACCTGATCGGCCGCGCCGACCTCCTCGACACGCGCAAGGGAATAGAGCACTGGAAGGCGAAGGGGCTCGACTTCTCGAGGATTTTCTACACGCCGCAGATGCCGCCCGAGGTGGCGCGCTACCACTGCGAGGCACAGAACCACGCCCTCGAGAAGGCGCTCGACAACCGGCTGATCGAACTGGCGCGCCCGGCGCTCGATCGCGCAGAGCCGGTGACGATCGAGATGCCGATCCGCAACATCAACCGCACCGTGGGGACCATGCTGTCGAACCGCATCGCCAGGCGTTACGGCCACCAAGGCCTGCCCGACGAGACGATTCACGTGCGGCTGGCGGGTTCTGCCGGGCAGAGCTTCGGCGCGTTTCTCGCGCGCGGCGTATGGCTGGACCTGATCGGCGACACCAACGACTACTGCGGCAAGGGCCTTTCGGGCGGCCGCATCAGCGTGCAGCCCTCGCCCAAGTTCCGCGGCGAGCCGACCGAGAACATCATCACCGGCAACGTCGTGCTCTACGGCGCGATCGAGGGCGAGGCCTTTTTCAGGGGCGTGGCCGGCGAGCGCTTCGCGGTGCGCAATTCGGGTGCCGAGGCAGTGGTGGAGGGGGTGGGCGACCATGGCTGCGAATACATGACCGGCGGCGCCGTAGTGGTGCTCGGCGTGACCGGGCGCAACTTCGCCGCCGGCATGTCGGGCGGAATCGCCTACGTGCTGGACGAGGACGGCAGCTTTGCCAAGCGCTGCAATACCGCCATGGTGGCGCTCGAGCCGCTGGCTGCCGTCACCGAGCAGGAAGCGAAGCTCGAGCGTGCGTTATGGCACAAGGGCGAGGCGGACGAGACGATCGTCAGGCGCCTGATCGAGCGCCATGCGCGCTACACCGGCAGCGCGCA
>Ga0209751_10004052_pt1 | contig 14072 bp, 16 predicted proteins | sample RifCSP13_1_FD_184019 | JGI IMG/M metagenome (GOLD analysis project Ga0209751, IMG submission 184019) | Soil microbial communities from Rifle, Colorado - Rifle CSP2_sed 13_1 (SPAdes) (version 2) | ecosystem: Environmental > Terrestrial > Deep subsurface > Rock core/Sediment | place: Rifle... | reverse complement strand
CCGCCCGCCGCCGCCCCCGCGCCGGCGATGGCCGGGGCCGGAAACAGTCCAGGGACGAGCCTCGTCTTCCCGCTCTTCATCATCGTCCTCGGGGGCTTCATCGTGAGCGAGCTCTCCGGCTGGACGAATTTCCTGGGAACGAGGAAAGGTTGAGCCGGAAGCGCCTCGGGAACGCCTTCGACTGGCTCCGGAGGTCGAAGAAGAAGCCTCCGGAAGGGACGGGACTTCCTGCGATTCCCCCGGAGCCGGGCCTCCCGATCCCCCCGATACCGCCCGCTGGGCTACCGGCCAAGCCGTCCATATTCTCGGCGTTTGGGCCGCCGGCGTTGCCGCCACCTCCCGCCGGGCCCCCCGCGCCTCCGCTCTTCGCAGCGTTCGGGCCGCCCGAAGTTGCTCCGCCTGCCGAGCCGCCCACCTTCGAGCGGCTGTTCCCCCCGGAAGTCCCGCCTCCTCCCCCTCCAGCCCAGGTCGTGGACTACCTCCGGCTGGTCCGGGAGGCGACGGGCGATTATCTCATGGCCGTCCTCGACGACATCCTCCGGGTCGATCGGGTCGACCTGTCCCTCTTCATGGCGGAGCCCGAGAGGCCGCCGTTCACCGAGGCCGAAGCCTTCGAGGTCCTCAGGCAGATGCCGGAGATGGCCGGCGCCCCCACGGGCGACCTCGCCAGGGACGCCCAGGACGCCTACGTCAAGGCATTCAGCTTCGGCGTGTCGGCCCTGCTCTCGGCGATCCTGGACGCCCTCGGGCCCGAGCTGGAACGGTTCCAGCTGTGGGTCCGCACGCAGATCCCCGAGCCGCTCGTCCAAGAACTGGACGACCTGACGCAGAGCAGGGCGCTCGCGCTCGTCACCGGCGACGAGGCGGCCGCCGATAGGATCCACGACGAGATCGAGGCCAAGACGCCTCCCCATGTCCTGGAGGCCCAGCAAAGGGTGATGAGGGAGATCAAAAGCTTTGCCGAGGCCATGATCGCCAGATTCAAGTCGGGCGAAATTTGAGGTAAGCGATGCCGTTCTTCCGCTGGTCCGACAACGTCCGATTCGCCGCTGTCTTCAGCGCCGCCGACCAGCGGAGCTTCTTCGAGCCCGCCTTGAACGCCTTGATCGACGCCCGCGTGGCGACGTGCCGTTCCACGCACCGGGGGGAATACAGGGCCCGGTTCCAGCTGTGCCCGGAGTTGGAGCTCCATGTCCTCGTCGGAGACCAGTACGTCCAGCTGGGGCGCAGGATCGTGGTCGATACGGCCTCCGGCCCTGAATCGGGTTGGGTCCCTCAACCCTTCGTCATCCCTTCGACAGGGAAGTGGCTCACCCCGCCGCAACGCGGGGATTGGCCGGGTGCCGGTTACTGGCCGCCCGCCGAATCTCCGCCTCACGACGATCGCGCCTTTCTTGCGGAGAACTTGGACGATATCTGGGCGCGGGCAGAGGACACGATTGAGTGGGGCGGATCGCTTCGACGCAAGGTCGAGGACGTCAGAACAGCGTTGGCCGAGGAATTGTGCGAGGTGTGCCGGATCAACCGGGCCGTCCGCAAGTGCTATTGGACTAACGAGGGGGGTTGGACGGTCCCGGTCCGGACGTGCGGTCCTTGCTGCACGCTCACGTGGGCATCGGCCAATCGCCTGATGGCGGCCGACCCGGAGCGGGTCCGCGTCCTTATCAAGAGTTGGTGGGATCCGGAGCGGAGGGAGACCACGCTGTCCCATACCTATCCGGGCGTGGACTGGGGCCAGGTGCCGGTGGACGAAGCCGAAGAAACCGATGTTTTCGGTTTGCAGGGAGGTTAACGATGGCCAGCATGTTCGACGGGAACGGGTTCTTCTGGGGCCCTTCGCGGCCCAAGGCGCAGATCGGCGAGGGCGGCGTCGTCACGGGCGTGGTGCCCGTCGGCGGCGCCCCCGGCGGCTTCCCCGGCATCTACCCCGGGATGGGCCCGAGCCAGGCCGGCGGCGCCGGCCTCTTGGAGTTCCTGGCCCGCCAGGAGGAATGCGTGAAGTCCGGGAAGTGCCCCGTGACCTGGGGACCCTCGACGGCGTGGTGGTAGGAGAGGACTTATGCCCAAAAGGACCAAGACCCTAGTTGCCACTCTCTGGCAAGAACCGGAGATGCCCGATCCACATGTCGGGTATCTTGTGATTACGCATATGGGGCCAGAGGAGACGCTCAAGCAACGCCTGCGCGCGGCCGCCGAAGAATGGGTGCGCCGCATGGGCGTCCCTTCAAGGGATATCGGCTGGGGCGACGTGATTTACGCCGTGCCGAGTGACATCTGGCGGAATCACGGCATCCTGGAGGTCTTGGAAGGCCCCACGGTCGCCTTCGTGCTCGATTACGCGGAACCTGTAGCCTTTGGCGAGGGTGGAAATATCCCGGGCGCCTCACCGAACTAGACCTATGTCAGACCTCGTGCTCCGGGAAAAGGACGGCTGGATAGAGGTTTCCGAGATCCAAGGAGCCCTTTACATCCACGAAAAAGAGATGCTCATGGATTATCTCTCCAGAGGTGACGTCCCGAGTGCCTCGGCAGTCATCGACTACAGGGACACGGGGATTTGGCTCGACAGGAGGCAGGAGTCCTTGGCTGAATCCTTGGGAAGCAAGATCGGAATGCTTCCGATCACCGACATAAAGGCTTTCTACGAACCTAATCCTATGCTCGGACAATTCCTAAGGATTTGGGTCAAGGTTCGCAAGCAAAGTCCGGAGAAAAGCCTATGAGCGACTTCGTGCTCCGGAAAAAGGACGGCTGGGTCGAGATCTCCGATCTCCTGCGGGAGGTGAACCCGGATGTCCAGAAGGAGATCTGGGAATACCTCTGCCGAGGGACCATCGCGGACGCGGCGGACGCCCTCGAAATCGAGATCGGGGATCTCCTTGAGGGCCGGATCGGCCTTCGGGAAATCCAGGACGTCAAAGGCTTCCTCGCCCCCCACGACGTCGCGGGCCAGGTCTTCAAGGTCTGGGTCAAGGTGGCTCCTTCGAAGGGCAGGTCGTAATGCCTGAAGACACGATCGTCAAGGACCCCACCAAGAAGCGCTTCTGGACCTTGAAGAACATCGGGGGTCTCGTCCTCCTGGCGGTCCTGCCCGTCGCCGGCACGTGGATGTGGAACGCCGCCGCTACCGCCTGGCAGTCGATGAAGCAGATGGACGAGCGCCTGAAGACCCTGGAAGACGACCGGGCGAACAACAAGGCGATTTGGGACGCGATCGCCGAGGATCGGAACGAAGCAGCCCGGCAGCGCGAGGACCTCCGCGTGATGCAGCGTCTCTTCGACCGCGAGTTCGGGCGTTCGGCGGGGCCGAAGGCGATCGAGCCGCCCAAATGGGAGGAGCCCAAGCCCGCCCCCGTCGACCCCGATAGGCTCCGCGTCCAGCAGGAGCAGAGGTTCCCGCCGAAGAAGTGACCGCCCGCCCAAAATCGGCCGCAAGCCTAAAAACCGTCTCAGAGAGCCTCACGGAAGGGCAAAAAACCCTCCCGGACCCGGGGTCTGGAGAGCTTTTTGGGTCCCGTTTTTTGGGTCCGAAGAGGGTTGGATTTGCAGGGCACTGTCTTCTCGATGGCCGCGAACATCCAGTCCGTGATGAGCGTGAACGGGGTGTAAAAAACCGGGACCTCGGTCTTCAACTCCTCCAGCGTGACGTTTTCGAAATACTCTTCGATGGCTTTCTGGGTGATGACGATCGTGCTTTGTTCCCCGTAGGTCTTTAGGATGTGCTGCATCATCATCACCGTCGCGTCGCAGGTGCTTCCGGAGGGGGCATACCGGGCTCCGCTGTGAACCCACAGATCCCTGTATTCCCTCCCGGATTTGACGAAGAACTTGGTCGGACAATGGGCGTTTCGGATGACGTGGATGAATGGGAATCCCAGGAATCCCGCGATTTCCAGGGCATCGACCAGGGTGTGCAGGAGCAGAACCGGGCCCAGTCGTTCGGGATCAACGTTCCGGCTCACCATGAATCCCCAATCTCCGATTCTGCACGCCTGCTTGGCGTCGGCCTTCGGGGGATTCGACGGGACGGCCTGCAAGTCTCGCGTCACCTTGATTTCCTGCCAGTCCATCGGACTCCAATTCCGGGTCCCGATCCTTTCGGGATGCAGGATGCAGGTCCAACGCCAGCGCTCGTCGTAGTCGCGGGAGTTGTAGAGGAGTGGCGGGCCAGGCGGCTCCTGGACGTAATTCTCCCGCGCCAAGGGATCGAGGCCCCAATCCTGGAAGAAGAGCACCTCCTTGAGGGGATTGAGGAGGGCGGTCTCGTCCTTGTGGAACCACGTGTAGGGGACGAAGCCGACCGCCCGGGCGGGCCCGGTCCAGTTCACGATCTCGATGGCCATGGGGGACTCCTTTAACCGGAAGCCTCGATCGCGTCGCAGGCATCGACCATTCTTTTGTAGGCGCCAGCCTCGTTGCGGGTGCCGACCGCCGCCTGGAAGGCGCGGACGGCCTCGACGAGGTGATCGAGCTGGGTGGCCCGGCCTTCGCGGGGTTCGGCCGCGTGGCCCTTGTCGGTGACGACGTAGGTGTTGTTCATGCGGACGCCGGCGCCTTCGATCTTGCCGACGCTCAGTGCGTAGCCCCACTTCACGAACTTCGACATCCACGCGGAGGCGATCTGCTCGCGGGTGGACCGGGGGCCTGGCTGGATGTCGGCGGCCTGGGCGAGCTGGGCGGCGGTGAAGAAGTGCTTCGGGTCCGGGGAGAGCTGGCGGGCGGCGAGGAGGGTCTCGAACCATGGAGCGGCTTTCGGCACGGCATCCTCCGTTTGAAGTATATATGTTTAATTGGCCCTACACACCTAAAATATATGTTTAATTGGAGGCAAATGCAAGTGTTTTTCGTGGCGAAGGGCACGATAAGAGGTCTTTTCGTGCCCTTGGTGTGGTATGCTCCTTCCATGGACCCCGGGAAGCGCCAGGTCGCCCCAGGAACGCTCGCCCAGGCTTGGGCCGGGGCCGGACCCATCCTCGACCAGAAGAGCCGCGTACAGGAGATTCTGGCGAGACTTTTCGCGGACCTCAAGCCCAACACCCTGCGGGCCTACCAGCACGCCTGGGATCTCCTGGCGAACTACCTCCAGATACCCTCCCGGGTCGAGGCAGCCGCGTTCGTCTCCAGACTCTCCGCAGGCCAGGCCAACGAACTCGCCATGCGCTGGGTCGCCGACCTTCAGAAGGAGGGCCTCAAGGCCGCCACCATCGGCGCCCGCTTGGCCGCCTTCAAGGGGATCACCAAGAGGCTCCGGATCGTCGGCCTCATCACGTGGTCGGTCGAAGTGAAGGGCCCCAAGATCAACCGCTACAAGGACACGTCCGGCCCCGGCACGGATGCCGTCGCCAAGGTGCTCGATGAACTCCGGACCCGGGATGACCCCAAGGCCGTCCGGGATCTGGCCATCATCCACGCCCTCTATACCACCGGCCTGCGCCGCGGGGAGCTGGCCAATCTCGAGCTGGAACACCTGGAACTCGACAAGAACAGGGTCTGGATCACGGGAAAGGCCAGGGACGACCAGGAGACCATCACCGTCCCCCCCAAAGCCCAAGAGGCCATCGCGGCATGGCTCCGGATTCGGCCCGGGTCATCGAAGCATGTCTTCGTCAGCCTCGACCCCAACTGCCATGGTGATCCGCTGTCCTCCAACGGAATCTGGAAGATCACCACATCCTACGGCCTGGGGCGCCCCCACGGCCTGCGCCACTCCGGGATCACCCGGGTGCTCGACAAGACCGGGGGCAACATCCGCATGGCCCAGGAGTTCAGCCGCCACAAAGACCCCCGCACCCTCATGCTCTACGACGACAACCGCAAGGACCTAGCAGGCGAGGCCTCGAAGCTGTTGGAGGAGGACCTTTGAAGGCCGACAGGATCGAGGACTGCCCGGACGCGCCCCGGGAGTGTCCCGATTGCCCGGACTACGATCGGTGCGACTGGTGCGGTCGCCGTCTCTGCATCTACGCCAAGGTTGAGTTATACGAGGCGGGCAGGAGAGCCGAGGAGATCTGGTGCCGCCCCTGCGCCCGGAGGCGCGGCTGGAATGAGAAGGAGATCGCCACGGGGGCGGTGGACGTCGTCACGGGCCGGGCCGGGGACCGGATCCGGAGGATGAGTGCATGACGGAGCTGATAAACTGAAGAAGCACGGGATAATCCGCCTCGAGGACGGGACGTACGAGTTCTATTGGCTCGGGCGGCGCCTGTCCCTGGAGGAGTTCAACAGGCAGATCGCGAATACCCTCCGGGCCTTGAAGGGGGAGATGGACGCCCTCACGGAGGGAATGGACTTGGGGGCGTTGTTCGACGAGACGAAGGAGTTCCTGGCGAGGGAGCAGGCCCTGGAGGGGATTCTCCGGCTGCCGCTCTGCCCGCCATGCCGCGATCTGGTCGAGAGGGCCGGGAAGGGCGAGTGATCCATGAGGCTGGGCGAGATTCTGGCAATCCTGAGGAAGACGCTCGCGGCGCCCTTCAAGGGCAAGATCGTGGGCGTGGAAACGAGCTACCGGGAGGACGTCGTCATCGGGCCAGACGGGAAGCCGCAGAGGAACTCCCTGAAGGTGACCCACGAAATGTCCGAGGCGGAGGCCCGCCGGTTCCTCGAGGAGAACCAGCGGATGCTGGATCAGGCCCTGCGGGATCCCGTGGCTTACATGCGTAGCCTCCGAGAGAAAGGACGCGAGCCGCGGTTCCGCCCGTAACCGCGTTTCCCGCCCGCCAAGCCCTCCAGATGTGGTAGAATCCTCCGGGCCCGCGCGCCCGTGTCCATTCCCCGTGGCCGCCCGGCCACATTCCCTCCTTGGTTCGGGGCGCGCGGGTCCTTTGGATCAGATTTCAATCCGCGTCCGACTGGATGACGAAAGCTGGATCGCGCTTCTGTTTCAATCCACCTAAGCTGGCTGTTTCGGGCCGAGGCGGCCATCCGGTTTCAATACGCGCGAAGATCGACTCCTGCATCTTGGCCACGTTTCAATCCGCGCAACGGAACGGTCCATGCTCGCGCGGGCTCCGTTTCAATCCACTGGTCTGTCCAACAAACGGGTTCCCGAGCCAAATAGGTTTCAATCCACGCTCTACTCTGCGGTTGCAACCGCGCAGCCCGTGGCGAGGGCGCTGTGAGCGTTTCAATCCACGTTGGAGGTCGAACCTCCACGGCCGTAAGCACACTAGGTCCTGTTTCAATCCGCGCCAATTGACGCCTTCGCCGACCCTCCAAGGGGCGTTTCAATCCTCCTTCTGGTAGTGGATGGATTCAAGGCCAGGCCAGTTTCAATCCGTATCCCCGATTCCAGGTGAGTCTGGGGACACCGTGTCCAGCATCGTGGCGGCGCTCGACGCGTTTCAATCCGCATCCCCGATTCCGGGTAAGTCTGGAAATCCGGGGTCTGCTCGATCCAGGTTTGCATTGACGAGTTTCAATGTGAGTCTGGCGGTCCAGCACTCTCCGGCACCGATCTACCACGCCAGGTTTCAATCCACATCCCCGATTCCATGTGAGTCTGGTCATCGGACAACCAGCCGGGGAGCCAAACGCGGTTATCGTTTCAATCCCCGATCTGGGGTGGCTTTCCGTGCCAGTGCCGCCCTGGGTCTCCAGGTTTCAATCCACATCCCCGATTCCGGGTGAGTCTGGGTAGAGGCCTCGATCTGGACATACCGTACATCCTCAGGTTTCAATCCACATCCCCGATTCCGGGTGAGTCTGGCGAGGACAAGAACCGCAGGGAAGGCCAAGAAACGCGAGTGTTTCAATCCGCATCCCCGATTCCGGGTGAGTCTGGGGCGCCGAACTCTACCAGAGGACCGGCCAGCTCGTGTTTCAATCCACATCTCCGATTCCAGGTGAGTCTGGGCCGAGGCCGAGGCCAAGGCTGAGGAGTCGGCCGAGTTTCAATCCACATCCCCGATTCCGGGTGAGTCTGGTGGAAAAGCCATAGCAAACCAGGGGCAGGGGTGGCTGTTTCAATCCGCATCCCCGATTCAATGTGAGTCTGGGCAGGGCCATCACAGCCATCTCAGCACATCTGCGGTTTCAATCCGCATCCCCGATTCCGGGTGAGTCTGGCCTTGCATTCGGCCGCCCTGCCCGGCGATTCAGTGCGGTGGTTTCAATCCACATCCCCGATTCCATGTGGGTCTTGCGAGTAAGTGCAGGGGTATCCTCCGCCGCCTATATCTGTTTCAATCCGCATCCCCGATTCCATGTGGGTCTGGCCTCGTCCCGATCGACGTAGATGAATTTCGCGGTCGGGTTTCAATCCACATCCCCGATTCCATGTGAGTCTGGATGTCGGGCCGGCGCTAGAGGGCCGCGAGCCGGGCAGTTTCAATCCGCATCCCCGATTCCAGGTGAGTCTGGCCTTCGCGGTGCGGTGGAGGTTCTCTTCCCAGTAGCCGTTTCAATCCACATCCCCGATTCCGGGTGAGTCTGGCCGACACGGCCACCGTCTCAGTCACCGTGTACGCGGTGTTTCAATCCACATCCCCGATTCCGGGTGAGTCTGGGCTCCGCAACGAGCTCAGCCTCGACGGCCTCCATGTCCTCGTTTCAATCCACATCCCCGATTCCGGGTGAGTCTGGCGCCGCAAGGGGCCCGACATCGGGGGCCGCCGGAGGGTTTCAATCCACATCCCCGATTCCATGTGAGTCTGGCGCACGACCACGACCGGCCCTGGCCAGCGTTTCAATCCACATCCCCGATTCCATGTGAGTCTGGCCCTCACGGGGTCCCCCCGCCACCAGGGTTTTGGGCACGTTTCAATCCACATCCCCGATTCCAGGCGAGTCTGGGCTCAAGCGCATCTGCAAGGCGGCGGAGGAACACGCCGTTTCAATCCGCATCCCCGATTCCAGGTGAGTCTGGACCTCCGGGGGGGTGTTCCCAGTCGTAGCCCGCGCCGTTTCAATCCACATCCCCGATTCCAGGTGAGTCTGGCAGGGAGATCCGGCTGGGCCGTCTGCGGGCCGTCAGTTTCAATCCACATCCCCGATTCAATGTGAGTCTGGAGCTCCTGGACCTGCTGGCCGGGTATCCCATACCCAGTTTCAATCCGCATCCCCGATTCCATGTGGGTCTGGTCCTGGAAGCGGAGTTGGAAGCACTGCGCGATGAGATGGTTTCAATCCGTATCCCCGATTCCGGGTGAGTCTGGGGTGGCATTCGGCCGATCCTCCTCGGTAGCGCCCGGTTTCAATCCACATCCCCGATTCCATGTGAGTCTGGGAGAAGAACCGGTTCGCTTCCGCGCGGTTGGCGGCGTTTCAATCCACATCCCCGATTCCAGGTGAGTCTGGCCACCAGCGGGATGAGGCAACCTCAACCATGCTCGGAGTTTCAATCCACATCCCCGATTCCAGGTGAGTCTGGACCTCCGGGGGGGGTGTTCCCAGTCGTAGCCCGCGCCGTTTCAATCCACATCCCCGATTTCACGTGAGTCTGGAGGGTGGCATTCGGTCGATCCTCCTCGGCAGCGCCCGGTTTCAATCCACATCCTGAATTTCAGGCGGGTCTGGTCAACATCGTCTACAAGCCCGCCACGGGCAACGCGCAGGTTTCAATCCACATCCTGAATTTCAGACGGGTCTGGGGGAGATCGCCCTTGTATTCCAGATTGTTCCCCGTGGCGTTTCAATCCACGCCTGCTATTTTGGGTGGTTCCTGGTCCACTGATCGCGCGGAGGGAGCGTCACTTGCATCGTTTCAATCCACGCCCGCTATTTTGGGTGGTTCCTGGCTCGTACACCGCGGGCCAGCTGGACACGGCGATCGCGTTTCAATCCACGCCCGCTATTTTGGGTGGTTCCTGGGGCGGGCCCGTATTCTCCTGAGCCGCATCATCTTTCAGCCCGTGTTGCGAGCGGCTTGCTGTTCGCGGATCGTGGACGCCATGCCTTGAAGAGGCATGCCGCCAAGCCCTTGTCCAGCACTTGCTTAGATGCGCGAGCGGTCCTAGGGGAACGCCGTGCCACATAGCCGCTCGAAGCCCGATTGTCAAAGAAAGGGCTCCGGGACGTCGCCCGGAGCCCTTCTCTGATGTCCTCCTACAGGAGATAGTGTACCGTCACGCCCTTGTAGCCGAGCTCCTGGACCCGCCGCTCCACCTCCTCCTTGGCGGTGATGGTGTAGTCGCTCACGTCCCTCGCGGGCTTCGTCGGGTCCTTCCTCGCGATGTCCACGAGCCGGAAGAGCCTGTGGGCCGGGGCGCAGCCCAGCGGGTTGTTGTGCTCGAAGACGATGACCTGCTCCATGTAGACGCGGTCGCGGCTGGCCGACCGGGTGTACTCGAAGAGCCTCCCCAGGGCCTCGAAGAAGACCTCCATGTCCTCGGACGAGTAGCCGACGTCCTGGCCGAAGGCCGGGCTGAACTGGAGGTCGTCCACGTAGAGGCCGAACGCGATCCGCGGCCGGTCGCCGAAGGTCTGGAGCATGCGGTTCGTCTTGGCCTCCTCCTCGGAGTGGAGGCACGAGCAGGTGATCGCCTCGTCCACCACGAGGACCGGGTCGACCGTGACGGCCATGGGCACCGTCCACGCCCCCCGGACCTGGCCGCAGTTGGCCGCCCTCATCGTCATGACGGCCCCGAAGTTGCGGACGTCCACCCATGTCTTGCAGGCCCACGCCTTCGCCCGACGCACGTTCTCCCCGTCCTCGACCGGGACCACGGCCTCGTCGTCGTCCTCGTCCGCCCCCTCCTCGCGGCCCTTCTTCCCGCCGTTCTTGCCCTTTTTGATGGGGATCCCTGCCGCGTTGTAGATGTCGATCTGCTTGTGCTCGAGGATGGCCTTGCGGGTGACGTAGATCTGGAACCCCGGCCGGTCGCCGAGGAGGGCGGCCATCGTGTCGCGGATGTGCCTCTTGAGGCAGACGCCGCTGGCCAGCCCGTGGCCGGACTCCTGGTCCTGGCGGGGCTTGCCGCTGTCGGCCTCGCCGTTCAGGTTGCAGAGCTTGCACGAGATGACCACCTTCACGTCCATCCTGTGGTTCACGTCCACCGGCGGCCTGGCCCTCAGGAAACTGGTCTCGAACAGCGTGCGGGCCTCCATGACGCTCATGGCGTTCTCCTTCTTCTACCGTTCTTCAAATCCGCAGCCCGGGAACACCCCGGGCTCTTTTTCTTAACTGATTGGAATTCTTGACCTAGACGGCTATGAGTACCGACCAAGCACCCGGACCTGACCGCAGTTGGCCTCCTTCTTCGTCATGACGACCCCGAAGTAGCGGATGTCCATATAGGTCTTGCAGGCCCTCACCTTCGCTCGCCGCACGTTCTCCCCGTCCTCGACCGGGATCGTGTGGCGCGTGAGAAGCACAAGGCTACCCAGCCCAAGGAGCCTCAAGAAACCGCGTCGACCGGTTTTGGGGATGCTCATGGTTTTTCCTCTGTAAAGGCATCAGGATTTCACGGGCTCCGGCTCTTCCTCCCTCTTCTTGAACAGATCCCCGCGCTGGTGCGCGTAGCCGAGGTTGAAGAGGGCTTGGTCCGATAGGTCGAGCGCCCTGGGGAAGGCCCTCTCCTTGTCGGCCGGGAGCTTGTCGAGGACCTCCTGCCGGAGCTTGTGGCACCAGACGTGCAGGCCGGGCTTGGCCCTCTGGATCTTCGCGATGTGGTGGTTCATGTCGCCGAGCAGGACGGCCATCAGGCTCGCCGGGGACCTCATGATGCCGTCGTAGCGCCGCTTTACGACGGAGGCGTTCACGTTCGGGATCGCGATCTCCTGGATGCGCTCGGCGATCGCCACGATCCGGCCCAGGAGATACGCCACCAGCGTGCATTCGCGGTCGAGCATGGGTTGCACCCCCAAAAAACGGTTATCCGAAGATTCCCAGCGAACCCGGAGATGGGACCCCGGGCGCCGCAGTTCCCGGTTGAGGCTGATCTTCATCAGGGCGGCGACCTCGGCGGGAACGCCGCGGCCCTTCCGGGCCGACCGCACGGCCGCGGCCACGGCGAGGCCGAGGATCTCCGGGGGGATCGGCCCCCCGAAGAGGGCCGCCAAGTAGAAGGCGGCAGTGATCTCCGGCCGTGGGACCGGATCCTTGGGCTTTTCCCGGAGGGAGTTGATCAGACCTTGGGCCACGGGCCTGCGGTCCTCCCTTTTCCTCCCGCCATTCTGGGGAGGCCAGATGGTCCGGGTCGGGAAGTCGCTGCGGACCTTCTTCGCCCAGGGATCCCACGTCTCGAGGTCCGCGAAGTAGGATCGGAGATGGCCTGCCAGCTCTCCGTAGGTCCCGATCTCGCGCCTGAGGAACTCGATCCGGGCACTGCGCGGGCGGGCCTGGATCATAAAGAAGTCCACGGGCGTCTCGGGGGCCGGGGAGGCCAACCCTCTGCGGGGATCCCCGAAGAGGTTCCTGTGGGCGCGCCACACGCGTGCCTCGCGCAGCGCGAAGTCGTTCACCCCGGGCTCCGTGACGAAGTCGCGCTCCGCTGGATCGAGGAGCGAAAGAACGAAGTCGGCGGCGTCCTCCTCGTCCCCCTTCTGGGGGATGAAACCCATATAGAGGCCATTATCGACCTCGACTGACCGCCGCTTTCCGCTCTTCTGCGAGCAGATGCGGGAGATGGCCTTTTCGGCGAGTATGGCGACATCCGCCGAGACCGACGCGTTCTCGCCCCTGATCTTGCCGAAGCTCCATGTCGCCGGCTTGTTGAAGGTCATCAGGGTCAGGCCCGTGCTGAGCCCGCCCCGGACGCCGGTCACAAGGGGGTGAATGCGCGCGAGCGGGACGTTCTTCATGCCCGTTACGCTGCACGTGCCGATCCCTGAAATCAGCTTCTGAATCCGCGGGTAGTTCTTCACCCACCACTCCCTGAGATCGGGAAGCATGCCGATCGGATACCATGCGCCGTCCTTCATGACCGCCGGGCATATGAGGTCGTTCGCCTTCACGCCGGCGTCCTTGATCCCGGGGTCATCGGCGAGGTTCGGGAACCTGCGCCGCAAGGCGGAGCAGACGAGCCCAAGATCCGGATTTCCGGTCTCCTTCGCGGCGAGTTCGAGCTGCTCCAAGTAGGCCTTGAAGCAGCGTTGAGGCCAGTCCTTGTTGCTCCGCTCGCGCTTGTTGTCGCCTGGGGCGTCCAGCCCAAGGGTGTACGCCGGAAAGTCCGCGGGGAAGTTCGGGAGGATGTTCGAGCTGCGCTTGAGGGGGATCGGGAGATGGAACGGCTGGCCCCGGTCCCCGCGGGGGCCCTTCCGCCTATCGAGAGTCAGGGAGCCGTCTCCGCCCACGCAGAGGAACCACTCCACCTCGTTCTCCTCGAAGTAGGCTGCGTCGTCGAGGCTGTGGTTCTTGGCGTGCCTGTAGAGGCTCTCGAGGATGTTCATGCGCCGTTCCCCCCATTGGGGTAGAAGACCGGGAGCGTGTCCTTGCCCTTCTCGACCAGGACGCCGTCTTTGATCTCGGCCCGGAAGAATTCCTGGACGATCGTCTTCCCGTAGTGCCTGTCGAGGGCCATCATGCCCAAGTCGATCGTCCGGCCGCGGAGCGAGGTGTCCTGGGCGAACGTCTCCGGCGCGGGCTCGAAGAAGGCCATGAAGTCCCTCCGGCCCATGTAGGGCTGGAATCTGCACTGGCCGAGGGACACCCGCCGCTTGAGCATGTCGAAGAACTTCTTGGCATCCTCCTCCGGACCCTTCTTCGGCGTGAAGCTGAACGCGGCCTCGACGACGTAATCGACGTCGCGGAGGCCGGTTAGGGTCCGTTGCGTCCGGCAATTCTCGATGACGACCGGCCGTCCCTCCTCGTAGCGGTCCTCGACCTCGTTCACGCGCATGGTGAACCAACGGATGGGCTTGAGGATGTGGACGCGGAGGATGTGCCAGAGGATCGCCGGCCTCCACAGGACGGCCTCGAGCATCCCCCGGGCGGCCGACGGGGTGGGAGCCGAATAGGAACACGGCTCGTCTTTTTTTTCTCCGACGAACGCGGCGAACGGGCCGAAGAACCGGACATGGACGGATGGATGGATCATGCGCACCTCCTCCTCTGATCTTTGCGCCCCTTCGCAATTCTCCGCGCCCCGCCCGGCGTGGGGCGCCAGCGCGACTTCGGCCAGCGCCCTGTTCGGATT
>Ga0209751_10004048_pt1 | contig 14085 bp, 6 predicted proteins | sample RifCSP13_1_FD_184019 | JGI IMG/M metagenome (GOLD analysis project Ga0209751, IMG submission 184019) | Soil microbial communities from Rifle, Colorado - Rifle CSP2_sed 13_1 (SPAdes) (version 2) | ecosystem: Environmental > Terrestrial > Deep subsurface > Rock core/Sediment | place: Rifle... | reverse complement strand
GGCAACACGGCAAAACTAGCACATTAAAGACTGGGTAGGCGAGATGCTGTAGTCCAATCGACAATCAGTTGCTGGAGGGTGCCAGGCAGGTCATGTTCAGAATGGTATACATCCCGGAAGGCCTCCTGATTCCGGCTCAACCGAGTCCGTTCATCCTGGAAGGCGTGTGGGTCAACCTGTTGGAATTGGTCCAGCAGAGCCGCGTGAGAGTAAGGCGGCCCGATCAGCAGCCAAGGGCCGTAGCACAACAGGGTGTCGTTGATGTGCTGCCGACCTTCAATGCGCCGTTCGAGTGACTTGACTCGGCGAAAGATCGATTCGAGTTCATTATTGGTGCGGGGCAGACCAGGCATGTCGTAGCAGACATAGAGCCCTGGCGCAAAGCGTCGCGTAATGGCGATGAGGTGTTGCCGAAAGGGATGCAAGTCGGGTGGGAGCTCCAGACGTTGGAGTTGCTTCAGATAGGCTTCGACTTTCCGTGCGACGGAGCGTCCCTTCGGCCGGGGAGATTCCACGGTGGGCAGAGGTTCGTCCAACAGGGCCGCGATCTCGCCCAACCAGTCGAAGCCCATCCGAAGATGATGGTTCTCCGTGCGCCACTGAAGACGAATCGATTGGAGCAGGTGCTCCAGTTCTTGCAAGCCCTCATCCGGCTCAAACGCCTGGCAGGCGCGCAGGGCGTGCTGAATGGACATCAAATCATGGTACATGCGCAAGCCGGCGAATTTGAAAGGCGGCCGACCTCGGAGGGTCAAGGTGCGCGCGACCAAGCGAGCCGCGCTCTGCACGACCGTCGGACGCGTGAGCGCGGTCGCCGGGGGCGTCCCGCCGCCAGCGGTGTCGGGCGGCGGTGCCGTGAGCGGCCTCGGCGTCAAGGGAGCAGCGGGGCCGTCTGGAATCAACGCCGAATCCGGCAAATCCTCGGGTTTCAAGGGCGGGACGGCGAGGGTGGCCGCCTGTCGGACCAATTCACAATCGCGCAGGGTCTTACGCATCTGGACGGCCATGTGCCGGTCGCGTTCATACAGGGGCTCAGCCGCATCGCGCAGATAGTGCGCTTGACACAGTTGGTGGGGCAGTCCTGGCCAGGTCGCTTGCACGGCGTCCAGAATACTCTGTTGCTTGTCACTCAACGCGGCCAAGATCGGCCAACCGGCGTCACGCAGGGGCGCCAGGAACTGGGTCAGCGTGGGGACATCCGCATGGGCCAGCACCTCGGCCCGCAAAGGCTGCCCGCTCAGCACTTCGCGGGCCAGCCACAACTGGGGCCGTCCATTCTCTGGACGCAGTCCATCCAGGCTCACGATCAATCCGCCGTAGTCGGCCACGGCTTGAGTCAATCGAGTCGTATCCAAACGTGTGGCACAGGCCAACAGGGCCCAGAAGTTATCCAGGACGTTCTGCACATGGCGTTCACTGATCTGAACCCGCTCACGCAACTCGGACCAGATTTCCGTGCGCGTCAGACGCTTCTCCGTCCGCAAGCGCCCCACTTCGGCGATGACGTCCAATCCCAAGCCGCTGCCAGGCAAACTCAACCGCTCGGCCGCGTCAGAGCGGATCAGATGTTCAGAGCCGCGACACGCCGGCTTCGGACAAAAGCTGGGGCGGCTCGCAGCGAAGAAGGTGGTTTGGAGAGTCTGGATCACTTTACGCCAAGCCAGATGGCGTGCGGGCACCAGTTGACCCCCGCAGGCCGGGCAGGTGCTGAGTTCGGGCAGATAGTAGCGCCGATCATTGCATTCCAGAGACTTCGCGGTTCGCATGGCCACACCTCGCAACCGGTATCGATCGCGAAGTATGCCACTTGGTCTTTAATGTGCTAGTTTTGCCGTGTTGCGTTATATCTCCCTCCGCCTCAGTTCCGCGTCGCAAAAGCGCTGTTATGCGACGTTTCATTCTGACTCGTCTGACAGATGTCTAAACAACGTGGTTGCTAGCCCGCCAAAAATTGGATGCCTTCTCCTGTACAATGGCAGTTTTCAGAGATAATTGAGCGTAGCGCAGTTAGCACGTGACGACGGCAGATAAACTCCGTCATTAGCCGCGTACAGCCAGCCCAGGATCAACCGGACTACACCGTCTGTGAATGGATTAAGAGACAAGTATTATGAACCGGTGCAAGTCTGTAACCGATAAGGGCGTCCAATGCACGAGAAAACCGTTTCTGGGCGGTCGATATTGTTGGCAACACGAATCCACTTTGGTAAAGTGGGTGAAGAGTATATCGCTGGGCAGCCTCTTTGTCATTATTACAGCAACGATCGGGTTGATAGTGAATCTGTACGACTTGAGGGGTATTGTCTACCCTCCTGCCAGACAGCCCTCTTCAGCGCAAACACCCTCTGCATCGCCGACGACCGGGGCCACACGCTCGTCCACATTGACGCCCACATTAACGTTAACATCGACTAATATGCAAACACCTACTGAAACGCCGACACCTACGCCTACGCTTACACATACCCCGGCACCCTCGATGGTGCGTGCATCATCACTCGCCCCTTCACCGACTCGCACCCTAACAACCACGCCTACTGAAACTCCACGTCAGTCATCTGCAACACCAACTCATAGCCTAGTACCGCGATTAGTCGCACCTCCATATGGAGTGTATAGAGGCCCAACCTTCACGTTTTCATGGGGTGGAACTTCAAGCGTTTCTTATCAAGTCAAGTTAATTAACACGGACTATGGTTACACCTATCTTAGTAACTGGATTCAGGGATTCAATTGGACAATTAACGTCCCTGCCAAAGAGTATGGCTATTGGGAGTGGTACGTCACATCCAGTGACGGCGCGAAATCAGACACATGGAATTTCGTGTATGATCCATTCCCTAAGCCAGCGGATAGGCCAATTCCAACCCGAACGCCTCCACCTCCATGATAGTTGCTGACTCCGTGTACGATATACTTGAATGCATCCGGCGATCTGTTTTCGGATCAGATTCTGATTGAGAATGCCTAGTTCGCGCCGAGGCATATTACGTATGAATCACAAGACTGCTTCGACAACATTCGTAAAGGGTGTCCGACTGCTCGCCTGTGTTACATCTGTCGGCTGGCTAATACTCTACACAAGACTGATACCGAGAGCAACAGACGTCACATTGGTCATGGAAAAAGCTGTGACTTCGGCTATCAGCACAGAGATGGCGCTCGCCCGAGCTCGAATGATGTTTGAACAGTTACCACTTGATTTCATCGAAAACCAAGGGCAGATTGACCACTATGTCGCCTACTACGTGCAAGGTCGTGATATGCACCTTTACTTCACATCGCAAGGTGTCACATTTGTGTTCACCGGTATACCAACTCAACCCTCCGACTTCGGTGTCACACCATATCTCTCCTCTATGCGGGAAGAGCATAGAGGGGAGCGTCGCTGGATTACCAAACTGGAATTCCTTGGCGCAGATCCGAGCGTAAGACCGGTTGGGTATAACCGAACTTCAGCGGTGATCAGCTACTTCAAAGGCTCGCGTGAGCAGTGGCAGATAGGGCTACCGACCTACTCCAAAGTGATATATGCCGATCTCTGGCCGGGGATTGATCTGATATACACGGGGACGGCAAATCAGCTGAAGTACACATTCATCGTCAAGCCGGGGGCCGACCCTAACCAGATCCAACTGGCCTACCGTGGTGCAACAAAGGTCATGCTCAACATTACAGGACAATTGGAAGTGTCCACGCCAGTGGGCGGCTTCACCGACGATAAACCATATGTCTATCAAGAGATGGGCGGACGGCGAGTTGAGGTGGATGCCACCTACACGCTGGAATCCCGTACTGACGAAGATATGTACATCTATGGCTTTCAAATAGGCGCTTACGACGCGAGCCGACCGCTAGTACTCGACCCAACTATGTTGGTCTATGCGGGTTATATCGGCGGCAGCGGCGAAGACTGGGGTGATAGCATCGCTTTGGATCGCGATGGGAATGCCTATGTTACTGGCTGGACCGACTCTTCCGAGGTGAGCTTCCCCGAGATAGTAGGGCCAGACCTGACCTACAACGGCGGAGTGGCTGACGCCTTCGTGGCGAAGGTGAATGCGGCGGGCACGGCGCTTGTCTACGCCGGCTACATCGGCGGCAGCGGCGAAGATGGGGGCGCTGGACACGGCTCTGGCATCGCTTTGGACCGCGATGGGAATGCCTATGTTACTGGCCGGACCGACTCTTCCGAGGTGAGCTTCCCCGAGATAGTAGGGCCAGACCTGACCTACAACGGCGGAGTAGCTGACGCCTTCGTGGCGAAGGTGAATGCGGCGGGCACGGCGCTTGTCTACGCCGGATATATTGGAGGTGCTGATTGGGATGGTGGTCATGATATTGCCCTGGATAATAGCGGGAGTGCCTTCGTCACTGGCCACACTGGTTCTACTGAGGCGAGCTTCCCCGAGATAGTAGGGCCAGACCTGACCTACAACTATGGTCTCTTTGATGCCTTCGTGGCCAAAGTAACCACAGATGGCACAGCATTGATTTATGCTGGATACATTGGAGGCGGTGGTGAAGACCAAGCTGATGACATTGCCGTGGACAATAATGGGAATGCCTACATCACCGGCGCAACCTCCTCAGAGGAGGGTTTCCCGGTGACCAGTTGGCCAGACCTGACCTACAACGGGGGGCGCTTTGATGCCTTCGTGGCCAAAGTAACCACAGATGGCACAGCATTAGTCTTTGCTGGATACATTGGAGGTGCTGACGAGGAGGTTGGTCATCAGATCGCTGTGGATGAGCTTGGGAACGTCTATGTCACTGGCCACACTGGTTCTACTGAGGCGAGCTTCCCCGAGATAGTAGGGCCAGATCTGAGCTACAACGGGGGGCGCTTTGATGCCTTCGTGGCCAAAATCACTACGGGCAACTCGCCACCAGGATCATTGTTCTTGCCATTAATATTAAAGAATTCTGTACAATACTTTGAAGGTCCATGGGAAGTCGAGGACAATGACTCGGCCTCACAAGCGAATGGTCCTCTGCGCTCCAGCAAGGACTATTATGGTCACCATGACGACGCAAGTGATTACTTCTTCTTTCATCACTCAGGCGGAGGACTCATCACGATACATATGGACACTGCCGCTGCTGATGCACAATTGCTGCTGTATTATCAATCCACGACTAGTCTGATGGGGCATCGCGGCGGCCCACCATATTATATTACGTGCCCTTCAGTAACATACCCTACTTGTGGGGCAACTGGCACATACTACATTCGCATCTTCACTGGCGAGGGTTCTATCAATCCCGATGTATCTTACACTTTGCGAGTAACTTACCCGTAAAAGAGGGTTAGACAGCGAAAATGCGGTTACGCCGCTGTTACGCTGCAGTTACGCTTGAGGCGAAGCCAGCAACGTCGCCCAGCAGGTGGTCTTTACCGATGAATTGCGTTGTCAAGAGGCCATTTGCGTCTGCCGCGCGCAGTGAACCTTAACAACACCTCCCCCCACCTGTCGCCAGCGTAGAACGCACGACGGGACCACACGGCAGCATGCGATTGTGAGCCGAACGGCGTGGCGCGCCTCAGGCGGCGGCCTGCAGTTCAGGCTTGAGTGCGACGACTTCCGCGTCGCAAAAGCGCTGTTACACTGAGTTGTCAAGACCGACTTTAGCGATACTGAGAGACGGGGCATATTTTGCCTGCCTTGTTTCCGCCAATGCAGGTATGCTGGTGTGCACGCCTGGCCAATTCTCAACTGGAATGGCCTCTAAGCGGGACATGGCCGCCTTAAATCGCTCGTAGAGCGTTTCGTCGTAGATGCGAGCATAGATTTGCGTGGTGTTGAGATCTTGATGCCCCAACAACTTGCGCAGCGAGTGGATCGGCATGCTGTTGTTGATTAACCGCGTCGCCAGCGTATGGCGCAGCCGATGGGGTGAGACGTGCACACCCGCCTGCTGGCCGTACTGAGCCAGCCGACGCTGGATCGTGCGCTCAGAGGGCGAACGTCCGTGTAACAACCTTGTGCGGCATTTCTATCCAATTCCGAATCTGCTGAAGTTGCATGGATGGAGTTTTGGCAGATAATTGGCTTTGACGCAGCCGACTGCCTATCCAACCTGTATGTGAGGTAGTCTGGCCTGCACGCCGGCGGAACTCCGTCTGTGAGCTGTCCACAGAAATCGGAAGAGGGCAACTGATGAACAACCCATTGGAGAAGTTTCAAGACCTCTTGCGCGAGCTTTTCCAGTTCGATTGCGCCGACCTCGACTTCGGCATCTACCGCATCATGAACCACAAACGGGACGTGATCGAGCGGTTCGTCACCCGTGACTTGCCCAAGGCCGTCGCCGAAGAGCTGGAGCGCGGCGCGTTGGCTGAGCAGTCACAGGCTGCTAGGGAACTGCAGGACTTTGCCGCGCAGATTAAGAAGCTGGACCCAGAGGCTCTCGATGCGCACGGGAATCTGGCCGCAGCTTACCATGGCACGCCCACAGGTGAGAAGTACCTGGCTTTGAAGGCGAAAGCCGCCGGCGCGCGCGACCGCGACGCCCTCGAAACCGCCATCTACAACCACCTGTATGCCTTCTTCAGCCGCTACTACCAGGACGGCGACTTCATCTCCAAGCGCCGCTACTCAAAACGCGAACGCTATGTCATCCCCTACAACGGCGAGGAAGTCTACCTCTACTGGGCCAACCACGACCAGTACTACGTCAAGACCGCCGAGTACTTTACCGACTACACCTTCACCTCGCGCGGCGTCACGGTCCATTTCAAGCTTCAGGCCGCAGATGTGGAGCAGAACAACGTCAAGGGCGAGAAGCGCTTCTTCCTGCCCCACCCGGCGGAGATCGCCTGGGACGAGGCCGCGCGCCAACTTGTGATCCCCTTCGAGTACCGGCCGCTCACTGAGCAGGAAATCATCGCCTACGGCCAGAAGAACCAGCAGGAGGCGATCCTCGCCGAGGCGTTGGAAAAGATTCTCAGAAAACTGTCGCCGAAAACCGCCGGGCCGGCGGTTGCCGCCCTGACGGCCGAGAAGCACAAATCAAGCGACGGCCAGCCCGTTACCTTTCTCGAACATCACCTGCGCCAGTACACCCGCCGCAACACGTCCGACTTTTTCATCCACAAGGATCTGAAGAGCTTTCTCTCTCGCGAACTGGACTATTATCTCAAGAACGAAGTGCTGAATCTGGACGAGATGGAAGCCGCCGGCGAAGACCGCGCCGACGGCTGGTTCCAGATGATGCATGTGATCAAGGCCGTCGGTTGCCGGATCATCGAATTCCTCCACCAGATCGAGGAATTCCAGAAGATGCTCTGGGAGAAGCGCAAGTTCATTACCGAGACGCAGTACTGCATCACGGTTGGCAACATCGCCAAGGAGTTTTACGCCGAGATTGCCGTCTGCGAGCCGCAATGGGCCGAGTGGAAAGAGCTGTTCCATATTGACGAGGAGCAGTCCAGCCTCTTTACCCCTGGCAAGAGCAGACAGGATGGGCGCATCGCCTTCCTGAAGGCCCACCCGACGCTGGTGCTCGATACTAGGCACTTTGACCAGCCCTTCGTTGATCGGCTGCTGGCGAGTTTCGACGACCTGGACGAGATGACTGACGGGCTGCTGGTGCACAGCGAGAATTGGCAGGCACTTAATACGCTGATTGGGAAATACCGCAACACGGTTGAATGTATTTACATCGATCCGCCTTACAACACGGGCGACTCAGAAATCCTCTACAAGAACGAGTACCTGCGTGCCTCTTGGCTTACTCTGATGGAGAATCGTCTCGGCGTGGCGACAGGCCTTCTCTCTGAGGACCCAATTCTTTTCATCGCAATCGATGATTTCGAGATGGCCGATCTCTGCGTAATGATTGACAAACACTTCTCGTACCTACGTCGCGAGATGATTGTGGTAAATCATCATCCGCAAGGTGGAAAAGCAAAGACGCTGGCAAATACCCACGAGTACATGCTTTGCTGTGTGAATGCCACATCGGACCGTACATTAGCAGGACGCAACAAGAAAGACGAAGTTGAGCTTCGTCCATTCAAGCGGAGTGGAACAGCCGAGAGTAACTTCCGATATGGACGACCAAACAGTTTCTATGCGATCCTGGTCGATCCAGACACTAAGCGAGTGGTGGGATTAGAACCTCCACCTGAGCGAACAAGGAATGACTATCCGACCCACAAAACTAAGGAGAGATACATCAGAGTCTATCCGCTTGGAGCCCAAGGTGAAGAGAGAGTTTGGCGGCGCTCCTACGAAAAGTGCCTGCCCCTGGTTAAAGAGAACAAGCTGCAATGTAGTGACAACATGACGATCTATCAGCTTATCGGAGCGCAAGACCGGACTGCGGCACTTTTCAGTAACTGGGTGGATTCACGATATAACGCGGGAACTTTCGGCGCCAATTTGCTGACGGACATTATTGGCGTCCACAATCCATTTTCGTACCCAAAATCGATATATACTGTCGGGGATGCCATCTTTGCCTCTGGGATTGAAGATGATGCATATTGTGTTGATTTCTTCGCTGGTTCTGGCACGACCGGTCACGCGGTAATCAATCTGAACCGCGAGGACGGCGGGCGGCGAAAGTTCATCCTCGTTGAGATGGCCGATTACTTCGATACTGTCCTTCTCCCGCGTATCAAAAAGGTCACCTACACGCCCGAATGGAAAGACGGCAAGCCCAGGCGCATGGCCACGCCGGAAGAGACGGAGTGCAGCCCGCGCATCGTCAAATACATTCGTCTCGAATCCTACGAGGACGCGTTGAACAACATCGCCTTCGACGACACCTCTGGCCAACAGGCAATGAAATTCGACGACTACCTGCTCCAGTACATGCTCAAATGGGAGACGCGAGCGAGCGAAACGTTGTTGAATGTCGAGAAACTGGCCCGTCCGTTCCATTACAAACTGCACATTCACGCCGACGGCCAGACGCGCGAGAGGCTGGTGGACATCCCCGAGACCTTCAACTACTTGCTCGGCCTGCACGTCCAGACGCGGTGCGTTTACGACGACGGCGGGCGGCGCTACCTGGTCTATCGCGGCCAGATCGACCACCGGGACATCGCCGTCATCTGGCGCGAAACCGAGGGCTGGCAAAAAACCGACTTTGAGCGTGACAGGAAGTTCGTGGCCGAACGCAAACTTGCTGTGGGAGCGGACGAGGTCTTTGTCAACGGCGATTCGTACATCCCCGGCGCCCGCGCGCTGGAGCCGATCTTCAAAGCCCGCATGTTCGCGCCAGTGGAGGCCTGACCCATGCCACGCGGATCAAGAAGGCAGCAGGCACAGGCCACGGCGCAAAACAGCATCCAGCAGTACGTCAAGCTCGAGGAGCGGCTGGTTCTGCTGGCGTGGCTGAACGACCTCTTCGGCTATCAGCACAACCGCGACTTGTTGACGGATGTGAAAGAGGCTGACGAAGGGTTCGACGCCTCGGGCCGCAGCTTCGTCTATCACCACCTGCTCGCGCGCGGTGATAAAGTGAAGATCGCGCCGGCCGAACTGGCCCGCTACGATGATAACATCCGCGCTCATGTGCTGGCGATGAACGCGCGTCGGCCCGAGCCGATCACCCTGCGCTACTTCCAGTGCTTGGCGGCGCTCTACACCGAAGTCTTCCTCGACCGATACTTTAACCGCCGGGCGGAGATGCTCCGCGTGCTGAACGCCTTCATCGCGACGCGCAACGCCAAGAGACTGACCGGTGAACCGACGGACGCGGAGTTTGCGGAGTCGGATCTCAAGAAACTGGCCTTCTGGATGGCAACGGGCAGCGGCAAGACGCTCATCATGCACCTCAATTACCGGCAGTTCCTGCACTACAACACCCAGCCGCTGGACAACATCCTTCTGATCACGCCGAACGAGGGCTTGAGCGACCAGCACTTGGCGGAGATGGCGGCTTCGGGCATTCCTGCCCGGCGTTTCGACCTGAACGAGAGCGGGCTAGGTCTGGCCGTGAAAGACGCAGTGCGAGTGATCGAGATCACCAAGCTGGTGGAAGAAAAGCGCGGCGGCGGGGTGAGCGTGCCCGTGGAAGCCTTTGAGGGCAACAATTTGATCTTCGTGGACGAGGGGCACAAAGGCTCGGGCGGCGAGGCCTGGCGCAGCTTCCGCGATGCGCTGGGCGAGACAGGCTTCACCTTCGAGTACAGCGCGACGTTCGGGCAGGCGCTTACGGCGGCGCGCAATGATCAACTGACGGCGGAGTACGGCAAGGCCATCGCCTTCGACTACTCCTACCGCTACTTTCACGGTGACGGCTACGGCAAGGATTTTCGCGTCCTGAATCTCAAGCAGGAGACGACCGAGGAACAGACCGAGACGCTGCTCCTGGGCAACCTGCTGTCGTTTTACGAGCAGGAGCGGGTCTTTGAGGAGCAGGCGGAAGCCCTGCGGCCCTATAACCTGGAGCGACCATTGTGGGTTTTTGTCGGCAGTACCGTGAACGCGGTATACACCGAAAACAAGCTGAAGCGAAGCGATGTCCTCACTGTGGTTCGCTTCCTGCATCGCGTCCTGGAGAACAAGCGTGGCTGGCCGGTCAGGACGATCAAGAAACTTGTCGAAGGCAAGACCGGCCTGACGACCCCCGATGGCTGGGACGTGTTCGCGGGTAAGTTTGCCTATCTGCGGGAGAGCGGCCTCTCCCCGGAAGCGGCGTATCAGGACATCCTCAGCAAGGTGCTTCACGCGCCGGCATCTGGCGGCCTGCACCTGTGCGACATTCGCGGCGGCGCTGGGGAAATCGGCCTGAAGGCCAGCGGCGCGGAAGACTACTTTGGCCTCATCTACATCGGCGACACCAGCGCGTTCAAGAAGCTCGTGGAGGAGGACGACTCGGGGATTACGCTGGAGGAGGACGCCATCACCGGCTCGCTGTTCGACGGCATCGGCAAACCGGACACGAGCCTCGAAATCCTCATCGGCGCCAAAAAGTTCATGGAGGGCTGGAATTCCTGGCGTGTCTCAACCATGGGCCTGCTCAACATTGGCCGCCAGGAAGGCTCACAGATCATCCAATTGTTCGGGCGCGGCGTGCGCCTGCGCGGCAAGGGGTTCAGCCTCAAGCGGAGCGCGGCGCTGGGCGGCACACATCCGGAGCACGTGAGTCTGCTGGAGATGCTGAATATCTTCGCCGTGCGCGCCAATTACATGAGCCAGTTCCGCGAGTATCTGGAGAAAGAGGGGGTGGAGACCGAAGAGGTGGTGGAGTTGCCGCTTTTCGTCTGGGCCAACAAGGAATTTCTGCGCAAAGGGCTTGTGGTGCCGCGCGTACCGGAAGACCGCAATTTCGCGGACGGGGCGGCAATCGTGCTGGAGCCCGATCCGGCGGTGCAGGTGCGCATAGACATGTCTCTGAAGGTGCAGGTGATAGAAAGCGGCGCCAAGGGGCTCACTACCGTTGAGGGACAAGCTGGGCGCGAGCGGCCCATCCCGGAGGAAAGTCTGAATCTTGTGGATTGGGAACGCGCCTACCTCGATCTGCTTGAGCATAAGGAACGGAAGGGTCTCACCAATCTGGTGGTTCCGCCGGACGCGCCGAGGAGAATAATCGCAACGACCACGCCCGCGCGGCTGTACCGGCTGGTAGCCGACGAGTTGGTGGTCAGGCCGACATCGTTCGGCGGAACGCTGTTACTGCAGGAAGCCGTGACGAACATCTTGCGGAAATACACCGACGATTTCTATCGCATAAGACGGGAGCGGTGGGAATCGAATCAGATGGTTTACCGTCTTCTCGATGAGAGCGACCCGAATCTCAGTTTCAACCGGCAGGCCGCGAAGGAAGGCGAGGCCGGGGGATATGTCGTCAAGGTCCAGCGTTCCAAGAGAGATTTGGTATCCGCAATCCAAAAACTCATCGCTGACACGGAAACCCTGTACAGGCGAGAGAACGCGGAACTGCCGCGTATCAATTTCGACCGGCATCTTTACCAGCCGTTGCTGGTAGAGCACGGCGATCAGGTGAAGATGACTCCCCCCGGACTCAAGCCGAGTGAAGAGCAGTTCGTTCGCGATCTCAAAGAGTACTGGGCCAAAGAAAAAGGCAAATCACTGGCCACACTTCAGGTGTTTCTATTGCGAAACCTGAGCCGGGGCAGCGGCATCGGCTTCTTTGAGGAGCGACACTTCTATCCCGACTTCATCTTGTGGATCGTCGAGGGGAAGAAGCAGCACATCGTGTTCATCGAGCCGCACGGAATGCTTCACGCCGAGGCGTACCTTCACGACAAGAAGGCGCAATTGCACGAGAGCCTGCCGAGCCTGGCGCAAGAGATCGGCGCGAGAAGCAGGCGGAAGCACATCACGCTGGATTCTTACGTTATCTCCGCCACGCCATACGACGATCTGCGCAAGAAATACGACGACGGGACGTGGGACAGGGAGAAGTTCGCCGATAAGCATATCCTGTTCATGGAGCGCAGCAGCGAGTACGACTATATGGAAAGGATATTCACGGAACAGCTGACGAGGCGTTGAGCCTAACTGCTGTTCCGCTGCGCTCCACCAGCGGCTTGCCACTTCGACGGAAGACCTCATCCGCCGCGAAGAGACGGCCGCCCACGCCACCAGCCGACCGCGGATCGCGGGGTGCATTCGCGTGAGGTTGTCTAAGCTCCGATCTCGATAACCCGCAAGTCATCGATCGCCGGATCCAGGATCGCAAACGAGCGCTTCTCGTAGCGCAGCCCACCCAGCGCGCCGGGGTTGATCACGCGCGTCGCGCCCATGCGCTCGTCTCGGCGGCGGTGTGTGTGGCCGTGAATCACGTAGTCGTACGAGCCGCTGTGAATCACCTCGACCAGGCGGTCGATCAGGTGGCCGTGCAGTGTGGCGATGCGCTTCCCGTCGATCGTCGCCGCGTACTCCAGGCCGAACGTGCTGCCGTTTTCCAGTCGCTCGACGGCGCGCCGCAACTCGCCTGGATCGTGATCGATGTTGCCTTCCACCATGTGCAGCTCCAGCCCGGCGAATAGCGGGACGAGGCCAGGGTCGGTCAGATCGCCGCAGAAGATGACGTGTCGAACACTCTCTCGCTCGAGCATCTTCAGCGCGGTGGTCAGGTTCCCGGTATCATTGTGGGAATCGGAGAGCAGCCCGATCTTCATCTGCGCGTCTTGTTCTTCTTCGAGCGGCCCCGGGATGGGGGCGTGGCCTTCTGCCGGCGAGGAGAGTCCGATCGCGACCGGGGCGCGGCGGTGTTCGCCCTGGACTGCTCAGCCAGCCAGTCGACGGCGCCCGGCGTGCGCCGCCAGTGGTTGAGATGCTTGGCCGCGTAGTCGATGGCTTCGTTCTCGTCGCCGAAGCCGAGCAGAGAAGGCAGTCGATTGGGAATACGCTTCTTGCCGATCAGATAGTCCGGCGCGTGCGGATTCTGTTCGAATGCTCTCGCCAGCGCCTTGCGCGCGCGATCGGACGCGCTGCTCTTGCGATACTCCAGCAGGGCGCGTGTGTAGCACCAGACCGACGACCATTCGTCGCGATATTTCTTGACGAGCCGGGCGGCTTCGTCGTCGCGATTCATTTCCAGAAGAAGGTCGAGCAGCGAGTATCGGACGCCCTGGTTGTCGTCGGGATTCAGGCGCAGCATGTCTTGAAAATGCCCGGCCGCTTCGTCTCGGCGATTCAAGCGCCACAGCGTGTGGGCAAGCCCGTCGCGCGCGCGCATGTACGGACGCGTCTCGATCATCTCCCAGAAGTGGCCAACGCCTGTCTTGAAGTATTCTCGGCCCAACGCCCGCTCGCCGGCGGCGACGCCCTGCTCGTAGAGTTCTAGCGCGCGCCCGACCGTGCCGGCTTCCTCTTCGGCCAGCAAGACGTACGCGTCAGCGCAGTTCGCCGAAGTGGACAGAGCCTTGTGCGCGAGCGCGATGCGCTTCGCCGGGTTAGTCTCCTCCCAGGCCCGATACATGATCTGCTGCGCCTTATCCAGCTTCCGGTCGCCCGATCGGGGCGCCCCGAGTGCCTGCGCCATCATACTTTCCATCGCGCGGCGATCGAAAACAGGTATTTCGTCCTCCTCCTCTCCCTCGTCCTCGAAGTCGGCCCAGTCGACGTCGTGCACCGGGTAGGCCTCCAGCGGAAGCTC
>Ga0209751_10004046_pt1 | contig 14086 bp, 20 predicted proteins | sample RifCSP13_1_FD_184019 | JGI IMG/M metagenome (GOLD analysis project Ga0209751, IMG submission 184019) | Soil microbial communities from Rifle, Colorado - Rifle CSP2_sed 13_1 (SPAdes) (version 2) | ecosystem: Environmental > Terrestrial > Deep subsurface > Rock core/Sediment | place: Rifle... | reverse complement strand
GCGCGGGCAGGCCGGTGCTACTCTGGGCGCAGACAGAAAAAGCGGGAGCTCGGGGCCCCGGGCTGAGAGGGCGGCAGGAGCCGTCGCCGACCGCCGGACCTGATCTGGGTAATGCCAGCGCAGGGAATCAGATGAGTCTTTGCGCCGCTGGCTAGCCCGGCGGCGTTTTCTATTGAGCTGACAGCTAACAGCAGACAGCAGACAGCGGACAGCGGTCCGCTGGCGAGGTAGAAGAAGGAGGCACGCCCATGGGTCAGAACGGATCCAACGGCACGAAGCCGGTCACACAGATCGCGCTGGCGCGCGGCGGCATGATCACGGATGAGATGCGCCGAGTGGCCGAGAAGGAGGACCTGCCTCCCGAAGTCGTGCGCGACGAGGTGGCGCGGGGGGCGATGATCATCCCGGCGAACGTGAACCATCTGGCGGGGGCCCTCGACCCGATGGGGATCGGGCGGAAGTGTTCGACGAAGATCAACGCGAACATCGGCAACTCGGCGGTCACGTCGGACATCCAGACGGAGGTGGACAAGCTTCACCACGCCGTGCACTACGGCGCCGACACGGTGATGGACCTCTCGACCGGCGGCGAGATTGACACGATCCGGCAGGCGATCATCGACGCTTCGACGGTGCCGATCGGGACGGTGCCGATCTACCAGGCGGTGACGCAGGTGAAGGCGATAGAGGACCTGACGCCGGACGACTTCCTGGAGATGATCGAGCACCAGGCGAAGCAGGGGACGGACTACCAGACGATCCACGCCGGCATCTTGCTTGAGTATCTGCCGCTAACGACGGACAGGATCACTGGCATAGTTTCGCGGGGCGGTTCGATCATGGCGCAGTGGATGTTCTACCACCACAAGCAGAACCCGATGTATGAGCGTTTTGACGACATCTGCGACATCTTCGCGAAGTACGACGTCAGTTTTTCGCTGGGCGACAGCCTGCGGCCGGGGTGCATCGCGGACGCGTCAGATGAGGCGCAGTTCGCGGAGTTGAGGACGCTGGGCGAGCTGACGCGGCGGGGGCGCGAGCGGGGATGCCAGGTGATGGTGGAAGGGCCGGGGCACGTGCCGATGGACCAGATCCAGATGAACGTCGAGAAGCAGCAGGAGTGGTGCGACGGCGCGCCCTTCTACACGCTTGGGCCGCTGGTGATCGACATCGCGCCCGGGTATGACCACATCACATCGGCGATCGGGGCGGCGATGATCGGCTGGCACGGGGCTTCGCTGCTGTGCTATGTGACGCCAAAGGAGCACCTGGGGCTGCCGGACAAGGACGACGTGCAGCAGGGCGTCATCGCCTACAAGATCGCCGCTCACGCCGCCGACGTGGCCCGCGGCCACCCGGGGGCCCGCAAGAGGGACGACGAGCTGTCACGCGCCCGGTACTCTTTCGATTGGGAGCGGCAGTTCGAGTTGTCTCTTGACCCGGAGACGGCACGGAACATGCACGACCAGACGCTGGGGCACGACGTCTTCAAGCACGCGGAGTTCTGCTCGATGTGCGGCCCCAAGTTCTGTTCGATGCAGATTTCGCGGCACCTGGGTGAGGAGCGGCCGAAGCGGGTGCACGGCGAGGAGATCGCGCTGGTCGAGAAGCCGTGAACGACCGCCTGATCATCGCCGGGAAGGAGTTTCGCTCCCGGCTCATTGTCGGTACGGGGAAGTACCGGACGATGGAGGAGATGCGCGACGCCATAGACGCCTCCGGCGCAGAGATGGTGACCGTGGCGATCCGGCGTTTGCCCCTTGACCCGGACGGGCGCAGCCGGCCAGACGAGCCGAACCTGATGGACTACCTGGACTGGGACAGGTACACGATCCTCCCGAACACGGCGGGCTGTAAGACGGCGGAGGAGGCGCTCTTCACCGCCCGGCTGGCGCGGGAGCTGACCGGCTCGAACTGGGTGAAGTTGGAGGTGATCCCGGATACGCAGTACCTCCTGCCAGACCCGATCGCCACGCTGGAGGCGGCGGAAGAGCTGATCCGCGATGGGTTCGTTGTTCTGCCGTACATCCACGCGGACCCGGTGCTGGCGCGGCGGCTGGAAGAGGCGGGCTGCGCCACCGTGATGCCGCTGGGCTCGCCGATCGGCTCCGGGCGCGGCATTTTCACGCTGGAGGAGATACAGATCATCATCGCGAACGCCGGCGTGCCGGTAGTCGTGGACGCGGGGCTGGGCGCGCCGTCCGACGCCGCGCTGGCGCTGGAGGTTGGGGCCGACGCGGTGCTGGTGAACTCGGCGATCGCGCAGGCGCAGGATCCCGTGCGGATGGCGGAAGGATTCAGCCTGGGCGTCCGCGCGGGCCGGGAGGCCTATCTCGCGGGCCGCATCCCGAGAAAAGAGCTGGCGCAGGCGTCGAGCCCGGTGGAAGGCGTGGCGCGACCGGCGTGATACTGTCGTTCACCGGCGCCTCGGGACTCACAGCCAAGCCGCCGATCCTGATGCTGGTGACTGACCGCCGTCTGGCAGGGGGCGAGGACGCGCTGGTCAGCGCGGTCGAGGCGGCGGTGGAAGGCGGCGTTAACGTGGTGCAGTTGCGAGAGAAAGACCTGTCGCCGGCGGAGTTGGTGCCGCTGGCCTGCCGCCTGCGCGAGGTGACGGAAGGGAGAGCGCTGCTGTTGGTCAACGGCCCGCTGGACGTGGCGCTGGAGGCGGCAGCGGACGGCGTGCACCTGCCGGAGGACGCAGAGCCACCGCCTCCGCCGTGGACGTACACCTGGGGCCGCTCCGTACATTCCGTCGAAGGGGGGCTACAGGCGATCGGAGAGGCGGCGCGTTACCTGGTGGCGGGGCCGGTGTTCGAGACGCCCTCACACGCAGGCATGCCGGCCCGCGGACTGAACCTGATCCGTGAGATCGTGCCGGTTTCGAGCGTGCCGGTGCTGGGTATTGGCGGGATCACGCCGGAGAACGCGCGGGATGTGATGCAGGCGGGGGCGAAGGGTGTGGCCGTGATCCGGGCGATCCTGGGGGCGGACGACCCGCGTGTGGCTGCGCAGCAGCTGCGGGAGGCGTTCCGCTGGACTATAGTGTGACGGTCCGTAATATGGTCACGATAACGGTCAACGGCAAGCCGCGTGAACTAGAGGGCGTGACGAACTTGGCGGACCTGCTCGAGGTGCTGGCTGTGAATCCGAAGCAAGTGGCGGTGGCGGTGAACGGGGAGGTTGTGCGGCGGGTAGATTGGGCGCAAACGGAGGTTGCTGAGAGAGATTCGGTGGAGATCGTGCGGGCTGTGGGTGGCGGTGGCGTATCGTTGCTGGAGTACCCAACCGCCGAGATCCTTCACTCTCGTCCGCTCCTCAGCGGACTTACCGTTCAGGATGACAGTATTGGGGGCGGTGGGGCGTCCCCGTGAAGGCAGCAGTCGTCGGGGGTGGGGTGATCGGCTGCTCCGTCGCGTATTACCTGCGGAAGGCGGGGGCGGACGTGGTGCTGCTGGAGCGCGGCGAGCTGGCGGGCGAGGCCTCGGGCGCGGCGGCGGGTCTGCTGATCCTGCCCGATCGGGCGGCCACTCCGGGTCCGTTTCGCGAGCTGTGCGTGGCCAGCCTGGAGATGTACCGCGAGCTGATCCCGCGCATCGAGAAGGAGTCGGGCATCGACGTGCGGTGCCTGGCTTCGGGAATCCTGGTGACGGCGGAGACGCCGGAGCGGGCGCACACTCTGCGCGCATTCGCGCGGTTTCAGCGCGACCAGGGAGACGAGGCTGACTGGGTAGAGGGCGAGACGCTGCGTGCGCTAGAGCCGGCGCTCTCTCACAAGGTGCTGGGGGCAGTCTACACGGCAGGCGACCTGAACGTTGATCCCGGCCTGGTGACTAACGCCATCGGGCGAGCAGCCCAGCGCGCGGGCGTCGAGGTGCGGACGGGCGTAGAGGTGACCGGCTTCGCGCGCTCGGGCAAGCGCCTGCGAGGCGTGCAAACCTCCTCCGGCACAGTCGAGGCCGACGCCGTCGTGCTGGCCGCTGGGCCGTGGACGGGCGCGCTGGCCGGCAAGCTGGGGTTCCCGCTGAAGACGCCGCCGAAGCGGGGCCAGATGATCGCCTACCGGACGAGCGCTGTCCGTCACGCCATCTGGGGGGAGAATGGGTACCTCGTCCCGAAGACGGGCGGATTCCTGTTCGCGGGCGCGACCGTGGAGGATGCGGGGTTCCGCAAGCACACGACGAAGCGCGCGCTGGCCGGGCTGCGGGCGATGGCCTCGCGGCTGGTGCCGGCGCTGCGGCGGGCGGAGGCGGCGAGCGCCTGGGCGGGGCTGCGGCCGGGGTCGCCGGACGATATGCCGGTGATCGGGCGGTTGCCGGGCTGGGAGAACGTGTTCGTCGCCGCGGGGCACTTCCGCAACGGGATCCTGCTGGCGCCGGTGACGGGGAAGCTGGTCACGCAACTGGTGCTGGAGGGCGGGACGGAGATGGGGCTGGAGGCGTTCGGGCCGGAGCGGTTCGTTCGTTAGCGCCGAGAGGGGCCGATCACGGTCGCCGTGGGCGTCCCCTTGTCAGCCTGCGTCGGCTGGGTCGGTGGGCCTTCGATCGAGTACATTTCACCGGCGTCAAGATTAACCGGCAGGAAATCCCAAGCGACCGGCAGCGGTTGTCCCTCCACCATTCTGGTTCCGCAGAAGTAGACGATCTTCGGGTCATCTTGGGTGTCGCAGATGACCGGTTGGTCGAGAGAATTGACTACTTCGATCTGCCCTGCAGCGCGCGTGACGATCAGTCGCCAGGTGTGGTTGCGGTCGTCCGAGAGTTGAGTTGCGCCGCCACCCGCGGTCCCGAGTTGCTCGTCGTTCTCGCCGTAATCGCAAGCGGTAAGTAACCCAATGAGGAACGAAAAGACAAGGATTTGTGCAGCGGATACAAGCGTCACTTCGTATCACCCATCAAACTAACTAACGTGCGGTAAGTGTCGAAAGTTCCCGATTATCCGAATCGAGCAGCCAGCCGCTTTGCCGCCTCGCGCACGTCATCCGCCAAGACGATTGCTGAGATCACGGCGGCCATGTCGGCGCCCGCCTCGATGACGTCGTCGATGTTGGAGGGGTTGATGCCACCGATGGCGCAGACGGGGACTGAGACGGTCGACTTGACGTTACGCAGGGTGTCCAGCGTGGCCGGCCGGGTGTCAACCTTCGATTCGGTGGGGAAGAGACGGCCGACGGAGATGTAGTCGGCGCCGGCGGCCTCGGCGAGGCGCGCCTCGTCCGGGTTGTTGGTGGAACAGCCGATGAGCATCTGCGGCGGAACGATATTGCGCACTACGGACACCGGGAGGTCGCGCTGGCCCAGGTGGACGCCGTCGGCGCCGATGGCCAACGCCAGATCGACGTGGTCGTTCACGAAGAAGAGGGCGCCGTGCTGCCGGCAGAGCGCCTGGAGGGCACGAACGATCGGCAACTGGACGCCCTTCTCACGCAGCTTGTCGCGGTACTGGACCAGGCGGGCGCCGCCCTCGATGGCCTGCCGCGTGATTTTCAGAGGGTCGCGCTCGCCGGTGAGCTCGGGGTCGAAGATGACGTACAGGCCTCGCAGCCGGGTCTGCAGTTGGTGGCGGGGGCTCGACGGAGTTGTGTCAGGCCGCGTAGGCAGGCGGGTGTCCTCGGGGCTTTTGCATGGGCAGGTCAAGCGGTGGGTTGCCACCCCGCTTTCGGGGCGCCGGCAGCAGGAGGTCGTCGTCCTCGGCGGTCCAGCCGCAATCGCGGCAGAGGTAATAGGGGCCCCACATGTCGCTGCAGATGCAGACCGGCATCGCGCAGTGGGGGCAGCGGTGCGGCGTTCGCTGCATGGGCCTCACCTCCTGGGGCGTATCGGGTCAGGCTTTCATGACCACTATACACCGATGCGCTGCGATTTCAAGCACAAGGGGTGGTAGACTGACATGCGTTGACTCTCACATAGACCGAAGGAGGAGCACGATGGCAGAGGCGGAACGCAAGCACCTGAACAGCCCAGACGAGACGAGGACGTTCGAGAAGGGCAAGGTTGACCTCGTGAACATCGGTGGAGGCACCGTCGGACGGCTGACGCTGGAGCCCGGCTGGCAGTGGTCGAAGCACGTGAAGCCGATCGCGGGCACCGAATGGTGCGAGGCACCGCATTTCCAGTACCACGCGGCCGGACGCCTGCACGTCAAGATGGAGGACGGCTCGGAGTTCGATGTCGGCCCCGGCGAGATCAGCGCGCTCCCAAAGGGTCACGACGCCTGGGTGGTGGGCAACGAAGCCGTCGTCTTAATCGACTTCTTCGGCGCCAGTAATTACGCGAAGTAAGCGGCGCCGATGAGTTCGCGGCAGTTCATCGAATGGCTGGGGCCGCTGGCCGGGGTCGTCCTTGTCGGCGGCTGGGTGCTTGCCGTCGTCGCCTTCCTGGTCATCGGCACGGAGACGTGCAGCACCGTCGAGGTCCCTCTTGCGGGCCAGATCGAGGCCTGTACCGACACCAGTGCCACGGCGGTAATACTGTTGACCGTGATCGGCTTCGGCGCCACCCTCGGCGCGCTGTTCCTGTGGGCGTTGCGCTACGTGCTGGCCTCATTGGAGGCGATCGCGGAAAACACAAGGGGCGGCAGGGGCAGATAGCACCGGCCTGTCGTCAGGCTGAGTTCACCGTCGGGGGCCGGGCGCCCGCCGGCATCGGCCGCGGTTCAGGTGTGGACGCATCGGCCGTTGAAGAGCCTGACCCGCGGCGGATGCCGGTTCGGGGCCTGATACGGGCCGGGCCTAGTGCATCTCCTGGCCGCCGGTGATGTTGATCGCCTGTCCTGTCATGTAGTCGGCCTCGTCGGAGGCGAGGAAAGTGATCACCTTGGCCACATCCTCCGGGTAGCCGATACGGCCAAGGACGATCGGCGGCATGTTCTTGAGGATGAACTCCTCCAGCGTCTGGCCGGCGGCTTTGGCGATGGGCTCGACGCCGCCTCGCAGCAGCGGGGTGTCGATGGTGCCGGGGCAAACGCAGTTCACGGTGATCTGGAAGGCGCCGAGCTCCTTTGCGAGCGCCTGAGTCAGCAGGATGACCGCGCCCTTTGTGGCGGAGTACGGCGCGAGGATCGGGTAGCCGGTCTTGCCCGCCTGTGAGGCGACGCTGATGATACGGCCGCCGCGGCCCTGGGCGATCATCCGGCGGGCGGCCGCGCGCATGCAGAGGAAGACGCCGCGCAGGTTGACGGCGATGGTCCTGTCGAAGCCCTCGTCCGTCATCTGCACGATCGGCACCGGTGGGTTGCCGATGCCGGCGTTGTTGACGCAGATGTCGAGGCTGCCGAAGCGCTTGATCGCCTGTGCGAAGAAGCGCTCGACGTCCTCGGTCAGGGCGACGTCGCCCGTGTAGGTTTCGAAGTCGGCGCCGCTGTCCTTGAGCAGCGTCGCGGTCTCCTCCAGCGCCTCCGGCCGGATGTCGACGAGAGCGAGGCGAGCGCCCTCACGGGCGAAGCGGAGGGCGACGCCCCGGCCGATACCGGAGCCGGCGCCGGTGATGAGGGCGATGCGGTCTTTCAGTAGCATATGGTGCGGTCCTTTCTAACCGGGCAGTGGTTCCCGGGCAGTGGTTCCCGGGCAGTGGTCCGTGATCGTGGCGTAGGGGCGAGGCACCCGGCTGTTCGTCCGGACATCGGATGTCTGCCCGTTTCAGTGAGGTGGCGTCTGTCACCGAGCCAAGTCCGGAGTGCCTCGCCCCTACGGGCGCTTGTTCTGCGTCGGGCGGTCCGCCTTCCGGATGACGAACTTTGTCGCCGTGTGGGTGACCGAGAAGCGGACGACTTTCACGTCGACGAGGCCGGTTTCGAGGCCCAATCGTAGCACGTCGTTCTCGTTGAAGTCCTTACGGCCCTTGCGGAAGACGACCCAGACTGCGCCGTCGGGCTTGATGACGGTGCGGAGGCCGGCCACTGGCGCCATGTCGTCCGGGCCTTCGACGCCGAGGAAGGCAGCGTCGCTGTCCGGCGCCGGATCACCGAGCGAGATGTCCTCGGTGCGCTCCCGCAGGTCAGCCATGAAGGCGGTGTCGTCGACGGCGAGGATGGAGACGCGGGCGCCGGGTTTGATGCCGAGCTTGTCGAGGAGGGAGCGGTGTTCGTAGGACTTGTCAGGCATTAGAGGCGCTCGACCGTTGTCGGGGCGTTCGGGCGAGGCACAGGGGTCATCGGTGCGCCGCCCGGCGGCGGGTCGTGATCGTGGTACCTGATCATCGTTGCGTCAACGAGGGGTGCCTCGCCCCTACGGTGCACAGGCGAAACGGAGCCGGATGCGAGCTCACCGACCGCCGGTGACGCCGCCGGAGGACGCGAGGATCTCCTCCAGGTGCATCTGCCATTCCAACGCTGCACGGCGCGTGGCGGGGGTGTCAGCGAGCTCTTCGTAGATGGCCTGGCCCCAGCGGATCTGCTCCTCCTCGTCGATGAGGATGAACTTGATGGTGCGTACTGTCGGGGAGTCGGAGACCTGGTCCGTGACAGCCATGTGGTGGCGGTAGTAGACGGCTAGGTGCGGCTTCAGCACGCGATAGAGGCCTGTGAGGCGCAGAAGTTCGTCCTCCTGGTCCTGCATCTCCTGGACGAAGCGGGCGAATTCGTCGTTCGGCGGCCTGCGGACATCCGCGACGCGGAGAGTCGGCGGGATGGACATGTCGATGTTCTCCATCACGCGCAGCTCGGGCAGGCGGCGGCCGAGGGCGTCGGCGTGCAGAGAGCATTCGTAGGCGTGCTGAGCGAGCGTGATCTTGAGTTTGGGCGCCGCCATTGTCGCCACCCAGCCGGCTTCGGCTTCCATGGCGGCGATCTCGGCGTAGCGGTAGTGGATGAGGCGGCGGGCGTTCTCCTCGACGGAGAAGGCGCCGCCGACGCGGCGGAGGTCGACGGCTAGTTCCACGGGGCTTCGCCTGAAATACGAAATGGCAGATGGGAAATGTGGCGGACCGTCAGACCTTCGGAAGCCACCGCCCCGCCCCTCCCCATACTAGAGGAAAGATCGGGGGGACACCCCCCGAACCCCCCGTCAAGGGGCTCTGCCCCCTGTACCCCCGTTTTGCGGCGCGCTGTAAATGGGACGTATCGCTCACCCGGAGCGAGGAGGCCGAGATCCTTCGCTCCCGTCCGCCTGCGGGCGGACTTACCGCTCAGGATGACAGATTGCGGCGTCACTTGCCGTTTCCGACGATTCGGAGGACCTGCGCCTCGGCGTAGCCGCGGATGGCGGTGCGAAGCCGGCGGCGGTCGCGTGCCCAGTCGCGTGCGCGTTGCTTGGCGGCTTCGAGGTTCTCGGGTGCCGGAACGATTTCGGGGTTGTGCGTGATGCAGTCCATGGGACAGACCTTTGCGCAGATATCGCAGTCGATGCAGCCTTCGGGGTTGACCCAGTGCTTGCGGTTGGGCTGGTCGAAGTAGTGGATGGTATCGGTGGGACACTCGCGGCGGCACCACCAGCAGTTAATGCAGCGGTCCTGGTCGATTACGTAGGCCATGTTTTGGATGCTAGATGACAGTTGATAGATGACAGGTTTCAGTCGGTAGGGCACTCGCGTCCTTCGATACCTCAGGATGAGCAGATGAAGCGCCGCTGGCGGAGCGGTCTTGGTCGATTACATAGGCCATGCTTGGATGTTAGATGACAGCTGACAGATGTCAGATTTCGGTCTGGCCGTTGGTGGAGGAGATGCCGGCGCCGGCGAACTGGGCGGCCATCTGCCGAACCATAGCCATCATCTGCTCGAACTCCTGCTGTGCTCTGCGGGAGCGTTCTCTGCGCCAGGGCTGCTCTTCTGAGAGCTTCTCAAGCCAATAGTCACCGAGGGCGACGTGCGTCACCTCGTCAGCCATGTTGTAGTCGTGGCAGTGCTCAATCAGCTCCTCGCCGAGGTCTTGCGCCAACGCGCGGATCTGCTCGAACGTCGTGAGCGCGAAGCCTTCCAGGGAGACGTTGATCCGGGCGAGGAGGATGGCGGGGTCGAGTTCCTCCGCCGGGATGTCATCGCGCTGCGGGCCGAGGATGATGTCCGGGTACTCGCCGACGGTTGAGCCGAGGCTCTCCAGCAGTTGCATGTTCAACTGGGTGTGGCGGGACTCGTCGAACGTCTGGCGGGCGAAGGCGAGGGTCATGTGCCATGGGACCTTGTGCTCCTGGACCTCGACGGTGAAGCGGCCGAAGAAGTCGGTGCCGCGGAACTCGGCGCTGAGGATGGACATGATGAGGGGGGCGAGGAAACGGCGGTCTTTGCGCGCCATTTCGCGGAGGACGGCGGGGTTATAGTTCTGGGGGCCGCCGAGCTTTTGGTCCAGCTCCTTGCGCTTCTCCTCCGGCAGGTCCATGACGCTGCGGTAGGGTGGTTCGCGTTTGGCCGTACCGACGGGAAGCCTTTCGCGTAGGGCTCGGGCCATGGTGGGCTCCTTTCGCCGCTGACCGGACGGTCAGTCACATTGACGCGCACGTCCGTTAGTGCGATATTCTACCCTAAACCTGACGTTCACGTTAAGTCCAGCGCCCCATCAGAAGTGAGGTCCCCATGAAGTTCGGGCTCTTTTACGAGCACCAGCTCCCCAAGCCCCAGGACAAAGAGCAGTGGGACCCGGATGCGGAACACCAGCTCCTGAAGAACGCGCTCGATCAGCTAGAGCTCGCCGACAGTCTGGGTTTCGACTACGTCTTCGAAGTCGAGCACCACTTCCTGGAGGAATACTCACACTCGTCCGCGCCGGAGATCTTCCTGGCGGCGGCGAGCCAGCGCACGAAGAACATGCGGCTGGGCCACGGCATCGTGCTGATGCCGCCGCGGTATAACCATCCGGCGCGCATCGCCGAGCGCATTGCGACGCTGGACCTGGTCTCGGACGGCCGCGTGGAGTTCGGCACCGGCGAATCGGCCTCGGAGATGGAGATGGGCGGCTTCGGCGTACGGCGCGAAGAGAAGAAGCAGATGTGGGAGGAGGCGACGCGCGAGGTGGTGAAGATGATGACGCAGACGCCCTACGGTGGCGTTGAGGGAGAGTTCTTCGGGATGCCGCAGCGCAACGTCGTGCCGAAGCCGTTGCAGCAGCCGCACCCACCGCTGTGGGTGGCGTCTTCGCGTCGCGAGACGACGATGGTGGCGGCGCGGCTGGGCATGGGATCGCTGGGCTTCGCCTTCGAGACGCCGGCGGAGGCGGAGGAGCGCGTCGCGAACTACTACGAACTGGTCCGTGAGGAGTGCTACCCGATAGGCGAGGCGATCAACCCGGCGTTGGGCGTGCTTTCGGTGCTGTCGTGCTTCGACTCGGACGAGGAGGCGATCGACAAGGGGATGGAAGGGGCTCAGTTCTTCGCCTACTCGCTGGCCTACTACTACAACCCGTTCACCGGCGGAAACCACAAACCGGGACAGACTAACATCTATAAGCAGTTCATCGAGTCGCCGCCGGAGCAGCGCTGGGGACCGTTCGGCGAGGGGTTCCGGGGCTTCGGCGGCTTCGGGAGCAACCTTTCGGGGGAGGAGCCGGAGGACGAGGTTACGCGCGCGCTCTGGCGGGCTGCACAGCGTGGGGGCTGCATCGGCACGCCGGAGTTCATCAAGGACACGCTGCGCAAGTACGAGGCGTCGCACCTGGACCTGATGATATTCGTGGCCCAGTGCGGGGCCCGCAAGCACGAGGACGTGATGGACTCGATTCACCGTACGGGGACGCAGGTGATACCGGAGTTCAAGGAGCGTCACGCGCAGCACCAGGAGTGGCGGGCGCAGCAGCTTGAGGGTGTCCCCTACCCGGTGAATTCGTCGATCTAGGGCCAAGACGGGAAACGATATACTGTAACCGTCATGGTTCTAGACGTCAGGTCACGCTTGGGGATATCGGACGAGCAACTTGCTGAGTTCTGCAAGAAATGGAAGATTACGAAGCTGGAGCTGTTCGGATCGGCGCTGAGGGAGGACTTTGGACCCGGTAGTGACATCGATCTGTTGGTAACGTTTGTGAAAGATGCCCCGTGGAGCCTAATGGACATCGTCCATCTGGAGATGGAGTTGACTGACCTCATGGGGAGGAAGGTTGAGATAGCGGAACGCTCCGCTGTTGAGGCTAGCTCTAATCCATTCCGGCGTCGCGAGATATTGGGTAGCGTCCAGCCATTGTATGAACCGTGACGAGGCTTCCATTGCTGACATGGTACAGTTTTGCCAGAGATTACTCGAGCTCTGTCGAGGCGTTGACCCGGAAACATTTCGGGCGGACTGGAAGCTTCAGTCTCCGATAGTTCACCACATAATCATGCTGGGCGAGGCCGCGCGCAGAGTCACTCTATCCTTCCGACAGGGTCATCCTGAAATCGACTGGCAAGGAGTTGCCGGTATGCGAGACAAGATGATTCACGGGTACGACCAAGTTGATCTCTTGCGCGTGTGGGCTGCCGCCACCGTCGAAGTGCCCGAGCTCCTGGCGCAGCTTCGGCCTCTGGTTCCGGAAGAAGACGCCTGATGTCCGCCAAACTCGACCGCATTCAAGACGCAGCCCTCAGGGAGTCGCTCTCCGACGCGCAGGGTGAACTGCGGGCGGGGAACTACGGTGGGGTGGTACACCGGGCGGCGGATGCATACGTTGCGCTGCTTCGACGCAAACCGGAGATGCTGAAGGGCGCGATGGGTATGCGCCACATCATGTTCTTCCCGCGGCTGGGGGCGCACTTGATAATGGAGGCGGACGGCAGCCCTAGTGTGGTCTACGACCGAGAGAAGTTCACTTTCGCGGAGGCGGTTACCTACTGGGAGTTCGCGGTGGACTCGCTGGCGCGCGAGGGTCTGTAGCGCCCGTGCCAAAACGGCTGTCGAAGGCGGAGTGGGAGCGGTTCCTCCGCGGTCGGCGCGTCGGCGTGCTGGGCACGATCGGCAAGGACGGGCAGCCCGTGCTAACGCCAATCTGGTACCTCTACCGCGACGGCAAGCTGCTGATGCGCACGGCGCGCGAGAGCGTTAAGGCGCATAACATTCTGAGGGACCCGCGCGTATCGCTGTGCGTGCAGGATGAAAGGCCGCCGTACGCCAGTGTGACCGTGTATGGACAGGCGACTATAGAAGGTGAGATAGCCGGCCTGGCCTACGACATAGCGAAGCGGTACCTCGGAACCGTCGCCGGCCGCGCGTACCTCCAGGTCGCCGCCGAGTCCGTGCAGCAGGGCGGCGAGGTTACGCTGGCGGTCACGCCGGAGAAGGCGCTAACCCAGGACTTCTCGAGTGAGACTCCGCTTTACGCAGGTCTCTGGCTGAAGGCGAAGCGCTTTCTTCCGCCGTGGCTGTAGCGGCGTCCTTGGCTCGCGGCCCCTTCACGGCCCGGTACAGCTTGAGCAACCCGTAGTCGTAGGCGTTGTCCAGGCGTTCCCGCGTTCCTGTGACGTTCGCCCAACCGACGGCCGAGAATGCCGCTGCGATCTGCTGCTGCTGGTCAGCCGCGAGGAGTCGGTCGATGTCCACCGGCTCTCCCCACTCGGCGGCGATAGCGAGGTGCCCGAAGATCGTACTCGACGCGAGCCCCCGTTCGTGAGCGATTGCCTCAACGGAGTGACCGAGCCGGAAACGGCGCAGGGTATCGCGCGCCGTTTCGCCCAGGCGGTCAGTGCGGACGGAGTACGGGGGCGCCTCGTCCTCGAACGTCTGCCGGCCACCGGCCCGCAGATGCGCGGCGATCTCGGCGATGAAGCGCGCGCCGAACTCCTGGAGCTTTGAAGCACCGACGCCGCTGATACGCGTGAACGCGGACTCATCGGCCGGATACTGGCGCGACATCTGGCGCAAGGCGACGTCGGAGAAGACCATGTAGGCGGCGACGCTGCGCTCGTCAGCGAGTGTCTTACGCAACGCGCGCAGGCGCTCGAACAGCGTCTCGTCGCACGGAGGCAGGTCCGCGCTGACGGCAACGGCCTGGTCGCGCCGCAGTTCCGCCAGGGCCACATGGCGATGCTCCTGCAGGGTCGCCATCCCCTCTTCCGTAAGCTCCGCGGCGTTCATCCTCGCCGGGTTCTGGCGCAGCAGCCCCATCGCCACGAGCTGGCGGCCGACATCCGCCCATCCGGCCTGTGTGTACTCCTTGCCGGCGCCGAAGGCCGATATCTCGTGGTGGCCGA